>WNFD01002620.1_pt1 | contig 18146 bp, 22 predicted proteins | sample 5400491 | NCBI WGS metagenome assembly WNFD01 (sample SAMN13153343, study PRJNA577476) | soil metagenome | isolation source: 120 cm saprolite under Douglas fir tree site 2 hole 2 replicate 2 | place: USA:California | collected 2015-04-18 | reverse complement strand
CGTTGAGCCACGTTACATCCCGCTTTTCGGTTGCGTCCGTTCCCTAATGCTCTTGATGAATGTTTGAAATTGCCATCATAATCCGAGGATGTTGGCGAAAGTTGCCAGAACAGCGGCGACCAAAATCCCATGGGATAAGCTCGCGAAAGCGGCTTTTCCTGTGTTGATCGAACACACCACAAAACTTCTTTCGAAGATTGGAAAGCGAAAGCCGCCACAGATCGATCTTCATTCAACGCCTGAAGCGAGAATCACCGCGCTAGAGAATTATGTCGGAGGGGTAGAGCAAGATTTGAAGGAAGCGGTACAGGCATTGGAAGACACCACTACAGAACTGTCTGCACTGGCATCAGCCGGAAAAGTTCTCACCGCAAGAGTTACGATCTCACTGTTTCTTTCAGGTTCAGCGGTAATCGTTGCAGTCGTATGCTTGATATTGATTTTGCTTCACCGGTAGCGCCGGTCTGCCACGCCTGCCAGAGCGTTGACCAATTTCACATGACATATAGCAAACTTTCTTTTTGTCCGCGGCAAGCGGCGTTTGCGTTTTTGATCCTCGGAAAATATGGCTGTCCAGAAAGTCCGATTGAACGGGATTTTCGAGTTATTATTTCGCTGCGTATTGAAAAGGAAGCGGCGACAGCGAACGCAAGGCGGTGTTCAACTTAACCGCATTCGCGTAAAAAAATGAAATTCGTGTTTTGGATTCAACTCTCCCGCTGGGCGAGAAAACCTGAGCGATGCCTGCGAGAGCGCCCAACCGGCGACGATGTAGGCGATCGCAACCTTGTAAACATTGCGCCGCTTCAGCTCAGCAAAGAAATTCTTCGCGTTCACTCTGCGCGCCTTGACGAAGCGCTCGTCACGGCAGCACTCTACCTTGATGCGCGTGACTTGAAAAGCGCGTGCAACGATATGCCGACAGGCAATAGAGTAGCACCAAGCCTTGTACGCGGTCTTGGCCTGTGGTCGTCCATTGCAGTGATCGTCGGATCAATGATTGGACAGGCGGTTTTTCTGGTAGCCAGCGATATGGCCCGCGAATTGGGCTCGCCAGGAAGGGTTTTAGCATGGGTCGACCTCCCGGTCCAAAGGCTCGGTCGCGTTTCTAATCTCGCGCGCCGCTTCAGTTGAACCAGCAAGAAATCACGACAAAATGAGATTATTCTTGCTTCCGACAGCGGCAAACCAGGAAAGACGGAGTGAAAAAGGCAAGAAAACGCAAGAAGGCGCTGAGCAAAAGGAAAACGCCATGGGACTGGCGCAAACGATATCGCGTCTGGGACGCCAACCGGAAAATCTTTGTTTATCCGGGAAACTGGATCGAACCAGATGTAGTCCTGCCGAGTTCGTTTTGGATACCGCTGCGTGAGGTTTTGGCAGCGGTTCGGGCCCAGTGCCGCATCGGGAGACAACGGTTGCCCAAACTTAAGCTGAGACGCGGGAAAGGCTTTCCGGTCCTGCTCACCGGCAAAAACCGGACGGCCATGCTTGTCACTGCTCAAACTCTGACCAGCGATCTAAAAATGGACCTGTATCGCGTCGATTTAGGCCAGGTCGTTAGCAGATACATCGGTGAGACTGAGAAAAACCTGGGTCGAATCTTTGATACTGTCGAGAAAGTTGGCGCGGTGCTCTTGTTCGACGAAGCGGAGGCCCTCCTTGGCAGCCGCAGCGAGGTTAAGGATAGCCACGACCGATACGCTAACATCGAGCTCAATTATCTCCTGCAGAGAATTGAGAATTTCGGAGGCCTCTCGATCCTGGCGACCGACAAGTGCGATGATTTGGACAGCGTGTTGTTGCGGCGATTTCCCTTTATCATCCGCGTGCCAAAAACTATCGCTTTCGTGACTCCTACCTGACGCTCAATCCGAGAAGTTTGCAGTCTGCCCCCGACGTCAAGCATCGAGAAGTCACAGATTGCTGATTACCAACGCAGAGCTTACTGCTGAGAGGTCTCTTCGGGCGTAAACGTCTGCCCCTGAGAATTCTGTTGGGGAGTCGCCGTAGCCGCCGCTCTTTTTGCGGCCCATCTGGCTTTCATCGCAGCTGAGAGCTGCGCACGTCGTTCGGGTGTGATCTGGCGTTTTTTCTTCACTTCCTTGAAAGAAATCCGTCCGCTCGCGCCCGCAGGTTTGGGCGCGGTCTTCTCGTCCGTTTCAATCACGGTGCCCGTTTCATCGAAAACGCGAATCACCGCATTGTGTGGGCGGCTGTTAAACTTGGCAAAGCTGATTGCATTACCGACTGCGTTTGGTCCGGCATACCACAGTGGACTGTATCGGAGTGCATCGGAAATTAGATCGACGCCGCGTTTATCGGCTCGTGGCCGAATCTTGTAAACGTGTGTAGAAATCGTCGGTGGCGCAGGGGGCCGGATCATTCGCCACTTCGCTTTCAAGAGCGATTCCAGCGATGTGTAGCAATGTGAAAAGGCGGACATCCCGTGAAGTTGCGTGAAAACAAAACAATTGATAATCCGCTTCCTCCCGACCGTCGAGAACAAAGCTATTCTGACGGTTGGCACCCTTGACCTTCTCCGGCACGATTTACAGCTCTCGATCCGTTTCGCTGAAAGAGATCACCCGTTCGATATTGCCTCCTGAATCGAGCATGCGAATCTCGCCTGAGCGAAAACTAGCGGTCTATCCAACTCCGCGGCAATTTGCGTCACGTCACCGGTGGACAGAACCCTACATTGTCGATCTGCGCTGCGCCGAGTTAATGGACTGTCGCGTCGTTAAATTTCGTCGGGCGGCCGACGCGCTTAGGTAATGACTAAATCAGGCGCGAAAGCGGCGTGCGACTCTTTATCCTTTTTAGTGGCTGCCGGTGGTGCCAGTGCCGCCTATGGTGGATTTGGATTTGCCCTCAACACCGCCGCCACCTTTGACGTCTTTTACCGGCTTCAGGTCACGAATTATGGCGTCCTTTATGTCCTTTTTGACTCGGCGCCAAGCGGATCGAACTACATCGATGTTTGGGATTTGTTTCTTCATGCTCAAACCGCCTCCCCAATTATTTCGTAGCAACGTTTTAGCGACGAGTTCCCGGCGAGAGCAAGCCGAAAAGCTGTTTGATCGCGTGCGTGCGTGGAATCGGCGCTGACTCCGTGACTTTCATTCAGCATGAAAATCGGTATATGTCTCTGGTCATTTTGCGCCCGTAGCTCAGCTGGATCAGAGCAACGGATTTCTAATTGGCCTAACGAGTTTTGCGCACGTTTGCACCGCATTGCGTAGCGTGTTTTTCATATGTAAACCTAACGAGTCCGATTTGCGGTGCATTTCGTGGAATTGCGCATTTTTGCAGCAAAAAATTGCCGCACCGTAGAAGCGACCGTGAAAGAATAGGTCGCGCGCGCGTGCGCGGAACGCCACGACGGGGGCGATCGTCCGCGCGCGCGTAGGGCGTGTTTTCGGTTGACACAAAGACAAGATCCTTGGCCTAATCGTTATAGCGGAGGTTTCATTGACGTGACCCTATTCGGCGCGGGTGTATTGGGATGGCTTCTCGGACGTGCTTCTTCTCATCAAGCTGAAGCAGAAGCAGCGCGCCTGCCGAGATTCCTGGCACCGCAGCAGGAACTCCCGCAGCAGCAAGAATTATTCGAAGCAAACGTGGAAGTTGAGCAACTGGGCACGGATTCAAATAAGTTATACGATCCTGCGGCAAGCGAACTAGCTAGTAGGTTGATTACTAAATTGCACGAGGCAGGTTCCGCCAAATTAAAAAGCGGTGACTTAGACGGGGCCATAGCGGATTTCAGTGAAGCAATCGAACTCAATCCGGAGGATCGGGACGCTTATTTGAAGCGTGCCCGTGCGAAGAGCGCAAAAGAAGACTTAAACGGGGCCATCGCTGATTTTACTCGGGTAATTGAGCTTGATCCTAGAAACTACAACGCTTACGACGAGCGCGCTAACGAGAAATTCCTCAAAAACGATTTAGACGGTGCTCTCGCGGATTACAATTGTGCTAATGAACTTTTTGCCAAACAAGCTCGGATGTTTGTCGAGCTTTCCGCCGTCCTGGACGGAAAGGAGATTTGGCTGAATTGGAAACAAAACACCGGGGTGGGCTCGGTTCTCGTTGGGCCTATGGGACACACACGAATAACCAGACAAGGCTGGTTAGCGCTCGAATAGAGTTGTCATATTTATTGTTTTCATTTCTTGTTGAGGCTGGATTGTTGAATGGCATTAACTGCAATCCAGCTCCGGGCGGAACCAGGAATTGGAGGCTTATCGGGTCGGGCTCTCGCGGAGCAGATTCAGCTGTATCATACCGACATCGCCGCCTTCGCTAAGCTGCAAATCTGCAATCTCAAACACCGGCGGTCCGTCGACTGGGCTCGGTGCAGTACCAGCCAACTGAACGAGGACTTGCTTGGAACTAGAATTCAGGACAACGGATGCAATCTCAAGCAACGGGGAGAACTCGATCGTAGTAATCTGGCACGGGACCGTCACGAAGACAGCCGCCTGGCCCCGCTGTGATAGCGTGAGTTGGACCGGCGTAGCCTCCACATTCGGCACCAGTTCCAGTCCCGCGACCCTAAACGAAGGCGAACCCATGATTGGCCTCTGCTGTTGAGACGGAGTCAACCGAATAGTGCCAAGGGTTTCCCCTACGGGCTGGATCTTCGCAATCTCGAAACTCGCGTGCAAATTCATCGCGGGTTGCGGCTGTTGAGAAGGAGCCAGACGCATCGTGGCGATCTTGGATATGAGCCGCACTTGCAAAACGCCCACCTTGAATGTCGGTCTCAGTTGTATAGCGGCGATCTCGAAGGAAAAGGTGAGTTGAACGGAAGTCTGCATCGTACCAGACGGTTGCGGCTTGGCCACCGCAGTGGCTGGGGGCTTATTTACTGGAGCAGTTGGGATTTGGGTTGCCTCAGGCACGTTTGCAGGTGTGGTTGTTTGCGGAAATACGGGCTCAGGGGAAATGGCATTTGGGAAATCAGACGCGCACTCAGTGACCGCCTCGGCCGCGGGGGATTGAATCGCAGTGAAAGTCGTTTCGTACGGCATAGGTTCCCCTTGTTCGATCGATCCAATTTCAGTCTCGGCTGACGTTACCACGGCGGGCAGTGCGATCTCCTCCGTGCGTGCGGGAATTCCACTCGGCTCTTCTGTCGTTATCGGTGAAGGTCCGCTTATTTCACCTGATTCGGAGAGGAGCCGTTGCTTGGCTTCGCGCCAATCCGAATCTGCGTCGCCCGGGATCGCAAATCTGCGGCGGTCTTCGGAAATGAAGTAGGCGCGGAGGCGAATCTCCTCGTCCGACGGCTCGGTAAGTCGTGCCGCCTCGGGAGGCATTGGGACGGCTGCCAAAGCCGGAGCTATTTCAGGCGTCTGCGGGACACTTGGCTGCAGGGTTTCCGCTGTTTGTTCGAAAGCTGGCCACGTGAGCGGCGGCAATTCGCCATCTGGCTCTGCCTTGCGGTAAGCCTCGTGCGAAACAGGTAGGCCCTCTTCGATAAGTGCAACTTCAGTCTCGGCTGACGTTACCACGGCGGGCAGTGCGATCTCCTCCGTGCGTGCGGGAATTTCACTCGGCTCTTCTGTACTTATCGTAGAAAGTCCGCTTGATTCAGCTGGCTCTGAATTAAACCAAGCTGGATTCCTTTCGATGCTAGAACGCTGCAGAAAGCCGTTGACGGGTTGCGCTCGCCATTTCGCTCCCCAAGAGATGCCGGAGATTGTGAATTAAGACGCGCAACCATAGGCACAATAACGGGCGTCATCAAAATTTTCCCTCCGAACGAAATAATGGAATGTCACGATCCACAAATTCGATCACGGCTTTTCGGATCACCCAACCCGCCGATACTTTCATTTGGCCAGCGATAACATTCACACGGGACAATACCGCTTTGGGCAGACTGACAGTCAGACGAACCATTGCTTTCGTGGGAGGTGATTTCCGGGTCTTGCTTCGCTTCAACCTCACATCACCATTCTTCACCAGCATGGTGCACGACTCAAGCGTTATTTTGTCTTTTATTTCTTAGGCACAAGAACGTCCAACGTATAGCCGATAAGGTGCGAAGACCTCAGAACAGGCTCTGCGGAAGCTTGGTTGCCGAATACTTGCCAAATAGACTGCGGATTCTTGCGTTTTGGTTCGGCTCGTTGCGCATGCGCCAAGTTGCCATTTCTCATAGGTAAATCGCCTGTTGAGAGGGAGTGGGTCGGCCGGGACTCGAACCCGGAACCAACGCCTTAAAAGGGCGCTGCTCTACCGATTGAGCTACCGACCCCGAAAGAAATGCTTTAATCGAGCTGAGACGCCGCTGCAACATTGTAGGGCAGGCGCTCCGCCTACCAAATTTGTGAAAATGGCGAGCGACGCGCTTGCCCTACAATTTTAGAAGAGCGAGCAAATCGCGGAGCGAATTTTTCTTTCGGTCCAATTGAAAGATCGACAATCCAGCGGCAGTGCCCGCTTTCCAGTCGCGCTGGGGATCGTCGCCGACGTGCAGGACTTCGTTCGGCTGGAGGCGAATCACGTTCAACGCGAGCCGAAAGATTTCCGGATCCGGCTTGTCCGCGCCGAGCTCGCTCGAAAGAAAAACGTGTTTGAAAAACTTCGAGACGCCGAGTTGCTCCAAAATCATCCGCAAGCGTCCGTCAAAATTCGAAATGACCGCGAGCTGAAACCTCGGAGATAATTTTTCCAGAACTTCAACAACTTCGGGGTAAAGCTCCCAAACGCCGGCCTCGGCGAAATGTTCGTAGGCGATCTCAAAAAAATTGTCGCGATCAAGCTCGCCCAGCGTCGGCGAGGTTTCATCGAGGACAAGATTGACAAGTTGACGCCACCAATCTTTGTCGTCGTTTTCGCGTGGGCCTTCGATCGGCGCGCGTTCTGGCATTGCGTTCCAGGCGTTGTTGAACGCGCGATCGAGTTGTGCGCTGTCCCATTTCAATCCAAGGTCGCGCGCAACCAGCGCATAATGATAGCCGACGCCGCGCGGCAGATAGAAGAGCGTCCCGGCAGCGTCGACAAAAATCGCTTTTAGTGTGTTTTCCGGTTTATTGTTTGTGGCCATGAATTCTCAGACCGCCGATTGAATTGGCCCTGCAGGAATCTTAATGGTTTATGAAACTTTCGCATAAGATCGGCAAAATTTTTTCACGCGAAGGTCACCTGCGCGGACTGCGGCGGTTGGAGAGAAAATTGCATCCGCTTCCGGTTCGCCGGCTCCTGGCGCAAGTGGATCCAGCTCGCCTTCACGAGATTCAATCCCGCTACGCAACATCGACAGATGATGGGGAAAAATACAGAAAATACCTTGCAGCATTCGATCGGTGGTTGGAAGTGAACGTCCAACGCGCTCAGGACTTGCAACTCCACCGCTCACCGCCGCTGGCGATTCTCGACATTGGCTGCGGCGGGGGGTTCTTTCTGTTTGTTTGCCAGCGGCTTGGCCATCGCTGTTTGGGGCTTGATACTGGCGAAGACTGTCTCTTCAGTGATCTCATTGAGTTGTTCCAAGTCGAACGCAAGATCTATAAGATTCTCGCTTTCGAACCGTTGCCCGACCTTGGGGGTAGATTCGATTTGATCACTGCGTTTGCCACCGGCTTTAACGTCGATCGGCAAGGTCGCCGCGTCTGGGGTGTCGATGAATGGAATTTCTTTCTGAATGATCTTGCGCGGTACTTGCGCCCCAGCGCCAGAGTTTTTTTTGGAATAAACACCGGAACTGACGGTCGTCGTTATCCAGATAAAGTTCGCGAATTTTTCGCACGCCGCGGCGCGGTGCTGGAGCGAAATCGCGTTTATTTTCCCGGCGGCTCTCTTGCGCCGGCTCAGTAACGGGCAAATCGTAATCGCCGATGTTGTCCGCCGAGCACAACGATCCGATTAGCGCGAAGATTCTCGCCGTTTCCACGGCCAGGATCGGAGTGTGCAAGCCGTCGATCGCCGACGCCTCGGGTAAATAAAGTGTCCGGGCCGCGTCGAAAAAGATCGCTTTTGGCGGCGTCTCTTTGTTTTTTGTAGACATGAACGGGCCCAATCGATGGAAGATCGCTTTTCTTGTCCTTCCAACTTTTGTTGTCGGCGCGGTCACGGGCGCATTTTTCGTGATGGGCTCGGCGAAAGATGAAATGCTGCGAAACGGCGATCCGCGGCGCTGGTTTTCGAATACCCCGGATCGCTGGCGGTCGGAAATGAAACTGACGCCCGATCAGGAACAGAAAATCCGGCCGATTCTGCAGCAGATCGACGATGAGCTGACCAATTTGCGCGCGCTCGATTTACGCGAGACGGAAGGAATTCTCTCGCGCGGGGAAGATCGAATCGATGCGATCCTGGCGCCGGAACAGCGGCCGCAGCTGCACAAAACGTTTGAGCTGCGCCGGCAGCGGGTGCGCGATTGGCTGGGCGTGAACGAGCCATCAGGTTGAACGGCGAGTCGTTTTTTGCTTTGCAAAGTCGATTGGGCTGTTTTCCATCATCCGCGTGATGAAGCGTATCGATGAGTTGTGCGCTTTGCCGTCGCGGCCGCAATCCGCGGGCGAAGAATTGGCCAATACGATCAGCCACGGTATTGGATTGGTAGCCGCCCTGATTTCCGCGCCGATTTTGCTCTTGGCGGTGTCGGACCGCGGCAGCACTGGCTTTTTTATCGGCACGATCGTATTCGCAATTACGATGTCGATCTTATATCTCAGCTCGACCTTCTACCATGCTTGGCCCACCGCGCGTGGAAAATCTCTTTGGCGGGTAATTGATCATTCCGCGATCTTTTTGTTAATCGCCGGCACATACACACCTTTCGGGCTGGGTCCGATGCGTGACTCGGGAGGCTTGATCTTGCTCGTAGCCGTCTGGATGCTGGCCGTTTTCGGCGTGGTGATGAAGGCAACGCGCGGCACCGAGAGTTATTCCAAACTGCCGATATCTCTTTATCTCGGAACGGGTTGGCTGGGGCTGCTCGTGATTCGGCCGCTCGCCATGGCAATTCCGCTATCGGCCTTGCTTTGGTTGCTTGCCGGTGGCGTCGCTTACACGACCGGAGTGTTATTTTTTTTGAACCAACGCCTTCGCTATTCGCATTTTATCTGGCACGTGTTCGTTCTCGGGGGCACGAGTTGTCACTTTGCTGCCGTCATATCCTGCATAGCCTGACACGAAATTGGCTATTTAGGGCGCAGCTTTTTTCGGAGCGCGTTGGACAATCTCGCTCCGACATTCGATTAATTCGCATGCTGCCGGTCGAGCATGACGATCCGATTAACGCCAGGATCCTCGCCGTTTCGGAGGACAAGATTGAAGGCTTCGTCCGCGAGCCGTTCGAGGAAATCGCGCGCCGCTCGGGTGTGGATGTCGATGTTGTGATGGCGCGGATCGGAGGCATGCTCCGCGCCGGAACGATCCGCCGGGTCCGGCAAACGTTGCTTGCGACGAATCTCGCGGATGGCGCGCTGGTGGCGTGGAAAGTTCCCGAGAACAAAATCGACAGCGCCTTTGAGTGGATGTTTCAGCGCGATCCGTTTTCGGGTCACGTGGTCGTGCGTTCGACTGATACCGTAAGCGCCGGGTCCGAATACAAACTTTGGACGACGCTCAAAGTGCCGCACGGTTTTTCGCTGCAAAAACATTGCGAATTGCTCACACAAAAAGTCGGCGCCGAAAAATTCCGGATCATGCCGGCGAAAGGAATTTTCACACTTGGCGTCGGGCACGTGCGACGGAAAACGATCGAACCGGGAAAGAAAGCGGACGAACCGGCAAAAATGATTCGGGTGGAGGCTGTCGATCTTGGCGAGCACGAATGGAACGTTTTGCTCACGCTGAAACGCGAACTCGGGCCGGAGGAAATTCGTCCGAATCCGTGGGCGTCGCGCGCGAAAGAAGCGGGAGTCAGTTTGGACGAATTTTATCAGGTGGCAGAAGATTTGAGCGCGCGCAAAATTATCGGACGCTTTTCGACATTCCTTGAACACGTCAAACCTTCGCAAACCGGCGTTCGGGTCACGCGTTTCAACGCGTTGTTTCATTGGGCGGTGCCAACCGGTCGCGAAATCGAGACCGGCGGCGAAGTTGGGCGGCACCATATTCTCACTCATTGCTACTGGCGCGAAGCCGGCCCGGAATTTAAGAACGTGAACATCATGGCGGTGGCGCACGGCACCGACAAACAACGGCTCCTCGATCACAAGGCCGCAATCGATCGACATCTACAGTCGTGCGGCATTCCCGTTTCCTACACCAATGTTTTCTGGGGCGGGCGGAGCGAGATCAAACCATCTGAAATTTCGCCGAAAGTTTACCGGGAATGGATACGCCAGATCGATCCCCAGACGGCGTAATCTGGGCGCCGGGGCTTGCTTTGACCACGCTGACCGAAAAGCTGCGCAACGAACTCGATCTCAACAGCGCCGAGATCGGTGACGCGGTCACGCTGCTGCTTACGTCCGAAGTCGACGACCAGACGAAAGCGGAGTTCCTGACCGCTTTGCATGACAAGGGAGAGACGGCGGAAGAAATTGCGGCTTTTGTCCGCGCGTTGATGAAGCGCGCAGTCGACCCGATGGTCGATCCGGCCGAGATGCCCGGCCCGATGATCGACGTTTGCGGGACCGGGGGCGACGGCCTCGATTTGTTTAATGTCTCGACCACGGTGGCATTCGTAGTGGCAGCCGGCGGAGCGGTGGTGGTGAAGCATGGCAATCGCCGGGTTACATCCAGCTGCGGCAGCGCCGATGTTCTCGAACAACTCGGCGTGCCGATCGATCTTCCGCCCGAACAATTGCGCGAATCTCTCAAGCGACACGGACTCGGTTTTCTATTTGCGCGGCAATATCATCCAGCATTTCGCGCGCTGGCGGAGATGCGTCAACGCCTGGCGCAGCAAAATGTGCGCACGATTTTTAATGCGCTTGGACCGCTGTTGAATCCAGCGCGCCCGTCGCGGCAGTTGATCGGTGTCTTTGATCCGCGGCTGACCGGAATCTTTGCCGAAGTTCTGCGTGAGCTCCGCCATGAGCGCGCCTGGATCGTGCATGGCCTCGGCGATAATGAGGCCGGTATCGACGACATTTCCGTGAGCGGCGCAACCACTGTCGCGGATCTCGCCGACGACAAAATTACGTCTGCGATCCTGGATGTGAGCTGGCTTGGCATTCCGCGCGCCCCGGTCGGCGAACTGCAAGGCGGAGACGCGCGCGAGAACGCCGCCACGATCGAGAAAATTCTCGCCGGGAAAATTTCTCACGCAAAACGCGACATGACGATTGCGAATGCGGCGGGAGGGTTCGTCGTTGCCGGATTAGCGCGCGATTTGAAAGAGGGAATTGAGTTAGCGCGCGAAGAAATCGACAGCGGTCGCGCGTTGGGGAAATTGCGAGCGCTGCAAAATTTTATGCCGAAGAGGTCGGCCTAGCTGACCAGATTTTGTATGACAGGCGCTCCGCCTGCCGAATTCTTGGCAAGGCAAGCGACGCCCTTGCCCTACAGTTTATCGCGCGAAAGCTTCGCGATAAGAGCGGTCTAGATTTTTGAGCAACGCGACTGCGAATTGGTGGCGATCGACTTGTTCGCCGCGGCCAATCCGTCCTTTGGCGGATCGATCCAACGCCATCGCTAAAGAAATCGCGCGTGGGCGGAGCTCTTCCGAAAAATCTTCTGGTTGGTGGTTCACATTCACTCCGATCCCGATGATGGCGATGTGCGGCGCGTTTCTTTGCGCGCGCATTTCGACGAGAGCACCGGCAATTTTTTTGCCGGCGACAATAACATCGTTAGGCAATTTGACCGTGGCTAGTAGCGCAAATCCTTTAGAAATCGTGTCAGCAACTGTGCGCGCGGCCCACTCAGCCAATTGTGCCGACCCCCTGATGTCGATCTTCGGCCGAAGCAAAAATGAGAACCAAAGTCCTTTTCCAGCGGTCGATTCCCAGGAATTAGTGCGTTGACCGCGTCCGGCTGTCTGGCGTTCCGCAAATACGACCAAACCTTCTAGCGTCGATGGCGAAGTGCGTTCCAAAACGGAATCGTTCGTGGAAGTTGTCGTCTCCAAAACGAAAATCTCCCGTCCGATTGTGCATCCGCTCAGCGCATCGCGGATTTCATCTTCTGATAACCGGGTCATCGCGTCGTTGGTTTTGAATCTAGGCCTAAGGCTGCGACCCTGACCCCAGAGCCCGCTCATCCTGCGAGCGGCGTTAGCTCGAGAGAGAAATCGACGGCGCGGGGCGAATGCGTAAGCGCGCCGATGGAAATGTAATCAACCCCGGTGACGGCAATTTGCCTGACGTTTTTTAGAGTGACACCACCACTCGCTTCAAATTTCACTTTATTTTTGCCAAGAGCGATTGCTTCACGAATCTGTGCCGGCTTCATGTTGTCGAGCAGAATCAGATCGATGCCGTCGATTTCCAAAAACGTGCGGACTTGCTCGAGGGTATCGGCCTCCACTTCGATTTGAACATTCGGTCGCGCCTCGCGGACCTTATGCACTGCTTTTGCAAAAGCGTCGAATCCCGTGTTCGCGGCGAGATGGTTGTCTTTCAAAAGCACCATGTCGAAGAGACCGAAGCGATGATTGGCCCCGCCGCCGGCGACCACAGCCGCTTTCTCGAGCGCGCGAAGGCCGGGCGTCGTTTTACGGGTGTCGAGAATTTTCACGCGATCGTTTGCGGCAGCGTCGACAAACTTTCGTGTCAGGGTTGCGATCCCGGACAGTCGCTGCAAAAAATTCAGCGCCACGCGCTCCGCTTTCAAAATTGGGCGTGCTGATCCTCGAAGGTTGATCACATTTTCACCAGCGTTGACCTCGCTGCCATCATTTCGAAGCACCGCGACGTCCAATGTCGAATCGACGCGCCGAAAAACTTCCGCGGTCGTTTCAGTTCCGGCGAGAATGACTCGCTCGTGCGCAACGATTCGCGCCATCGCCTGCTGATTCTTCGAGACAAAAAAATCCGTCGTGACGTCGCCATCTCCGAGGTCTTCGCGCAAGGCGATTTCGATTGGATCGACCATTGCCGGTTTCATGTGGCGGCGGCCAGTCCTGGCGCTTGATAAATGCATTTGCCGCGGACGTAAGTTTCGAGATTAGCCTGCGGTCCGCCGCGATAAATGCAAAGCGCGACCACATCCTCGGCGGCAAGCTCCACCAGAGCCTGTTGATTTTGCGGGTACGGCAGGAGCGCGGCAAGATCGACAACGATGAGATCGGCTTCTTTGCCAGCGTCGAGTGTGCCGATGATACTGACTTTCCCGAGTGCACACGCGCCGCCATGGGTGGCGAGATAAAATGCTTCGCGCGGACGAAGTGGTCGCAAATTTGGTTCGTAGGCGCTGCGCGCCTTTTGCACTTCGATCGCCGCGCGCATCACCTGCCACATATTTAGCTCCGGTCCGCCGGCGACATCGGAACCGAGTCCGACATTGATTCCGGCTTTCAAAAGTTGGTCCAACTTCATCAAGCCGCTGCCAAGAAAGAGATTTGAGCTCGGACAATGGGCCACGCTGGATTGCGCAGCCGCGATGGCCGCGATCTCTCGTGGATTAAGATGAATGCAATGACCAAGCATTGTGTGCGCGGTGAGCATTCCACATTTTTCATACACATGCGTGTAGTCGCGTGCGCTCATGTAAAGATGATGCACCTTTTCCAGTTCCTCGCGATTTTCGGCCAAATGTGTTTGCAGATATGCTTCGAGTCGTGCCGCGAGCTCGGCGGCGCCACGCATCATTTTTTCCGAACAAGTGACAGCGAAACGCGGGCTGAAAGCGTACTCGAGCCGGCCTTCTTCGGCCCGATGCCATTTACGGCAAAGGCGTTCGCTCTCCAGGAGTGAAATTGAGAGCACCTTTTTCGGCTGAAGCTTCCCGTAGGAACCAAGGTCCATCATTATTTTCCCGAGAATTGCGCGGATGCCGGTTTGTTTGGCGGCCTCGAACCCGACCTCGCAACTGTCCTCATAAATTGCCGCGTAGGCCATCACGGTGGTCGTGCCATTGCGCACCAGTTCGTGAAAAAACCGTGGCGCTTCCGCTCGCGCTTTCGGTCCAGTAAACTCGCGCTCGACCGGGAAGATATGTTGCCGCAACCACGGAAGCAGCTCGCTTTCCCCGCGCGCGACGACCGAGTACTGCGGCAAATGCGTGTGGCAATCGATCAGGCCGGGAAAAATTGCCATTCCTCTTCGGTCGAGCCAACGAATTGAGTTCGGTCGGCGCCGGCGCAGATCATCGTAGTCGCCGCTTTCCAAAATCCGCCCGTTGTCGATGATCACAGCGCCGTTGGGGCGGCCGCGCAAAGTGCCGAATTCTGGCGCGTCGATCAGGAAGCCGCGGAGGCCGAACGGGCTAGTGTCGCTCTGCATAAACCGCGGCCGCTATCAAAGCATTTTGCCCGTGAGCGCCGCAACTCCGCAATTTAGAGCACTTTCTGCGCAAAAAAAAGATTCGGGCAGCGCACGCCAAGGAGAAACAGCAAATACAAAAACGTGCAACCGCCCGAATCGCCTTAACCTGTTAAATTGGACAGCGCCCGGCGGCTGCCGTTCGAATTATTTACGATTTTTTCTGACTGAGCAGGTTCAACTGCGCCAGGCACTTACAACTTCATCTCCTGTTGAGTCGAGCCCCCGACCCGCGCCGCCTCGTCCTTCACTTCTTGCAAAAGCGATTTGAACTCGCACTTCTCAAGCTGCGCGATCAGTGCCGCGTAGTCCGGCCGTATTCGGAGGTCGTCGATGGCGATCGGCAATTCCGTGTGGCAATCGAGCTCCACCATTTTTCGGTTCTGCAAAATTTGTTCGCGGGCAGCGGCGAGTTTTTCGCGGTTACGCATACTTTTCACCTTGTCGACGTTCGCGAGCAGCTTTTCCAAGTTGCCGAATTCGCGGATTAATCCGGCCGCAGTTTTTCGTCCGATGCCAGCGCCAGGAATATTATCGACGGAATCTCCCGAAATCGCCAGCACGTCGCCGATCAATTTTGGCGGCACTTCCCATTTCGCAGTCGCTTGTTCCTCGCCGAGCAACGCGAATGCGTCTTTTGGCGAAGCGAGATCGGCCTTGGCCGTGGTGTAAACTTTCACGCACGGACCGATCAGTTGATACAAATCTTTGTCGTTGGTCGCGAGAACGACTTCCATTCCCTTCCGCTTGCCGGCCGCCATCGCGTAGCAGCCCATTAAATCGTCGGCCTCGGTGTTTGGGAGCGAAATGTTTCTGAATCCGAGCAGTGGCGTCAATTTTTGAATGAAATCCAATTGCGGCACCATTGGTAGCGGCATTTCTTTACGCGTCTCTTTGTAGGCTGGTTGCAATTGCACCCGCCGCTCCGGCATGCCTTCATCCCAAAACACCGCGCCCAGCTCCGGCTGCAAATGTTTGATCATCAACCGCAGCGTTTTTGTGAAACCGAAAATCGCGTTGGTGGGTTCGCCATGCGAATTGGACAGGTTCGGAATCGCGAAAAACGACCGGTAAACGTAATAATGCCCATCTATTAAGAGCAGCTTCACTGAAAGACAGGATTAACTGGATTTTGAGGATTTCAAAATCCAACCTGCAAATTCGCTTAAACAAATCGCTCTGTTAATCCTGTAAATCCTGTCCAATTATGAGGGCATGGCCGAGCAGTGGATCATTCGAGTTGGGGGAAAAGAATACGGTCCAGCCGATCTCGCGACTTTGCGCGAATGGAAAACCGATGGTCGTGTCCTGCCAACGAATCCGGCGCGTCGGGTAGATGTCGACTCGGCCGCCGTAGCCGTTTCGGCGAAGGAGGCTCCTTGGAAAACCGCCGGCGACATTCCCGGTCTGTTTCAGGTCGAACCGCCACCGGTGCAGGCAAGTGTAGAGGCAAACGCCAGTCCGGCTCGGACCATGTCGCGCGCGGGAGCCTCTGGCAGAATCGCGGCCGACACGGCCGCCACTACAACGTCAAAACCGCCAAGTCGAAACATTTTGGTCGAGACATTTCGAATTTATTTTCGAGGTTTCTTTCAATTCTTTTGCCTGGCGTTGCTGAGCATCGTCCCGATTCTTTGCGCGGAGTTGACCAGTCGTTTCATCGACACGGCGCCGGGCGTGAACGTCGACCTGCAAACTCTCGTTGCCATGGCTTTCGGATTGTGCATGCTCGTGCTGCGAATTGTTTTGATCCCGGTTTACATCGCCGGCATCCAAATTCTCACCGCCGAACTTGCGACCGGACATCGGATCGGCTTTCTCAGCGTCCTCAACGGAGCCGTTAAATATTGGCCGCGTGTGGCCGGTCTCGGTCTGTTTGTCTATGGCGTTTTCTTTTTGCTGATCCTGTTCGCTCTCGGCATCGCGATCATGGTCGTCACTTCCGCGACGCTCTTCTCAATCGTGCTCGCGCTCGGTCTGCTCGCCTTTCAAATTTGGTTGTTCGGGCGGTTCTTCATCAACGTTCTTTTCTGGCAACAATTCACCGTGCTCGAAAACGCGGCCGCGGCCGATGCTTTACACGAAAGCAGAAAGCTCGCCCGGAGCGGCCGCGATCTTCCGTGGCATCAGCGGCCGCTTTGGCGCGGCGCATTCATCGTCTCGATTTGGTTCGCTTTTGTCATAGCGATCACAGTTGTTCCGGAATGGCCGATGTTGCGCGACTATTTCGTCGAATTGATGCGCACCCAGGATCCGCAAGCGCTCCTGCAAAAAATGAACACCAGTCTACAAACTCACGGATTCAATTATCCGGCATTGGCTTTGAACATTCTGCAGCGGATTCTTCAACCGCTTCTCGGCATCGCCTTCGTCGTCCTTTATCTCGACAGCAAAGGCGACAATGAATCGTAAATTCTCGCGCTTGCTTATCTGTGCGGCGCGTTTTCCCCCGACACGTTCTCGCACCGCTTTCAGAACCGTTTCGCAACCTTTTGGGCGAGCGGGCGCCCGCGGCATGGTCAGACTTTCCCGCGACGTCGCCACACCAACAAGATGATCACGACGCAGGCGGTCGTTGTAACAATGGGGATGATTATTTTCTGGATAAAGGAGCCGGCAAGAGCGGGTTTTTCAACACGCAGGGTGGGGGCAGGCCAATGCCCTCTAATGCTGACCGGCGTGCCGACATCGATCCAGTCGTAGAACCACTTGGCCGGATTGGCGCCCGCCAGCGGCAAGCGAATGCAACCGTGCGAAGCGGGATGTCGCGGGACCTTCTGGAATCCGTGAATGAAAACGTTCTCGTGCACCTGCACGCTCCATGGCATCGGTGCGTTATGATACAACCGTGAGCGATGCATCGGCGACTTGACCGGCCCAGCCTTGAATTCTCCCGACGGCGTCTTCTTTCCCTCCCGGCCCGAGCTGATATGACTGTCGAGCACGAGCCGCGCTCCTTGATACGCGCGCAAGCGCTGGTTCGCGAGATCCACCTCGACGTGTTTATTCGCGAACTGAACCGCGACTTTTTTATGATCCCTCGCGACCAGTGGCTGCATTCCGTCATCACTCCAGGTAATGGTCGCGCCCGCGTGTTGCAATTCATCGAGCGGCGCCAATGAGCTTCCGTTTGTAAGCTTTCGAAGGTGTGCGGCATCGAGTGGATGGCCGTTTAGAGAGATTTGCCCGGACTCTTGATCCAACTGCATTTCCCAGCCGAGGGCTGACGCGATTTCCTCAACTGGAACAAAGAGCATGTGCGGATCATCGGCGAAACTGATGCCGTCAATCGCTTCGGACGCGGCTGCGACTGGACGCGGCGCAGAGATCGTGAGCGCCAACAACACTGGTCCGAATCTCGCGAGCCAACGCATCTAATGAGAAAAAGTTCAGCCGCGACTGGCGGGAGCGCAACATTACTGACTCTCAACCCTCAACTTTCTTAGTACGCCGGCCAGCGGTTAGCTGCATCGTCTGGTTAGGCGGTACCGGGTTTTGTCACGACGATATCGCCGTAGGTGCTATTGACAATCGCCTTCAGTTCCGTCTGCTCTGCGGCAGGCACCCTGAACTTGTCGAACGTCTGCTGGAAATCGTCCATGAAGGCCTCCCACTCTTTCGACGTAATGTTCAGGTCACGATGCGAGTCGACCATCGAGCGTCCGGTGTATTTCTGTGGGCCGCCCGTTGCCATCCCCACCATCTCGGTGACCAAATACTTGAAGCCTGCGGGCGGCACGCGGTGATGCG
>WNFD01002619.1_pt1 | contig 18146 bp, 16 predicted proteins | sample 5400491 | NCBI WGS metagenome assembly WNFD01 (sample SAMN13153343, study PRJNA577476) | soil metagenome | isolation source: 120 cm saprolite under Douglas fir tree site 2 hole 2 replicate 2 | place: USA:California | collected 2015-04-18 | reverse complement strand
AATGGTTCTGGAGCCATACCCACTTTCGGGACTCTGACTGCGCCATCTTCCATGGCCATCACTCCCAATGGCGCGTTGCTGTTTGTGACTTCGCCTTCCACAGGCACGGTTTCCGTTTTTGGCGTCAATAATGGTGATGGTTCAATTGCGGCGGTTGCCGGTTCGCCTTTTGCTGTAGGCGCCACCGGAGCAACTCCAACCTGGGTAACGGTTGAACCTTCAGGAAAATTTCTCTACGTAGCCGACTCTGTTCACAACGCGGTGCTTGCGTTTTCTATCGGCACCAATGGCTCGCTTACTGCGGTGGCGGGATCTCCGTTTGCCACGGGAGCGATTCCCACACATCTGGCAGCCAGTGCCGATGGCACGTTGCTCTTTGTCTCCAATTCCGGTGACAGCACCGTCTCAGCGTACGTGATTAATGGAACAACCGGCGCTCTGGGCGCCACTACCGGATCACCATTCCTTACCGGCGGACAAAGTCCCGGATACCTGGTGGCGACCGGTGCTCACCTTTATGTTGCCGATACTCAGACCAATGACATTGCCGCATTTACCATCGGCGCGAACGGCGTGCTTTCTCCCGCGAAGGGCTCACCGTTCAACGTGCCGGTGTCACCAGCATGGATCGCCCTTGTTAGTGAATAATGGGTTGGCAAGTAAACGGATCAGTGAATAACGGCCAGGAGCATCATGCCGTAAGCTCCACTTCGTAAACCGTGTAGTCGAGCACGCTGGCATCTGATTGCAGAAAAGTGAAGTGCAGCGTAGAACGTGCGGCTGGGGTTGCAATATCAACGTAACCAATATCCAGTCCGCTATCAGCGGATGAAGCTTCGTGCTGCTGATCTTCATCACCGAATGACCAGCGCACGCGAAATCTTCCTTTCCACATGACTCGCAGCATGTCTCCTGCCGTCATCTTGCGCACGCGGCGTGTCAACTTCCAGACTTCCAGATCTTTGCGTCCACGGCCGGCCAGGTAACGCTCAGCAACCACCGGGACCAGATCAAACACCTGCTTATCATTCACCGAGCGCAGCAGCTTGATGTACTCCGCATGCGCCCACATCAGGGGTGTGGCTGATCCTGCCGAACGGCCGCGAAACATGTAAGCCGCTGGTATATCGTCTTCGTCCCAAACCTGCTCCGGCAGCATTCCGCCTTGCGTGGCGAATTTTTCAATGGACGTGATGAAAGGCCGCACATCACGGCCGGCCGCCAGTTCGTAATGCGCTCTCTCACCGGCCAGCAAAGGCCAGGCGCGTCCAATGCCATGACCTTGATAGGGCCTGCCATCAGCGCTGGGACCGTAGCCGTCATTGTTATAGCGCCGCCATGCTGGACCGAAAGGCGTGTCTTTTTTCAGCAATGCGTCAATCACGCGCAGGGAATCTTCCATCAGCGGCGTGCCGTGCTGGCGAATGCCATAACGCACCAGCTCGAGAAAGCCCGCATCCACAATTTCTTTGGCTTTGAACGAGTAGGGCGTTCCCGGCGGACGATTGGATAGAACAAGGGTGCCGGTGTTGGGATCTTCTTCCGGCGAATGATCATTCACGTCAACGGGCAGAATGCGTATGTAATGCCGCTTGATGCCCGGAACCAGCGTGCCTTCCGTGGTTACGCACCAGCGCTCAAGATGCGACTCCATGAAATCGGCATACTCTTCCATGAAACCGGCGATCTGTTTCTCACCGCGTGAGTTGGCAAAATCCGCAGCACATATCAGAGCGGCGATGGCGGCGGCCAACGTGGACGGAGAATATCCGCTGCACTCTTCCCAGCGCTCCTGCTGGGTGATGGGTCCGTAATGAATGATGTACCTGGCTGCCGCTCTGACCATGGGATAAGGATCAAACTGCTCCAGGCCGTTTGCCTTCCAGAGCCGCCAGGCCAGCAAAATGGGAAACGCCACCTCATCCAGCTGAATGCCTTTCCAGTATGGAGTGCCGTCAATCCAGAAGTTCTGCGGGAAGCCGCCATCCGGCTGCTGCGAGCAAGCGAGATAAACCAGCGCACGCAGAGGTGTGAACACGTCACCAGCAGCCAACAAGCCGGTGGCGCTGTTCACCATGTCACGCACCCACACCAGGTGATATCCGCCCAGATCGTCGTCACCCATGGCGTCACCCCACGGGATGCTGGCGGAGGCGATCAGCGCACCGGCAAAAGTTTTGTCCTCATGCGACAGCAACAGCGTGCGGCTGGTGCGATACAAGGCGCCACCGTCGCCGCCGACGTGGTCGAGTGTATGCATGGTGTCACAGATTCGCTGCCATTGATCGATGAACCTGTGTTTGTGTGAGTCAAAGCTCTGGGACAGAGACTGGTTGAGCACGGCGGTAGCAGCATGCAGGCTGTCGCCGAAGGCGATGGCCACAACGAAGTCATTGCTTTTGGAAAGATCAATCTCCCCCATCACGGCGATATTTCCGTTTTCAGCGCGATCAAACTCCCAGTCCATTTTGAAGTTGTCGTGCAAGTCCTGCCAGCCATCACTGGCGCCAACAAATCCGCAGGACATGCGCGCAAACCCGAGATCGCTATCAATGGCCATGTAAACGCGATCCTTCCAGGCAAGGAGCACGTTGCGTCCGGCAACGGGAAGCTTCATGGCGGAGTTGTTCCAGCCTCCAACTTCAAGGTGCGGCGCCAGCAGAAAATAAAGCCGCAGCTTGTCCTTCCACTCCGGAGCGGCAATGAACCTGCCCCGCACCAGAACGCAGGCGGAGTGCGGATCAGCAATGACTTCTTTGATCAGGGTGTAACGGCCCTGCGGATCCACGCTGGTAATGCGATAGCCGAGCGCATGCTGTTCAAGGCGTTCCAACTTACCATCAAGGTCGCGTCTTTCTTCGTGAAAGAATGTGGCGCCGTCCGTGATAAGGAATTGCGCGTCGCGTATCTGGGGACGATCAATGGTGGGAAAGTAAATCTCCGTCAGGATTCCCTTGGCCAGCGTGAACCAGACCCGGCTGGAGACAGCGTAGGCCGTGCCAATGCCGTCTTTGGTGCTGATGGACCATGTGGGTGGAATGCCGGGGTGACCAAACGCACCTCCGATGAGCGCCGCGGGATCGCCTGCCATGCCTTATACCTTCCAATTCGCTGTGCAGAAATTTGGGTTAATAATAATGTTCAAACAATAGATGGTGACGTTAAGGTACTGCAAATGCCGCCTGTAAGTGTCAGGAACCGGCGCCCACGTACCTGAGATTCCCGAGAGTACAAAAAGATGCATGTACCTATGGTGCTTGGAGGCGCCTGCGCAGCCATGATAAAGACATCAACATGGCCGAGGAGGCTTTCAATCACGAAACGCTGTTTGCCGAGCCGGAGGAGCAGGCCCTTTCACCCGTAGACCAGCTCCGCTCGCAATGGAACCAGCAACCCGGTGCCATTTTACTGATCAGGCAGAAAAACGTGATTGACCAAAATCCTACGCTCCTGCCATACGTTGGGTCGGCCGGATTGAGTGGCTGGAAATGGCCTTATGCCTTCGCCATGCAGGGGCTGATCCTGATGGCCGTTTTTTCTTCGTTCTTCAACTGGTACCTTACGCATAGCGCTGGACCCATCTTTCAGGAAATTGTGGCCAACCAGGCCAATACACAACTTGAAGTCCAACGGGAGCAGGGGATCATAGACGCCACGGAAGCTGAGATTCGCCGCATCACCAAATCTCCCAAAGAAACTTTTAACTTGCACATGTCTGAAACGGTGCTTACCCGCGAACAGGCGTTGCAGCAGCTTTATGCGTCACTGGAAGACAGCAAAAAGTCAGTTGAACAATTCAAGCAGCAGATGAAAGACAAGGAGGCCGAGCTGCGTGCCACACAAAATGCTGTGGCGATTGCGAACTCCGGCACTCCGCTATTCTTTACCATTGCGCTGGTGCTTGCGGCCGGAGGAATTCGGCGAGGCGTGCAGAAAGATTATCCGCGCGGCAAGTATGTCCGTAACGCCGCTGATCTCTATTTGTACTTTACGACGTCAGAAGGAATCTTCTTCAATCTAATCTTTCTTGCGTTCCTGCACTTCGGCCTGAGCGGCACAAGCTACGGTATGGGCGACTTCTTTCAGAGTGTTGGCCCACTGGTCTGGGTGTTCTTCTGGATCGCGTTCTACGCGCTGCTGCTGTTTTACTTTGTGACGGTTTCGCGATCCATGTATCAGGCGATCTCGCTGCGGGCTCCGTCCAGTGACTGGGGCCCGGAAAACCGCATCCTCATGCGGATCCATAATAATTTCCTGGTAACGTTCGTGTTATTCGAAGGCACATTCCTGGCAGCGTGTTATCTGCTGTACCATGCGGACAAAAGGTTCTTCTAAGAAGCGAGCGGTAAACTGAGGGGAACGTCCCGTCGTCCCCGGTTTATCAGATAGAACGATGGTTGGCACACCGACCACAGATTCTGCTTGTTGGCGTTTCAGATTGGCATTGGCAGTTCGACGCAGACATCATGCACCCGACTAAAACGTTATCGGCTGCTCTGTACACGCAACACAACAAACGATCATCATCGGCGAAAGGGGTTTAATGTCGAGAATCAGCTCTCCCCTGGCGTCTTGGGAGAAGTGTTTTCTCTTGACATTCCCTCTCCAAGAACTTGACTGGTAAGTCATTTGGAATCAATACGACTCGTTTTCAAGTTCTTGCCACCAGAGACGTGCCCGGCGCGGTCAACTGCTTTTATAGAACCCGCCGAAAACGCTTGTTCACCTGGCCATAATTACAGCTTTATTCTCCATCGTAAAGTACCGCCCTAATCTATCTCCGAAACGCTCCCCGTCTGGAACGTGTGAAAAAATCGAATTCTCTGAATTAGCGCGTCTTTCTAAGTGACCGGAAATGTATAGGAATAGCGTCGCAGCAGTTTATAGGGCATTTAAACAACAAATTTCTTACACTCGACTATCCCAAGATTTCCAGAATCAATTTTTTCACATGTTCCTGTCCCCGGTTTATCCGCCGATTACCCAGTTTGTGCGGGCAGGTTACCCCAGTTAGGGACCTCGAGCTTGCGCTCCGGGAAACGGATATCGAAAAACCTCTGTGGCCCGAGCCACTCGATTGCCGTGCGTTGTTTTTGGAGGACCTCAAGACTTCTGCAATCCTCGGCGGAATTGCAGAACTTAAGCGATAGTCCGCCACCCGCCAACTTCTCCCGCAGCGCCAGTTCCCTAGGAAGTTCCCGCAATCCGAGCCAGTCGGCGTAACTGTCACTGAACAAATTGATCCAATAGAGTCCGGGTACGCCGGCTGCAGGATCGAGGCCTTTATAGCTGCAGTTTTTCCCGGGCTGGTTCTTGGCGTTCTGATCAATCTCGCTGGTCAGAAAGCCAAAATCGGCCCCGGTCACGCGAAACATTTCCAACACGAACTCTTGTATCTTTTCGATTCCAACTCGATTGGCCCATTTGCCATCGAACTGCGCGGTCCAATAGTTAGCAAACACCGGTGATGGAAAACGCGCCGCCGGCGAGTGCGTGAGGTTCCACATTTGACCTGCTATGTGAATCGGACGCCCTTTTTGATAAAAGAACTCGCCATGTGGTTTGGCTAGCCACTGGACCGGTTTGCTTATGTCGGCGGGGTCGAACGTAGTTCTGATGGGCTCGAACTCGCTACACTTATCCGGGCGCATAAAACCGTCGCCGAAACTGCTGAGGGCGGCAATTTGTTCTCTCGCGAGCGAATCCGTCAAGGAACGCCGCGAAAACAGTTTCATCTCCAATTCATTTTTCATTATTGTTGTGGCTTATGCACGAACTCGAGGTTTTTATTCTCTAGTGCGGGCTTCGAAACTTTAACATTCGGATTCGTAGTTACAACTTTCAGTGGCCCACCCGTTGCGTCCACTGCGGCCTTCCCCATTTTCTGGAGTTGCGGGGTATTGGTAACGTAAGCTCCAGATTTTACTTCCACGTGCTTTCCCGTTTCCGGTATTGTGCCATCCCGGATGGTGCCGTTGAGCTTTTCCGTGTTCTTAACGGCGCCGACCGAGTCCAGGCCCTCTTTCTCGGCTGCCGCACCTGGCGCCGATTGACCAGGCTGCTTAGAAGTAAACTTGCCTTGTGCGTCGCGCCCTTGCTCCGTGTTTTGCTGGTTGGAGTTGTTGTTGTTCTGTTTGTTGTCGCTCTGCTGGTTGCCTGGGGTGGGACAAATGCATGATCCTGACGGCGCCGAAGGCAATGAACGGGGCTGCCATTTCGAAACAGCATCACCCGCCGCGCTTACATACGGACCAACTGTCGAAGCCGCTATAGCTATTCCAGCGTAAATCATATCTCCGAGAACGTCATGGCCATCTGCATCGACTTTGCTCGTCGGTATGTTTCTCACAAAGCTGTAGAGGTTCAATGACTGCGGGTCAGCGAACTCGGCATATGGCACAGCCGCCGCCTTGGCATCCCAATCCGGCGTGATGAACCTCGCCAGCCCGTTCGAGTAATATCTCGCTCCGAAATAATCGAGGCCGGTTTCGTCGCGTTCTTTGCCAGTGAATTTGTAATGATTGGAATCGTTGTTGACGAACTGAAGCTCGCCGCCCCAGGGGTAATAATCCGATTCGGACTTTATGTTGCCCAGGCGGGTGGCCCAGGCTTTGCAGGGCCTCATCTCACCATCCGCAAAACTCAACGGGTGCCCCACTCTTTTCTGAAGCCGCTGCGCGGGTTTTGCGGCGTGCGGAAGAAAAGGGTGGGAGACGATCACTCACCGATCTTCACCGGCCCTTCTTCTCCTTACCAGTAAGATGGAAAACTGCTCCACTGCCATAACTCGGGCGACGAAACCAGTCCGCGCTTCACCGGATTGTAATGGATGTAGTCGAGCTTTTCCCCGTATTTGCGTTTGTTGCCTACGTTGAAGTCGTAAAAGCGCGCCTGCCAGAACGCGCGCGGCAACTCGTTGCTGATGAGTGTGAGCTGCCGTTTAGCTTCCCGCTTTCGCGCCCGGCACTTGCGCGCGACACGCTGCTTGAGTACCTGCATGACGATAGATGGATTCTTGATTTTCGGCTCCCCGATCAACAAATGAAAGTGCTCGGGCATGACCACGTAGCCGGCCACAACAAACTGGGATTTCTTTCGGGTTTCCTCAAGAACTTGCAGGAACAAGGCTCGGCGCTGAGCCGAAGCGCGGAAGGGCAAGCGGTGACAAGCAGGAACAGGTAATGCAATGCCAGTCTCCCTGACCGTAGATTCGGATGAGGCGTTTCGGCACGGGCTGATCTTACAACCCACCCTTTGGTCCTGAACGAATCTCGCGGAAAAACCACACGCGAGATTCAGCCCCAAAGAGTGGGGCACCCATGCTTTGTCGTGAGGGAGAGAAAAGGGGGAAAGGCTGCTGGGCCACCCGCCGGTAAAGCATTGGGGAACGTAACGTCTCGTCCCGGTTGATTAGTCCGTCGGCCTTCTTCCAAAATCTTCAAGAACAGATCGCGACGCCACGTTGAAGCAAGAAACGGCTGCCTGCGATAACAACTGCATGTGATCAAATGCCAGTCGGCCGGCATAGATGCGAACTCACCCTTTAGGCACGAGCTGATTCTATCTCCCACCCTTTTTGCTCCAGCTGAAAAACCAAAAGCAAGCTTTCGCGAAAAGGATGGGCCACCCGAGATTGTTGTGAGGGATAGAAAAGGCGGGAAGGCCGGGCCACCCGCCTCCTCACCATAATCCCGGCACGCTGCTTCACCGTGCCGGCCTCTTGGCAGCTAGCGCCGCCTGAAATTTTGCCGCTGGCACTCCTGCTTTGGCTCGCTCATCCCACGTCATCTTCGGACCGCGTTCGCCGTACATCAGAATCAGTTGTTCCTGTGTGGGTCGTCCTGCAACCCTAAACAGCCGCAGGCCTTACCAGCAGAAGTTTGCTTCGGTGCAGTCTTCTTCGTCGTCTTCGCTCTGCCAGCATTGGGCGTTTTTCGGTTCTTCTTACTCCTTTTCACTTCTTCCTCCCTGTCACAGTGGTGACTCGCGAACCATAGTTGGTTCTCTAGAGAGAAGCTACCCAAAACATATCGTAAAACGATATAGTGCGTGTCCACGTGTGAAGGCGCAGCGCGGCTGTCCGCTTTTCTCGTCCCCGAGAGGGACTAGCAGTCGTTTGTGGTGGTAAGGGCCAGTCGCGACGGTTTCGTTGCCGTAGGACGCTCTCTCGAGCTGCTCGCAGCCATTCTAGCAACGCAGAGGGTTGGGATTTATGCCTAGAGCTGGTTTCATAAATGGCTTCTGGCTCAAGTCGAGTACCTACTCATCGCGAGCGCATTTGGCTGGCATGCGGCTAAACGACCGGCAGTGGGAGTTAATCAAGTATTTTTCCCCAAGCAAGGAACATGCAACCAAGAAAATGTTCCTGTACGTGAAACTCGGCAACACGGTTCTTCAGTGGCGCCCAAGGCTCATAGTTGACAGCGGGAGTGGAAGCGAACGAGAGCTTCCACAGCAAACGAAGTAGCGGATTCAACACCTTGCCTGAGCGACGGTGTGAGAGTTTGGCTCCGAAGACGACGACGCGCGCATCGCCTTTCAAATACGGGAAGAGATTGGCCAGAGCTTGGGAAGAAGCATAGATGTCGGCCGCAGCAAACATGAGCAATCCGTCAAACTTGCCTCTCAGTTCAACCGTCCTCGCGTCTGCCACCATTACCTGGACGTTGTTCCATCTGTTCTCTTCAATCCTCCTCCTCGCGTTGATCGTGATTTCGGGACTGATCTCCACACCAACCACCTCGCCTGAAGCTCCGACCGCATCAACCAGGTACGGGAAGCTTCCCCCGGGTCCGCACCCCGTATCGAGAACACGATCCCCTGGCTTGAGTTGAAGAAGTTGAACAGCTCTTTGCCGCAGCGGCTTTATAAAAAAGGGGTCAAAGTTGGGAAATGGACGGATTAGGTGAACAAGGTATCGGGCGTAAGGCGGGGTGAGTTCGCGATTGTCTGCTTTATTTGATTCTTCCATTTTCATGAATATTTCCGTGATGAACATCGGATTCGCGCTTGTCCGCAGCTCTGTCTTACGGCTTCTTTCCTCGAGCTGTTGCTCAGTCGTAAGACCATTACGATGGAAAGCCGAACGACCGTTTAGCACGCTCCGCCTGTAACAGGTGACGGCGCTCGTGTCTGGAAACGATCTCTAAGCCTGTTCCGATCGTGAAACGAAGTACAGGAATAAAGGGATTTCTGAAGCGTATGCGGTTTACATCGTAATCGCCAGCGTGACGAACGAGCTCGCGTGCCGCTTGGTTACTGCGTAGAAAGCGATCCAGAACAGAAGCCTCGACTCGCGCGCCTGGCACAATCTTGTTTGGCGCACGGGCGTGCTTGCTCTGAGGAGATGGCTCGATGTAGCTGTTAACAAACCACCGACTGAGCCACCCCAGTCTGATCTCCTGAGCCGCAGAAATCGGTTTACCCTCCAGCGAACTCGAGATCGCTGGCAAATACACCTCGTTGGCGATGCACAAGTGCTCGAGACATTGCCCGACGCTCCATGCACCTGGTCCCGGTTGCCAGTTAAGCTGCCCTGGACTGAGCCCAGTCACCAATTGTTGAGCTTTTTGATCGGCGGCATCAAATTCGGCGATCAATCGAAGGGTCCAAGCAGCCGAGGCCACGGACGGCTCCTTCTTGTGAGTTCCGGTGTTAACAGGCGAGGAAAACTGCCGAAGTGACATAATTTCATACCTTTGCCTTTTACGACCCTGGCTCAAGCGAAGCGAGCAGAGCGAAGAGAAAGCCCCGGCCCGTGTAGACGTATCTATCGCCTCCTGATCAGCAGTCCGAGATGAGTTCACCGAAGAGAACGTTCCAGTCCTTGCGCTCTCTAGCTCTGCCCCAGACGACCTCGAACGTGGTGCGTCGCGTCTGTGGATGCTTCAGCGCCTGGACGAAGGTCTCGGCTACGTCTGCTCGGCTGATTCTGTACTTCAGCGCGAGGGGATATGCATGCTGGCTCACTTCGATCGCTCGTCGGCCTCCTGGGCCATTGGTAAGAAAACCGGCGCGAACAATCGTATAATCGAGCCCGCTTCTCCGTATCTCGTCTTCCGCAAACCTGCGCCACTTCAAAGTGTTTCTCTTGATGAGGTTTAAGAGAGTTGCGGCAAGAGAGGATTTCGTCACTCCAATGGACGTCATGTACAGGAATCGACCGTTGAACCCTGTTTTGCGGGCCGTTGTGATTGCGTTTTTTACGCCATCATATTCCGTGGCGATTATCAATCGCTCACCCGCGGGGTGCTGGGTTACTCCCGCCGTGAAGATCACATGGTCCACATCCTTTATGGCATCGGGCAAGGTGCCTGCCCTCGTGATGTCGCCCACTACAACCTCTACATCTGAACTGAGCGTTCTCTTTGCTTTGGCCTCGTTCCGCACCAAGGCTCGCACTCGATAACCTTCCTGGAGCAACCGGGTTGCGATCTGGTATCCCGTCCCCTGCGTCGCGCCGATGACCAAAACCCGTGGGTTAATATCCATCAAACCTTCTTATCAGGGACGCCTGGGCTAATCTGGTCTCCCTTTTCGCCGCTCACAGCGCTTCAATTTTCGAAAAGTTGGTCCCTGTTTCCATGCTGTCTCGCTCTCAAGCAATTCCCAAAAGTTCGTTGAAGAACCCGACCAGGTGCTTCCAGACGAGGTAGTAGACAAGGAGGCCGCAAAGAAACGCGGTGGCGACGAACGTGTACTGGATGGTGATCGCTTCGAACAAGACGAACCCCCGGGGAGTGACGGCCAGGAAGCCCAGCGAGGTGGCGATAGTGGATCCGATCGGCGCGATTACAAAGGGAAGGAGGGCCCCGTGGAAGCCAATGGGCAGATGGCGACGCGGGCGGAGCAAAACATACAACATGTTCCACACGCCAAACAGGTTGGGAACCAGGGCCATGGGGAATATGAGGACACGCTCGATCGGAATAGGAATCCGGTAGATAAGACGCGCGACGCAGAACACGGTCATCGCAACTAGCAAAAGCATGGTCGGTACAACGATCCCGGCCATGTATGCGCGCAGAAAAGGATGGGTCTTCATGGCATCCTCCCAATCACAGGTGGTAGAGCAAGATCGGAATAGCTTCCGGGGAAAAGAAAAACCAGATCGCCGGAACGGCGAGCAAAGCCCAGTCAAACCAAGGCACCTGGGCGGGCCGCTCGTCCAGCCGGCGAAGCATCTGCGGCCACAGGTCACGTTTCAGCTCTCGGTCCGCCACCGGCGGAATAGCCCTTCCGAGGACGTATCGAATCTTTTCGTTATTCTCTTCGCTCATGGCTCCACGCCTAGTCCTTTCAGTTTCCTCCGCAATAATCGGACGGCCCTGAAAACACGCGACTTGACCGCCCCAACCGAAATTCCCAACGCTTCGGCAATTTGCTCATAAGATTCCTCTTCAACGAGTGCCAGGGTTGCTGCAACCTGGAGCCTTGGAGGTAGTTCACGAAAGGCTCGTTCAATTCGCTCATGCACCTCTCGCTGCACAGCGGGGTTCGGCTGCGCTCCCGCCGCGAGATCATCTGGCAACGCAACTTCGCGCCGGGCTGTCTTCAGATGATCGAACGCTGCATTCGTCGCGATCCTCCGAGCCCAGGCACCGAAGTCCCCCTCCGGATAAAACCGTGCGTGAGCCCGATAGATTCGCCAAAATGTTTCCACCGTCAGGTCTTCCGCTATCCCGCGGTCGCGAACAATACGCACAATCCAGCCGTACACCTCGCCCTGGAACTGCCGGAACAGAGCCTCGAAAGCTTCGAGGTCGCCCTGCGCGAACCGCTCTAGGACTTCCATTTCCCGTCTCTATGCTCTCTTACTGGTCAGTGGCAAGATTGGTTTCATCTTTTTTTAATGGCTTGCCTCCCACCCTCTGACCAAAATAGGTTCTGGCTCAACTCGAGTACTTACGCATCGCGAGCGCATTTGGCATAGCTGTCGGCATGCGGCTAAGCGACCGGCAGTGGGAGTTAATCAAGCATTTTTTCCCAGCGCCGAAGCGACGGCGGGATGGTCGTGGGCGGCCCTGGGCGTCGAACCGCGACTGCGTCGACGGCATCCTCTGGGTGCTGAAAACCGGGGCGCGGTGGAGAGACCTTCCTCGGCCGTATCCCAGCGGCCCATCGCTGACTTTTTTTTACCATCCGACGCGGCACATCCCTAAACTAAAGATTAGTGGAAAGCAGATTGGTAATTGAGTAATTTGGTAATCGGGTAACCGCAAGAGTGTAAACACAGAGACACAGAGGTACGCCGAGTAACACCAAGGAAAATCAAAATTGGACAAATAGTCACACAAACTTCAATTTATCTCCGGGCTGAGAAAAGTGAAGCTAGCTAATAGCAATTGGCAAATGGCATTTAGCAAACGCAAAACCAAAAAAACATCCCCTGGGATGAAATCGTTTAAGTGCTTTGGAATCCTAGTTGGCATAGATGGGGGTAGGCCTGACAGCCGGCATCGCGGGTAATCGCCGAGATCGGAACAGCAAGACCTTACCGCTGATTAACACTGATGAGACTGATTCGCACTGATCGGAGCCAGGGAACTCGGGGGGCTTTACGCCGCTGCTGATTTGCTCTCGATGGTCCGGCCTCGCATGGCGACATACACGGCTGCGGCGATCAGGATCAGGCCTCCGCCGCTGGTCAGGAACAATGAGCGTACGCCCATGATGTTGGCGAGGTATCCGGAGAGCAGAAGCCCGAGCACCTGGGACAGCGAGATGAGTGACATGAAGGTGCTGCTGACGCGTCCCATGAGCGGTGGAGGCGTTTCCTGCTGTGACATGGTCTGTGCCGGGATGAGTACGAAAGAGATGGCAAAGCCCATGAGGAAGGTGCTGAGCGCGGCAAACACGGTAAGGCGAATGGCGCCGAGCATGGCAGCGGAGAGGCCCAGGCCGAAAAGTCCGCCGAGAACCACTTGAACGCGCGAAAGCCGGGTGAGTTTCGGAACAAGTTGCGCACCGATCATGAGTCCGATGCCGACCATGGCACTGATCAGACCGAAGGTAAAGGGGCCGGCATGCAGAAAGTCGCGGATGTAGATGGAAATGAGCGGGCTGAAAGAGCTGAGCACGAACATGGCAACGCCCATCGCCACAAACACGAAAGTCAGGCCGGTGTGAGTGAAGATGAATTTGTTACCTTCGAGAAAATCCTGGCTCAGCGAACTCAGTGTTTTTTCGCTGGCCTGGCGCTGCGGTCGCAAAATAACCAGGCTGGAGATCATGAAGGCGGAAAACAGGAAGCTGCCAGTATCAATGTAAAAGCAGGCTTTTTCGCCCAGGGCGGAGATGAGTGAGCCGGCAGCGAAGGGCGAGAAGAGTCGCACGACGTAAAACGCCTGCATCATCATGGTATTGGCGGCCAGCAGGCTGTCCATGGGCACAACGGTACGCGTGGTTACGGACTGGGCGGGAGCAAAGAAACTGGAAACGGTGCTGAGGATGGCGAAGATCACGCAGATCTGGCCAACGTCAGTGACGAAAACAAGCAGCGTGATGAGCACCGCGCGAATGATGTCACTGGTGATCATGACGCGCTTGACGTTCCAGTGGTCGACAAAAACGCCGGCAATAGGGCTGATGATGGCCAGCGGCAGCACATACGCGATGGTGACGGCCGTGACCTGCACGGCGGTGCCATGCAGTTTGAAGGTGATCAGGCTGATCACGCCGAAAAGGGCAAGGAAGTCGCCAAAGATGCTGACGAACTGGGCCAGCCAGAGCGTACGAAACGGCTTGTGCTGAAGAATTGTCTTCTGCGTGTAGGCGGATGCGGTGGGTGAAGTGGCCATTGGGGATTTGGTGCTTACCGTGACTCAGTAGCTTACCTGATGCTGCGAAATTTGGGTGATTACCAAGGCCCCGTTTAGTTTGACGGAGCGAACCAATATCTCAGCGGCGGAAGTATTCTTAAGAAGGCCGGCGTGTTACATTAAAAAAGATTATTGGAATCTCTAATAATCTAGTGCAGCACCGGGACGTAAGTAGTTGAGGAACAACGAGTACAATTAAGTGGTATGTACCAATGGCCAAGTGCAACTAGAATTAGTACACTCCCTTGGTTATAGGAAATGAATCTGAGATGGACCCAATTCCAGCAGCCTCCCTCCTGTTGGTAGTAGCCACTGAAGCCGCGCTTCGACTCCGTTTGGATTGGCTGGAGCGAGCCGGTTATAAAGTGAGCCCTGCCGTCAGTCTGAAAGACGTTGAACAAGCTTGCCATTCTCAGGCATTCGATATCATTCTGGTGGCCGACGCGGTTGAACCAAGAATGAAAAAAGCCATCGGACTCACCGTGCGTCACTTCTTTCCTCGTGCGCCCATACTGCAAATGGGCCGAATCCGTCCTGACATTGATGGCGACTGCTTTGTCACCGGCGATTCCCGCGAAGATCTGCTTAGCTCGGTGAAAAAGATTTTGCGGAATGACGATATTCCGCCCGCCGCACTGTAACAACTTTCAAAATGGCGCGCGAATGGCCGCGCGCCGTTAGAGATTAAAACCAGAGATTAAAAACTAGAGATTAAAAAAGGGACCCTCTGAATGAAGGTCCCTTTGGTTACCTTTTTCCTGGAATTTAAAACTCAGGGGCTGAAGCCAGGTTTGTAAAACTTTCTAACGGCACAGGTAAAGCTGTGCCCTTTCACCATTGCTATCGTTGCAACTCAGGCGCGTGCATGGTGGCTGATTTGCTGGTGCCAATGGCGTCACCACTGAGTACAAGTTCTACGCGACGGTTTTGTTGACGTCCTTCGGCGGTGTCGTTGCTCGCAACCGGCGCTGTTTTGCCGAGTCCGCGGGAGACGATGGAGCTGTCAGGAATTCCCTGCTGGACAAGGTAATTGCGAACGGCGTCAGCACGTTTCTCAGAAAGCTGCTGGTTGTAGTCGTCGCCGCCGACGGAATCGGTGTGGCCTTCAACTTCCAGATGCAATCCTGGATGCGCCAGCACGATGCCGGAAACCTTTGCCAGTCTCTCACGTGCTCCGGGCAAAAGCTCAAATGACCCGGTCTTGAACAACACGTCTGACATGTTGGCAATCAGTCCGCGCGCCGTATCACGCGTGGACAGAACGGCGTTGAGTTGGGCCAGCAGTTGTGCGCGAAGGTCGAGCTTTTCTTTCTCTGCCTGCGCACGCAGACGGTCTGCTTCATCAGCGGCTTTGCGTGCTTTATCCGCTTCCACCGCAAGCTGTTGTTGTTGCGCGATGGCCTGTGCCTTGGCGACTTCCGCTTCAGCACGGGCTTTTTCTGATTCCTGGCGGGCCTTTTCCGCTTCCAGCTTCATGCGCATTGCTTCAGCCTTGGCCACTTCCGCCTGTTGCCGCGCATTCTCTGCTTCGGCGCGCCGTTTGCTTTCCGCTTCCGCGTTGGCGCGCGCCAGAGCTTCACGATCTTCCGCGGCTTTCTTGTCAGCCGCAGCTTTGGCCTGGGCTTCTTCTTCGGCCTTCTGCTTTACGGCCATTACGCGCGCTTCTTCGGCGGTGCTCACGGTTTCGCGGGCAAGGCTGTCGATGGTCCCTTTGTCACGCTTGCGGGTGTAAGCCTCTTCCGCGGCGCGTAACTGCTGGTCGGCTTTGCCGATGATTGTATTTGCGTATTTGTCCGCGGCGGCAATGTGCGCGATTCGCACAGCGTTGCGGGCTTCAAACATGGATCGCGGTGTTTTGCGATCAATACCGAAAATCGCATCTTGAATATGTGTATTGGTGGAGGAATAGGTTCCGCGGCCCAGCAGTTCATAACGCGCTTCAATGTTCTCCTGGCGCGAGCCTGCGGGAATCACGTTCTCAAGCACCACCATATTTCCGGGCTGGTTCACCGCGAAGTACGGCTCGGCCGTTACGATCATGCCGAAGGTCTGCATGTCTGTAATGGCCTTCACGTGAGCGTTGTTGTGGTCAAAAACCAGTTCACCCAGGTTCACTGCACGGCCTTCCGGAGAGATGGCCCAAAGCACCAGACTCAGATATTCCAGACCGAACTTGGTGGGATCGTCGAGGTTCTCAAACTTTGCGTCAATCTCCACGCTGCTCTTTTTGCCCGCAACTTTGGCTTCGCCGATGGCGCTTCCCATCAGATCAGTCCCGTGAAAATCTACCTTCACATCATTACCACGCAGGCGATAGTTCACCGCCTTGGTGGTTCTTGTGACGGGATTCAATGGAGCAGGAGCATTCTGGGCTGCAGCGCTCAGCGTCAACAGGCCAGTCAATGCGGTAAAAGCCAGAAATTGTCTCATGGCAAGGTCCTCAACTTCCGGGAACTTTCAGTTCCCCCAAACTTTGGTGGATTGCTCCGTTTAACTTTATGGGTTGGAGGGACTTATGAAAAGAAGCACTTCGTACAGGGTGTTGATAGTACTTTCGTGCCAGATTGCTTGCCACGCCGCGGCTAAATGTTTCCGCTCGCAGCGTTCCCATCTGCGGAACCGGCATACGAGAACCAAACAGCACAATTGGCGCGAAGCAATGTCAAGGGCGATAATGTTCAACGAACCCGATTGCAAGCGCACGCACGAATCAGAAAGGAACAGCATGCAGAACAAAGCATTCGCGATCGCCACATCCTTGTTGTGTCTGGTTGTAGCCGCGGCCTCACAACAGCAGGACAAGAGCAAGCGTCCCAGTCCTCCAGCTAAAGCCGAAGTTGTTCTTAAGGGGAAGACCATCACCATTGATTACAGCCGCCCTTATGCCAAAGGAAGGAAAATCATCGGAGGCATCGTGCCTTTCAATCAGGTCTGGCGGACGGGAGCCAATGAGGCCACCACGTTCACTACGCCCATTGATTTGACCGTAGGTGACGCGAAGGTCCCAGCCGGAACATACACGTTGTATTCGCTGCCTTCTGCAAACGGCTGGAAGCTGATTATCAACAAGCAAACCGGTCAGTGGGGCACCGAATATGATGAGAAACAGGACCTAGCTCGCGTTGATATGCAGACTGGAAAAACCGCCCAGCCGGTAGAGCAATTCACTATTTCATTTCAGAAGAAAGGTGATGACGCAGCGACCCTGGTAATGGAGTGGGAAAACACCAGCGCTTCCGTCGCGGTGAAAGCTCAGTAAGAGAGGGTCAAGATTCAGTGGCAAGCGGTGAGGAAAGTATGTCGGAGAGAAAATGCCAGTAAGGAAACCTGCAGGATTAGTGGTCGCAGCCGCCGCCACCGCCGGCGTTCACTGAAAAAGCACCCCCAACCGCACCGTTGCCTTCCTTCATAGTGATTTGACCAGACGCGTCGCTGCTGAAGGAGCATCTTCCGGAAACGCCGGTTGATTCAGGCGTTGCCGTGAGCGTATAGGAGCCCGAAGGTTTTGAGCCATCACCAGTCAGGTTAAATATGTATCCAGACTTCAAACCGGAAGCAAGGTTTTCATCCATCAAGAGGCAGGAATTAGTTTTGCCGACTCGCGTGCAATCCGAGCCATTCGGCCCCAGTTTGGTCAGGCTGTCAGAAAAACCTTCCTCTGGATACGAGTCCTGATACATGAGCTCTGCGGTGCGAACCGCGCGCATGGACGAGATTGCTGAGGATTCATTTGCGTGCATGCGGGCGTGAACGAGGCTGGGAATCGCGATGGCCGCGATCACCAGAATCACCATGATCACCACCATCAACTCCACCAGAGAAAAGCCTCTGTGCGAGGAGCAAGCGGTCCGGCGATCGAGTTGGCTTACCTGAGGCATAGCACAAAAGTAACCTTAGAGGAGTAACAGGATACCCTAGAAATCCAGCTTCTCACCCAACTTATTTTGATTTTGCGTGAAAAACCCGGTCTAAGTCTTTCTTAATGAGCAGGAGAACGTTTGAAACTAAGCACTTTGGAATCAGTATCAGCTTTGTATCTCTCGCATACAAACGTAACAATCGGCAAAAACCCTGAAAACTAACCACAATCCTCGTCCAAAAGGACTGCAGCGGAGGTAATCGGAAGAACTTACCTGGCTTAGTCCATCGGCGACAATGCCTTGAAAAAGCGCGGGGAAAGACACCGTCAGGTCACTTAAGTGTTTGTTGCACAAGGGGTTAATTCCAGACGGCCTGGAAATTGGCGCGCCCTTATGCTGCGGAAAGATCGTTGCCCGCAGCCGCTTGTTTGAGAACGCCCTCCCCGGCAACGTGGCTCGCGGACGG
>WNFD01009622.1_pt1 | contig 18155 bp, 17 predicted proteins | sample 5400491 | NCBI WGS metagenome assembly WNFD01 (sample SAMN13153343, study PRJNA577476) | soil metagenome | isolation source: 120 cm saprolite under Douglas fir tree site 2 hole 2 replicate 2 | place: USA:California | collected 2015-04-18 | reverse complement strand
CGCCGCCGTACGGGCGCAGCTGCGCGACGCCCTGGTAGCCGATGACGATGCTGATCATGACGGCCATCAGGCCGATGATCGGCAGCGCAGTGACGCCGGTCTCGTCGATCTGCCGGGAGAGCGACGGCAGCCGGAGTGAACGCGGGTGCGTGAGGACATCGGTGACGGCGTCCGCCGCGCGACCGATGAACGTGATCACGTCGAGGGTGTCGTGCCAGGCTTCCTCCGCACCCCTGCCCAGGGTGATGATGAGCTGGCGCCAGCGGGGATCGGATTTCGGCTTCGGCAGGGGTTTGAGCTCCAGGCCGCAGACGAGATCGAGCAGCGCCCGGTGCTCGGCCCGGACGCCGGTGAGCTCCACGCCTCTGTCGCCGAGCCCGCACAGAAACAGCGCGCCCGGCGTATCGAGACCGCTGAGGTTGGCGAGATCGAGCGCGCCCTTCTTGCGCTGTTTCAGCGCCTGCTTCAGCGACTTCTGCGCTTCCGGTAGCGTGCGGATGTCGAGCACGCCTTCGAGCGCCAGGCGGTCACCCTCACCGCTGACGGAAATCGTCGACGCGACCGGTCCAGTCGGCGGCATAGATCCCACGTCGAATAGAGTGGGCAAGGGATGTGCCACGTATAGAAAGCGACCCAAATCCGCACGCTTGCTATCCCGGGCCCCAGGCAGGCCAGCCGACCCAGGGAAAAGAACTCCCACTGCGGTAGGAACTACTCGGACGGATCAGGCCGTCAGCGCCAGTCGTCGACGGACACGGTTTTCTGGTAGTTGCACCCCATGATGCGCCAGTAGCCGTTGGTCTCGCCGCCCACGACCACGACGTGGATGTCCTCACGCCGGAACATCGGGATCAGCTCGTCGGGCGCAGCCTTGAGTTTGGAGGCCCACGGCTCTTCCCCGAAGGTGGCGCGCGGATAGATGTAGTTCTGGATGAGCTGGTAGTCCCAGTACTCACGCGCCGGCATCCTGGCCGCGTCGTAGAGCCAGTCGATCAGCGCGTCCTTCTTCGCGAACCCGCCGCGGTCGACGAACTGGCGCGCGGCGAGGGGATCCAGCAGGAGAGTCGGCGGTCCGTGCGGGTCCATGCCGCGGAGCAGGTTGCCCACGTGTAGGCGCCAGTGCGTCTCGCGCAGCCCGAGCGTGAAGGCCGTCGAGCGGCAGCCGCTGAAGACGCTGACGGCGCTGTCGGTCGGCTGGAAGCCGTGCTGGACGTGGAAGGGCTCCCACGGGCTGCGCTCCTCGTTCTCGGCGAAGGTGAGGCTGTTGTAGGCGTAGCTGTTGCCCTGGTTGCCCATGTAGCTCTGTCCGGGCACCGAGCCGCCCTGGCCGTTCTGCGACAGCAGGCCGTAGGCGCGCCCGATCGTGGCGTTGGCGTGGTTGTAGGGACCCATCGCGCCCGTGCCCGCGTTCATGCCGATCTCGTTGCGGATCGGCCCGTTCACCGCGGCCATGGCCGCCACCGCGCTCGAGCTGCTGCCGCGCGCCGTCGCACCCGTCGCGCCCAGCGCCAGGATCACGGGGAAGTATTCGGGCCGCGCGCCGGCCATCACTGCGTTGACCGCGACCTTCTCGACCGTGTACTCCCAGTATTCGCGGAAGTGCGTCGAGCGCATGCGACCGACGACTTCGCCGGGCTTGCGGCGCGTCGCGGCCAGCATCGCCGCCACCCGCTCCTCGGTCGGGAGCACGATCGGCAGCATGTCGGTCCAGCGATTCTCGAGGAAGAGGCGGTGGAGGTTCTCCTCCGTATCTGGTTCAACAGTCCTGGGCGTCGAGCGGTCGAATTCGACGGGCCCCAGGTCCGTGTCGCCGAAGGGCTGGGTCAGCCCTTCGACCACCTCCCGCATGACCGGGATGCCGGTGATGGGATCCGTGCCGTCGATATAGGCGCGGAGCTGGACGGCCGTCTTGCCCATGATGGGCTGGGGGACGAAGACTTGGCGGAGCCCGGGCATCCCGTTCACTTCCGCCACCGAGCGGACGACCTTGTCGAACTTGTCGGTGTGCATGGCGACGACCGGGACTCCGTACGTCGCTTCGACCGTCATCGCGTGCGCGGCGACCGCCGGCGCGCAGGTGCTTCAGTGGCCCACGCCGAGGATGGCGGCGTGCGCCTTGGCCTTGATCTCCTTCCACGTGGCCGGGTCGTCGTTCAGGTACACGCTCGAGATCTGCTTGAAGACCGTTCGCACCGCCGGCATGTGCTGGGCAAACCACGCCTGCATCTGCTTGAGGAAGATATCGGAGTCGTCGAAGCGGCAGTCCACGAGGTAGACGATCTTGCCGTCGAGGGTGTCGAGCCGGGGCGCCAGCGGCTTGCGCGTGACCTTTGGGGCGAAGCCGAGGGGGTTCAGGGCCGTGATCTTGTCGTTCGCTCCCACGGGGATCTCCTTAGCGGCGGCTCTAGGTGACGAGGGATGGAATGCGCTGGGCCCAGGGGCGCGCGGCCTCGAAGATGGCGGCTGCCCGGAGCACCGTGGCCTCCTGCCGCGGCCGTCCGACGATCTGGAGCCCGATCGGAAGCCCGGCACGCGTGAAGCCGCAGGGCACCGAGATCGCTGGAAGGCCCAAGACCGAGAAAGCGTAGGTGAGATACGAGCGCTGGAGCGTCTTGCCGGCCGGCTTGCCGCCGATCTCCATCGCGTGCGGGAGCTCGATGGGGAACGCGGGCACTGCCGCCGTCGGCGTCAGCCAGAGCTCGTGGGTCTGGAGGAAGCCGCGCACGCGCTGCCAGAGCCGGGTGCGCAAGAGCTCGCCGCGCGCGACGTCGCGCGCGGTCATGGCCAGGCCCTGCGTGGTGTTCTCCACGAGCCCGGCCTGGAGCTGGCCGGCAAAGCGGTCGAGCTTGTCGGCGTGACGCGCGACCATGAGAAAGCCGCGAGTCAGCGCGACCACCTCCGGGACATCAGCCATGTCCGGGCTCGCCCGCTCCACGCGGGCGCCGAGCTTCCGGAACGCAGCGGCTGATTCCTCGACGGCGCTTGCGATTTCGGGGTCTACGGCGACGAGGCCGGCCATGTCCGGAGTCCACGCGACGCGCAAGCCCTTCACTGAAGGCCGAGTGACGGCCGCGCGGAAGGCTTGCCCGTCAGTGGCGTAGTTCATCGGCGCGCGGTCGTCGGCGGGGCCCGCCATCACCGAGAGCAGGAGCGCCGCATCGCCGACGGTGCGCGCCATGGGCCCTTCCACGGAGTAGGAATCCCAGGCGAGCACCTCGGGATAGCGGGGAATGAGCCCCGGAGTCGTCCTGAAGCCGACCACGCCGCACAGCGCCGCGGGACCACGGAGCGAGCCGCCGAGATCCGTCCCCTGGGCGATGGGGCACATGCCCGTGGCAAGGGCGGCGGCGGACCCGCCGCTCGAGCCGCCGGAGCTCAGCGCGGGGTTCCACGGGTTGCGGGTCGCGCCGAAGACGGCGTTGACGGTGTTTGGGCCGAAGGCGAACTCCGGCGTGTTGGTCTTGCCCAGGACGATGGCGCCGGCCGCCCGGAGCCGTTCGACTACAGCGGCGTCCTCGTCGGGGACGTAGTCTTCGAAGAGCTTGGAGCCGAAGGTCGTCCGCATGCTCTTCGTGAGCGTCACGTCCTTGATGCCGACCGGGATGCCGTGGAGCGGACCCACGGTGGCGTTGTGACGGGCGAGCGCGGCGGTGGCCCGGCGCGCCTGGCGGAGCGCGCCCTCGCGATCCACGGTGACGAAGGCGTTCACCACGGGATTGACCCGGTCGAGCCGCTCGAGGACCGCCTGCATCACCTCGAGCGGGGAAACCTTGTGGGCGCGATAGAGGCGGGCCAGCTCGACGGCCGGCGTGAAGCAGAGATCATGGGTCATGAGCGTCTCGCGCTATGCCGTCGGGCCGTCGCCGGCGACGGTGGTGCGGTGCATGATGCGCGTGTACCGCTTGGTGCCCCAGGTGCGGCCGCGGTGGAGCAGGCAGCGGTTGTCCCAGATCACGAGATCGTGCTGGCGCCACGCGTGCCGGTAGATCCGCTCCGGCAGGGTCGCCAGCTCCAGCAGCTCCTTCAGGAGCGGGCGTCCCTCCTCGATGGGCAAACCGTCGATGTGCGACGCATGCGCGCCGATGTAGACGGTCTTCTTGCCGTTCAGCGGATTCGCGCGGACGAGGGCCTGGCGGACGGGCGGCAGGGCCCGCTGGACTTCGGGGCCGAGGAGCGTCGGGTCGATCAGCCCGCGTGAATAGGCGAAGGAATGAATGGCAACCTTGCCTTCGAGCCTGCGCTGCATCTCTGGAGCGAGCGCCTCCCAGGCCACGCGGCAGGAGACGAACTCCGTCTCGCCGCCCTCGGGTGGCACGAGGCGGCCCGAGAGAAGCGATGCCTGGGCCGGTACCTGCTTGAAGGACGAGTCGGTGTGCCACATCTGGTTGCCGCTCTGGTAGAGCATGCGCCGGTCCGACCAGTCCATTCGCCTGCCGTCCTCGTCCACGTTGGCCAGCTCCACCAGGTTCGGATGCAGGCGGTCTTCCTTGCCCAGGGTCTTGACGGTGGTCTCGAGCGGTCCGAAGCGCTCGCTGAAGCGCATCTGCTCGTCGTCGGTCAGCGGTTGGTCGTGGAAGACGAGCAGGGAATGCTCGTTGAAGGCCTCCCAGATGTGCGCCCACGTGCCGTCGTCGAGAGGCTGGCAGAGACCCACGCCGGACAGCTCGACACCGAACCTGGGATGGAGCCTGTGCATCTGGAGCGTGCCGGTCGAGCTCGCCATCGGATCCTCCTGGAGCGCAATCGTACCTCAATTCTGGCCGGCTGAGATATCGTTGACCTCGTGAGCTCAGGGATCGAGCTTGTCATCTTCGACTGCGACGGCGTGCTCGTGGACACCGAGCGCCTCGCGGTGCGGGTCGATGTCCAGGTTCTCGCGGAACTCGGCTGGGTCATGACCGAAGCGGAGGTGGTCGAGCGCTTCGTCGGCCTCTCCGACTCGACCATACGCGAGATGATCGAGGCCCACACCGGACGCCGCCTCGCCGACAACTGGGAGCAGGAGTTCCAGCATCTCTACCGCTCCGCGTTCGCCGAGAGCCTCACGGCGGTCGACGGCATCGTCGAAGCCCTCGACGGCATCACCTTGCGGACCTGCGTCGCCTCGAGCGGCAGCCACGACAAGATGCGCTTCACGCTGGGCCTGACCGGGCTTCTTCCGCGCTTCGATGGCCGCATGTTCAGCGTGATGGAGGTCGAGCGGGGCAAGCCGGCGCCTGACCTCTTTCTCCACGCCGCGACGCGAATGCGTGTGGCGCCGGCGGCGTGCGCCGTCGTCGAGGACAGTCGCTTCGGCGTCGAAGCCGCCCGCGCGGCCGGCATGCGCGCCTTCGGGTATGCGGGCGGCCTGACGCCCGCGCACCTGCTGGCTGGGTCGGGAGCGGTGGTCTTTACCGACATGCGCGAGCTGCCGCGGCTGCTCGGGGCCTGCTAGAGCAGGGGAAGGCGGAGCGCGCGCCGGATCCGTGACGGGCCGCCCCTTGACAAGGCCATCGTCGCCGCTTACAAGGGTCCCACTCGGCGACGTGTCCTCACCTGATAAGGAGAGCCCCCATGCCGAACGCGCTCCGACGCATCCTCACGATTGCCCTCGTGCTGGCCCTGGCCTGGGCGCTCCAGCCCGCCTCGGCGGCCGACGTGAAGCTGACCCTCTGGCGGCTCAAGACGTATATCCCGCCCGCAGACAAGATCCTCGACGCAAATGCCCAGGAGTGCGCCAAGAAGTTGGGCGCCGAGGTGCAGATCCAGACGTATACGTTCGATGACATGTGGACGAAGTACACGGCGGCCATCGAGAGCAAGACGCTGCCTGATGTGGCGGAGCTCGACGCCGTTGGACCGGCGCGGCTGGCGAACCTCGGCAGGCTCTCCGACGTCTCGGACCTGGTCGGTACGGTGACGAAAGACCTGGGCGAGCTCTCGACGAACGCCGAGGGCGCCGTCAGGTTCGGTGGCAAGTTCTACGCGGTGCCGCACTACGCGATCCCGCTCATCCTCTTCTACAGGAAGGATCTGCTCGAGAAAGTGGGCGTGCAGCCGCCCGACACCTGGGACGCGATCAACGAGGCGTCGGTGAAGATCAAGAAGGCAGGGATCCTGGATTTCCCTCAGGGTTTCCCGTGGAACCGCACCGGCGACGGCTATGACCCAGCGATGAGCCTCCTCTGGTCCTACGGCGCCGCATGGGTGGACAAGAGCGGCAAGTTCGTCGGTATCCCCAAGGACAAGGCGGTCCAGGCGATCAAGGTGGTGACGCCGGCGTATCTGACTGACAAGACCTCGGCCTTCGACTATCTCTCCTGGTCGGGCTCCGGCAACAACGAGGCCTTCATGGCCGGCAAGATCGCCTTCACGCCGAACGGGCCGAGCATCCTCTTCCAGGAGGACTCGACGAAGCACCCGCTGCGCAAGGACACGGCCATCAAGCTCATGCCGCGCGGCCCCGCGGGACGGAATCTCGCGCTGACCTTCGTGATGAACTGGGCAGTGCCGGTGGACGGCAAGCAGCAGAAGGAGGCCCGGGCGCTGGTGGCCTGCATGATGTCCAAGGACAAGTTCACCACGTACATGACGGGCTCCTTCCAGCAGGCGGTGCCGTTGTTCAAGAGCCTGATCAACCACGAATACTGGAACAATCCGGACGGCAAGATCATCGTCGAGGCCGTCAAGCTTGGCCGGCCGGTGGGGTGGCCCGGGCCCACCACGCCGGCCGCGGCGGAAGTGGTCTCGAGCAACGTGCTGACGGACATGATGACGCGCGTGATCGTGGACAAGGTCACGCCCGAGAAGGCGGTCGAGGAGGCGGACAAGCGGATCAAGGAGATCTACGATCGCCTGCCGGTCAAGTAATGGGGCCGCGTGAGTAAGGTCCTCGCGTCGCCTGCGGCGGCAGCGCCGCGGGCGGCAGGCCTCGACTGGTTCAGGGTCAATCGCATTCAGGAGCGCCTCCTGGGCTATGCGCTGATCGCGCCGGTGGCCCTCCTGATCCTGGTGCTGATCGCCTATCCGTTTCTGAATGCGATCTGGCTATCCCTCACCGAGAAGATGGTCGGCTATCCGGCCCGCTTTATCGGGCTCCAGAACTACGCCACGCTCTTCGACAGTCCGCGCTTCCGCATCGTGGCCTGGAACAGCGTGGTCTACACGGTGGGGTCGGTGGGGACTAAGCTCGTGATCGGCATGGTCATGGCCGTGGCGCTCCACAAGGCGGTGAGGGGAAACCAGCTCCTTCGCGGCTTCCTCTTGCTGCCCTGGGTGATCCCGACCGTGGTGATCGCGCTCACGTGGCGCTGGCTGCTGGATCTCTACCGCGGGCTCTTCAACGTCGGGCTCCACGACCTCGGGCTCATCGGGAGCGGCATCCACTGGCTCGGCAATCCTGACCTCGCCATGCTCTCGGTGATCATGGCCAATGTCTGGCGCGGCTTCCCGTTCTTCGGCGTCTCTTTCCTCGCGGCCATGCAGACGGTGCCGCAGGACCTCTACGACGCGGCGGCGGTGGACGGCGCCTCGGCGTGGCAACAGTTCTGGCGGGTGAGCCTGCCCTCGGTGAAGGGCGTGGTGGCGATCGTGACGCTCCTGAGCACGATCTGGACGCTGAACGACTTCAATATCGTCTACATCATGACCCGCGGGGGACCGGGCGCGGCCACCCATATTTTCGCGACCTACTCCTACGAGCTCGGCATCCAGTCCCAGCGTTGGGGCATGGCCATGGCGGCCAGCATGTACTCGCTGCCGGTGATCGCGCTTCTCATCATCTTCGTCGTGCGGTATCTGCACCGCGAGGAGCCGGCCTTGTGAGCGGACGCGTCCTCCGCTGGCTGGTGGTGGGGCTGCTGCTGCTGCTCGTCGCCGTGCCGCTCTACTGGATCCTCGTCACCTCCTTCAAGACGGGTCGGCAGATCCTCATGTCCGAGGCGATCTATATCGCCGCGCCGTTCACGCTCGAGAACTACACCTACCTCTTCGAGGAGAGCCGCTTCGCGCTCTGGCTCCGCAACAGCGCGGTGACGGCCGTGGCCAGTACGCTCTTCTCACTGGTGATAGGCTCGGCCGGGGCCTATGCGCTGACGCGCCTCCGCTTCCCCGGCCGGCGCTCCTTCGGCGCGCTCGTCCTCATCACCTATCTCGTGCCGCCCGGGCTCATGTTCATCCCGCTCTATCGGACCTTCATCCAGATCGGCTACACGAACTCGCTCGGCACGCTGATCCTCGCCTATCCGACCTTCCTGGTGCCGTTCGTGACGTGGCTCCTCATGGGCTTCTTCCGCTCGATCCCGCGGGAGCTCGAGGAGGCGGCGCTGGTGGACGGCGCCACCCGGCTGCAGACGCTCTGGCGGATCGTGCTGCCTCTGGCGGCGCCGGGGCTGCTCGCCGCCGGGCTCTTCTGCTTCACGCTGTCGTGGAACGAGTTCCTCTACGCCCTGATCTTCATCGCCGACGACAATCTCCGGACGCTCCCGGTGGGATTGTCGGAGTTCGTGGTCTCGGACTTCGCATTCTGGGGGCAGCTGATGGCGGCGGCCGCCCTCGCGTCGCTTCCCGTGGTGCTCGTCTACATCTATCTCCACAAGTACATGGTCGGCGGCCTGACCGCCGGCGCGGTCAAAGGCTAGAGCAGGGAGAAGGCGGAGAGCGCGCCGGGTTCCGTGACCGGTCGCGTCTCGTGGAGATACGAGGCGTCGAGCTGGCCGTAGCCCGTCACGCCGAGGAGCGCCTGGGCGTTTCCTCCCGTCCTTGACGACGGCGTCTCGGCCGGGGCACCATCCCACAGGGAGGGAGGCTCGCCATGGCTAAGCTCACGGCCTCGATCGCTCTCGCGTCCGTCCTGACCTTGGGTCTCTGGACCGTGGGGTTCTCGCAGGGCCAGCCTGACGGCCTGCTGACCATCGCATTTGACGCATCGATCGCTCCCACGTTCCTCGACCCGGCCGAGACGCCGGGAATCGGCACGCCGTTTGTGTTCCTCTACGCGCTCCACGACGCCATGATGAAGCCATTGCCGGGCAACGACATGGCGCCGTGTGTGGCCGAGTCCTGGAAGGAAAGCGCGGATGGACTGACGTACGAGTTCAAGCTGCGCGAAGGCCTCAAGTTCCACAATGGCGATGCGGTGACGGCCGAGGACGTGAAGTTCAGCTTCGTGCGTTACCGTGGCGTGTCCGCCAAGCTGCTACACGACCGCGTGAAGTCGGTAGACGTCCTCGATCCGCTTCGCGTTCGCTTCGTGCTCCACGCGCCATGGCCCGACTTCCTCGTGTTCTACGCCACCCCGGCGACCGGGGCGGCGTGGGTCGTGCCCAAGAAGTACATCGAGAAGGTCGGCGAGGATGGATTCAGGCGCCAGCCCGTGGGACTCGGGCCCTACCGGTTCGTGAGCGCGAAGCCGGGCATCGAGCTCGTGCTGGAGGCGAGCCCACGGTCAAGCGCGTCGTCTTCAAGGGCGTGCCCGACCGCACGACGCGCCTGGCCATGCTGAAGACGGGGGAGGCGGACATCGGATACCTGATGGTCGGCCTCGAGGCGGCGACGATCAAGGCGGACCCCAAGCTCAAGCTCGCGAAAGTCATCGCGCCCGCCGCCTGGTGGGTCGAATTCCCCGAGCAGTGGAATCCCAAGTCCCCGTGGCACGACCGTCGCGTCCGGCTGGCTGCGAACCTGGCCGTGGACAAGCAGGCCATCAACGAAGCGGAGCGGCTTGGCTATTCACGCCTGACGGGATCGATCATCCCGAGCGGCATGGAATTTGCCCTTCGCCTCGATCCGTATCCCTACGACCTCGCGCAGGCGAAGCGGCTCCTGGCCGAGGCCGGTTATCCCAGCGGCTTCGACGCCGGCGAGCTCACGCCACTGCCGCCGTTCACGACGATGGGCGAGTCCGTGGCGACGTACCTCGCCGCGGTCGGCATACGCACGCGCGTGCGCGGCATGGAGCGCGCAAGCTTCATGGAGGCGTGGCGGTCGAAGAAGTTAGGCGGCGTCCTCGTGACGGTCTCGGCGGCGCCGGGCAGCGCCAGCGCACGCCTCGAGTCGTTCGTCATCAGCAGCGCGCCGTACGCCTCGGGCGGCTATCCCGATATCGACGATCTCTTCCGCCAGCAGAGCCTAGAACGCGACCGGAAAAAGCGTGAAGGCATGCTCCACCAGATCCAGCGCCTGATGCACGAGCGCGTCATGTTCGGTCCGATCTTCGAGCCCGCCACGCTGCACGGCGTCGGCCCGCGCGTCGAGGAGTCGGCGATCGGCCTGAGCTCCCAGCTCTACTTCGCAGCGCCCTACGAGGACATACGCCTGAAGAGGCCGTAGCGGCTAGCTCCCGATCTCCCGTCCGCCGTCAGAAGGCGCAGGACCTTCGGAACCATGACCGACGCGTCGAAGTAGCGCCACGATGTTCTTACGTTTCAACGGCGAACGTCCCTTCCATCATCACGACGCACGGGCCCCCGACGCGCACGCGCGTGACCGAGCCGCCCTGCTTCTCGGCGGTGGCGGTCAAGCGGCTCGGGCGGCCCATCTCCACGCCTTGGCGAATGTCGAACACGAACACGGCGTCCGGCTCCGGCGCGATGGCGGCCAAAAGCGCCGCGAGCGCGCCGTTGGCGCTGCCGGTGGCCGGATCCTCCATGAGCCCGCTCATAGGCGCGAACATGCGCGCCTGCAGTGTCGTCTTCGCTTCTGTCCCGGGCACCCGAGCATAGAGATGGACGGAGAACCGGCCGGGCCGGGTCGGGAATCGATCCGCCGCATGGACGAAGGCGGCGGGATTGGGCTTGGCGCGCCCGAGCGCTTCGACCGCGACTTCGGCAATCGCGAACGACAGCCCCACCGAGGCGATGACGGGCTCGTGGCGCGACGTCGCTATCGCATCGGGCTCGAGGCCGACGCACTCCGCGACGCTCGCTGGAGGAACCTGCTGGCCAAGGGACAGCGGTTGCGGCGCCGTCAGCATCGCGCCCGCAACGCGTCCAGAGCCGTCACGCAGCAGTTCCACGGGGACGAGGCCGGCGCCTTCTTCGAAGAGCAGGGTCGGCCCGATCGTCTTCCCGTTCCGCTCGGCAAGGTGCGCGATCGCGAAGGCCGTGCCGACGTTCGGGTGACCGGCGAACGGGATCTCGTCCTTGGGCGTGAAGATCCGGACCCGCGGGGTGTGACTGGGGTCGTCCGGTGGGAGGACGAACGTGGATTCGGAATAGTTGAACTCCGCGGCCACGCGATGCATCTCGTCCGTGCTCAGGCCCTTCGCGTCCAGCATGACCGCGACCGGGTTGCCCGAGAACGCGCGCTCGGTGAAGACGTCGACCGTGAGGTAGCCGTACCGCGTCAGCATATACCGCGGAGGATAGCGTCTTCCCGGGATGGGCTCAAGGCGAGCCGACCGTGCTAGCCCGAATCATGTCGCAATGATGCTGGCGGTGGTCGCCTTCCTCGAATGGGCGGCCAGGATGTGCCAGTCGCGCCAGCGTCTCGCGGCCGGCTTCGACGTCATCTAGCGCTTCGGCAGCGGGCTGAAGAAGTCTCGCCGCGAGTGATCCGTACCGCCTACCCTATGCTGCCCTCGTGCTCGAGCTTCAGCATGATCGTGGCTTCGACGATGGGATCCTCGGCCACCGAGCACGGCGCCGACCTGATTGAAGGAGCCGCGCCAGGTCCCCGTGAAGTCGCTCGCAGGAGAGTGGGCAGCAGCAATCGGACCCGACGTATCAGAGGCAGTGCTGGCACTTGGCCCCGCACAGCCGGCAACCAGCGCGACTAACCCTAAGCAGGAAACATATTCGGCGAACCTGAGCTTCAGCATGGGATGAGCTCCTTTCTCAACCTCTCGAGGTTTCGTAGCGAGTTTGCGAACCAGGTTGTGTTCTCCCTCGCGGGAGGGACTCGAGAGGCAATCGACACCGAGGGAAGGCGCCGACATGGAGCTTTCGGCAAGAATCCGCAGGGAGTTCCGGAGGGAACCCGCGCTGGTCGGCGGCCCTCAAAAGGCGGAAAGTGATTCACGCCCTAGAGAGAAAGCAACCGCGGTGCCACCTTTACCCGGCCGCTATTGGACCTCGCGCTCACCGATCGCAAGGGTAAGGTGCATACAATCGGGAAGAAATGACCGGGCAGGGACAAGGAAGGCACGGTCAAGATGATCCAGGTCAACGAGCGGGTGAGATGGTGCTGACCAAGATCGAGGTCATCAAGTAGCGACGACTTCCTCGGCGAGCCGGCGGTCCCCTGCCGCCGGCTCGCCCCCCATTTGACTCGCCGTCATCTGAAGAGGTGGTCGATCTCGTTCAGGAGCTCGGCTCGATGCTCGGCGTGCAGCAGCTTCAGCCGGCTGCCCGCCGCCACGTTTCGCGCCACGAGGTCGTCGGGCAGCGAGGCGACTTTGCCGTCGACGGTGTCGGCGATGCTCACAGTGAGCTCGGCGGCTGTGCCGGCCGCATGGAGCTGATCGCCAGAATCGACGACCCCGCCGTGATTCACCGGATCCTCGCGCATCTCGGGTTGCCAGGCGCACGGGACGGCCCAGAGCCTGCGTTCTCGGTGTTTCCGAGACGCACCCAGGTTCATCGCTACCGCGATCGGGGCAAGCCGCCGCGGCTGAGCCTCGGCCGGCCAGCTTCAGCGCACGGTCCAGAGATAGATGGGACTCTCTTGACCGTCGCCTCGAACGTGCAGGGTCTCTTGCGGCTTCCAGTCGCCCATGTGGTGCCAATGCGAGACGATGCGAGTGCCGCGCTTGAGCTCGCGCCGCAGCTTCGGGCGCACCTTGAGGTTCAACGCGGGCGAGAGAAAGAGCGTCACCACCGTTGCGTCGCCAACGTCTGTCGCGAAGAGATCTTCGTTCAGAAACCGGATGCGATCGACGACATTTGCTTGACGCGCATTCTCCCGGCTTTCGGCGATGCGCACGGGATCGATATCGATACAGACCCCGCGCGCCCCGAAATCGCGCACCGCGGTGATGATGATGCGCCCGTCGCCACACCCGAGATCGTACACCACGTCGCCTGCGTTCACCTTGGCGAGCCGCAACATGGCGTGCACCACTTCCATCGGCGTGGGCTCGTAGGCCACGTCGGGCGCGCGCAGGACCGGCGGGGCCACAGGAGACTGCTGCGCGCCGCCGATGTCCGAGACACCGCCCGCGGCGACGATGGCCAGAAGAATCGCACCGCATCGTGCGGCTACTCTGAGGTTATCCATGACTGATCATTGTAGCAACAGCGTGGGGGCCCGCGCGTGGCGCCGGCCGACCGCAGAACACAGCGGTCTGGTCCACGGGCAAACGGCTTATGATGCGGGCATGAAACCTAAAAAGAGTGTCCCACGCCGCCGCGCTCCAACTACCAAGGCCCTGCCCGACGAGCCGCCGGAGCTTCCGGCACCGAGGAACGCGCTTCCGGCGCCCTCCCCGGAACCCGCCGGCGAGCACGAGCCTGTCACACCGCTCGCCACGCCCGAGCTCGCCTTCGCGGCGCGCGTGCCGCCTCCCACGGAGGCGCTGCCGCTCCCGGCAAACCAGCGCGCGATTTTCTACGACGTCGAGAACGCAAGCCAGCCCCGGCGCATCGCCCAGGTGATCGAGCTCCTCGCCATTGACCGTCTCGGCTTTCGCACGGAGTTCGTCGCCGTCGGCAACTGGCGTGTGATCGGTCACGAGACGGCGCGCATGCTCGCCCGTCACGGCGCCCAGCTCGTCCACAGCGCGCCCTCCACCGGCGTGCGGGACTGGAGTGATCTCCGCATAGCGGTGAGCGCTGGCGCGTGGCTGGCCGCGGCGCGGCCCGGCGACGTGCTCGAGATCGTGTCCGATGATCGCGCCTTCGACGCGGTGGGCGACGTGGCCGCGGGGCTCGGCATCGCCTTCCGCCGACTCTCGTCCCGCTCGCTCACCGGGACCCCCGACGAGGCGCCACGTCAGACCCTGGAGCCGAGAAGAAGCCGAGGGCGGCCCGGCCGCCGAAGCCCGCGCGCCGGGCGCGCATCGCTCGTGGCGGTCGCCGAGCCTCGACGCGCCGAGCCGCGCCACCACGAGCCCACGCCTGTGCCCCCAGATGGGGCGCACACTGCTCCCCATGACGAGATCATCGACATCGTCCGCGAGCTGGCCCAGCGCTCGTCCAACGGCGCCGTCCTAATCGACAACATCGAGCGGACACTCAAGGCGCGTGGCTTCGCGCGGCCGCCCGGCTCGCCACGGCTCGTCACTCGGCTCCGGCGCATCAAGGAGCTCTCCGTGAGCCCGACGGGCATGATCACGCTGGTGGGAGAGCCGGAGCGCGCCGAACCGGTGGCGGCGGGAGTGGCCGCGGAGGCGGCCGTGCCCGAGCCGTCTACTGGCCGGCGCCGTCGGCGCTCGCGGCGGGGCGGCCGGGGACGCCGCCGCGCGGCCCCCGGGGGTCAGGCTTTGACTACTTGACCGACGCTTTAGCGGGGCGGCCTCACTAGCGGCACGAAGCGGACGGGGATGGTGCGCTGCTGCACGATGCCGGTCGGAGTCCGCGAGACGAGCAGGATGTCCTGAAAGGCAACGCCTACGGGAATGATCATGCGCCCGCTGACTGCGAGCTGATCCACCAGCGGCTGCGGCACGTGGTCCGGTGCCGCGGTCACCATGATCGCATCGAACGGCGCCTGTTCGGGCCATCCGAGGTATCCGTCGCCCGTGCGCACGTGCACGTTCCGGTAGCCGAGCGCCGCAAGCGTGCTGCGGGCGCGGTCGGCAAGTTGCGGCACGATTTCGATCGTGTAGACTTCGCGCGCCAGCTCCCCCAGGACCGCAGCTTGATAGCCCGACCCGGTGCCGATCTCCAGTACCTTCTTGTTCTTCGTGACCTGCAGCCCTTCAGTCATGTAGGCGACGATGAAGGGCTGGGAGATCGTTTGACCGTAGCCGATCGGAAGCGGCCGATCGGCGTAGGCCTGCGACGCCACTTCGCTTGGCACGAACTCCTGTGTCCTTGATGCCACGCGCTTTGATCTGGTCTTCGACCATGCGATGTCGTCCGGCCAGCGTCGAGTCCTCGCGCGCCTGCGCCGCGAGGCGGCCGGACCATTGCCAGTCGGGCCAGTGGGGCCAGTGGGCGTATCCCACGACGAGCAGGCCGAGCACGACAAGGCTGAACTTCATGATCGGGAGTGGCCTCTGTGCCCGCGAAAGGGCTACGCTCACGCTCCGAGAGCGCCTCAGTGGCCGGAGTGGTGCGCCTCGAGGCTTTGAAGTAGTGATCCTGTCCACCGGGCAGACTCCAATCAACCATCCGCGCCGTCGTAACGCCAACGTTCTTGAAGGCCGTTAGTCGCGACGCGGCCCAGCTCGGCCGCGGGGGCTTGACCCTCAGGGCGATTCTATGAGCGAAGCCGCCTGGAACTCGCAGTAGTCGCGGATCAAGTTGCCACGCCACCAGCCACCCCGGCGCTCACAGTTGGCCTGGAGCTCGGCCTGGGTGTACGTCGGCGGGTACGGCACGGTGCTACACGCGGCGAAGAGTCCACACACGCCAGCGCCGAGTAATACGCCGGCCAGAATCCGCCGGGACGAACTCTTCATCGCTCTGTCTGGGGTCATCTAGCGTTCGCTCCAGCGGGGCGCTTCCGCCTCGCACCTGTTGGTCGCGTTCATAGCCGTTGCTAGAGCGGCGACATCCCATCACCGGACGGCCGTTCCTCTGCCAATGCTTGGGATGTCTCGGTCCCCGGGATGGTTGCGCGGCAACCGTTGACGCGCGGCGTCTACCGCTCGCTTACCCGGTTGGGGAAGTAACTCCAAAGCGCATCCAGGTGTTCCCGCCAAATGCGCTTGTCTGGCGTGTTTGGCCCGACGGCAGGTGTCGATCGAAGAAACCGAACCTTGGCTCTTGTTGCCGCGGCCGACCTCGACTATCCTTGACCGCACTTTCAAGCCCTCCACGCCCGAGCTCGCTCCGGAGAAATGGGGGACCCCATGTCCAGCCACACGCCCTCCCGGCTCCCGCTGACACTTGTCGCGGCGATCGTTCTCCTCTCAACGTTCGGCTTCGCCGCTCTGGTCGAGCCGCCACGAGCCGACGCCCAGCGGAAGAAAGTGCTGAACATCGCGTCCAAGGAGCCGGATAGCCTCGACCCGCACGCGAGCATCCTCGGGCAGAGCCAGGCGATTGCCCGCTTCATGTTCCGCGGCCTCACGCGCTTCGCCATCAAGGATGGCAAGGTCACAACGGCCGAGGTGGAGCCGGATCTTGCCGAGAGCTGGACGCTCTCGCCCGACGGCACGGTGTGGACGTTCAAGCTCAAGAAAGGCGTGCAGTTCCACAAGGGCTTCGGCGAGCTGCGGGCGGAGGACGTGAAGTTCAGCTTCGAGCGCCAGATCAATCGGACCGCGGGCATGCGGTTCGGCGTGAATCTCGAGGTGATCAAGTCCATCGAGGTCATCGACCCGTACACCGTGCAGATCGCCCTCAAGGCCTTCGACCCCATCTTCCTCCTGCGCATGGTGGGCTACCAGCAGGGCTATATCGTGTCGAAGAAAGCGGCGGAAAAGGACGGGGAGCAGTTCAAGTGGAACCCGGTCGGCACCGGTCCCTTCTACTTCGACCGGCACCTGCCGCGCGAGAAGGTGGTGCTCAAGGCCTTCGACAAGTACCACGCCGGGCGCCCCCAGATCGACGAGGTGAACTACTTCGACGTGCCCGAGGACGCGACCAAGCTGATCGGTCTCGAGAAGGGGACGTTCGACCTGCTCTACCCCGAGGTGGTCACCGCCGACTTCGCCGACCAGGTCAAGAAGATGGGCGCCGTCATCGACCGGCGGGGCCCGGGCGGGCAGGAGCGCTTCTACATCAACATGACGAAGGCGCCCTTCGACGACATCCGCGTCCGCAAGGCATTCATGTACGCCATCGATCGCAGGGCCATCAAGGAGACCATGTACCCCGGCGGTCTGGCCCGCCTCGCCTCGAGCTGCCTGCCCCCCGGCTACTTCGGTCACATCCCGATGGAGTTTCCGGAATACAACCCGGAGCTGGCCAAGAAGCTTCTCGCCGAAGCCGGGTATCCGAACGGCTTCACGATCAAGAACTATTTCATCAGCAAGTCCTTCTTCTATCCCAAGGTGCTGACGCTGGCGCAGGAGCAGCTCCGCAAGGCGGGGATCATCGTGGAGCTTCAGGTCGTCGAGCACGCGACCTTCCACGAGAACATCAGGAAGAACCTCGACCCCTTCGTGCTCTACGGCGGTACCCGCATCACGGACGCCGACCCCTGGCTGTCGCTGTTTTTCGACTCCAAGGAGATTCCCGATCCGGCCACGGGGAACAAGGGCACCAATTTCGCCCACTACCGCGCGATCGACGACCTGCTCATCGCGGGACGGGTGGAGCGGGACGTGAAGAAGCGGGCCGCCATCTACCACGAGGCCCAGAAGCGTATCCAGCGCGATCTCGTGTGCCTGCCCATCAGCGACGTGCCCGGGCAGTGGGCGCGCAATCCCAAGCGGGTCAGCACGCCCTTCGATCCGGAGTACGGAGAGTACTCTCTCCACTATAGCTACAACTATCCCGAGCTGCTCAAGGTCCTGAACTAGGTCGAAGGCCGGGCGAGCCGAGCCGTGTTCCAGTACGTGCTGCGACGTCTCCTGATCGCGGTGCCCATGCTGCTCGGAGCCATGAGCATCGTCTTCTTCGCCATGCGCGTCTTGCCGGGCGATCCGTGCGTGGCGATGATGGGCGACCAGGCGACCAGCGTAGCCCTCGCCGACTGCACCAAGAACCTCGGGCTGAGCCGGCCGCTCGCCGTCCAGTACGTGGACTACCTGTGGCGCTCGATCCGGCTCGATTTCGGCAACTCCTTTCGCCAGGGCTACCCCGTCAGCGAGTACATCGCGCGGATGTTCCCGCATACCTTCGTGCTGGTCATGGCGAGCGCGATCGTGGCGGCGCTCGTCGGTATCCCGATCGGGATCCTCTCCGCGCTGCACCGCCGGAATCCGCTCATCGACTACCCGCTGCGCATCATCGCCCTCCTCGGCCTCTCGATGCCCGTGTTCTGGCTGGGGATCCTGCTCCTCATCGTCTTCTCGCTCCGACTGGATCTCTTCCCGCTGATAGGCGGCGGAGACCTGGACGGCGTGCTCGGCATGATCCGCTCCGGCGAAGCCTTCTCTCATCCCGCCGACTTCTTTGCCGGGG
>WNFD01002614.1_pt1 | contig 18163 bp, 22 predicted proteins | sample 5400491 | NCBI WGS metagenome assembly WNFD01 (sample SAMN13153343, study PRJNA577476) | soil metagenome | isolation source: 120 cm saprolite under Douglas fir tree site 2 hole 2 replicate 2 | place: USA:California | collected 2015-04-18 | reverse complement strand
TCGAAGCAGTCCAGATCCGCCCCGGAAACCTGCTCGAGTGGGACAAGCGCATCTGGCGCGTCCTCAAGTCCTACCACGTCCACGTCGGCGGCCGCGGCGGCGCCTTCATGCAGGTCGAGATGAAGGACATCGAGGCCGGCACCAAGACCAACCAGCGCTTCCGCACGGAGGACAAGGTCGAGCGCGCCTTCGTCGACCCGCGCGACATGCAGTACCTCTACCAGGACGGCGACAGCTACGTGTTCATGGACAAGGAGAATTACGAGCAGCTGTCGCTGCCGGTCGAGTTCCTCGAAGGCCAGGCGGGCTATCTGCTGCCCAATACCGAGGTGCAGATCAACTTCTACAACGGCCGCGCGATCGGCATCGAGATCCCGCCCTCGGTGGTGCTGACCGTGGTCGATACCGAGCCGGGCATCAAGAACGCCACCGCCACCAATACTTTCAAGCCGGCGAAGATGGAGACCGGGATCACGGTTCAGGTGCCGCCCTTCATCAACAAGGGCGAGAAGATCAAGGTCGATACCAACGAGGGCACCTATATGGAGAGGGCCTGAAGCGCGTCGCGGTAGGCAACGCTTCTTCTCAGGTCTCTCCCGCCCTTCTTCCTCATCCGCTCCAGCCGCTCCGGGCGAGCGAGCGGCAGGTCACCCAGCGACTCGAGGAGCGCCGCCTGGCCCTGCGGGTCATTGCATAACAGCACCATGTCGCAGCCTGCGCCGAGCGCGGCGCGCGCGCGTTCCGCTATCCCGCCCGCAGTGCTCGCGCCGACCATCGACAGGTCGTCGCTGAAGACGAGGCCCTCGAAACCGAGCCTGCCGCGCAGCACCTCCTGCAGCCAGTACCTGGAGTAGCCCGCGGGCTCGGGATCCGCCTGCGTGTAGATTACATGCGCGGGCATGACCGCGGCGAGGCCTGCCTCGATCGCCTTCCGGTAAGGAAGAACATCCTTTGAAAAAATGTCCTTTAATGGCCTGTCATCGCGAGGCACCTCCACGTGGGAATCGAGCGGCGCAAAGCCGTGACCCGGAAAGTGCTTGCCGACCGCCGCCATGCCCGCGGCCGCGAAACCCTGCACGATGCAGGCGCCGAGCGCGCCGACCGCGTTGGGGTCGAAGTGCAGCGCACGGTCGCCGATGGCCGCGCAGGAGCCGTAATCCAGGTCGAGCACCGGCGCGAAGCTGAAATCGACGCCGTGCGCGGCAAGCTCCGCGGCGATGATGTAGGCGGCGCCGCGCGCCGCCTCGCGCGCCGCGTCGCGGTCGCGGTCCCAGAGCTTGCCGAGCTCTCGCATCGGCGGAATCGCCGTGAAACCTTCGCGAAATCGCTGTACTCGCCCGCCTTCGTGGTCGACGCAGATCGGCAGCGCCGGCTCGCGCAAGCGCTCGATGTCCTCGGTGAGCGCGCGCAGCTGCTCCGGATTCTCGTAATTACGCGTAAACAGGATCACGGCGCCGGCCGCCGGATGCCTCAGGCGCTCGCGTTCGTCGTCGGTCATGGCGCCGCCCTGGACATCGAGCACCACCGGCCCGAGCGGACGCTTTACTTTTCGCACTCCAGGATCACCGTGGCGAAGGCGACGCCGCGCTCGTCGGAGAGGGAGACATGCGCCTTTGACACCCCCCGGCGGGAAAGAAATTGACTCAATGAATCGGAAAACTGCAGCACCGGCTGGCCCGACGGCAGGTTCTTGACCCACACCCCTTGCCAGTTGGCCGGCGCGTGGATGCCGGTGCCGAGCGCCTTGGCGAACGCCTCCTTGGCGGCGAAGCGCTTGGCGAGGTAGGCAGCGGGCAACCGGTGGTTCTTGAATCTGTTGAATTCGGACTCACTGAGAATGCGTCGCGCAAAACGCTCTCCGAAGCGCGCCAGGGCATTTTCAATGCGCGCGATTTCAACTACGTCGGTGCCGACGCCGTAGATCACCGCGCCGCCTGGACCATCAGCTGCTTCATTTCGCGCACCGCCTCGCGCATGCCCACGAACAGCGCGCGGCTGACGATGGCATGGCCGATGTGCAGCTCGCGTACCCCCGGCAGCCGCGCGACCGGCTCGACATTGAAGTAGTTGAGCGCATGCCCGGCGTTGAACCGCATGCCGAGCGAGCGAATGGCTTCGCCGGCGCGCCGGATGCGCTCGAGCTCGGCCACCACCGCCGGAGTCTCCTCGTCGCGCCCCTTCGAATGAAAGGCGTGGGCATACGGTCCGGTATGCACTTCGCACACGGCTGCACCGATGCGGCCTGCCGCCTCCACCTGCCGCACCTCGGCGTCGATGAACACCGAGACCACGATTCCCGCTTCGGCCAGGCGCGCGACCGCCTGCTTGAGCTTCGCTTCCTGCGACGCGATGTCGAGACCGCCCTCGGTGGTGATCTCGTGCCGGCCTTCGGGCACCAGCATCGCCATCTCGGGCTTGATCCGGCGCGCGATGCCGACCATTTCGTCGGTGGCGGCCATCTCGAGGTTCAGCCGGATGTGGGTCAGCTCGCGCAGGCGCCTCACGTCCTCGTCCTGGATGTGGCGCCGGTCCTCGCGCAGGTGCACGGTGATGCCGTCGGCGCCGCCGAGGTGCGCCTCGACCGCCGCCCAGACCGGGTCGGGCTCGTACGTGCGGCGCGCCTGGCGCACCGTCGCGACGTGGTCGACGTTGACGCCGAGCTCGATCACAGGTCGTTCAGCTCCATCAGCACGGTGCGCGTATGCAGCACCTGCCCGTGGAGGCGCTGGCCGATGAGCGTGCGCATCAGCATCCGCGCCTCGTCCCGCGTCTCGGGCCGCGCGTAATCGTCGGCCGCGACGTCGAGCAGCGTGCGGCCGCTCACCACCGGATCATTTGAATGAGAATTTCCCACAGGCATCGGCCCGCGATCCGGCTCGTAAACGTAGCGGGCGTCCGGGTCGATGGGCGCGCCGCTCGCCGCATCGCGGTCCAGCAGCGGAGCATAACCGAGCTCGGCCAGCAACCGTCTCTCAAAGCTTCTGAGAACGAATGCAAAGGATTCATTCCTCGAAAGGCGCGCAAGCGCTTCGCCGTAAACGTCGAACAGGGCTTCGTGGGGATCGTCGCGCGGCAGCAGGCGCAGCACCAGCTCGTTGACGTAGAACCCGCACATCAGGCCGCGTCCCGCGAGCGGCGGCAGGCCGCCCGACCATTCGGCCGAGATCAGGTTGCCGAGCTCCGCCGCGGCGCTCCAGCTCAGGCGCAGCGGATGGAACGACAACAGCACGCCGCGCATCGCGGAGCGCGGGCGACGGGCCCCCCGTGCGAGCATCGCCACGCGGCCGAAGCGCCGCGTGAAAGCCTCGACGATCAGGCTGGTTTCCTTGTACGGGTAGGTGTGCAGCACGTAGCCCGCTTCGTGCTCGGCCCTGCGCTTCATTCGTACCCCAGCTGGCGCAGCACGCGCACGTCGTCCGTCCAGGCACGCCGCACCTTCACCCAGACCCCGAGATAAATCTTGCCCTCGAACAGGCGCTCCATGTCCTTGCGCGCCGCGCTCGCCATGCGCTTGAGCCGCTCGCCGCGCGCGCCGAGGACGATCAGCTTCTGGCTCTCGCGCTCCACCAGGATCGTGGCCTCGATGCGGCGCAGCCGGCCCTCCTCCTTGAAGCTCTCGATCATCACCTCGCAGCGGTACGGCAACTCCTCGGCCAGCTCCTCGAACAGCTTCTCGCGCAGCAGCTCGGCGGCGAAAAACCGCTCGTCGCGATCGGTCAGCTGCTCTGCGGGATACGCTGCAGGGCCTTCGGGCAGCGCTTCGCGCAGGACCCGCAGCAATTCGGCCATGTTCTTGCCGGTCTTGGCGCTCACCGGAACGATGGCGTGAAACTCGCGCACCTTGGATAGCCGGTCGAGGTAGGGAATGAGGTCTGTCTGATTTTTCAGCAGGTCAATTTTGTTCACGACAACGACCACCTTCTGCTCCGCAGGGATCCGCTCGAGCGCTACGCGGTCCTCGGGGCCGAAGCGCAGCACCTCGACCACGAACAGCGCGACATCGGCGTCGCGCGCTGCTTCGGTCGCCCGCCGGTTCAGGGCACGATGCAGTACGCTGCGCGAGCGCGTCTGCTGCCCGGGCGCGTCGACGAAGATGTACTGGCAGTCCTCGCGTGTCAGGATGCCGGTGATCAAATGCCGCGTGGTCTGCGGTTTGGCCGAGACGATCGAGAGCTTTTCGCCGATCAGGCGGTTGAGCAGGCTCGATTTCCCGGTATTCGGGCGACCGGCAATGCCTACCGTGCCGCAGCGCCGCACTTTCATTTCGAGAGCTGTTCAAGCATTGCCATGGCCGCTTGCTGTTCGGCGCGCTGGCGCGAGCTGCCGCTGCCTTTCGCGCTCAAGCCAGGGCCGACTACGCATTCGACGTCGAATGTCCGCGCATGCGCCTGGCCATGCTCGCCGACGACGCGGTACTCGGGCAGTTTCTGCTTGCGGGCCTGCATGATTTCCTGCAGCTGGGTTTTCGCGTCCTTGGCCGGCTCGTCCGGATCGAGCCGCTCGACGAGCGGGCCGAACGCCTTCAGCACCGCCACGCGCGCGGCCTGATAGCCGCCGTCGAGAAACACGGCGCCAAACACGGCTTCGAGCGCGTCGGCGAGGATGGACTGGCGCGGTTCCGCAGCGCTCGCGAGCTCGCCCTCACCTAGCCGAAGGAACTGCGCCAGCTTCAGCTCGCGCGCTACCTCGGCGAGCGTCTCCTCGCGCACCAGGCTCGCGCGCAGCCGCGTCAGCTTGCCTTCCGAAAGCTGCGGAAAACGCGCATAGAGCTCGTCGGCCACCGCGCAGCCGAGCACGCCGTCGCCGAGGAATTCCAGCCTTTCGTTGTTCTCGGGGCCGTAGCTGCGGTGAGTCAGCGCCTGCTGGAGCAGCTCGGCGGCTGCGAATCGGTGGCCAAGCCGCTTTTCGAGAGCCGCGGGCCGGGACAAGGCGATCTGCTAGTCCTTCGAGCTGGCCGCGAAGTCGATGTAGATGCCAACATTGGCGAACAGCGGCACTTCCTTGCGGTACGCGAACCCGATCACCAGCTCATTGCCGTCCTTGGTGATGTCGAGGTCGCTGGGCCTGACCTTGATGTCGTCGATCGCGGAGCGGAGTTCGAAGCTCCTGCGGATCTCCGCAGCGGTGGTGCCCTGCTTCTCGCGCGCTACGGCGTTGATCGCTTTCTTGGCGGTATAGAAGTCGATGTAGGCCGGGATCAGCTTGAAGCCGAACAGCGCTACAAAGATCAGGACGAAGAGCAGCATCATCAGACCGGCTAGCGTGACCCCGCGTTGACCGTGGCTGTGGCCCATGATTGCTGCCTCCCTCTCTCTCATTTGAACGACCCGAAGCGGCCGAGCTCGTTGAGGTTGAGCCAGATGAAGAACGCCTTGCCGACGATGTTCTCGTCCGGCACGAATCCCCACACCCGGCTGTCGCTCGAATTGTCCCTGTTGTCGCCCATCGCGAAGTAATGGCCCGGCGGAACCGTGCACGCCAGGCCGCTCATATTGTAGTTGCAATTCCCGGCATGCGGGAACGCGCGCGACGGCGCGACGAACGACGGCGCGTCCTCCTCGAGCAGAATTTCATGCTCGACGCCGTTGAGCGTCTCGAGGTAGCGCCGCGAAAACTGCATCCGCTCCTTGGACAGGTAATCGTCGATCTGCCGCACCGGCACCTGCGTGCCGTTGATGGTGAGCCGCTTGTTGCGGTATTCGACGCGGTCGCCCGGCAGGCCCACCACGCGCTTGATGTAGTCGAGCGAAGGGTCCTCGGGATAGCGAAATACCATCACGTCGCCGCGATGCGGGCTGCCGACCTCGACCACTTTCTTGTTTATCACCGGCAGGCGGATGCCGTAAGTGAATTTGTTCACCAGGATGAAGTCGCCGACCAGCAGCGTCGGCACCATCGAGCTCGACGGGATCTTGAACGGCTCGACCAGGAACGAGCGCAGCAGGAACACGATCAGGATCACCGGGAAGAAGCTGACCGAGTACTCGACCCACCACGGCTGCTTGGCATCCGCCGGGCGAGTGCGGCGCAGCCACGCCGCCTCCAGCGCCCAGACCGCTCCGGTCACCACGAGCAGGACGAGCAGGAACAGCGCGAAGTTCAACGCTCGCTCCGCTGCAGCACTGCGAGGAACGCCTCCTGGGGGATCTCGACCGAGCCGACCTGTTTCATGCGCTTCTTCCCTTCCTTTTGTTTTTCCAGCAGCTTGCGCTTGCGCGTGACGTCACCGCCATAGCACTTGGCGAGCACGTTCTTGCGCAGCGCCTTCACGTTCTCCCGCGCCACGATGTGCGAGCCGATCGCGGCCTGGATCGCGACGTCGAACATCTGCCTGGGGATGAGCCCGCGCAAGCGAGTCACCAGCTCGCGCCCGCGTGCCTGTGCGCTCTCGCGGTGGAGCATGCTCGAGAGCGCGTCGACGCGCTCGCCGTTCACCAGGATGTCGAGCCGCACCATGTCGGCCGCGCGGTACTCCTTGAACTCATAGTCGAGCGAGCCGTAGCCGCGCGTCATCGACTTCAGCCGATCGAAGAAATCCAGCACCACCTCGCTGAGCGGCAGGTCGTACGAGATCACCACATGGCGCGCCGAATAATGCATGTTGGTCTGCGTGCCGCGCTTCTGCGTGCACAGCGTGATCACCGGGCCGACGTATTCCTGCGGCACGAAGATCTTGCTGGCGATCACCGGCTCGCGGATTTCCTCGATCAGAGCCGGGTCGGGCAGGCGCGCCGGGTTCGATACCTGCTCGACGCTGCCGTCGCGCAGCTTTACCTCGTAGACCACCGACGGCGCGGTGGTGATGAGATGCATGCCGTACTCGCGCTCGAGCCGTTCCTGCACGATGTCCATGTGCAGCAGACCGAGGAAGCCGCAGCGGAAGCCGAAGCCGAGCGCCTGCGAGGTCTCCGGCTCGTAGTGGAACGATGCGTCGTTGAGGTGCAGTTTCTCCAGCGCGTCGCGCAGTGCCTCGTACTCGCTCGCCTCCACCGGGTACAGCCCGGCGAACACCTGGGGCTTCACTTCCTTGAAGCCGGGCAGCGGCGCGCGCGCCGGCTTGTCGGCATGCGTAAGCGTGTCGCCGACCTTGGCGGCGCGCAGCTCCCTGACGCCGGCGGTGACATAGCCTACTTCCCCAGCAGCGAGCAACTCGCGCGCCGTCGCTTTCGGGGTGAAGACGCCCACCTGCTCGCAAAGATACGAAGCATCGGTGCTCATCAACAGGATGCGTTCCTTCGGCCGCAGCGTTCCTTCGAAAACACGCACCAGCATCACCACGCCGACGTAGTTGTCGAACCAGGAATCGATGATCAGCGCCTTGAGCGGCGCCGCCGGATCGCCCCGCGGCGGCGGCACGCGCCGAATCACCGCCTCCAGGATCTCTGGAACTTTCTCTCCCGTCTTGGCGCTGGCGCGGATGGCACCGTGGGCGTCGATGCCGATGACGTCCTCGATCTCCTGGATCGCCTTCTCCGGGTCGGCCGAGGGCAGGTCGATCTTGTTGAGCACCGGGATCACCTCGACGCCCTGCTCGATCGCCGTATAGCAATTGGCCACGGTCTGGGCCTCGACGCCCTGCGAAGCGTCCACCACCAGCACCGCGCCCTCGCACGCGGCGAGCGAGCGGCTGACCTCGTAGGAAAAATCGACGTGGCCCGGGGTGTCGATCAGGTTCAACTGATAGGTCTCGCCGTCGCGCGCCCGGTATTCGAGCGCCGCCGTCTGCGCCTTGATCGTGATGCCGCGCTCGCGCTCCAGCTCCATCGAGTCGAGCACCTGCTCGGCCATCTCCCGCTCCGGCAGCCCGCCGCACAGCTGGATGAAGCGATCCGCCAGCGTCGACTTGCCGTGGTCGATGTGCGCGATGATGGAGAAGTTGCGGATGCGGCTCTGCGCCATATAAAGAAAGAGGGTGCCAGGCCGCGCACCCTCCTCTAACCCGCTATCTTATTTGATTTTGCTCAGCGCTGCCGCGGCGGCCGCGGGCGCGAGCTAGCCTTTGTCGGTCAGCCCGGAGACCGTGACGAAGGCCACGGCGTCGCCGCGTCGCACCTGGAGGGTGAACACGGCGCTCTTGTCCAGGCCGGCGAGCAGCTTGTTGAACTGCTCGACCGACTTCAGCTCGGTGTGCTGCCCCTTGTGGACCAGCGTCAGCAGCACGTCGTCGCGCCGCACGTCGGCGCGCGCATCGGGCCGCACGTCGGTGACCACCAGGCCGCTCGACAGCTTCTTGTCCTTCTTCTGGTCGGCGGAAAGCTCGGCGACGACGATGCCGAGCCGATTGGCCGGCGTCTCCGAGGGCTTCTGGCTGCGCGGCGTGTCGCGCGCCGCGATGCGCTCTTCCTGCAGCTCGCCGACGGTCACGGAGAGCTTGCGCGTCGCGCCCTTGCGCCAGACCTCCACCGCCGCCTGGGAGCCGGGGCGAGTCGAGCCGACCAGGCGCGGCAGGTCGCTCGAATTCTCCACCGGCTTGCCGTCGAAGCCGATGATGATGTCGGTGGCCTCGATTCCCGCCCTGTCGGCCGGGCTGCCCTTCTCGACCGAGTTCACCAGCGCGCCGCGCGGACGATCAAGCCCGAAGGAGGTCGCAAGGTCACGCGTCACCTCCTGGATCACCACGCCGATGCGGCCGCGCGCGACGCGGCCCTTCTCGCGCAACTGCTTCTGGATGTCGAGCGCCACGTCGATCGGGATCGCGAACGACAGGCCCATGAAGCCGCCGGTGCGGCTGTAGATCTGCGAATTGATGCCGACCACCTCGCCGCGCATGTTGAACAGCGGCCCGCCCGAGTTGCCGGGGTTGATGGCGACGTCGGTCTGGATGAAGGGGACGAAGTTCTCCTGCGGCAGCGAGCGCCCCTTGGCGCTGACGATGCCGGCGGTCACGGTGTTCTCGAAGCCGAAGGGCGCGCCGATCGCCACTACCCATTCGCCGACCTTCAGCTTGCTCGGGTCGCCGAAGCGTACGGCGGGCAGCCCGCTCGCTTCGATCTTGATGAGCGCGACGTCGGTGCGCTTGTCGGCGCCGATCACCTTGGCCTTGAACTCGCGCTTGTCGGTGAAGCGCACGTTGATCTCGTCGGCGCTATCGACGACGTGGGCATTGGTCATGATGTAGCCGTCGGCGCTGAGGATGAATCCCGAGCCGAGCGAGCGGCTCTCGGAGCGCGGCCCCGGCCCTTGCCCCGGGCCCGGCACCCCGGGCTGCTGGCGCGGGATGAAGCGGCGGAAGAATTCCTGGATCTCATCGTCTTCCATGCCGGGGATCTGCGGCAGCGCGGCGGTGCGGCGTACGGCCTGCGTGGTGCTGATGTTGACGACGGTGTTGCCCTGCTCCTCGACCAGGCGCGTGAAATCGGGCAGCACCTGCGTCTGCGCCAAGACGGTCATCCAGGATGCGGCCAGCCACAGCGCGACCAGCCCTCTCAGAACTCGCATTGTTGCTCCTGCCTTTCCATTGTTGCTCCTGCCTTTCTTTAGTGCGGACGACGAAATTCGATAGCGTCAGCGATGCGCTGCACGCTCACGGCCGGCGCCTCCCCGACCACCGTCACCATGTGATTCGCGACTTCGCGCGTATAGATGTGGATCGCGCCCACGCTCGCGAGCCCGGTGCGCACCGGATCGCGCCGGCCCTCGAGCGGCTCGATGAAGACCGACACCGCCGCAAGACCGTCCGAATACACCAGTTGCCCGACCGGCCGCGACTCGCCGAGCCGGCGCTTGAGTTCGCTCACCTTGTGAAAGCCGGGAAGCTCATTGCTGAGCTCCCAGCCGGCGAGGCGCGCAGGCGCGGCAGCGCTGTCCTCGATGCGCCAGCCGCGGGCGGCCTGCCTGGGCTTCACCATGTCGCGGCTCACCGGGCCGATGGCGAGTTGCGTGAACATGAACTGCTCCACCGTGTCGCCGCTCGAATCGAGCGTGACGGCCTTCAGCAGCATGCCGCTGTGCACGTCGGCATAGAGCTTGTAGCCGTAGCGCAGATTGTCCTTCGGCGCGAGCACCACCGCCTGGCAGTCGAAGCCGGCGACGCGGCGGTTCTCGCCGAGGCTGATGTCATAGTGGCGCGCCAGCGCGTTCACGCGTTCCGGCAGCAGCGCCGGGAAATCGCGCTCGGCGGTGCGGCGGTCCACCTTGACCACACGGCTTTCCGGCAGATAGCAACGGATCGTATCGCGCGTGCGCACGATCTCGCGCGGCACGCCGTCCAGCACCTCGAGCTTGTCGATGTCGCCGCCGGCGTCGACGTAGCGCGTGATGCGCGAGGTCTCGGAGCGCCCACCGTGCTGGTAGACGAAAGTGCCGCGGTAGGAGAGCTTCTGCGTCGCGTCCTGGATCTTGCGCAGCCAGCCGAGGGCTTCCGGGGATTGCGCCTGGGCCAGGCCTGAGGCGAGGACAATGACGACGCCAAGCACCCGGCCAAGCGTCACTTCGTGGTCTCCTGGGACTGGTCGGACACCGTACGCACGTAAGGGGCCATTCCCTGGAGCGAAGCACGCGGCGAGAAACCCTGATGGGCGAGGAGATAGTCGTTGGTGGCGCTAGGCAGCGGCACGATCACCGGCTGCTTCCTGTCCACCATCGGTCGCATCACCGGAGTGCCAGCCGGCGCCTGCGCCATCTGCGGCCCGGCATCGCGTTGCGGCGCGAAGGCGAGCCAGCCGACCAGGGACACCGCCGCGACGCTGGCCGCAGCCGACAGCACAAGCCACTTGCGCGGCTCGGCCTGCAGTCTTGCAGGGGCCAGCAGCGCAGGCTCGGCGCTCAGCCGCGCGGCGACGCGCGCCGTGAAACCCTCCGACAGCACGCGGCTGTCGCGCATCGCGTCGCTGATCAGGTGATAAGCACGCCAGGCGTGCAGCGCGTCGCCATCACGGCCCAGCCAATCAATCATTTCAGCGGTGGACTTGTCGTCCAGCTCGCCGTCCATCAATGCCGAAATCTTGTCGTTCATACCCTACCACCTGCCTTTTAGACTCACCATCTTTTGTCCTTCCGCGTCCCCAGCAACGGCCGCAGCTGCTCCGCAATGGCCTCGCGTGCGCGGAAGATGCGTGAGCGCACGGTGCCGATCGGGCAATCCATGACTCTCGCGATGTCCTCGTAGCTCATGCCTTCGATCTCGCGCAGCTGGATCGCGGTTCTCAGCTCCTCGGGCAGCTTCTCGATCGTGGAGTTCACGGTCTCCGCGATTTCCTTCGACAGCAGCACGCTCTCCGGCGTGTTGATGTCGCGCAGCTGCTCGCCTTCCTCGAACCCTTCCGCCTCGTCGGCCTCTACCTCGGTCGAGGTCGGCGCCCGCCGACCCATGGCCATGAGGTAGTTCTTGGCCGTGTTGATTCCAATCCTGTACAGCCACGTGTAAAACGCGCTGTCGCCACGGAACGCGGGGAGTGCTCGGTAGGCCTTGATGAACGCCTCTTGCGCTACATCTTCGACCTCGGCCGGATCGCGGATGAACCGCGACAGCAGCCGTGCCAGCTTGCGCTGATACTTCTCGACAAGCAACTCGAAAGCCCGCTTGTCGCCACGCTGCGCCCGCGCGACCAGTTGCCGGTCGATCTCGCGGTCGCTCACGAGGGCTCCCCACCCCGTTTGCAACGCCTATGTGCCACAGACACACGCACTTTGAAATAGTTCGACGCCGTATAGGGGTGGATTCAGGCCGGGAGTTGTTTCGCCGCCACTTGGGGCAGCTTTCCCCATAGCGCCCAGATGCGCAGCACGCGGAACGATTCTTCGCCCAGCATGTCCCCCGTGACCAGGACGGTTCGCCGCACCGGGCCCTGAACCGGCAAGGCCACCATGAAGCGGTTGACATAGCGTCGCTCCGCCAGCTGCGCTGCGAACCTTTCGCCTCCGGCGAGCTCGAAGCTCGCGCCGCCGGCCTCGAGCTCGATGGCGCAAACCGAGCTCGCTGATTTCAGCAGCGCCCGGCTCCAGGCGGCCGCCAGGCCAAGGGCGATCAGGCAGATTGACAGCGCGGCACCCGAAACGGACGGCAACACCAGGAGGATGCAAAGCGCCGCGCAGGCGTGCAGAGCCACCAGCGCGGTCGCGAAAGCCGGAGACGGAGACAACTGCAGGCGCAGGCTGCGCGAGCCGCTCAAAGGGGCGCGAACACCAGCGTGCCGTTCGTGCCGCCGAAGCCGAAGGAGTTGGAAAGGGCAACGCGGATCGGCATCTTGCGCGCCGCGTTCGGCACGTAGTCCAGGTCGCACTCGGGGTCCGGCGTGCGCAGATTGATCGTTGGCGGCGAGACCTGGTCGCGCAGCGCGAGCACGCTGAACACCGCTTCGACCCCGCCCGCCGCGCCGAGCAGGTGCCCGGTCATCGACTTGGTGGAGTTCACGGCGACCTTCCCGGCGCGCGAGCCGAGAAGCCGCTTCACGGCTCTCGTCTCGGCAACATCCCCGAGCGGAGTGGAGGTGCCGTGCGCGTTGATGTAGTCGACAACGGAAGTTTCCAGCTTCGCATCCTTCAGGGCATTGCGCATGCAGCGGAACGCGCCGTCGCCGTCCTCGCTCGGCGCGGTCATGTGGAAAGCATCGGCCGAGACGCCATAGCCGGCCAGCTCGCAGTAAATCCGCGCCCCACGCGCCCTGGCGTGCTCGTACTCCTCGAGCACCACGGCGCCGGCGCCCTCGCCCAGCACGAAGCCATCGCGCTCCTTGTCCCACGGACGGCTCGCAGTGGCCGGGTCGTCGTTGCGCGTGGAAAGCGCCCGCGCCGAGGCGAAGCCGCCTACCGCGAGCTCGGTGATCACGGCTTCGGCGCCGCCGGCGATCATCACGTCGGCCTCGCCGTAGCGGATCGATTTCCCCGCCTCGCCGATGCAATGCGTCGAAGTAGTGCACGCGGTGACCATGGCCAGGTTCGGGCCCTTGGCGCCGACCTCGATCGACAGCAGGCCGGAGATCATGTTGATGATGGTGCCGGGGATGAAGAACGGCGAAATGCGACGCGGCCCGTTCTGCTTGAGCTCGTCGTGCATCGCCTCCACCAGCGGAAGCCCGCCGAAGCCCGAGCCGAAGTTGACGCCGACGCGCTCGCCGTTCTCGGGCGTCACCTGCACGCCGGCGTCGCGCCAGGCCTGCAGGCCCGCCGCCACGCCGTAGTGGATGAAGGTGTCCATGCGGCGCGCTTCTTTCGGCGACAGGTACGGCGCCACGTCGAAATCCTTCACCTCGCCGGCGATCTGGCTCGAGAGCCGCGACGCATCGAAGCGCGTGATGCGGGTGATGCCGGGCTTTCCGGCGAGAGCGTTATCCCAGGCCTGCTGGACCGCGTTGCCGATCGGGCAGACGATACCGAGCCCGGTGACGACGACTCTACGGCGGGTCACTCAGGTTCCGCTCAGGTTCCGCTCAGGTTCCGATCAGGACTTGGCGTGCGCCTTGATGTAGTCGATGGCCTGCTGGACGGTGGTGATTTTCTCGGCTTCCTCGTCCGGAATCTCGGTCTCGAACTCCTCCTCGAGCGCCATCACCAGCTCGACGGTGTCGAGCGAGTCCGCGCCCAAGTCATCGACGAACGAAGACTGGTTCTTGATTTCGGCTTCGTTGACTCCGAGCTGCTCGGCGATGATCTTCTTGACGCGTTGTTCGACGTTTTCCATCCGCGGCTCCTTCCTGTGGGGGCAATGCCTGTGCGTGGGTCAAGAGGGGGTCGTATTTTACGACATAACCATGCCGCCGTTGACGTGCAGCACTGCTCCCGTGACGTAGCCGCCGCCGGGCGAAACGAGATAGGCGACGGCGGCAGCGACGTCCTCCGGCGTGCCCAGCCGCCCGAGCGGAATGTGCTCGAGCAGCGCCTTTCTCTGTGCGTCGGCAAGCGCGCGCGTCATATCGGTGTCGATCAAGCCCGGCGCCACGCAGTTCACCGTGATGTTGCGGCTGCCGAGCTCGCGGGCGAGCGATTTCGTCATGCCGGAAACGCCCGCCTTGGCGGCGGCGTAGTTGGCCTGCCCGGGATTTCCCGACTCACCGACCACCGAGGTGATGTTAACGATCCTGCCCCAGCGCGCCTTCATCATGCCGCGCATCACCGCCCGCGACAGCCGGAACACCGCACGCAGGTTGGTGTCGATCACCTCGTCCCAGTCAGCGTCCTTCATGCGCAGCGCCAGGTTGTCGCGGGTAATGCCGGCGTTGTTCACCAGGATCAGGATGTCGCCGAATTCCTTCTGGATCGATGCGACGAGCGCATCGCATTGCGCCGCGTCGCTGACATTCAGGACTTTGCCGATGGCGGGGACTGTCTGCGCTCCCGCTTCGCTCGTTGCAGTGCCGATCACCTTCGCGCCGTGCCTGGCCAGCTCGGCTGCGATCGCGCGGCCGATGCCGCGCGACGCGCCGGTCACCAACGCCACTTTGCCTTCGAGCATGGTCACGCTCCCGTCATCGCCTGCAGCGCCTGCTCGAGCGAAGCCCGGTCGGCAAGCGAGAATGACTGCACTTCGGGATGAATGCGCCGGGTCAGCGCCGCGAGCACTTTTCCCGGTCCGCACTCGACGATGTGCGTCGCGCCCTGCTCCACCATCCGCTGGACGGTTTCCATCCACCGCACGGGCGCCGACGCCTGACGCACCAGCGCGTCCTTGATGGCGGCCGGGTCATTCTCCACTTTCACGTCCACGTTGTTGATCACGGCGAGCCGCGGCGCGGCAACCTCGACCCGCGCGAGATAGTCTTTCAGCCGCTCGCCGGCGGGCTTCATCAGCGCCGAATGAAAAGGCGCGCTCACCGGCAGCGGCATCGCGCGCGTCGCGCCGCGCGACTTGCAAAGCTGGATCGCCCTGTCGACCGCCTGCTTCTCTCCGGCGATCACGACCTGTCCGGGCGCGTTGAAGTTCACGGCCTGGACCTCGCCGAGGGCTTCCGCGCACCCTTGGCGCACGCCTTCCTCGTCCAGGCCCAGAATCGCCGCCATCGCGCCCTTGCCTTCGGGCACCGCCTCCTGCATCGCCTGGGCGCGGAAGCGCACCAGCGGCAGGGCGTCCCGGAAAGAAAGGGCGCCCGCGGCCACCAGCGCGGTGTACTCGCCGAGACTGTGTCCCGCCGCGAGCTGCGGTGCCGGACCCTGGAGCGCCCGCCATGCGCGGTAGGCCGCGTATCCTGCCGTGACCATCGCCGGCTGCGTGTTGACCGTCTGGTTCAGCGCTTCGGCCGGTCCTTCATTCATCAGTCTTATGAATTCACCGCCTAACGCATCGCGCGCTTCGGCAATCACTCGATCGATTTCGGGCAGTCCATCATAGCCTCGCAGCATGCCGACCGCCTGCGAGCCCTGCCCCGGGAAGACCATCGCGAGCTTCATAGCGTCACCAGCGAAGAGCCCCAGGTAAAGCCGCCGCCCACTCCCTGCAGCAGCACGCGCTCCCCGGCGCGGATCTTTCCGGCGCGCACGAACTCGTCGAGCGCGAGCGGCACCGACGCGGCCGAAGTGTTGCCGTGATGATCGACGGTGACGACGAGCTTTTTTGCCGGCAGGCCGAGCTTGCGCGCGGTGGCATCGAGAATGCGCACGTTGGCCTGATGGGGGATCATCCAGTCGACGTCCTCGATCGTCATGTCCGCGGCGGCCAGCGTCTCGCGCGCCGACTCCTCCAGCACCTTGACCGCAAGCTTGAACACGCCTTGACCGTTCATCTGCAGGAACGGCGAGCCGATGACGCGGCCGTTGCAGACGTTGCCCGGCACCGACAGCATGCCGGCCTGGCTGCCGTCGGCGCGCAGGACGCTGGCGTGGATGCCCGGCTTCGAGCCTGCGGCAAGCACCACGGCGCCCGCGCCGTCGCCGAACAGCACGCAGGTGCCGCGGTCATTCCAGTCGAGAATGCGGGAGAAGACTTCGGCGCCGATGACGAGGGCACGCTGGTACTGCCCCGAGCGAATGAAGCTGTCGGCCGTTGCCAGCGCGTACACGAAACCGCTGCAGACCGCCTGGACGTCGAACGCTGCGCATCCCTTGACACCGAGCTTCGCCTGCAACAGGCAGGCGGTGCTGGGAAAGATGTAGTCCGGCGTCGAGGTGGCGAGCACGATGAGATCGATGCTTTCGGCGCCGACGCGGGCGGCGTCGAGGGCGCGCCGGCTGGCCTGCAGCGCGAGATCGCTCGAGCTTTGCGATGGGTCGGCGATGTGGCGTTGAACGATTCCCGTGCGCTCCCGGATCCACGCGTCGCTCGTATCCAGGCGCGCGGCAAATTCGCGGTTCGTCATTACGCGCGGCGGCAGGTAGCTGCCGGTGCCCACGATGCGCGAATAGATCATGCCGCCGGCACCTGCAATTGCGCCATGCGCGCGGCAATTCGCTGGGGCACGCTGTTGCGCACCTGATCCACCGCGCGCTCCAGCGCCTGGCCGAAGGCGAATACGTCGGCCGAGCCATGGCTCTTGATGACGATGCCGCGCAGCCCGAGCAGGCTGGCGCCGTTGTAGCGGCGATGGTCCATGCGGTGGCGGAAAGCGCGGATCACGGGAAGCGCCGCCAGCGCGGCCAGCCGCGTGAACGGATTGCGCGAGAATTCCTCGCGCAGCGCGCTTGCCATCATCTGCAAGACACCTTCGGAGGCTTTGAGCGCCACGTTGCCGACGAAGCCGTCGCACACCACGACGTCGACTCCTCCCTTGTAGATGTCGTCGCCTTCGACGTTGCCGGCGAAGTTCAGACCGCTGCAGCGCAGCAGGTCGGCGGCCTGCTTCACCGTTTCGTTGCCCTTGATGTCCTCGACGCCGATGTTGAGCAGCCCTACCGAAGGCCGCTCTTTGTGCTCGACCGCCGCGACTAGCATCGCGCCCATGATGCCGAACTGCAGCAGATTCTCCGGCGTGCAGTCGACGTTCGCGCCCAGATCGAGCACGTAGGTGTTGGTGCGGCGCATGTTCGGCAGCACGCTGGCGATCGCAGGCCGGTCGATGCCGGGCAGGGTTTTCAGCACGAAGCGCGAGATCGCCATCAAGGCGCCGGTGTTGCCGGCGCTCACGCAGGCATGCGCTTCGCCGCTCTTCACCAGGTTCACGGCCACACGCATCGACGAGTCCTTCTTGTAGCGCAGCGCCTGCACCGGCGGCTCGTCCATCGCCACCACCTCGCTCGCATGATGCACGCGCAGCCGCGGGCCTGCAGCAGCGCCGCGCGCGGCGAGCTCGGCTGTGAGCGCGTCGTGCAGGCCGACCAGCACCATGTCGACGTCAGACAGCCGCGCCTGGAACTCCAGCGCGGCCGGCACCGTCACATGGGGGCCGTGATCGCCCCCCATGCAATCGACGGCTACGGTGATCAGCGGAGCTACTCGCCTTTGGTTTTGGTGACTTTCTTGCCCCGGTAGAAGCCGGTCGGGCTGACGTGGTGGCGCAGGTGCGTCTCGCCGGTGGTCGGCTCGACCGCGAGCGTCGGGCCGGTGAGGTGATCGTGCGCGCGATGCGTGCCGCGCCGCGACGCCGATTTCTTGTTCTGCTGGACTGCCATGGTTCGACTCCTCTAAAAATTACTGCTTGCGTTGAATCAGGCCGCGCAAGCCGGCGAAAGGCGAGATGCCCGCATCCGCCGCGGTTGCCGGGCCTTTACAGAATTCGTGCCGCGGCGCATACGGCAACTCGAGGATCAACTGGTCCTCGATCAGCTCGCGCACCGCCATCTCCTTGCCGGCAACGACCCGATCCGGCGCGCTCGCATCGGCTGGCTCGGCGTCGATCTCGGCCTGCGTCGCCGCCAGCACCAGCAGCTCTTCGGCTTGCACTTTAAACGGCATCGGCTCGAGGCAGCGCTGGCAGCGCAGCGGCAACGTGCCGCGCACGCTGACCCGCAGACTGGGCCGCCCGCGCGCGTCGCGCGTCCCCCGCAGCGCGTAGTCGACCTCACCCGCGTCTGACGCAAGCAGCTCGCGCAGGCGCGCAAAGCCGCTCAGCGGCCAGACCCCTTGCTGCGCCGCGCCGACCGACGCGAACTCGAAGCCGTCGATCACCGGCTGGTGCGGCATAAACGTTAAATGATATCATCGTTGGAAAATTCCCGTCAAAACAATGTGATGGATCAGCCCCGGCAGCTTGTGCTGGCTTCCACCTCGAGGTATCGCCGCGAGCTTCTGGAGCGCCTAGGCCTGCGCTTCGAAACCGCCGGCCCGGACGGCGATGAAAGTGCGCTGCCCGGGGAGGCG
>WNFD01005351.1_pt1 | contig 18171 bp, 12 predicted proteins | sample 5400491 | NCBI WGS metagenome assembly WNFD01 (sample SAMN13153343, study PRJNA577476) | soil metagenome | isolation source: 120 cm saprolite under Douglas fir tree site 2 hole 2 replicate 2 | place: USA:California | collected 2015-04-18 | reverse complement strand
CTTTGAGCCGTCCGCTAGTGTTTCCCGATAACGCAGGACCCAGACCTCCGGGCCATTCTTTCGCTTTTTCAAATCAAGCCAACCAAACTGAACCCGTTGCCGCTTATGTTCCATCCGATTCCTCCTGTTTTAAGCGGCACGGATGGTAAGTTGAATTTACATGAGAACGCATCCAAACTTCCAGCTCCGATGCGCGGAAGCTCCAACGTTTGAAAAAACGATAGGCGGGAATTCGGCCCTGTCTCGCCCAGCGTTCGACCGTCTTTGGATGCACGCCGCCCAATACTGCGGCGGCTCCGAGGCAATCGAGGAAGGGCTCGGTGGATTGGGCCGACCTGTTTGCGGCAGATTCGAGGGTAATATGGTCCATGGCGTGTTTCTGAACCTGATTCAGCCTACTATATGTATAGCATCATAGAAAGTGTTTTTTAAGTGCGCTCGCCAATATTAGTGGTGCGTCATTCATCGGCTACCATCTCCCGGAGAGTGTCTCTGTTTTTGTTCGAGAGCTCTTTCGCCGCAGCGCGGATCAGCTTGTCGTAGCGCAGCCTGGCGCGAACGCGCGCTGCTGGGAGCGCGTCTTCTGGAGGTTCCACAACACAGGTGATGACGTACTTCAGGAGCACGTCCGTTATGGCGACCTGCGCGTCAACGAGCGTTTGAAGATGTTGCCCCTGCTTCGCTAGGTTCGTGAGTGTGGCTGCGATGCGCGCCTCAAACTGCGTTACGGATTCAGTGTCATCACCCCTGCGAATCTCGCGTTCGCAAGCGGCGAGGATAAATGCCTGTTCGGATCGGGAGCCCCGGTCCTTCGACGCTTTCCGCACTCGCTCTCGGAATTCCTTGTTCGGAAACAACAGACTCCGCTCAATTCTTGGTTTTGCCATTTATTTCCTCCAGTTTAGGCTTTGGAAATGTCAAAAACATCGAACAAATTGCGGTGGCACTTTTGTGCCACATTGCCACCAAAAGTCGCCACATCCCTTCCTTCTGAAAAATAAGCACTTGCCTGTAAAAACAAGCGCAGCGTCGCCACAACCCTTTATGTTCCAATACGTGTGTCGGTCCCAATAATCCGCCTGCATTGCATGCACGCTACTCCTACTGCTATTGAAGAATGTCGACTTCTGCCGACTTTGGGCGACTTTCTATCTACTTCTGCCCTCTCCAGCCGAATTCTGCCGACTGTTGCCTACTCTTGCCGAGTTCTGCCGACTTCTGTCTACCTGTGCCGACCCAGAGCCTGTTCATGCTTTACATCGGTACAGGGTTGTGCTATATGTACAGCAGCATGAAAAGAAGTGTCAACGCAAAGAGACTACCGCCACTGCCTGGACAAACTAGTCGGGGCCATCCCCGAGAGAAAAGCCGCGCTCATTCGATCTATTCTTCCCGGAATAGAAGCGGCTCTGAATTCAGGACAGAGTCTTAAAAAGATTTGGGAAGTGCTGGAAAGCGAAGGCCTGCAGATGAGTTGCCACGGTTTTCACAAGGCAGTCTGGCGCGCCAGAAAATGAGGAAACCAACCGCGCAGCAGCGGGGGAAAACAGGATAAATCTTCGTACGCGCAAGGGCTGCAGGAAACAAATGTGGAAACAGTTGAAGAACGGGACCCGCTGGCGAATCTAAGGCGATTGGAGAAAGACAGGCCTGGTTTTCACTGGCGGGGTACACGGAGTTTGAAAACGTTGGTGCATGGAACGGAGGACTCGAATGACAAAAACAAACAGTAATGGAGGCGGTGGAACGTCAAATTCACATCTCACTGTAAGTCGAGGGCGGGGTTGGAAAGAGCTCGATCTATGCGCTCCTGTCGCAATATTTCCGGGAATTGGGATGTGTCCATTGCTAAGTTCCGTCCAGAGTCGCTGCCAAGCGCTGGCTAACCTTTCTCCGTAATCACCGTGAAGTGATTGCCGCGATGGACTTCTTCACTGTTCCGACGATCACCTTCAGCTCGCTCTATTGTTTTTTCGTCATCAGTCACGACCGTCGGCGTATCCTGCACTTCAATATCACAAAGCATCCGACAGCTCATGGATCGTGCAGCAGTTGCGAGAAGCATTTCCATTTGGATGCGCTCCGAGGTTCGTCATCTTTGATCGTGATGCCAAGTATGGACTGGAGGTCCCCGCAGCGGTTCGATCCCTGAGGGTGAATCCTCTCCGCACTTCGTTCGAAAGTCCTTGGCAGAATCTAGTTGCAGAGCGTTGGGTAGGGAGTTGCCGGCGTGATCTCCTGGATCACATCATCGCAGTTGACAAACGCCACCTGAAACGCCGGCTCTCTGAGTATATTCGCTACTACCACGAGGACCGCACACATCTCGGACTAGGGAAGGGAACGCCAGATGGAAGAACTCGCACCGTAGCCGCCGGTCACGTCCTTTCTCATCCACGACTGGGAGGGCTGCACCACCGGTACGAACGAGCTGCCTAATCCGAACCAACGTCGCGTCGTGAAAACGTCCGGGTTCCTCCATCCTTATATATATACAGGTATACCGCTCGGGTTCCCCGGGACAGATTCTTGGCGTTCGAGGGTGAAGGGATGACCTGGATGAGGCAGCCATCGTGGCAGGGAATCGGACTATTTTCAGTGCGCATGGAATTTTGGCGAAGCACCGGAGGACGGGTGTCAGGACCTTCGAGTGCCGCGGCCAAGCTGGGTATACCGGGTTCTACACTGGAGTCGAAGATTAGGTAGCTGAAGATCAACGAGATTCGCTTCAAGACTACAAATCCCTCAAAACATCGCAATTAGTTACGTTCCCCCAACGAACCCCAGAACGCCCGATTGCGAAATCCGCGAATTTGCGAACCTCGTAATTTGGATTTCTCGTAAGGCCTTTATTTCCAATCGCCTGCAATTGGGCCTGTGATTGCCATTACACATCTGTGTCTGGCGATCACCGAAGTGAGAATTCTCAGGAGAACGTAGTGCACAAGATCACCAGGGCAGCGAAAGGAGAGGTGGTCTTTAAGCTGAGCGGTTGAATGGGCGCGCGAGTTGGAAACGCTGTTAAGCGCAGAAAAGAGCGGCCGCCGCGTCGTTTTGGACTTGAAAGACCTAACCCTCGTGGATCAAGACGCTTGCACTTTTCTTAGGCGCTGCGGAGTGGACAACATCACGCTCAAGAATTACCCAGCATACGTCCGTGAATGGATTACGGGAGAATCGCGATGAAGGTAGCGGTTCCTGTTTCAAGAGAAGCGAAAGACCGTTGTTCTCAACTCTCGCATCCGGAGGCCGTCAGGCAATGAGGGGCAAAGCTGTGAACAACGGCTTCGAGGATATCGTCGGAGAAAGTGGGGCGCTCCAAGATGTATTGGACCTCGTTCGAACAGTCGCGCCCACTTGTTCGACTGCTCTGATCGAAGGCGAAACCGGTACCGGAAAGGAACTCATCGCCCGCGCGATTCACGAGCACAGCACGCGCCGAGATGGCCGTTTCGTGAAACTGAATTGCGCGGCAATTCCTCTGGGATTATTGGAGAGCGAGCTCTTCGGCCACGAAAGAGGAGCTTTCACAGGTGCCGTGGCTCGCAAAGTGGGTCGTTTCGAAGCGGCCGACCGCGGCACGCTCTTTCTGGATGAGATCGGAGATATCCCGCTGGAAGTGCAACCGAAGCTGCTGCGGGTTTTGCAAGAGGGAGAGTTCGAAAGACTAGGCAGCACACAAACCCAACGGGCGAACGTTCGGCTCATCGCCGCCACAAATAAAGACCTCGCCAAGCTAGTTGCCCAGAATCAGTTCCGTAACGATCTGTACTACCGGTTGAACGTGTTTCCCATATTTGTTCCCCCGCTGCGCGATCGGCGCGGAGACATTCCGCCGCTGGTGATGCACTTTGTGAGCATCTACGCGGAACGCATGAACAAGAAGATCGAGACGATTCCGACAAGAGTCATGGAGGCACTCGTAAGCCATTCTTGGCCGGGAAACATCCGCGAGCTGCAGAATTTCATCGAGCGAAGCGTCATCCTCACCGACGGAAACACACTACGTCCTCCGCTCGAAGCATTGCAGCAGACTGCTGGAATTGACTCTCTCAAACCCATCACGCTCGAAGAAGCTGAGCGACATCACATCCGCAAGACGTTGGAGCAGGCCAACTGGGTTGTGGCTGGTCCCAGTGGCGCTGCGGTCCGCTTGGGAATGAAGCGGTCGACAGTCTACTTTCGCATGCGAAAGCTGGGAATTTTCAGGGCCAATCAAATTGCCGAAAACACGATTTGAGCTTACATGGCTAAGGTGGGCGTACAAATGTCGAATTTTTGGAATCGGCATCGGCACAAAAAATATCTGGCGAAGTGTCGAGTACTCAATGGGGTGAAGGCGTAGACCCGAGGAAGGCAGAGAAAAGTTAACCAACAAACGGACGAAAGGAGAAACAACATGACGGATATTCGCAAGGAAACCGATAGTCTCGGCGAAGTAGATGTTGCTGCTGACAAACTCTGGGGAGCGCAGACTCAGCGCTCGCTCGAACACTTCAGCATCGGCAAAGATTTGATTCCGCGGGAAATGATCACCGCCTACGCCACCTTAAAGAAAGCCGCTGCTAATGCCAACTATGCCGGCAAGCGGCTGGACGATAAGCGCCACAAGTTGATCGTCCGGGTCTGCGATGAGATTCTCGCGGGTCAACATCATGACATGTTTCCGTTGCATGTGTGGATGACGGGCAGCGGAACGCAGTTCAACATGAACGTCAACGAGGTGATCTCCAACCGCTGCTGCCAGATCGCCGGAACTCCGCTGGGGAGCAAAGCTCCGATTCATCCCAATGATCACGTCAACATGGCGCAGTCGTCGAACGACTCGTTTCCATCCGCAATGTGCATAGCCTCGGCCGTAAATGTGAAGCAACGACTGATTCCGGCGGTGAAGGACTTACACGATGCAATCGCCGCGAAGGTCGAGCAGTGGCAGGACATCGTCAAGATCGGCCGCACACACATGCAAGACGCCACGCCACTGACGCTCGGGCAAGAGTGGTCGGGCTACGAGGGCATGCTCGCGGACGACCTCGACCGGATTGAGGATGCACTGAAGGGCATTTACCGTCTCGCGCTCGGCGGAACGGCGGTGGGCACCGGCATTAATTCAGCGCCCGGCTTCGCCGAGGCGGCGGCAGCCGAGATCGCCAAGCTCACAGGCCTGCCGTTCATCACCGCGCCCAACAAGTTCACGGTTCAGGGCGCGCATGATGCCCAGGTACAGCTCTCCGCCACACTGCGCACGCTGGCCGTATCGCTCTACAAGATCGCCAACGATATCCGACTAATGTCCTGCGGCCCGCGAGCGGGCTTCGCGGAACTGCAGATTCCGGAGAACGAACCGGGCTCCTCGATCATGCCGGGCAAGGTAAACCCGACCCAGGCCGAGGCGCTAACGATGATCGCCGTCCAAGTAATGGCGAACGACGTGGCCGTGGGCTTTGGCGGCGCCGGTGGCTACCTGGAGATGAACGTCTACAAGCCCCTGATCATCTTCAATGTTACTCACTCCATCGCGATCATGACCGACGGGTGCACCAACTTCCGCAAGTTCCTGGTCGAGGGGACGAAGCCCAATTTGAAGAAAATCAACGAATACGTCGAGCGTTCGCTGATGCTTGTGACCGCGCTCGCTCCGGTGATTGGCTACGACAAGGCGTCGAAGATCGCGCACTACGCGATAGACAACGACCTCACGCTGAAGGCCGCCGCGCTAAAGCTCGGCTTCGTGACAGAAGCTGAGTTCGATCGCGTTGTCGATCCGAAAAAAATGGTCAAACCCTATGTGGCGACGGCTGCCGCCTAATCCTGAAGCAGAAAATCACAACCCTGAATTAAAAAAGAAAGAGAGGAAATGAACATGACTAGCATTACCAAACGTGGAATCGAATTGCTCCACGATCCTTCGCTCAATAAGTCCGCGGCCTTCACCGAGGCCGAGAAACAAGCACTCGGGCTTGTTGGACTCATTCCTGACGTAACAGAGACCGAGGAACTGCAGCTGCAGCGCGTGATGATGCAGCTCGGTCAGAAGAACACGGACCTCGACCGCTATATCTACCTCATGAATCTGCTCGATCACAACGAAACGCTCTTCTACCGAACCGTTATGTCCGACCCGGCGCGCTTTCTCCCAATTGTGTACGACCCGACCATCGGCGAAGCATGTCTGAAATTTGGCAATATCTACCGCCAGGCGCGTGGCATGTATCTCTCGATGACGCGCCGCGGCAAAATAAAGGACGTCCTCAAAAACTGGCCGCAGAAAGACGTTCGGTTCATCTGCGTCACGGATGGCGGCCGAATCCTTGGCCTTGGCGACCTAGGCGCAAACGGAGCGGGCATCCCCATCGGCAAGCTGCAGCTCTACACCGCCTGCGCCGGCGTGCCTCCGCAGTACTTGCTGCCCATGTATGTCGACGCGGGAACCAACAACGAGCAGTACCTTAACGATCCGTTGTATCTGGGAATGCGCAAGACGCGCCCGGCGACCGCGGATCTTTATTCGTTTGTCGATGAGTTCGTCGAAGCAGTCCAGGAAGTGTTTCCGAAGTGTTGCATTCACTTCGAAGATTGGACGGGCACGGACGCCGTGCATCTGCTCGAGCGCTACCGCGACAAGTACTGCGTCTACAACGACGACGTACAAGGCACGGCCGGGATCACTCTTGCGGGGATGATCAACGCCGCCAAACTCAAAGGCACAAAACTGAAAGACGAAAAGTACCTGTTCCTCGGCGCCGGCTCGGCCGGTATTGGCCTTGCCAACCTGCTCTGCTCGGCGCTTGTTGGGCAGGGTATGAGCCTCAAGGAAGCGCAGTCCCGCGTCTACATGTTCGACATCAACGGTCTGCTGGAAGCGTCCCGCAAGGACCTCGTTGATTTTCAGAAAGCGTATGCACACCAGCACGCGTCGACGCGGGATTTCGTCGCTGCTATCGAGAGCATCAAGCCGACCACGATCATCGGTGTGAGCACCATTGGCGGTGCCTTCACGCAGAAGGTCATCGAGAGTATGTCGCGTATCAACGAGCGGCCTGTGATCCTTGCGCTGTCGAACCCCACCGAGCATGCCGAATGCACAGCCGAACAAGCCTATACCTGGTCAAAGGGCAAAGCGATCTATGCAGCTGGCGTGCAGTTCGCGCCGGTCCACTACAACGCCCAGACATTTGTGCCGGGGCAAGCGAACAATTTCTACATATTCCCAGCGGTCGGTATGGCGATCTTCGCTACGCAAGCGAAGCGAGTCACAGACGAGATGTTCATCGAGGCTGGGCAGGCGGTAGCGGATCAGGTGCCGTCAGAGTTGCTTAAGCAGGGTCTTCTGTACCCGCTGCAGTCAAACATTCTGGAGACCGAGATTCAGACCGCTGCGCGGGTTGCAAAGCTGGTCTTCGATTCAGGACTTGCTCGTGTCGAGCGTCCCCGCGACATGGTCGCGTTCATTCGTGAACAGGTCTACAAGCCGGAATACAGCAACGAAGCAGTCCGGGCAGGCGTAGCGGCGTAGATGAGTTCATCCGTGAAGGGCGCAGCCTTGCCGAAGACACAAGAAAACGAGATGACGCGCTATTTATCTGAGGCGCGACATTTGTTTCTTGAGGGCCTCACGGTGTCTATCTTATGCCTGATCAGCTACTCGCTGATCACGCACATGCTTGCGCACATGTTCTCCGTCTCCCGAGATGATGATCTGCTCGGAGGCATGTGGGCCGTGGTCGCTACTATTTTTGTTTATCGCCACAGCTACCAGCAAAGTGTGCGCGCTGCCTTATCGCGTGTAGCGGCGACTTCGCTAAGCTTCATCCTCTGCTTTATTTACCTGCTCTTTTTCCCGTTCAACGTCTGGGGAATGGCCACTCTGATCGGGATCGGGGCTGTCGCGATGTCCTTACTCGATCGGCCGGAGGACGTAATCACTACAGGAATCACGACTGCGGTCGTGATGGTCGTCGCCGCAATAAGCCCGGATCATGAGTGGAAACAACCCATCCTACGCGTGCTGGACACGACGGTTGGAGTCGGCGTTGGAGTTGTTGGCGCGTGGATGAGTCTGAAGACACACGAGTTTGCCGGCTAGCCCTCCGCTTTGATCAAGAGACAAATCTGGAACAACAGTGAATCGAATAATTCGCAGCTGAATGGTTGTCATGGCAAAAAATCATTGGAGTGATTCTTGGCTTTCGTCCGGGCTTGCCTTTGTTGGCGGGTATTGCGATGCCGCGGGCTACATCCTCGCCAAGACTTTTACAGGGCACATCACAGGCACACTTGTTCTGGCGGCGATCAGTGTAGCCGATCACGATTGGCGAACTTTTCTACGGCACCTCTTAGCAATCGCTTTTTTCCTGACCGGAGCTGTCTCGATCCTAATCTCGCAACGGTTCATTGCGAGGGCGCCGTCTCGGTTTCTACTGCCTGTCGTGATGAGCGTACAGGTAGGTCTGATTTCGAGTGCGTATTTCGCTTTGACCTCACATCTGACTGCTAGGTTTGAACTCTTTGTTGGCTGTATGGCCCTTGCGCTGGGCCTTCAAAATGGGGCTTTCAGTCAGGCGGGAGGCATCAGCGTTCACACCACGTATCTCACGGGGATGATCACCTCCCTGCTTAAAACCGAAGCGCAAAAGCACAGTTCCGAAGCGACAGCCCACGACAAGTTGGCGTCCGATCAGAAGGTTAGCCTTCTCGGCGGAATATGGTTGGCCTTCGTCTTTGGGGCTACCGTGGGAGCCGCCGTGGTGTTTTGGTTTGGAGTGCCAGGATTGTTCGGAGCCGCACTACTGCTCCTCGGAATGGTGATTGGTCTGTGCGTGTCTAGCTGGCATCTCGAAAAACGAAAAGAGGATCGCGGGATTTGTACAGAAGGTCGCTCACAGGGCGATGGACACAACGTTCATGCCCAGCAAAGCCACTTTCAAGAGCGCGTTAGAAAACCATGGGAAGGTGGTATCCATAAGAAGGCGCCACGAAAAGGGTTTTGCGCGCACGGCCGAAAGCTGCGCTTTCTCTTTCTATCGTGGTGCGGACTTTATGCATTTGCATTTCCGGTTCGTTCGCAGATTCTGCAAGACGAAACGCTCAGTGGTCCGGACAGCCACGAAACGGGTCAGGGCCCTCATGGGCATCTCTTCGGAAGCTGGGGCGGCGAACGGACGCGCCTGCTAGAGCGCGGCGTGCGATTCGATTTTCAATACATAAGCGATTCCCTATGGGACATCAAGAGCGAGCAGAAAGAGCGATTTGCAAGTTGGAACAGATTCCGGGGAACCGTGGACATCGAACTGGGTACGCTGGTCGGTCAGCACGGATTGTATTTCCATGCGACTGCACTCTGGCAAGGAGGAGGCAACCTCGGAACGTATCTGGGCCTGCTGACCAGTCCGAGCGGCATGTCCAGCGCAAATACATGTCGCCTTGATTCATGGTGGCTGGAGAAACGATGGCTGAACGAACGCCTCACGGCACGCGTGGGGCAATTCGCAGAACAAGACTTCTACGGTGCCCAGCATTACGCTGCATCCTTCATTTTCGAACCAATAGGTTATGCGTTAGGCAATCTGTTCAATACCATCGAGTCCTTTGATCCCCCATCCACTCCGGCGCTCGAAATCCGCGTCGTCCCGGTTCACGACCTCTACGTGAAATCTATGGTGGTAGCCGGAGATCGCTCACCGTTTTTCCACAACCCAACCGGTCTGGTTCCTCAGTTCCGCGGAACCCCGGTGAGCGTATCGGAGATCGGGTTCACTCCAGGCAAGAAGGCGACGTCCATGCGAGCCTTTGACAACGTCGAGAGTCGAACGGGCTACTCCGGACTCTATCAGTTTGGTGCTTCTTACAATCCCGGAAAGTTCACAACACCATCCGGTGCCGCACTGCGGTCGGGCAATTACCTGTTGTATTGGATGGCCAGTCAAGCACTCTGGCGCGTCGATCGTTCAGAAGCAAAAGGCATCGATGCGACGTTTGCGTACGACTGGAGTCCTCCGAGCATCAACCGCAACAACACGTTGCTCACCGCAGGGCTGCGCTTCAACGAGCCCCTTCCTCTCCACATTCACAATACGATGTCGCTCGGATACGTGCGGAACAGCCTAAGTCAACAATTCCTTCCACGAGGCACGCCACCCTGGAAGACGGAGCACGGCGTGGAATTCAACACGCTTCTGGACGTCGCACACATGCTCCTGTTGCAGCCGGTCATTCAGTACTACGCGAACGTTGGAGGAAGAACGCAGCGTGCCGTAGTTTTTGGATTCAGAACGAAGGTGGAGTTCTAGCGAAGAGCAGAAAGGAAGTTTTATGAATATAGGTGGACTTGTGGGAGCACTGCTCCCGGTATTTTTTGTGCTCGCGCTCGGCTACCTCGCCGGTAAGCGCAGCACTTTTGACCCTGACCAAGCCGCAGGGTTGAGCAAGCTCGCGCTCGGTTTTGCGCTGCCCGCGTCTTTATTCGTCGGCATGACGGAAATTCCGAGAGAGCTGCTCCTGCAGCAGGGCCGTCTTGTTCTGGCACTGATTCTCGCCCATGTCGGGTTGTTCTTGGTCGCATGGTTTCTCTTGCGGAGGTTGAAGCCCTTGCAAGGACCCGCTTCGATCATCTGGGCCCTGATGCTCGCGACATCAGCCACTCCGGTCTTCGGAATCGCCGTGCTCGAACCCTTGCTCGGCGATACCAGCGCCGGCACCGTGGGACTTGTTGCGCTGGCCATCAACTTGGTCGTGCCTGCGGCCATTATCCTTCTCGAGATGGGAAGTTCAGGCAGCGGGGTAGTCCCTGCAGCATCATTCTCACGTCGAGCGCAGGTGCTGTCCGGGCTCAAGTCCGGATTGAAGTCCCCGCTGCTTTGGGGTCCGGTGTTGGGCATTGCTGTTGTACTAGCAGGCCTTCGCATGCCAAAGGACATCGCGAGTTGCTTCGAAATGATTGGCTCCGCCACATCCGGTGTCGCCGTGTTCACTGTCGGACTGACTCTCGCCGCGCACGCCTTCCATCTGTCGAAAGCGGTGCTTTTAGGCACCCTCGGTCGTGTCACCGTGCAGACGGCCGTCCTATTCGCTCTGCTGCATCTGCTTCATGTACAAAGTCCATTCGCGCGTGAAGCTCTCGTTTGCTGCAGCTTTCCCCTCGCAACGATCGTTGTTCTGCTTGCCGCCAAATACAAGGCGATGGAAGCGGAATCGGCGTCTGCGTTGCTCCTCTCAACGCTCTCGTTGGTAGCGAGCGTGCCAATCATCATCGCTGTCAGTCGATAAGGGCTGCCCCCTGATGCTGAACCTCAATGACGTTGAACGGGTGAGCGATGGAACCCAGTGGACGGAGTGGCCAGTTTTGGTGGATTCCGCGCGGATGGCCGTGGCGGCTGTAGTCTCGGTGCTGGTGGCGCAGTTATTCAGGCTGCCGGAGAAACACTGGGCGCCGATTACAACTCTCGTGATCACGCAGTCATCGCTGGGTGCGGCGCTCAGTGTTTCTTGGCAGCGTTTCGTTGGAACGGCGCTTGGAGCGCTCGTTGGCGCGATAGCGGCGAGCTACTTCGGGCGGCATCTGCTTGTGTTCGGTATTTGCGTTTTCATCCTGGGGTTGCTTTGCGCCGTGCTGCGCTCGGATCGAACCGCATACCGGTTCGGCGCTGTAACGCTGGCGATCGTCCTTTTGATACTCCGAACGGGTCTTGCACGGCAGATCGCATTTCATCGGTTTGCCGAAGTGTCGATTGGCATCGCGGTGGCACTGATCTTGACTGTGGTATGGCCGGAGAGGGAGATCGCACCATCAGAAGGAAAGCCGAATCCTTCGGTACGGACTTTGCAGCCGAAGCATCGTTAGTCTTGGGGAGACAGCGAAGGATGGTGACTTACGGTCTAGAAAAAAGTAGCGGACTTGTTGGTGGACGTTCTCGCGGAGTCCGGAGTCCGGCGATTCGCTCAATGGGATCACGGACTCGATTCGGGTAAAGAACATTGAGACATGAAGAGACCACAGCGTTTGTCTACGAGAGCGGAAGAGCATCTCACTGGGCGGTTAGCAGTGGGCGTCGGGAGCTGCGGTCTCGGTTAGAACGCGTCTGTAGCGGGCGCACTGCATTATTTCGGACTAGTAAAGGAGAGAACCATGAAAACTATTGCGAATGAAAACGAACATCAGGACCATCTCCAGCTGAAGCAATTGCTGGAAGAAGCGAAGCCACTCATGCTCCCGATGTTTCCTGACCAGCAAAAGGTTTGGGTCGCGGAGAGTCCGCTCGCTCAGGAGATTAAGTCGATTCTTGCGAAGCACCCTGAGTATTACGCCGAAGTCCGCTCTGTTATCGGCGCAGTGTTCCCTGAACCAAATGGGTAAAGCTTCCGCGCATCTGATCGACACGAGAATCATGCTATTGCCGTCATTGCTGTTGACGGCCCCCTAGCCTCTCGTCAGAATCAAGACTCTGGGGTCGTGCAGCCGTGGCGACGAGAATGTCCTCCATTGCGGGGCCTTCTGGGTACGTGCTTGAGACCCTCCGCGAAGGCGCGGACTTTACCCTTTACCGCGGCCGGCAACAGGGCAACGCATCGTCGGTCCTGGCAGTGGCGCTCGCCGCAGATCAGCCGTCGCGTCAGAGTCTCCAGCGGCTCGAGCACGAATACTCGCTTGCGGCCGAACTCGATCCCGCATGGGCAGCCAAGCCGCTGGCGCTGACTCGTCACGAAGGGCGGACGATCCTCTTACTCGCGGATCCCGGCGGCGAGCCCCTGGACCGGATTCTCGAGCGGGACCAGAAACAGCCGCCTGATCTGACGCCATCGACGCGGCCTCATACATAAAGATATCAAGCCTGCGAATGTGCTCGTCGACGACGCCGGCAACGTATGGCTCACCGGCTTCGGGATTGCATCCCAACTGCCGCGCGAGCGCCAGTCGCCTGTACCACCGGAGATTATTGCCGGCACTCTCGCCTACATGGCACCCGAGCAGACCGGCCGCATGAATCGCTCCACTGACGCCCGCAGCGATCTTTACTCTTTGGGCGTCACCTTCTACCAGATGCTTACGGGCGCGCTACCGTTCGCCGCAGCCGACCCGCTAGAGTGGGTTCACTGCCAAATTGCATGCCAGCCGATACCGCCTGTTGATCGCGTCGCAATCCCGCCGCCGCTATCTGCTATCACCATGAAGCTCCTCGCCAAAAGCGCTGAAGAGCGCTATCAAAGTGCCTCCGGTCTTGAAGCCGATCTTCGGCGTTGCTTGGAGGAATGGGAGGCCCATGGTTGCATCGATCCATTTCCGCTGGGCGGCCATGACGCATCCGACCAGTTACTGATCCCTGAGAAGCTGTATGGGCGAGAGCGCAAGGTCGACGCCCTGCTCGCGTCCTTCGACCGGGTCGTGGCTCAGGGTACGCCACAGTTCGTGCTCGTGTCCGGTTATTCCGGCATCGGCAAGTCCTCAGTGGTAAACGAGCTGCACAAGGTGCTTGTCCCGCCGCGCGGGCTTTTCGCGGCCGGCAAGTTCGACCAGTACAAGCGCGACATCCCCTTCGCGACCCTGGCACAGGCTTTCCAGACGCTGGTCCGTCAGATCCTCGTCAAGAGCGAAGCGGAAGTGGACCAGTGGCGGCACACCCTTCAGGAGGCGGTCGGACCGAATGGGCAGCTAATCGTCAACCTCATCCCGGAGGTTGAGTTCCTCATCGGAAAACAGCCATCCGTTCCAGACCTGCCTCCGCGAGAGGCGCAGAACCGCTTCCAGTTGGTATTCCGGCGTTTCTTTCGCGCGTTCGCCCAGGCCGAGCGCCCGCTCGCGCTGTTTCTTGATGATTTGCAATGGCTAGATTCTGCAACGCTCGACCTGCTTGAGCGTCTGGTCACGGATCCGGAGGTACGGCACGTGCTGTTAGTCGGCGCCTACCGGGACAACGAAATCAGTCCTTCCCACCCACTTTTGCGGACGCTGGAAGCAATCCGCAAAGCTGGAGTGCAGGTCCAGGAAATTGTGCTGACGCCTCTCGGGCTCGACGATGTTGGCGCGCTTGTCTCGGATGCCCTGCGTTGCAGGCCGGACCACGTGTCGTCCCTGGCGGAACTGGTGCACGAAAAGACCGGCGGAAATCCGTTCTTCGCGATCCAGTTCTTCACGGCGCTGGCCGAAGAGGGGCTGCTCGCGTTCGACCCAGTCACGCGGGCTTGGCAATGGGATATCAATCGCATCCGCGCCAAAAGCTACACCGACAACGTTGTCGACTTCATGTCCGAGAAGTTGAGGCGGTTGTTAACGCCCACCCAGGAAGCTTTGAAACACCTCGCCTGTCTGGGCAATATCGCCGAGGTCGCCACACTCGCCCTGGTTCAGGGCGAAACGGAGGAGGCGATGTACGCGGCGCTCTGGGAAGCCGTCCGTGCCGGACTGGTTTTTCACCAAGAGAGTACCTGCAAATTTCTGCACGACCGGATCCAGCAGGCGGCCTATTCACTGATTCCCGAGGAGCGCCGTGGGGAAACCCACCTGCGCATCGGCCGCGTGCTGCTAGCAAGCATGACGGCGGATCAACTCGTCGAGCATCTGTTCGATGTAGCAAACCAGCTCAATCGGGGCGCCGCACTGCTGATCAACCGGGACGAGAAAGTGCAGGTGGCGACGATCGATCTGCGCGCCGGGCGAAAAGCCAAGGCATCGGCGGCTTATGCGTCGGCGCTCGCATATTTTTCGGCCGGCATGGAGCTCTTGGATGAAAGGGATTGGGACAGCCACTACGAGTTGGCTTTCAGCCTGTGGCTCGAGCGTGCCGAGTGCGAGTTTCTGATGGCCAACTTCGACGCAGCCGAGCAACTTATTGGAGAACTGTTGCAGCGTACAGTGTCCAAAGTCGATCAAGCGGCCGTCTACCACCAGAAGGTCCAGCTGCATGAAATGAAGGGGGAATACTCACAAGCTGTGGCCAGCGCGTTATCATGCCTTGCCCTGTTCGGCATCGACATCCCGCCACACCCGACGCAGGAGCAGATGCAGGCCGAATACGAGGTGGTCTGGCAGACCCTCAATGGCCGCTCGATCGAGAGCTTGATCGATCTGCCGATGATGACCGATCCGGAATTGCTGGCCGCCATGCAGGTGCTCTCGATCGTTGGTGCCCCTGCCTACTTGACCGACTTCCGTTTGTGCTGCTTGCTAATATGCCGAATGGGGAAGCTCAGCATGCAGCATGGCGCGAGCGGCGCTTCCGCGCTGGGCTATGCCTTTCTAGGGAACTTCCTCGGCCCCGTCTTCCATCGTTACACCGACGGTTATCGTTTTGTTAAGCTCGCATGCGACCTTGTCGAAAAGCACGGCTTCATCGCCTACCAGGCCAAGATCTACCAAGCGATGGGAAACGTCGCCGTCTGGACGCAGCCGATCGCGACCGCAATCGATTACATGCGGGCCATCTTCCGGGCCGCGATTGAGACGGGTGATCTGGCTTTCGCTTGCTACGGTATGTCTCAACCTATCACAGGCATTCTCCTGCGGAACGATCCGCTGGACGCAGTGTGGCGCGAGTCGGAAATTGCGCTGGACTTTGCGCGAAAGGCCAAGTACGGGGACGTCGCGGACATCATCCGTAGCCAGCAACGCTTCATCGCGAACATGCAGGGCCGAACCGCGACCTTTTCCACCTTCAGCGACGCGCAGTTCGATGAGGTGGCGTTCGAGGCCCAGCTAACAGGGGATCGGATGCCCTTGATGATCTTCTGGTACTGGATGCTGAAAATGAAAGCCCGGTTCCTGTCGGGCGACTATACCGAGGCTCTAGCGGCAGGCGGCAAGCTGAAGCCGCTGCTTTGGACCTCAGCCGCTCAGATGCAACTGCTCGACTACTTTTACTACACCGCGCTGACGGTGGCGGCACTCTATGACAACGCCTCTGCGGACGAGCAACAAGGGTGGCGCGAACTCCTGACGGCGCACCGGGAACAACTGCGCGAGTGGGCCCAAAACTATCCACCGACCTTCGCCGACAAGCACGCGCTGGTGTTAGCCGAGATCGCCCGCCTCGAAGGACGCGCCATCGACGCGATGCAATTGTACGAGCAGGCCATTCAATCGGCTCGCGAGAACGGCTTCATTCAGAACGAAGCGCTGGCCCATGAGGTGGCCGCGCGGTTCTACGCGACACGCGGCTTCGAGACGATTGCCCACACGTATCTACGCAACGCGCGGAACTGCTATGACCGCTGGGGCGCGCTCGGCAAGGTGAAGCAACTCGAGAATCTCTATCCTCAACTGCACGAAGGGCGGGTTCCTACGTCTACAACCACAATCGGCACCGTGGGCACGCAGTTGGACATCGAGGCTGTCGTGAAAGCCTCACAGGCACTTTCAAGCGAGATTGTCCTGCCGGACCTGATTGAGAAACTCATGCAAATCGTGGTCGAGCATGCAGGTGCCGAGCGAGGCCTCCTCATTCTTATCAGGGGTGATGAGCCGCGGATCGCGGCAGAGGCGACCACCGGGCACACTAGGGCCGAGGTCACCGTTCGAGAAGAGGACATCACGCCATCTGCTCTCCCCCTGTCGGTACTTCATTACGTGATCCGGACGCGAGGGCGCGTGGTGCTTGATGATGCCTCGGTCGGGGCTCTGTACTCGGACGACCGGTATGTGCAGCAGAAGCATGCCAGATCCGTCCTATGCCTGCCTATCCTCAATCAAACCAAGCTTATCGGCGCGCTTTATCTAGAGAACAGTTTGACTCCGTGCGCGTTCACGGCGGACCGGGTCGCAGTGCTGGAATTGCTGGCTTCGCAAGCCGCTATCTCTCTCGAGAACGCCAAGCTCTATACGGACCTGCACGGGAATGAAGCTTCCCTCCGTGAGAGCGAAAAGACTCTTCGCCTGATCGTCGATGGCATCGCCGGCCTGGTAGCCATAATGACGCCGGAAGGTGAGGTCGAATTCGTCAACAACCAAGTCCTGGAATACTTCGGCAAGACTCTTGAAGAATTGAGAGGTTGGAGTACCAGCAACGCCGTCCACCCTGATGACCTCCCTCAGGCGGTCGCCGCCTGGAGGCACTCGGTCGAAACCGGGGATCCCTATGACATTGACCACCGTCTGCGCCGTGTTGACGGTGCGTACCGTTGGTTTCACTCACGTGGCCTATCTCTACGTGACGCTAAAGGTCGCGTCGTCCGTTGGTATAACTTGCTTACAGACATTGACGAGCGGAGGAGGGGAGAAGAAAAGTTGCGGAGGAGTGAAGCTTACTTGTCGGAAGCGCAGAAATTGAGCCACACAGGCAGCTTCGGCTTTAACGTTTCCAGTGGAGAAATCTTCTGGTCGGATGAAACCTACAATATCTTTGAACACGATCGAGCGGTTAAGCCTACATTGGAGTTGGTATTGCAGCGAATTCATCCTGACGACAGAGATCTCGCGCAGCAGACTTTCGACCGCGCGGCCGAGGCAAGGGCGAATCTTGATTTCGAGCATCGGTTGTCGATGCCGGACGGTTCGGTCAAGTACGTCCACGTATTAGCTCGCGCATTGGAGACTTCCTCGGGCAACCTTGAATATGTGGGTGCGGCGACGGACGTCACCGCAGGAAAGCAGGCGGAAGACAAGATCCGGCAAAGCGAAATGGAGCTTCGACAGATCCTGAATTTCGCGCCGCAGTATGTCGCCGTACTAGGGCCTGATCGCGATCGCACTCGTCTTTACGCCAATCAAACCATGCTCGATTATTTCGGGTTTACGGTTGAGGAGTGGCGGAACTCCGACCGTCGAAAGTATTATCATCCAGATGATTGGGAACGCTTGACCATCGAAACTCAAAGTAAATTCTTAAGTGGCATCCCGCACGAATACGAAGCACGTTTTCTGAGAAATGACGGGAAGTATCGCTGGTTTCTCTTCCGCTGGAACCCGCTACGAGATGAACAAGGACGCGTCGCACGTTGGTATGCCGCAGCGACCGATATCGAGGAACGCAAGCAGGCTGAGCAGAGACTCCAGGATGAGAACGTCGCGCTGCGCGAAGAAATCGATAAGGCATCGATGTTCGAGGAGATCGTGGGAGTTTCTCCAGCCCTACACGGTGTTCTCTCTGGTGTCTCCAAGGTTGCTCCCACAGACTCCACTGTTCTGATCACCGGCGAAACGGGGACGGGCAAAGAACTGATCGCGCGTGCCGTCCACAAACGCTC
>WNFD01010607.1_pt1 | contig 18181 bp, 15 predicted proteins | sample 5400491 | NCBI WGS metagenome assembly WNFD01 (sample SAMN13153343, study PRJNA577476) | soil metagenome | isolation source: 120 cm saprolite under Douglas fir tree site 2 hole 2 replicate 2 | place: USA:California | collected 2015-04-18 | reverse complement strand
TGGCGACCCCGATGCGGCGAACGAATTCCCGCAGCGCTTCCGGCGGCACGCCGCGCCGGCGCAGCCCGGCGAGCGTCGGCATGCGAGGATCGTCCCAGCCCTGGACATGGCCGCCGCGGACCAGTTCGGTGAGCACGCGCTTCGAGAGCACCGTGTAGCTCAGATTGAGCCGCGCGAACTCGTACTGGTGCGGCCGGGACGGCACCGGCAGATGCTCCAGGAACCAGTCATAAAGGGGCCGGTGATCCTCGAATTCCAGGGTGCAGATCGAGTGGGTGATGCCCTCGATCGCGTCCGATTGGCCGTGGGCGAAGTCATAGCTCGGATAGATGCACCACGCCGTGCCGGTGCGCGGATGGCGCGCATGGAGGATGCGGTAGAGCACCGGATCGCGCAGGTTGATGTTGCCGGACGCCATGTCGATCCTGGCGCGCAGCACCCGGGCGCCGTTTTGGAATTCGCCGGCGCGCATGCGGTGGAACAGGTCGAGGTTTTCCGCCACCGGGCGGCCGCGAAACGAGCTGTTGCGGCCGGGCGCGGTCAGGGTGCCGCGATTGGCCCGCATCTCGTCCTGGGACTGGTCATCCACATAGGCGAGCCCTGCGCGGATCAAGTGCTCGGCCCAGGCATAGAGCTGCTCGAAATAATCCGACGCATAGTAGAGGTTGTCGCCCCAATCGAAGCCCAGCCAGCGCACGTCGGCCTTGATGGCGTCGATGTATTCCTGCTCTTCCTTGGTCGGATTGGTGTCGTCAAACCGCAGATTGCATTGGCCGCCGAATTCCTGCGCGATGCCGAAATTGAGACCAATCGATTTGGCGTGGCCGATGTGCAGGTAACCGTTAGGCTCTGGAGGGAAACGGGTGATGATCTTGCGGTATCGCCGCGCATCGCGATCGGCTGCGACAATGTCCCGGATGAAGTCGCGCCCGGTTTCCGCAATCACTTCGGCTGCCGTCATAGTGGTTGGGTTCCTGTGTCGTTCGCAACGGGCGGCGCTTTTCGATCAGATTGCCCAGTGTCAACCTTGCCGAAAAGGCTCCAATGGCTATTTGCCCATACACGAAGGACTCGCAAGGGTCCAATCTTTGAATAGGGGCCACGATCCCCACATGTCAGGCTCGGCGAGAGCGGGCCGTTCGCAATAAATGCCGTGACACTCATCGCCATGCCTTGTACAGGGGCAAACCCACGTCGACCCGAGCGAGATCTGCGTTCCAATATGACCACCCCCGTCGTTACACGCTTCGCACCTTCGCCCACCGGCTTCCTCCACATCGGCGGGGCGCGGACCGCGCTGTTCAATTGGCTCTATGCGCGAGGGCGCAGCGGCAAGATGCTGTTGCGAATCGAGGACACCGACCGCGAGCGCTCCACCAAGGAGGCGATCACCGCGATCCTTGATGGGCTGACCTGGCTCGGGATCGAATGGGACGGCGACGCCGTCTATCAATTCTCCCGCGCCGCGCGGCACCGCGAAGTGGCTGCGCAGCTGCTGGCCGCTGGGCAGGCCTATCGCTGCTACGCCTCCCAGCAGGAGCTCGACGAGATGCGCGAGCGGGCGCGGCGCGAAGGCCGCGCCAAGCTCTATGACGGGCGTTGGCGTGATCGCGACCCCGCCCAGGCCCCTCCTGGGGTCAAGCCGGTGATCCGCTTGCGGGCGCCGCTTTCCGGTGAGACCGCGATTGAAGATCAGGTTCAGGGCCGCGTGGTTTGGCAGAACGAGAACCTCGACGATCTCGTGCTCTTGCGCTCCGACGGCACGCCGACATACATGCTGGCGGTGGTGGTCGACGATCACGATATGGGCGTGACCCACATCATCCGGGGCGACGACCATCTCACCAACGGAGCGCGGCAAACCCAGATCTACAACGCGCTCGGCTGGCAGGTGCCGGTGATGGCACATATCCCGCTCATCCATGGGCCCGACGGGTCCAAGCTTTCCAAGCGCCACGGCGCGCTCGGCGTCGACGCCTACCGGGCCATGGGCTATCTGCCGGAGGCGCTGCGCAACTACCTGGTACGGCTCGGCTGGAGCCATGGCGACCAGGAGATCTTTTCGACCCGGGAGATGATCGAGGCCTTCGACTTGCCGCAGATCGGCCGCGCTCCGGCGCGTTTCGACTTTGCCAAGCTCGAAAGTATCAACGGTCACTATATCCGACAGGCGCGCAATGCCGATCTTGTCGCTGAGATCGAGCGCCTCCTGCCGCACATTGCAAACGGCGCCGAACTCGCGGCCAAATTCACCCCCGATCTCAAGGCGACGTTTTGCGCAGCGATGCCGGGACTAAAAGAACGCGCCAAGAATTTGGTGGAACTAATTGACAGCGCCCAATTTCTATATGCGGAGCGCCCGATCGCGATCGACGCGAAGGCAAAACCGCTGCTTGGTCCCCAAGCTTGCGCCATCATCGCGGAATTGCTCCCCGACCTGTCGAAGGTCGAGCCATGGACCGCGGAGGCGATCGAAAGCGTCGTGCGGGCGTTTGTCGAGCGCAAAGACCTCAAGCTCGGCGCGGTGGCGCAGCCCTTGCGCGCGGCCCTGACCGGCCGCCCGACCTCGCCCGGCATTTTTGACGTGCTGCAAGTGCTCGGCAAGCCGGAGAGCCTCGCGCGTCTCGCCGATCAGGCGTCCTACGCAGCGTGAACACGTTCATGTGACCGCTCTTGTGGCGACAGCGGGTATCGGTACACTATACACGCAGAGTTTGTATCGAACGGGGACGAGGGATTCTTGGGACGCACCCAGAGGCGGGGGAGCCGCCAGGGTGTCGCCCATCTTGCGGCGCACAAATGAATACGGTACGCAGTTTGTGGGGGAGCAGCGGGCCGGGCTCGACACCACCGGCCATCTTCGCGCCCGGGGCTGATCGGCTGCAGCTAGGTGGCGCCTTCTCATCGAGGATACCAGCATGGACGCACGTTCCGGTGCCAATACCAAGTCCGGCACTCTGACCCTGGGTGACAAGAGCTACACGTTTCCGGTGTACGAAGGTACCATCGGGCCAGACGTAATCGACATTTCCAAGCTGTACAATCAAGCCAACGTCTTCACCTACGATCCGGGCTACACCTCGACCGCAAGCTGCGAGTCAAAAATTACCTATATCGATGGCGACGAGGGCATTTTGCTCTATCGCGGTTATCCGATCGAGCAACTCGCAGAGCACGGGGATTTCCTCGAAACCTGTTACCTCCTGCTTTATGGCGAACTTCCGACCGCCACCCAGAAGCACGACTTCGACTATCTCGTGACCCGCCACACGATGGTCCACGAGCAGATGAGCAGGTTCTATCAGGGGTTCCGGCGCGACGCCCATCCGATGGCCGTGATGGTCGGCTCGGTGGGCGCGCTGTCCGCATTTTATCACGATTCCACCGATATTTCGGATCCCGTGCAGCGCGACATCGCCTCGATCCGCATGATCGCGAAGCTGCCGACGCTCGCCGCCATGGCCTATAAATATTCCATCGGCCAGCCGTTCATTTATCCCAAGAATGACCTCGGCTATGCGGCAAACTTCCTGCGGATGTGCTACGCGGTTCCGTGCGAGGAGTACAAAGTCAATCCGGTGCTGGCGCGCGCCATGGATCGCATTTTCATCCTGCACGCCGATCACGAGCAGAATGCCTCGACCTCGACGGTGCGGCTGTCAGGCTCCTCCGGCGCCAATCCATTCGCCTGCATCGCTGCCGGCTGCGCCTGCCTGTGGGGACCAGCCCATGGCGGCGCCAACGAGGCGGCGCTGAAGATGCTTGCCGAAATTGGCACCGTCAATCGCATCCCGGAGTTCATCAAGCGGGCCAAAGACAAGAACGACAGCTTCCGCCTGATGGGTTTCGGCCACCGGGTCTACAAGCATTATGACCCGCGCGCGAAAATCATGCAGAAGACCTGCCATGAGGTGCTCAGCGAAATGGGCATCAAGGACGATCCCCTCCTCGATGTCGCCCTCGAGTTGGAGCGGATCGCGCTCCACGACGAATACTTCATCGAGAAGAAGCTCTACCCCAACATCGATTTTTATTCCGGCATCACTCTCAAGGCGATGGGCTTTCCGACCACGATGTTCACGGTGCTGTTCGCCGTCGCCCGCACCGTCGGCTGGATCGCCCAGTGGAAGGAAATGATCGAGGACCCGAGCCAGAAGATCGGCCGGCCACGGCAATTATACAGCGGCCACACACAGCGGGAATACCCTCCGATCTCGCGGCGGAAGTAAGCGCGGGCGATTTCGATCGACGGGATCAGCGGTAGGGTGGGCAAAGCCACCGGGTCCCGCCTTCGGCGGGACGATGACAGGCTCCGCGTGCCCACCTTGGACCTTTCGAGGTGGGCACGGCGCGCCAGAGCGCGCCTTTGCCCACCCTACACCGGCTGCGGCGATTTACGGGAAAGCGCGATGACCGCGGCTGCAGCGCGCGTGCTCGGCATGGCGGTGCCGATCTCCATCATCGCATCGAGCTTTGCAAAGGCCTCACACTGGCGCCGTCTTTGCGGCGAATCCCCGATGATTGCGACGAGCGCGTCGGCAAGATTCTTCGCCGTCGCCTGCCGCTGCAGCAGCTCCGGCATGATCATTTCGTCCAAGATGATGTTCGCAAGGCCGACCATTCTCGCTTTCACCAAGGCGCGAGCGATCAGTTCTTCAACGAGCGTAACCTTGTACGCGACGACGGTCGGGACGCAGGCGAGAGCGAGTTCTAGCGTGACTGTACCGGACGCAGCGAGCGCTGCGCGCGCTTGTCGAAATGCCGCCCACTTGTCCTTAGGCTCGACCACGACACGGGGCGCGATCGGCCATGCCACGGTGTCGCGGCGGACGCGCTCCAATAGGTGCGGCACCGTCGGCAGCACCACATCGACCGGGCCGATACGCTCTGTGGCGAGGCCGACCGCGGCACCGAAGACCGCAAGGTGACGCCCGACCTCTCCGCCGCGGCTGCCCGGTAACACCAGCAGCAGGGGCGGTCCGGCCGCGCGGCGTGCCGCTTCCTGGGGCGACGGCCGCAGCGTTGTCACGGCCTCCGCGAGCGGATGACCGACGAAGGTGCACGGCGGCCCGCCAAGCCGACGGTGCACGTCCGGCTCGAACGGCAACAGCGCCAGCACGTGATCCACGTACCGCCGCATGGCGGCGGCCCGGCCCGGCCGCCATGCCCACACGGTGGGCGACACATAGTCGACGATCGGAATGTGTGGCGCCGCTGCGCGCACCCGCCGCGCAACCCGGTGGGTGAAATCAGGGCTGTCGATGATGACGAGCGAATCGGGCTTGGCCGCAATGACGGCATCCGCGGCCTCGCGAATGCGCCGCAGGATGAGCGGCAATCGCGCCGGAATGGCGGAGAAACCGTTGACCGCCAGTTCGTCGAGCGGGAACAGGCTGTTTAGGCCGCGTTCCGCCATGGCGCTGCCGCCGATTCCAGCAAACGTCACCGGGCACGGCGCCAGATCTTCGATTGCCGCCATCAGCGACGCACCCAGACGATCGCCCGACTCCTCGCCGGCGATGAGGAAGATGCGCATTCCCGAGCGATGTTGGTGGTTCCCCGATGATCCGTCAGGACATGCCGCCATGGCGCTCACGCCGGCTTCTCCGGATCGGGTCGCCCGACCACGAACAGGCCGGCGCCGTCCGCAGCCTCGACGACGCGTTGCGGTTCCGCCACGATCGTCGCCCCGGCAACCACCGCGATCCCGGCAAGCCCCGCCCGCGCGGCGCGCGTGACCGTATCGGCACCGATCGACGGCAGGTCGAACCGGCGGTCCTGACGGCGCTTCGGCGCTTTCACCAGCACACCGATACCGGAGGCAAGCGCGATCCGGCCCGCTTCGCGCATGGCGACGACGCGATCCAACATGGCGTCAGTTCCCTCCGCAGCCTCGATCGCGAGCACGCGATGACCGGCAATGACCGCGGCTTGTCCCACATCGAACGCACTCATGGCAGCCAGCAGGGCGAAGCCATGGCCGATGTCGTTCTCCACCGCCGCAATGGGCTCGAACCGCCCGAGCGCACCAACGGGTGCGGTGATCTCCGGCGCTACCTCATGCGCACCAATGACCCGGAACCCGCCCTTCTCGAACAAGCGGCCGACGCCTGACAGCAGATGATCATCTGCCAGATCGAAGGTCGCACGAGGCCGCCGACAAAGACCATTTCGCGGCAACCTTCCTGACGGGCTAACCGACAAATCCGTCCGAATTGGCCGAGCCAAACCCAATGATGCGAATAGGCTTGGACGGCGGTGGCATCGGCCCATCCGCGGAGCGGAAACAGCACCACAGGGCGGCCTCGTCGCACCACCGCATCGGCGACCACGAAAGGTACCGTCCCGGCGCCGCAAATGATTCCGAGAGGCGCGTCGGTCGGCGTATCCCCCTCCCTGCCCTCCCCCGCGCGCGGGGAAGGGTAGGGAGGGAGCTGATCTCTCAAGGTTTCGCACGAGGCGTTGCCGGGTATGAATGCCATCGGATTTGGCGCAGTCACGCTTCCTGCTCGGCGCCGGCGCTAGTGCGGCGGATCGCATTCGCGAGCGGCCTCGTGCCGCTGCGGATAAAGGCGAGAACGCCGCCGACCAACCGGTCGTCTGCACATTTTCCCTCGACGCGCGCCAACCGGTCGCGAAACATGCCACTGCCGAGAAATAAATCTCGATAGGCTTCGCGCAGCCGCAAAATTTCAGGTCTAGCAAAGCCGCGCCGGCGCAAACCGACCACGTTGATGCCGACGAGGTTCGCCAGCGGTCCTTGCGCCATACCCCACGGAATGACGTCGGCGCGAACGCCGCTCATTCCCACGATCATCGCGCCCTCCCCGATCCGAACGAACTGCCGAACGGCAGCCTGGCCGCCGAGAAAACTGTGGTCGCCGACGCTGACGTGGCCGCCGATCACGGCATTATTGGCGAAGGTAACGTCGCTGCCGACTTCGCAATCATGGGCCACGTGGGAACCGGCCATGAGAAAACAACGGTCGCCGACCTCGGTCACGCCGCGATCGTCCTCGGTGCCGGTGTTAATGGTTACGTTCTCGCGGATATCGCAGTCCGCCCCGATCGCAAGCCGGGTCGGCCCGCCGCGATACTTGACCGATTGCGGCGGCGTGCCGAGCGAGGCGAAGGGATAGACGACGGTGCGCGCCCCGATCGTCGTGTGGCCGGTGACATGGACATGGGCAACGAGGCGGCACCCCTCGCCCACCACGACGTCCGCGCCGATGATGCAGTATGGACCAATCGATGCTCCATCGCCGATCCGCGCGCCCGGCGCGACGCTTGCCGTCGGATCGATTGCGTTCATCGTCCGCTCATAAGTTGGTGATGACGGCGCCGAGCTCGCCTTCGGCGACGATCTGGTCGGCAACCCTGGCCTCGCCGCGATACCACCACATGTTTTTGCGCCTCGTGATCTTCGTCATGTGATATTCGACGGTATCGCCCGGATAGACAGGCTTGCGGAACTTCGCCTTGTCGATGGTGAGGAAATAAGGGGCTGATCCGGCTCCGTTCCGTCCAATCACCCGCATGCAGATGACGCCCGCGGTCTGGGCCATGCCTTCGAGCAATAACACGCCGGGGAATACCGGATTGTCCGGAAAGTGTCCTTGGAATTGCGGCTCGTTGGCGGTTACATTTTTGATTCCGATGGCGAACTCGTCGCCCCGAACGGAGATGATGCGATCGACCATCAGAAACGGGTAGCGATGCGGAATGGCACGGAGGATACCCGCAATATCGATCGCTTCAAGCGAGCTGCCGACTTCGTTCATGTGTGCTCAGACCTCGGCGCGACCGGTGGGTTCGTCGCCCGTCTCCCCTTCCCTATCCTCCCCCGCTTGCGGGGGAGGATAGGGAAGGGGCTTGTCGGATGCCGGTTGGCGCGACGCCAACCGCTCCAGCAGAAAGACCTCTCGCATCCACTGCTTCACCGGCTTCGCCGGAAAGCCGCCATACCGCGCGCCCGCGGGCACATCCCGCGAGACGATCGCGGTAGCGGCGATATGCGCGCCCTCCCCGATCGTGACATGATTACTCACGCCGGCGCGGGCGCCGAGCACGACAAAATCCTCAAGTGTCGCGCTGCCTGAAATTCCGACCTGCCCGACCAGCACACAATGCCTTCCAATGGCGACATTGTGGCCAATCTGCACGAGGTTGTCGATTTTTGTCCCCTCGCCTATCACGGTGTCGCGATTGGCGCCGCGATCAATCGTGCTCCCGGCTCCGATTTCCACGTCATCCTGAATGATGACGCGTCCGATCTGTGGCACTTTCGTATGCGCGTGCCGGCCCAGCACATAGCCAAAGCCGTCCTGGCCGAGACGGCAGCCCGGATGAATGATCACCCGGTCCCCGATCAGGGTATGCAGAATCGAGCTTTGCGCGCCGATTGAACAGTTGCGCCCGATACGCACGCCCGGCCCGACGACGGCATGCGCGGCCACGACTGTGCCGGACCCGATTTCCGCGCCCGGCCCGACGACGACGCCCGGATCGAGCGCAACGCCGGATTCGAGCCGGGCCGACGGATGCACATGGGCGCCCGGCGCGATCCCTGCCGCTGCAAACACCAATGACGGCCGCAGCGAATCGGGAAACAAGGTTCGTGCGATAGCGACGAAGGCGCGGTAGGGCTCATGGACCGTGAGCACGGCGAGCCGAGGGGGCGCCTTGCCGGCGAACCGCGGCGCAAGCAGGCAGGCGCCCGCGCGGGTGCCGGCGAGTTCGTCCAGGTATTTCGGATTATCGAAAAACGTGAGGTCGCTGGCGCCGGCGGAATCGAGCGGCGCGATGTTGGTGATGGCGCGGTCGAGCGGCACGCCGTCAGCCAGCTGCGCCCCGGTGATGGCTGCAATCTCGGCTACCGTCAGCGATTTCGCACTTTTGAAGAACAGCGGTTGGGTCGGTTGGGTCATCGGATGACAGATGTCAGAGGTCAGATGACGGAATCTGATATCTGTCATCCGGATCAGATGTCGTATGTCAGACGTCAGATTGGAGAAATCTGATATCTGTCATCTAACATCTAGCGGACTGTAGGGTGAGCAAAGGCGCGCCCTTGCGCGCCGTGCCCGCCAGGAGAAAGCCCAGGTGGGCACGCTTCGCTTTGCCCACCCTACAGGTCTGTCGTCTGACATCTGACCTCTGTCATCTAGAATCTCGTACCGCCTCCGAACCGGAATATCTGCGTGTGGTCGTAGGGTTCCTTCGTCAGCGCGTAAGCAAGGTCAAACCGCAAGGGGCCGAACGGAGAATCCCAGATCAAGCCGACGCCCACCGACGACCGGACGTTGCCGCTGCTGCTAGCCGTCAATGTTTCGCCGGTCGCGCCTGGGCCGGTAAGCCACGAGGTTGGCCCAACGTAATCCAATAGCTGTCCCGCGTCGGCGAACAGCGCAATTTTCATGCCGAAATCCTTCGGCGCAAAGAACATCGGCGTCTGGAATTCCACCGTGGCCGCCCAGTAGAGCGAGCCGCCAAGAGCGTCGTTCGTGCCACACGCTCCGAGAGTAGCAGTCGGGCACAATGCTAGCGATTGCGTGAGGTCTCGTGGTCCAAAACCGGCCGGTGCAAATCCGCGGACCATGTTCGGCCCGCCTTGGAAGTGGTCGAGCATGCGCAGACCTTCGCCGCCCCAGCCGGTGGCATAGCCGCCCTGGGCGCGCACCAAACCTACGACGTCGGGAAAGATCTCATTGTAGAGTCTGGCGTCGATGGTCGACTTGAGAAATCTCACATCGCCGCCGGCGCCGGCGCCGTCCTGCTTGAATTCGACAAGCAGGCCGTTGGTTGGGTTTCTGTTGTTGTCCAGTGTGTTGTACGCGAGCGTATAGCCGAGAGACGATACGATGACCGGTCCCGCCGCCAGCTCCTTGCGCACCGCCAGCGAAGCCTCGCCGTCCTGGAAGCAGTTCTGCTGGGGTGAATCCAGCGAGAAAAACTGACTTGTTGCCGGGTCGACGATACTCCCCTGCTTGTCCGGAGTTGGAAATGTCCCGTTGGCGCTGTTCGGATTGATATTGTTACAGTTATTCAACTGGAACGGCAGCGAGATCTCCTGCTGATAGGCAGTGTAGCGCACCTGCGTCGAGATATTTTCCGTGATCGGAATGCCCAGCTTGAGGTCGCCGCCGATCGTCCTCGACAGATAGGATAGATACGTGCTCGACGTCGTCTGCTTGTAGAATGCATCCCAGCCAAAGGCCAGCCTTTGACCGAAAAGATAAGGCTCGACGAACGACAGGTCGACGCCGCGTGCCCGCTGCCCGTATTGCAGCGATACCTTCGCGAGGTCGCCGGTTCCCATCAGATTGCGCTCGCCGAGCGAGATTTCGCCGATGACGCCGTCCGAAGTCGAATAGCCGCCTGCAAAGGAGAACTCGCCGGTGGACTGCTCCTCGACCTCGCAATTGATGATGGTGCGGTCAGGCGCGGAGCCGGGCTCGTTGGTGATCTTCACCACCTTGAAGTAACCGAGATTCTTGATCCGGCGTTCGGCGCGATCCACCAGCGCCCGGTTGTAGGGGTCGCCCTCGACAATGTCGAACTCGCGGCGAATCACGTAATCGCGGGTGCGGGTATTGCCCCTGATGTTGATGCGCTCGATGTAGGTGCGCGGCCCTTCCTCGACCACGAAAGTGATGTCGACCGTGCGGTTCGCCACGTTGCGCTCACCGCGTGGGCGCACCGCGGCGAAAGGATATCCGCGCCTCGCCACTTCGATGGTTGCCTCCTCGACCGACTTCTCGATCGCGTCGGCGTTATAGACCCTGCCGGACTGGACACGAAGCTTGTAGCGCAGCGATTCGGGTGGGACCGTCGGCACCGCCGATTGAATGTTGACCGCGCCGAAATGATATTGGACGCCCTCATCGATGGTGAAGGTGATGATGAAGCCCTTCTTGGCCGGCTCGTATTCCCCGACCGCCGACACAATGCGCACATCGGCAAAGCCGTTTCTGAGATAGAAGCGCCGCAGCAAATCACGATCGACCTCGATCCGGTCGGCATCGTAGACGTCGTTCGATTTCAGGAAACTCAGCCAATTGGTCACCCCTGTCTTGATGACGTCCCGCAGGCGGTAATCCGAATAGGCTTTGTTGCCGACAAAAACGATGCTCTCGACGCCGGTCTTGACGCCCTCGTTGACTTCGAAGACGAGATCGACCCGGCCGTTCGGAAGGTCGATGACTTTCGGCTCCACCCGAACGTCATAGCGCCCGTTGTGCTGATAGATCTCAATGATGCGCTGCACATCGTTCTGGACCACCGCGCGCGAAAACGTCCCGCGCGCTTTGGATTGAACTTCCGCCGCCAGTTGCTCGTCCTTGACCTTTTTGTTGCCCTCGAAAGCAATCCGGTTGATGACAGGGTTCTCTACAACGGAAACGAGAATCCGCCCATTGCCGGGCGTAATGCGAACGTCCTGGAACAGACCGGTCCCATAGAGCGCCTTGAGCGCCGCATCGATCTTGGCAGAATCCAGCCGTTCGCTGCCACCGACGCGGAAGTAGGACCGAATCGTATCGGCCTCGACCCGGCGGTTGCCTTCAACGTCGATCCGCGTCTGAGCAGACTGAGCGACGCTTACTCCCGCAGTCCCGATCGAGACCGCGATGGAGCCGAACAGGCCGGCACATAGTAGTCCCGCGGCGACGCTGATACTGGCCAGCCGTCCCCGCCCCAAGCGTATGCTCATTCCCATCCCCAAACGCCCCTACATTCCAAGCCTGTTACGGACCAAGGAATCCCAGTTGCTTTTTTACAGGCTTTCCCCCCCGGTGCAAACAGAGACTTCCGCTTTCTTCCCGTTTGCTTTCATAATGTTGCGCCACGGCCACGCATCACGAGCTGCTGACAAGCGAGCGCAAATCGTTGAACGTCGCAAAGATCATTAACATTAAGACGATAGCAAGACCGATCCGGAAGCCGACCTCCTGGGCGCGTTCAGACAACGGCCGGCCCCGAACCGCCTCGATCGCATAGAACAAAAGGTGACCGCCATCGAGCAAGGGGATCGGAAACAGATTGAGGAGCCCGATCGAAACCGACAGCAGCGCAGTCAGCTCGAGCAGCGGCCCGAATCCGAGCTTTGCGACCTCCACAGAAATCTGCGCAATTTTGATCGGTCCGCCGATTTGATCGGCCGATTGTCGCCCCACCACCACATCGCGCAGGTAGGCCATAGTGCTCGTGACCACCAGCCAGGTCCGGTCGGCGCCGAGCTGCAGCGCTTCCAGGGGGGCAACCGCCTCGGTCCGCACGTCGCCCGCCTCGTTCGACCGCGTAATTCCGAGCATTCCCCGCTTATCCTTTTCGGCCGGGGTGGCCTTCAACGTGAACAGCGAGCCGCCGCGGTCGACCTCGATCGTCAAGGTCACACCGGGGCTGAAATTAACGATTCGCTGAACATCGCCGAAATTGTCGATCTTGGTGCCGTCGATCGACACGATGACGTCGCCGACCTTAAAGCCTGCGGCGGCGGCCGGGCTGTTCGGCTCAACGGCGGCAATGCGCGGGATCGCCGTTGTCCTGCCGTAGGCCACGAACACGCCGGCAAACAGGATGACGGCGAGGATAAAGTTGGTAACCGGGCCGGCCGCCACCACCGCCGCGCGGGCGCCGACCGGTTGCCCCGGAAAGCTCTGCTTTCGCTCGTCTTCCGTCATGGCTGCGAGCGTAGAGGCGTCCGCCACGCTCGCCTCGTTTTCATCACCGAAGAACTTGACATAGCCGCCCAGGGGAATCGCGGAGATTTTCCACCGGGTGCCGCGTCGGTCGTAAAAACCGACCAGTTCGGGACCGAACCCGATCGAAAACACCAACACCTTGATGCCGCACCAACGCGCCACCAGGAAATGCCCAAGCTCATGGAAAAACACGATAATTGTCAGGGTGAACAGAACCGGGACGACCCAGTTCGTAAAGTTGCCGCCGAGGGCGCCAAGGCTGGACAATAAATTCGATCCCATCAGCAAACCTCATTCCGATTTGAAGTCATCATCGCATTTAGTCGCTTTCTTCAGCTAGCTGTAGGGGTGACCCTTGTGGTCGCCCTGTTGCCAGACGCGGTGCACAAACCTGGTGACCACAAGGGTCGCCCCTACAGCATCCTGGCCAAAGCGAGCGACTAGTGTCCCATCGCGCCGATCTCTCAGATCGTCTTCGCGGCGATCCCCGGCAAGAGGCTTCGCGCCAACGCTCTGGAGCTATGATCAACCGCGATGGCATCGTCCACATCGGCGGGCTCACGCATAATGCCGCGCCCCTTCGCGTTTTCGATGGTGGCCTCGACGAGGGCCGCAATTCCGGCGAATCCGAGCCGGCCGCCGATGAACGCGTGAACGGCGACCTCATTTGCGGCATTCAATACTGTGGGGGCGCCATTTTGCGCCACAAGGGCCTCGCGCGCTAACACGAGCGCCGGAAAGCGCACCGGGTCAGGCGGCTCGAAGGTCAGGGTCGCCATCTGCTTGAAGTCGAGACGTGCGGCTCCCGGCATCCGTTCAGGCCACGCGAGGCAATTGGCGATCGGGACCCGCATGTCCGGCGGCCCGAGCTGGGCGATCATGGAACCGTCGCGATATTCCACGATCCCGTGAACGATCGATTGCGGATGCACGACGATGTCGATCTGGCCGGAACCGAAACCGAACAGATGATGGGCCTCGATCAGTTCGAGGCCTTTGTTCATCATGGTGGCGGAGTCGATCGTGATCTTTGCGCCCATCGACCAGTTGGGATGCGCCAGCGCCTGCTCCACCGTTGCGGCGCGCATTTCGGCGAGCGAGGCGGTCCGGAAGGGACCACCCGACGCCGTCAATATGATCCGCCTAACGTCGTCGCGCCGGCCTGCGGAGAGCGCCTGAAAGATCGCGTTATGTTCGGAATCGACCGGCAGCACGGTCGCCCCGGTCGCCGCGGCGCGCTGCATGAACAGCGCGCCGGCGCAGACAAGGCACTCCTTGTTGGCGAGCGCAACCGTGGCGCCGCGCTCAACCGCCGTCAGCGTGGGCCGCAAACCCGCCGCTCCGGTGATCGACGCCATCACCCAGTCGGCCGGCCGCTGCGCGGCTTCGACGATCGCCTCCGCGCCGGCGGCGGCCTCGATGCCGCTTCCAGCCAGCGCATCCTCAAGTTCCCCGTAACACTCCGGGTCGGCGACGACGGCGAATTTCGCCCGCAGGTCCCGCGCCAACTTCGCGAGCGCGCCGGCATTGCGCTGGGCCGTGACGGCCTCGACGCGGAAACGGTCGCGCTGCGCGCGCACCAAATCGATCGTGCTGGTGCCGACCGAGCCGGTGGCGCCGAGCAGCGTAATCGACATCTCGCCGGCGCGAAAAGCCGCTTCGGCTCGGGCAAAGGGAACTACCGACATGACTGCCCCCAATCATCACCACAACAACAGCCCGCGCGCCGAGGCATCGAGCCCGCCGCGCATGATCCCAACCAGTGCTGCCACGCCGCTGGCGGCAATGAAACCGTCAAGCCGGTCCATCAGCCCGCCATGGCCGGGAATCACATGGCTCGCGTCCTTCACCCCGAACCGACGCTTGACCGCCGATTCGAACAGATCGCCCGCCTGCGAAGCGATCGACAGCACGAATGCAACGCATGCCACCGGCAGGAGAGCTGTACCGCCGGCGATATAGACCACAGCGATGCCGGCCGCGAGGGCGCCGAGGGCGCCGCCGCAAGCCCCGGACCATGTCTTTTTCGGGCTGATATGCGGGGCAAGCCTGGGGCCGCCGATCGTCCGGCCGACGAAATATCCAAGAATATCGGTGCTCCACACGACCGCGAACAGGAACAGGACGGCGGGAAGGCCGAACTCCGGGTCGCTGCGCAGCACCATCGGTGCGATCAACACGATGCCCGCGTAGGCGACGCCAGCGGCCCCCCACCCGCGACGGCCGCGACGCCGACCACGCGCGCCGCCATGGCGCCGCCGGCCACAATCGCGCTCCATTCCCAGAAAATCCCGACGGCGGCTGCGGCCCAGAACAGCGCAAACGGCCAGCCGCCCAACACGCCCGCACCGACCGCGAGCAAGGCCATGACGACGCCGGAAGCGATGCGTTTGCCAAGGTCGCCGGTCGATGCGGACGGCGTTTCGTCTGTCACGGCGTCACGACCCGCTGCAGGCCGCCGAATCGGCGCTCACGCCGCCGGTACTCGGCGATTGCGTTTTCGAGCGTGGTGCGGTTGAAATCCGGCCAATAGGTCGGAACGAACACGAGCTCGCTGTAGGCGGATTGCCACAACAGAAAATTCGACAAGCGCTGTTCGCCGCTGGTACGAATCACCAGATCCGGATCAGGCAGGTCCGGAGCGTCGAGATGACGCGCGACGACGTCCGCAGTGACGTCGCCTGGACGCATGGCGCCGGCAACAACCAATGAGGCGATACGCTCTGCCGCCCGCGCGATTTCCTGGCGAGCGCCGTAATTGAACGCGACAACCAGCAGAAGACTGTCGTTGTGCCGGGTCAGCTCTTCGGCCTCCTCCAGCAGACGTCCGATCTCCGGCTCAAGATTGCGGCGCTCGCCGATGACGCGCACGCGCACATTGTTCTTATGAAGCTCGGCAAGATCGTTGCGGATGAAACGGCGCAGCAGCCCCATGAGATCACGGATTTCGGTCGCCGGCCGTGACCAGTTCTCGGAACTGAACGAATAGACGGTCAGAATCTCGATACCCAGTTCGCCGACCGCCCGCACGGTGCGGCGTAACGCCTCGACGCCGCGGCGATGGCCCTCGCTGCGCGGCAAGCCGCGCTCGGCCGCCCACCGGCCATTGCCGTCCATGATGATGGCCACATGGCGCGGCGGCTCCATGCCGGAATCGGGCGCGGCGGGCTGCGTCACTTTGGGCGAAGCCGAAGCTTCGGGCATCCTCTTTCTCCGACTGTGGCGGTCACACTAAACCGTCATGATCTCTCTTTCCTTGCCCGCAAGGGTCTTATCGACGTCGGCCACGATCTCGTCCGTTGCCTTCTGGACCTCAGCGGACATACGGGTGTGGTCGTCCTCGCTGATCTTGCCGTCTTTTTCGAGCTTCTTGAGCAGATCGAGCGCATCGCGGCGTACGTGACGGACCGCGACCCGCGCCGCTTCGGCATATTTGTGGGCAATCTTGACCATCTCCTTGCGGCGTTCCTGGTTGAGTTCAGGAATGCGCAGCCGCAGGACCTGCCCTTCGGTGGCGGGGTTCAATCCGAGATTGGAATTGATGATCGCCTTCTCGACCGCGTGCACCATCGACTTGTCCCAGACCTGCACACTGAGCAGCCGGGGCTCCGGCACGCTGATGGTAGCGAGCTGGTTGAGCGGCATGTGGGTGCCATAGGCCTCGACCTGCACGGGATCTAGCATGCCGGCGGAGGCGCGGCCGGTCCGCAGCCCGCCGAGCTCCTGCTTGAGCACCTGGATCGCGCCGTGCATGCGGCGCTTGATTTCGTTGAGGTCGTAGTTCGCGGTCGCCATCTCACATCTCCTCAACATCCGGCCAAGAGATGTAGCCGTTTCGGTTTGTCGTACCTGCCCGAGCGCCCGGGCGCTCCTTTGGTAGGTGGGCAAAGCCACCGGGTCCCGCCTTATGCGGGCCCGACGGCAGGCTCCGCGTCCCCACCCCTACAACCGCATCGCCGAAGCCTATTCGCTGACGATCGTCGCCCGGCCGGCTCCGCTCAAGACAGCTTCGATTGCGCCAGGCTCCAATATCGAGAACACAATGATAGGCGTACGGTTTTCGCGAGCAAGAGCAAACGCTGTCGCGTCCATGACTTTGAGTTCCCGCCGAAACGCCTCCTCGTGGGTCAACCGGTCGTAGCGCTTGGCCTTCGGGTCGAGCTTCGGATCGGCCGTATACACCCCATCCACATTGGTGGCCTTGAGGACGGCGTCGCAGCCCATCTCCGCGGCGCGCAGAACCGCCGTGGTGTCGGTGGTGAAAAACGGGTTGCCGGTGCCGCCCGCAAACACGACCACTCGATTGTCGTCAAGATGACGCAGGGCCCGGGCCCGCTCATAGGTCTCGCAAACCTGTGGCATCGTCAAAGCCGACATGGTGCGCGCCGACGCGCCGGCGCGTTCGATCGCGGCCTCAAGCACCAGCGCGTTCATCACGGTCGCGAGCATGCCCATGGCGTCTCCGGTCGGCCGCGACACCCCCTGGGCCGCGACCTGGACGCCGCGCAATACATTGCCGCCGCCGACCACGACTCCGATCGTGACGCCGAGGCTGCGCGCGGCCACGATATCGGCGGCAAAGCGATCGATGGTCGGTTGATGGATGCCGAACGCCTCGGGGCCGCTGAGTGCCTCGCCCGAGAGCTTGACGATCACGCGGCGATATCCCGGCACGGCCCACCTCGATGCGCTGTCTTACCTGCCCGCCATTGCGGCGACCTCACTGCCGAAATCAGTGTCAGGCCGATCAATTCCCTCGCCCAGCTCATAGCGCACGAAACTCGTGACCTTGATGGCGCCGCCGACCTTGCCTTCAGCATCCTTCAGCGCCTTGGCGACGCTCTTGTCGGGATCATGAATATAGGGCTGCTCCAGCAGGCAGACCTCCTTGTAGAAAGTCTTGAGCCCGGACTCGACGATCTTGACGATCGTCGCCTCCGGCTTGCCCTGAGCGCGGAACTTGTCGGCGAGAATATCTTTCTCGCGCGCCACCACCTGAGGATCGAGCCCGCCGGCGTCGACGGCTTGAGGCCTGGATGCGGCAATATGCATCGCCACCTGACGCCCGAGCGCGGTCAGCTCGTCCTTCTGTCCGGGCGACTCGAGCGCCACGATGACGCCGATCTTGCCGAGACCTTCCGACACCGCGTTGTGCACGTAGGTGCCGATCGCGCCGGCCGCGACGGAGACCTGCGCGGCGCGGCGCAGCGACATGTTCTCCCCGATGGTGGCGATCGCCGAATTGATGGCGTCATCGATGGTGAAGTCGCCGACCTTGCCGGCCTTGATCGCTTCCACATCGGTGCCGACATCGAGGGCGACATTGGCAATCATCCGCACGAGGCCCTGGAACTGCTCGTTGCGGGCGACAAAATCGGTTTCCGAATTGACTTCGACGACGACGCCCTTGAGGCCGCCGACCGCAACGCCGATCAGGCCTTCTGCGGCGATGCGCCCGGCCTTTTTGGCAGCCTTGGCGA
>WNFD01003652.1_pt1 | contig 18184 bp, 14 predicted proteins | sample 5400491 | NCBI WGS metagenome assembly WNFD01 (sample SAMN13153343, study PRJNA577476) | soil metagenome | isolation source: 120 cm saprolite under Douglas fir tree site 2 hole 2 replicate 2 | place: USA:California | collected 2015-04-18 | reverse complement strand
ACAGGTCGAAGCCGATTTGCTCGGCGGACATTCGCGCGCGCGCTGGCCGCCGAACAATCCGTCGGCGATGGTGGCGCCGGTGCAGGCGAGCGGCAGATAGGTGACGGCGATGTGCGGATATTGCACGGCGAGCGCAAGCGCGGTGCGGGTCTGATAGCTGTACAGCGAGCGGTGGCAGGCGGAGTTGAACCAGAGTGCGGCATTGCGCTGCCAGTTCGGCAGCGTATCGGGCGCTTCGCAGGCCCGTCCGCCCTTGTAGCCGGCGCGGCTCGGCCGATAATACTGCGTGGCCGCCGTTCCCAGATAGGAGCGGAAGCAGAACCCTTCATCCGAGAGCGAAATCGGACGATCCGGATTGCCTTCGCCCGAGGCGATGCTGTCGCCGAGTCCGGCGATGAAAATATCGCGAACCCTGATCTGGGTGGCGACGCGCTGCGGCGTGTCCGGCCCGCTGGACACGTCGACGGTCGCAACCGTCGGGCGGCCATAGCGGACACGAAGGTTGACGGGCTCGGCGCAGTCGAAGGTTTGTTGCCGCGGCGGGCCGTCGCCGTCGTCGAACGACCAGCCGCAGGTGGCGCCGACCGGGACCGCGCCGGTCAGTTGCACGACGACGGCGTGATCCGCCGGCGTCAGGTAGCTTTCCTTGACGTTGTCGCGTGTGCAGGGCTCGTTGACGCGGCCAAGCAGATCGATGCACAGCCGGTTGACCATGTTGCGCGCCCAGCCGCGGCCGTCGCTCTGCAGTTCCAGCGCCTGCTCCGAGGCGAGAATGCTGCGGTCGCGCCCGCGCTCGGCATGCAGCAGAAAGTCGCGCTCCTCGCGGAACAGCCGAAAGCGGTTCCTGACTTCCCAGGCAATCTGCAGCGGCGCGTCGACGGCTGTCTGCGCCGCGGCGAGCTGGGTCGGCGGTGCAGCCATCAGCGCAGCCGCGAGCAACGTTGCGGCGAGGATCGAGCCAACAAGGATCGAACGGGAGCGAAATCGGATCATGATCGGCGCTTTGACGTCAGAGTTGGGGCGGAAGTAAGGGGCCCGCGCAAGCCCTAAATCACGTAACCGCTATCTGCAGCGCTAAAGCGCGATGGGATTGGTTGAATCGCCATCGCGCTTTAGGTCTTTGACGGAGCATGATCTTTTCGGAAAACCGCTTCACACTTTTCCGGATCATGCTCTAGCCTTGCGACTTCCGGCGTTTCATCGGCTGCGGAACCGCGGCCGTGGCCGGCGCCGGTTCGGCGGTGGCGGAACGCGGGTAGTTCCCGTTCAGTCGGCGGCGCTTCTGCCAGGGTCGGAGGACGCTGAGCCAGAACTCGCGCACGCCCATGATGGAGATGGCCAGGGTGAAGGGGATCACGAAGTACAGCACGCGGAACACCAGCAGCGTGGCGAGCAGTTGCTCCCGCCCGAAGTCCGGCAGCGCGACCAGCATGGCCGCGTCGAACACGCCGAGGCTGCCGGGCGCGTGGCTGGCGAACCCCAGCAGCGTCGCCAGAATGAACACCACGGCGAGTGACATGAAATCGATGGAGGGTTCCATCGGCATCAACAGATACATCGCCATCGCGCAGAAACCGAGATCGACCACGCCGATCAGGACCTGCACCAGCGTCAGTCGCGCCGACGGCAGCACCACCTTCCAGCCGTTCTGTCCAAGCTCGCGCCGGTTCTTGCCCATCACGAGCCAGACGAAATAGGTGCCGATGCCCGCAAGGCAGCCGATCGCGATCAGGCGGTTCATGGCCGGCGGCAGCAGGTCCATCGCCGAGGCGGCCTGCGGATGATAGGCCATGCCGACCCCGAGCACGACCAGATTGCCGAGCCAGAAGGTCAGCCCGGACAGGAAGCAGATCTTGGCGACGTCGATCGCGTTCAACCCATAGTCGGAATAGATCCGGAACCGGATCGCGCCGCCGGTAAAGACCGTGGCGCCGATATTGTGGCCGATCGAATAGCTGGTGAAGCTCGACATCGCCGCGATGCGATAGGGCACGAGCTTCTTGCCGATGGTGCGCAGCGCGAAGAAATCATAGAAGGTGAGGGTGCAGAACGCGCACACCACGCACAGCGCCGCCAGCGCGATATGGCCCGGCGGTATGTCGGTCAGCGCAGTCAGGATCACACCGGTATCGACGCCCTTCAGCGTGCGCACCAGGGTCGTGATCGCAAAGGCAATGATGAGGAGACTGGCCGCGACCCCAAGCCGCTTCCAGCCGATCCATTTCTTGAAACCACGCCCCAGCGCAGTCAGCAGTCCTTGCATTCATCCTCCCGGCGGGGGCAGAAGTTTGGAAGCCCGTCGAAATCATGGGTCTAGCAGTGGTTAATCGCTCCCTATGCGGGAGTTCCTTAAGGCAAAAACGTGACCTTGTGCAGTCCTTGACAATCGTCGGTCTGGCTGTCGTTGGGATGTCCATCACACAGCCTAGATAGGGGCTGGTGTCCAGGATGCGAGTCTTGACGTCCCTAATGCGTCCCGGGGGTGTCGACTCGATGAATCCGTATGAATCCGTTCCCGCATGTTCCACCGGGGGTTTTGGTTATTCTCAGGAACAACGCAGCGGCGGGCCGGTTAGCCGAAGGTCAGCAACCGGACATCAAGCAGGCATGGGAGGGAGACCGCCTGGTGTTCCCAAAACACAAAAGGGACCCCACCATGGGACTTTTCACCAAAGACATTAAGACCATGAACGACCTGTTCGTGCATCAATTGCGGGACATCTACTATGCCGAAAAGCAGCTTGTGAAAGCGTTGCCGGACATGGCTGAAAAGGCCACCGATCCCGAGCTCAAGAAGGGTTTTCTGACGCATCTGGAGGAAACCAAGACCCACGTGCAGCGCCTGGAGAAGGTGTTCAAGATGCATGGCCTCGCGGTGATGGCGGTCGACTGTCCGGCGATTGACGGCATCATCGAGGAAGCGGACGAGGTCGCCGGCGAAGTGGCGGACAAGGCGGTGCTGGACGCGGCCTTGATCAACGCCGCTCAGGCCGCCGAGCACTACGAGATCGTGCGCTATGGCAGCCTGATCGCATGGGCACGGCAGCTCGGCCGCAACGATTGCGCGAGCATCCTGCAGCAGACGCTGGATGAGGAAAAGACCACCGACAAGAAGCTCACGACGCTCGCGGAAGGCAAGGTCAACCTCCGCGCTGCAAGCTGATCTTTCGAAAGGTCAAAGGTTAACGCTTGATTGAGACAAAACGTCGCGCGGGCCCCCCGCGCGGCGTTTTGATGCCACGCGTGTGGTCGAACGCGTGTTGTCATGCTTCGACCGCCGCCGACGCGACGCGCGGCACTCGCCGAAGTTGCAACCGAGCCCGCAAGGATACGTCATACCTTCGGCGGCGGAACCGCCCGACTCGAGGGTGCAAACCATCTGTTGCATCAGTTGCGAGTCGTCTTCGTAGCCTTTATCATTCTACCCTTGTTCGACCCTTATTCTACCCTTTGGCCGTTGCCTTGGTGGGAGGCTGCGAATGGTTTTCGAGCCCGTCAGTCGTCGAATCTTTCTGCGGCGCAGCGCCGCGTGGATAGCGGCCTTGCCGATCGGCGGGCTGACGCGACGCGCCGTCGCGGCAAACGCGCCGGATCTGGTTGCGCGCCGGGTGTTTTTCGATAATCCGGATTACATCAATGTCAGGGTCAGCCCGGACGGTCAGAATCTCGCCTGGGTTGCGCCGATCGACCGCGTCAACAACCTCTGGATCGCGCCGATCGCCGATCCCGGCGCCGCTCGGCCGGTGACGCGGATCACCGGGCGCAGTCTCGACAGCTTCTTTCGCTGGGGGCACACCAATCGCCATTTGATATTTTTCCGCGACCGTGACGGGGACGAGAACTGGCGAGCCTTCAGCGTCGATATCAAGACCGATGCGGTCGTCCCGTTGACCCCGGAACAGGGCGTCAAATCCTTCGTCCAGGAAATCAGTCACAAATTTCCCGAGGAAGTTCTGTTCCGGCACAATCAGCGTGACAAGCGCTACTTCGATCTGTTTAGGGTCAATATCGTTACAGGCGCGAGCGAGCTGCAGTTCGAGAACCCCGACTTTACCGGTCTCATCACCGATAGCAGCTACCGGCTGCGACTGGGGTCGCGCTTGAACGCGGCCGGGACCACCGAGGTCTTCGAGCGGCAGGCCGACGAGACCTGGAAATCGTTCACCGAGATTCCGATCGGCGACGTCGACCTCACGCATCTCATCGACTTCAGCGCCGACGGCAACACGTTTTATCTGATCGACTCGCGCGGTCGCGACAAGGCGGCGCTGTTTGCTCTGGACATGACGACTCGCAACGCAACGTTGCTGGCCGCCGACGACGAGGCAGATATCGTCCAGGTCGCGATGGACGACTTGAGCCGCCGCCCGATCGCGGCGAAATCCGTCAGAGACCGGGCGCGCTGGACGGCGGTCGATGACAGCGCCAAGCAGGACCTGGCCGATTTGGCCCGCCATGGACCCGGCGACATCGGCATCCTCAGCCAAAGCCTGGACCGTGGCACGGTCAGTCTGTTCTACGAACGCGATAGCGAAAGCGGCGAGTTTGCGCTGCTCGACCGCAAGACGCGCGAGGTGCGCAAGCTGTTTACGCAGCGCAAGGCGCTCGCCGATGTCGCGCTTCGCAAGATGCAGCCGGTGATCATTCCCGCCCGTGACGGGCTACGGCTCAACGGCTATCTGACTCTGCCGGCGCCGGACACCGGCAATGGCGGGACGCCGCTGGTGCTGTTGATCCATGGCGGCCCTTACGCGCGCGACGTCTGGGGCTTCAACTCCACCCATCAATGGCTGGCGAACCGGGGCTATGCGGTGTTGAGCGTCAACTACCGGGGCTCGACCGGCTTCGGCAAGGCTTTCATTGCCAAGGCCGATCGGGAATGGGGCGGGCGCATGCATGACGACCTCGTCGATGCAGTCGACTGGGCGATCGGGCAGGGCGTCGCCGATCCCAAGCGCGTCGGCTTCTTGGGCGCAAGCTATGGCGGCTACTCGGCGCTGGTGGCGGCCACCAAGACGCCTGAGGTGTTCGCCTGCATCGTCGACGTCTTCGGTATTTCCAATCTGATCACCTTCATGGCGACCATCCCGCCCTATTGGGGGCCGTGGTTCAGCGTCTGGAAGAACCGGCTGGGCGATCCCGGCACCGAGGAGGGGCGCGCCTTCCTGATCGAGCGCTCGCCGCTCACCCATATCGACCGCGCGATCCGCCCGATTCTGATCGCGCAGGGGATGCGCGACGTCAGGGTGGTGCCGGCGGAATCCGAGCAGATGGTGGCCGCGCTCAAGCAGCGGAACGTGCCGGTCACCTACATCACGTTCGCCGACGAGGGACACGGCTTTGTCCGGCCGCAGAACCGGATGGCGTTCAGCGCCGTCACCGAGGCGTTTCTCGCAAAACATCTCGGCGGGCGCTATCAACCGATCGAGAACGATTTCGCGGACTCGACGCTGAAAGTGGAAACCGGCGGCGATCTGGTGCCGGGATTGCCCGGCTGAATCGATTGACTGCGTTTACGCCTTGCGCAGCGCGAAATTCGCGCCGCAAAAAGCCATTGCCGCGCCAAGGCAGAGCGCCGCGAGCCCCGCCAGCACGCCTGAGATGGTCGGAAGCGGGCTCGGCGCGGAGGCGGCCTGACCGGCGCCGGCCAGCAGCAGCACGCCGACCGCGATCAGGAATTGCCGCATGCGTTGCGGGAGCTGCCCGGAGACGGCGCTGTGCATCAGCGTCGCAGTGAAATAGCCGCCCGAAAAGCCGACGGTGGCGATCAGCCACCACGCGATCGCAGCGCCCGCTGGCATGAAGTCGCGCGTGTCGGACCGCCACAGGCCGCCGAGGTCGAGACCATAGCGCGCGCCCAGCATGTGCACGGCGAGCGCCAGCAGCACCCCTGAGATCATCGCGCCGCCGAGAATCAGGCGGCGCGGAAAAAAAGTCGTCTCCGCCATGCGCACCTTGTAGAGTAAGCGGCGTCGGGATCGCAAGCCGATGCAATTGCTTGCCACCGGAATTTGAAGATTTGCAGGAACAGGCCACGATACCGGCGCAAATACCGGCGCAAGACGCGCCTACGATCCGCTACGCCTACAAGGCGTCGCTGATCGGTGCCGCGAATCGGTTCGATCTGACCGACGACGGATTGTCTTGGCGCTTTGCCGGCCGCGCGGGCGTGTGGCGATATGCCGATATTGCCGCGATCCGGTTGTCGTATCGGCCGGTGTCGATGCAGGCGCGCCGCTTTCGCGCCGATCTGCGTCATGTCAACGGCGCGCGGCTCGTGATCCTATCGACATCCTGGCAGACCGCGGCGCTGATGGCGCCGCAGGATCGGGATTATCGCGTCTTCGTCTCCGAGCTGCATGAACGGATGGCGAAAGCCGGCAGCAACGCCAGACTCAGCGGCGGGCTTGGGCTGAGGACCTATGCCGCCGGCGTCGCGCTGTTGGCGCTGGTCGGGATCGGAATGGCCGGGCTTCTCATTCGCGCGCTTGCGATCGGCGAGTTCGCCGGCGCGTTGTTTCTGATCGGATTTGCCGCGCTGTTTGCCTGGCAGGTCGGCGGCTTCGTCAGGCGCAACCGGCCCGTGACCTATGCGTTCGGGCACATCCCCGAAGCCTTGCTGCCGTGACGCAGCGCGCAATCAAGCGCAATGATTTGTGACTTCGCAAAATCATGCCGCGCGGCGATCTTGCCGCCGCTCTATCAAGGCGAGGGACGCGCAGGTCATGGCCGATCGGCATGAGCGATTGCCAAGCGACGCCGAAATTTCCGAAATCAACGCAAAGCACCTGATCGATACGCCGCTTGAGCCCGCCGATCTCCTGTTCGTGTTCGGCACCCGCGAGGATGTCGAATTGCGTGCCGCGGAGGCCTGCCGGCTGTGGCGCGAGGGCATGTTTCGCTGGTCGATCGTCAGCGGCGGCGTGACCCCGGGTTCTCACCTTTCCGAATGCGAGATCATCAAGCCGGCGATGGTGGCGGGCGGCATTCCCGAAGGCCGCATTTTGGAAGAGCATCGGGCGACAAACACCGGCGAGAACGTGATTTTCTCGCTGCCGGTCATCGAGGCGGCGCTGGGATTGAAGAATATCCGCCGCGTGATCTGCCTCGGCAACAGCTGGACCGCGCGGCGCTATCCGATGACGCTGCACCGGCATTGGCCGGAGGTTCAGAAAATGCTGGTCACCGTCGACAGCTTTGCGACGCCACGAACGCTCTGGCACACCGATCCGGAATTCCGCCGCCGCGTGCTCGCCGAATGGGACAAGATCGAGCCTTACAAGGCGAAGGGTTTTATCGCGGAATGGCCGCTGTGAGGCCGCGTCCAGGACGCCGCGCCGCGTCTATAACATGAAGGGCCCAGTCTAGTGCCTGACCACCAGCACCGAGCATTTGGCGTAGCGCACGACGTGGCCGGCATTGGAGCCCAGGAAATAGGTGCGCATCGCCGGCCGGTGCGAGGTCATCACGATCAGATCGGCCTTGACGGCGGCGGCCTCTTCGAGAATCTCGTGATAGATGCCGCCCTGCCGCACCACGCTCGAAATGCGGGATGGCTCGATGCTGGACTCGCGCGCCACGATGGCGAGCGCTTCTTCCGAGGTCTGGCGCTGCTGGGCGTCGAAATCCGCCGGCACATATTCCGCCAGCATGACCGGCGTCATCGGCATGACGTTCAGAAGCCGCACCGTGCCGCTCCAGGTCTGCGACAGCGTTGCCGCGGTCGCGATCGCGGGCTTGGCCAGATCGGTGTCGGCGAGGTCGATCGGCACCAGGATGGACTTGAACATCTGCGCCTCCCTGTCTGGCCCATATTTGAGCATGATCCACCCATCGGGTCGTCGCCCGAGGGCATGCTCTTCCGGATTATGCGCGAGCCTAGCAGAATTGCCGTGTTCGTGTCTCAGTCGCCCGAAGGCTGCTTCAACAGTTTTGGGCTGACAAAGCCAACCAGCCGCCCCCGGCGGAATGCCACGTCGTTCCAGTCGTCGCTGTCGAACTCGAACAGCGCAAGCCCGGAGGTCGGCAGGTTGTCGGCGAGCGCCTGGCGCGCCGCGGCGTCGCCGCGGCCGGTGAGCGCCAGCGCCAGTTCGTGCAGACCCGGATTGTGCCCGACCAGCATCAATTGCTTCGGGTCGGTGGCGCAGGCGGCGCGAATGGATTGCAGCAGTTGCGTCGGAGTGGCGGCATAGAGTTCCGGCAGAAACTCAACCAAAGGCGGCGGCGCGCAGTCTCTTATTGCCTCCCAGGCGAGTTCCCAGGTCTGTTTCGCCCGCACTGCCGCCGAAACCAGGACCAGATCGGGAAACGGCGGGTGGTTGCCGATCCAGCCGCCGATTTCAGCGGCATCCTTGTGGCCGCGCGCGTCGAGACGGCGATCCTGATCGCGGCCCGAGGGCGCGTCGCGTTCGGTCTTGGCGTGGCGCAGCAGCATCAAACGGCGCATTGGCGGTCAATCTCGATTCGGTCCTTGCTCGATTCGGCCCTTGGACGCGCGATTAATCTACATGCCCGTACTTGGGACAAGGTGACAAGCAGGCTTAGGGTACGTAAGAAAACGACATGAGCGAGACTACCACAATCGCCATCGGCGAGACTGATGCCGCAACGTCGCGTGAACGCGTGCGGCTTTCCTTTGACCTCGATGTCGATATCTGCATCGTCGGCGCCGGGCTTGCCGGATTGACGGTCGCGCTGGAGACCGCGCGGCTCGGCGCCAGCGTCGCCGTTCTCGAAGGCAGGCACGTCGGCTGGAACGCCTCCGGCCATCAGCTCGGCACCGTGATGCCGGGATTTGGCCTGCCGATCGGGGAGATCATCGAACGCGTCGGCTTCGAAGACACCAGCGAGTTATGGTCATTGTCCAAGGAGGGAGCGGAGTTCGTCCGCTCGCTCGCCACGGAAGAGCTGATGCCGGGCATCGGCCTGAGCGAGGGCGCGCTCGAAGTCTCCAATGTCGATGCCGGCGATCAATTGATCAGCCGGCTGCAGATGCTGAGCGAGGATTTCGGGACCGAGGTCGAAGGCTGGCAGGTCGATCGTGTTCGCGACGAGCTCAAGACCGATCGCTACTTCCATGGCATCTATTACCCGAGGGCGTTCCAGATCGACGGCCGCAGATATGTTCACGGCCTTGCCGCGCTGGCGCGGCGGGCAGGAGCGCGGATCTTCGAGGACACGCCGGTCGTCAGCATCGATGCCTCCGGCATTCGCAAGCGCATCGTCACGCCGACCGCGCGGTTGCGCGCCTCCCATATCGTGCTGGCCGGAAACATCCATCTGGGGGCGCCGTTGCGGCGCTTGTCGGACACGCTGCTGCCGGTATGGCGCTACGCCGGAGTCTCGGTGCCGCTCGGCGGGCGGCTCTCCGAGGTCATCGGCTTCAGGGGATCGGTGAGCGATACCGATGGGATCGATCATTTCCGTATCGTCGATGGCGATCGGTTGATGTGGGCAAGCCCGGAAACCACCTGGTCGATGCGTCCGCAGCGTTTTGCCGGCGCCATTTCGCGCCGGATCCGGACGATCTTTCCGAGGCTCGACCGGGTCGAGATGGCCGAGGTCTGGAGCGGCGCGGTCGGCCAGACCGTGCACGGCATGCCGCAGGTCGGACAGTTGCGGAAGGGCCTGTGGGTGGCGAGCGGTTTCGGTCGGCAGGGCTTGAACAGTTCGGCCATGGCCGGCCAGTTGATCGCGCGCAGCATTCTCTGGGGCGACGAGCGCTGGCGGCTGTTCTCGCCGTTCGAACTGGTCTGGGCGGGTGGCCCGATCGGCCGGGTCGCCGGGCAGATCGTGGGCGCATGGGGACGCGGCAGTTCCGCCGCGGCCGGCATACTCGCCCGTCACCGCGAGCGGGCGCGGGCGAAAGAGCGCGTCCGCGAGGCGCGGCTCGCCGAGGCTAATCGCCAGGCGGGAACACGGCCCGCGCCGCAGCGCCGTTCGCCGCCGGGCGGTCCGCCGCCCCGCCGTCCGCGGCCGGTGCGTCCTGCGCCGCCGTCGCCCGCCGATCTCGGCGGAGGCGAGGGCGCATAAGGCAACCCGGCCAAATCTTCTCATGGCCGGCGCCCGTCGCGTGCAGCGGCCATCTCGCGACAAAGTGAGAAATTTCCGGCGCGGGCCGTGTAACTTCGGCCGCGATGGCCCGTATTTCACAGCGAACAATCCGGATTTGTCCCGCACGGAGACCACCATGATTGACCGCCGCATTATGCTCGCCTCTGTCGCCAGTCTTCTCGGCCTTGCCGCCTTCCGTTGGTTGCGGGTTTCGCCGGCCAAAGCGGCCGAGAAATTCGAGATCGAGAAGACCGATGCGGAATGGCGCGCCCAGCTGACGCCGCAGCAATACGATATCCTCCGGAAGCAGGGCACCGAGCGCCCGGGCTCGAGCCCGCTTCTGAAGGAGCATCGCAAAGGTGTGTTTGCCTGCGCCGGCTGCGACCTGCCGCTGTTCTCCTCCGAGACCAAGTTCGAAAGCGGCACGGGCTGGCCGAGTTTCTACCAGCCGCTCGAAAACGCCGTCGGCACCACGTCCGACCGGACGTTCGGCGTGCTGCGCACCGAAGTGCACTGCCGCCGTTGCGGCGGTCATCTCGGTCACGTGTTCGACGACGGGCCCAAGCCGACCGGCTTGCGCTATTGCATGGACGGCTTTGCGCTGGTGTTCCATCCCGCGGCGCCGACGGCGAGCTGAGGTCTTTATCTTCGCCGGTGCCATGCCGATCGGGCGCCGACAGGCCTTCGCACGAAAAACGCGGAATTCTCGGCAAATCTTGCCGACCCGGCAATTATGCCCCAGTCGAGAGACTGGGGCTTTTTATTTAAGTGATTGATTTGACGTCATTTTCGTCGCTGGCACAACGCTTGCGAGAGTTTCCTGCGAATTGCGGCCGCCATTTGTGGAGCGGTTTGGCCGCCGGCTCGAATGTGGAGACGTTTTGTAATGGGTATCTTCGACGCGCTTAACACTGCCGTAGGCGGCCTCTCGGCCCAGTCGTTCGCACTGCAGAACATTTCAGGCAACATCGCGAATGCCTCGACCACCGGGTACAAGGGCATCGGCACCGCTTTCGAGGATCTCGTTCCCGACGCCACGACGCCCAGCAAGCAGGTCGCCGGCGGCGTGACCGCTTTCGCCCAGGCCACCATCACGACCCAGGGCACGGTTTCGACCACCACCGTCAGCACCAACATGGCGATCAATGGCGACGGCTTCTTCTCGGTGCAGAAGGCAGCCTCCGTTGTCGACAACGTGCCGGTCTTCTCGGGGGTCACCAACTATACCAGGCGCGGCGATTTTCAGGTCAACGCCAACGGCAACTTGATCAATGGCGCCGGCTATTATCTGATGGGCGTCTCCGTCGATCCCAAGACAGGAAACCCGACCGGCAACGTGCCGCAGGTCCTGCAATTCCAGAACAACTTCATCCCGGCGCAGGCGACCAGCGCCATTCAATACGCGGCCAACCTGCCGACCCAGCCGAAGACGCCGGCAAGTTCGTCGGCCGCGACCGGCACCCTGGTCGCCGCCGGCGGTCTCAGCCCGGCCGACTTCGCCTCCAATCCCTTGCCGGTCGGCACGCCTGCGGCGCCGTACACCGACAACACGATCACCGGCTCCTCGGCCTTCAACCAGGCCACGACGCCGGCGCCGATCTCGGCGACCACAGCGCTGTCTGGAACCGCGCCGAGCAACTCGCTGCCCTCGAGCTTCGCGGCCGGCGACACCATCACGATCGACGGCACGACGTTCACCTTTGTGAACACCGGCTCGACAGCCGGCACGACAGGCAGCAACATCGACATCTCCGACACCGTCGGCACGCTGCTCTCGAAGATTCAGGGCATCACCGGCGTCGCACCGACCATCAACGCCTCGACCGGCGCGATCACCCTGCACACCGGCACCGCGGCGAACCTCAACATCACAAGCACATCTGCGGCGTTCACCTCGCTCGGATTCACGTCTCCCGTCACCGCGGCACGCGGCGGCGGCGGCACCGCCGGCACCGGCGTCGTCATCGGTAACGACCTGACGGCCTTTACCAACGAATCCATCAGCGGCGGTGCGGTGACGGCCTACAACGCGGCGGGAACGCCGGTGAACCTGCAGATGCGCTGGGCCAAGACCGACAGCGCCTCTCTCGGCACCGGACACCAGGACACCTGGAACCTGTTTTATCAGACGAACACCTCCGCCACGGGCACCCAGATCGGGTGGGTCAACACGGGGACGAATTTCATCTTCAACGCCAACGGGTCGCTATCGTCTCCGACCGGCTCGGCGATCACCATTCCCGGCGTCACCGTCGACGGCCAGGTGCTTGGGGCCCTCACGGTCAACATCACCTCCGGCGCGCTGACGCAATTCGCAAGTTCGAGCGGCGCTGCGACCATCAACACCATCACGCAGAACGGTTTTGCCGCCGGCCAGCTTCAGTCGGTCGCCATCAACAACAGCGGGCTTGTGGTCGGAACCTTCTCCAACGGCCAGAACATCAATCTCGCCTCCGTCACGCTGTCGCACTTCAACGGCACCAATTATTTGAAGGCGCTCAGCGGCGGTGCTTATGAAGTGACCGACCTGTCGGGACCGGCGATCATCGGCGCCTCCGGCAAGATCAGCGGTTCGTCGCTGGAAGGCTCCAACACCGACATCGCCGACGAATTCACCAAGCTGATCGTGACCCAGCAGGCCTATTCGGCGAACACCAAGGTGATCACCACGGCCAACAACATGGTTCAGGATCTCCTGAACGTGCTGCGCTGATCGACAGGGTTTGTAACGAGGTCATTGAAGGCGGGCCATTGAGATGGGTTTGAGTTCAGCCCTTGCCACCGCGATGTCGGGCTTGCGCGCCAATCAGGCGTCGCTCTCGATCATCTCGTCGAACGTCGCCAACGCGCAGACGCCCGGCTACGTCAACCAGAATCCCAACCAGATCGAGGTCTCCAGCGGCGATTTCGGCGCCACGGTCCAGACCACCGGCGTCAACCGTCAGCTCGATCTGTTCGTCCAGAACCAGTTGCGCACGGAAACCTCCGGCGGCGCCTATGCCGACCAGATGGCGAATATTCTGAGCCAGTTGCAGAGCGTCTACGGGACGCCCGGCGGCGACGGCACGCTGGAGACTGCGCTCAGCAACTTCACCGCCTCGCTGCAATCTCTCTCGTCGAATCCCGGCAACCAGTCGGCGCAGAGCGTCGCGCTGTCGGCTGGGCAGACGCTCGCCCAGCAACTCAACGCGACCACGAGCGGCATTCAGTCGCTGCGCACCAATGTCGAGCAGGACATCGGCAACGCGGCGGGCCAGGCCAACACCGCGATGAACCAGATCGCGCAGATCAACACCCAGCTTCAGGGCTTGAGTCCGAACGATCCGCTCGCCGCGACCTTGATGGACAAGCGCGACAACGCCATCAACCAGCTTTCCAAGCTCGTGGATATCAGGGTGGTGACGGACTCCTCGAATCAGGCGAGCGTCTTTACGAATTCCGGCATCCAGCTCGTCGGCAACGGACTTGCCTCCGAATTCACGTTCAATTCGCCGGGCACGCTCGGCGCAAGCTCGCTCTACAACGCCAACCCGGCCAAGTCCGGTGTCGGCGCCTTGAACATCCGGCTGCCCAATGGCGCCAATATCGATCTGGTCGCGAACAATTCGATCAGTTCGGGGCAGATCGCCGCCGACCTCAAGCTGCGCGACCAGACGCTGGTGCAGGCGCAGACCCAGGTCGATCAGATGGCCGCGACGCTGGCCTCCTCGCTGTCGGATCAGACGACCGCGGGGACGGCGGTCGCGGGACCGCCCGCGGGATTCGACGTCAACGCGTCGAATGTGCTGCCCGGCAACACGATCAACCTGACCTACACCGACACCGCGACGAATACCCAGCGCCAGATTTCCATCGTCAACGTGACGGCGTCCGGCGCGCTGCCGCTGCAGAACGGCGCCAACGCCAATCCGCTGCTGGTCGGCGTCAATTTCTCGCTGGGAATGGCCTCGGCGGTGTCGCAGTTGAACACGGCGCTGGGCACGAGCCATCTGCAGTTCTCCAATCCGTCCCCGCCAAGCTCGACCTTGCGCGTCACCGACGACGGAAGCGGTTCGATCGCGATGAGCGCGGCATCCGTCACCACGACCACGTCCTCGCTGACCAGCGGAAATCCGCAGCTTCCGTTGTTCACGGATGGCAATTCGCTCTATACCGGCGCGATCACCGCCAACGGCCCGCAGATGACGGGCCTTGCCGGGCGCATCTCGGTGAACGCGGCGGTGGTCGCCGACCCGTCGAAGCTGAGCGTCTACTCGACCTCGACGGCGACCGGCGACAACACGCGCTCGGATTTTCTGTTCTCGCAACTGACGTCGCAGACGTTCAGCTATTCGCCCGCAACCGGGCTCGGTTCGGCCGCGCAGCCCTTCAAGGGAACGGTCTCGAGCTATCTGCAGCAATTCATCAGCCAGCAGGGCAACGCCTCGACGCTTGCGACCCAGTTGCAGCAGGGGCAGAGCGTGGTCGTCTCCACGCTGCAGCAGAAATTCGACTCCACCTCCGCCGTCAACATCGACACCGAGATGGCGAGCTTGATCCAGGTGCAAAATACCTACGCGGCCAATGCTCACATCATGACGGTCGTGCAGAGCATGATGACAAGCCTGCTGCAGGCCCAGACGTAAGGCGTTCAATATGTCGATCAACAGCATCAATTACGGCGCGTCGCTGCTCGGCCAGTCCGTGCGCAACATCAACAATCAGCTTTCGAATCTCTCGACGCAGCTTTCCACCGGCCTGAAATCGACCAACTATGCCGGCATGGGGGTCAACGAGGGGTTCGCCGTCGCGGCGCGGGCGCAGCTTGCGAACATCTCCGCGTTCGGCGGCACCATGACCAACGTCAACACCATCATTTCCGCGGCCAACACCGCGCTGCAGTCGCTGTCGGACACCGGCGGGCAGGTGCAGAGCGCCGCGGCCGCATCCCCGCAGAACCTGACCGGCAGCGGGCAGACCATCGGCCAGCAGAACGCGCAGTCGCAACTGTCCTCGATCGTCGGCATTCTGAACACCCAGGTCGGCGACCGCTACATCTTCTCAGGAAGCGCCATCAACACGCCGGCGGTCGCATCCGCCGACGACATTCTGAACGGTACCGGCACCAAGGCCGGGCTGAAGCAGCTGATCGCCGAGCGCCTGCAGGCCGATCTCGGCACCAGCGGCCTCGGGCGGCTCGTCATCTCCGCGCCATCGACAACATCGGTGCAGGTCGCCGAGTCATTGACCAACGCCACCGTGGCCGGGCCTTCAGGTTCGCCGCCTTCCGTCTCGGTCGACCTGACGGCTGGCAATCCAAACTCCGGCGATCAGATCAGCTTCGCCTTCAATCTTCCCGACGGCACCACCGAATCCATCCAGTTGACGGCGTCGAGCGCGACGCCGACGCCGACCGGCAGCTTCGCGATCGGGACCACGACGGCTTTGACCACCGCGAACCTCAACGCTGCGCTGAATTCGGCGATCAGCACACTTGCCAATACCAAGCTGGTGGCGGCCTCTGCGGTCGAGGCCGGCGACAATTTCTTCAACACCGATGGCTTTGCCACCGGAAGCGCGGTCAACAACCAGGCGGCAACTCCCGCACCGATTAGCGGTACGACGGCGTTGTCCGGCGCCGCCGGCACCAACTCGCTGTCGGCGAGCTTCGCGCCCGGCAACACCATCACCGTGAACGGCACGACGATCAGCTTTGTGGCGTCGGGAGCGACCGGCAACCAGCTCAACGTGACCGACAATGTTCAGGCGCTGCTGTCGAAGATCGACCAGATCACCGGCACCTCGAAGCCGTCAACCATCAGCGGCGGCGTGATCACGTTGCGCACCGACAACGCCGCGACGCTCTCGATCACCAGTTCGAACGCGGCCGCGTTCGCCGCGCTCGGATTCAGCGGCACCGTGACGGCCGCCCAGCCGCCGCTGCGGGTCAGCGGATCGCCATTGGGATCGGCGACCAGCCTGGTCAATGGTTCAGCCAATACGGTCGCCTGGTACACCGGCAATTCGGGGCCGGGATCGGCGCGCGCGTCCTCGACGGTGCGGGTCGATTCCTCGCAGCTCGTGCAGTTTGGCGCGCAGGCCAACGAACAGGCGATCCGGCAGCAATTGCAATCGATCGCGGTTTATGCGGCGGTGACCTTGCCGCCGGCCGGGGCCAATTCGCCCGCGGCGGTCGCCGCATTGTCCGAGCGCACCGCGGCCGATCTGACGCCGCAGCTCGGCCAGCAGACGATCCAGGACATTCAGACCGACTTTGCCGCCGCGCAAAACGCCATGAAGGATGCCACCGCGCGCCAGACGCAGACCAAGTCTGCGCTGCAGAACCTGGTGGATCAGACCGAAGGCATCTCCCAGGACGAGGTCGCTAGCCAGCTCCTGGCTCTGCAGAACAGCCTGCAGGCGTCGTACCAGACCACCTCCATGCTCGCGCAACTGAGTCTGACCAAGTTCCTGTAGTGAACGGGGGAGGAGCGTTAGGCTTTGGTTAACCACGTCTATTTACGGTTTGTTGAGAAGTGTAGGCGGCGCCTGCCGCGTCGGAGCCAGTCATGACCGATCAGATCCACCTCGTGGTCGCCACGCCCTGTTTCGGCGGGCAGGTGTCCAGCGTCTTTGCCAGCTCGATCTTCGCGCTGCAGCGTGCGTTGCGCACCAAATCCAACATCGACTTCAAGGTGCATTTGCGCGATGGCGACGCGCTGATCACGCGGGCGCGGGCGAACCTCGTCACGCTCTTTCTCGACGATCCGACAGCGACTCATCTTCTGTTCGTGGATGCCGATATCGGCTTCACGCCGGAGCAGGTGTTCCGGCTGATCGAGTCGGGCGCGGATGTCGTTGCCGGCGTTTATCCGATCAAGCGAGTCAACTGGGCCAAGGCGAGGCGGGCGCTTGAGACGAACCGGCCGAACCTGCCGGCTGCCTCGCTTGATTACGTTCTTGAGGTCGAGAACCCTGACCAGGTCGTCGTGGTCAACGGATTTACCCGGGTGCGCTATGCCGGCACGGGATTCCTGATGATCCGGCGCAACGTGCTGGAAACGATGTGCGCGCATCCAGGCCATGCGTCGCTGCAGTTTTTCCGTGAGCATTCGCACGACGCGTTGGCGGGAAGCCCGAACCGTTTCGCATTGTTCGAAAGCATGATCGATCCATCCACCGGCACTTATCTGAGCGAGGATTTCGCGTTTTGCAAGCGCTGGACCGATATCGGCGGCGAGATCTGGGCCGATCTCGACAGCCGGCTCGATCATGTCGGGCCGGCGGTCTTCCACGGCGACGTCGCCTCGCAGTTCGCGGCGGCGCCGGTCCCGAATGCCGCCTGAGAATTGGCAAATGACGTTCGCCGTTCCGCGGCCCCAGATCATCGAGACCCAGATCATCGAGACTGAGGTCATCGAGACTCCCGCTGTCCGGCCACGCGACGGCAAGCCGGCCGAAGGCCTGCGCGACCTGTTCGCGCCGCTGGACGATCTTTTGCTGCGGGGAGGCGATCCGAGGCTCGCGCTCGATCCTGCCTGCGGCCTCAATGCCTATGGTTGCGGGCCGTCGCCTGCGCCGGATATTCTTGCTTTCGCCTCCAGCACCGCCTCTCATATATCGGAGCGCGCCTATCGGCGCGCCTCCGATGCGCGCGAGCAGTTGATGCGCGGTTCGATTGCCGTGGGACTGGAGGAGGCGTTCGAGACCCGGACCGAGGAGATGCGTGAGGCGTTGCGCGCCCATCTCGGGCTCTCCGCGACCGGCGCGGACATCGTGTTTTCGCCATCCGGCACCGACTCGCAGCTTCATGCCCTGTTCCTTGCGCGCGCGCTGCAAGGTCCCCGGCTGACCACGATCGTGGTGGGTTCGGATCAGACCGGCAGCGGAACGGTTCACACCGCGCGCGGGCATCACTTCGCCGCGTGGACGGCGAGCGGGCGGCCGGCTTGCGAGGGCGGACCGATTGCGGGGCTATCCGGCGACAGCGTGGCGCTGCCGCTGCATGATGGGGGCGCGGAGATCGCGGCGCGGGTGGATTTCGATCAGGCTGTTCTCGAAGCGGTCGAAACGGCGGTCGCCGATGGCGCTGCGGTGCTGCTTCACATCATGGACTCCTCGAAGCTCGGCTGGCGTGCGCCGAGCGATGCCT
>WNFD01016017.1_pt1 | contig 18188 bp, 24 predicted proteins | sample 5400491 | NCBI WGS metagenome assembly WNFD01 (sample SAMN13153343, study PRJNA577476) | soil metagenome | isolation source: 120 cm saprolite under Douglas fir tree site 2 hole 2 replicate 2 | place: USA:California | collected 2015-04-18 | reverse complement strand
TGGCATTGCCTCAATTCGGCCCGGCGCGACCAGACGCGGGGCCGCCCGCGCGCTCGACTTGCATCGGCGGGCAAGGCACGGAGCCATAGGAACAGAACACGCAACAATCGCCCGGCAGCGGTTTCAAGCGCTCGCCGCAGCCCTTGCACACATAGAAAAACTGGCAGGCGTCCGTGGGCATTTGCTCGGTCGCCTGATGGCCGCACTTGGGACACGTGACGGTCGATTCCGCGATCATGCAGGCTTCCGACGCAGATAGGCATAAACGGTGATCGCGAGGAAGATCGCGATGGCGGGAAGCAGGACATAATCGAGGTAGCCCGTCGCTGCGGACAGGCCGACGGCGCCCAAAAGCGCGACCAGGATCGGCGTGAAACAGCAGACTGCGGCGGCTAAAGCCCCGGTGATGCCGACCGCCAGCATGCGGATCCGTGTCATGCCGCAACGCTACTGCTTTCCCGGGCCTCCGGCACATTCACGATGCCGTCAATTTCCCGAAGCCGATTGGCAACGCCGCCGTTGCCCGAGTTCCGACCGGCCGCTAGTGGGCCGTGACCCTGGCCCGACTGGCGCGAAGCTCGGCGAGCCAATAGGGAATGCAGGCGTGGATCGCGTCGTAGTCGAGCGCGCGCGGGCCGTCGGCACGCTCGACGCCGAGCATCCGGTGCGATCCGTAAACCTCATGCACGTACCAGGTCCCGATCGCGGCCGGCTCGACCAGCCGCGCGATCTCGGGTCCGGCCGCGAGCTTCTCGAGCCGCCGGACTTTTCCGCCGCGCTCGATGAACTCGATCCAGCCATAGACGGTCTCGGCAGGGCCGGCCGCGCACGGACCGATTGCGCCGATCACCCCGAGAACGCTGAAGATGCCCATGGAAGCAACTCGGGAAGCAGCATGGCCGCTCGTTTGCCGCGGTAGGTTGAATATAGCTTATAAGCTATAGCGCCTTCAAGGGGCCTGTGGTCCACCGTTCCCGATGGAGCGGGACGGTTCAGGCATTCGGGGGCTGCTGGCCAGGAATGTGCGCCGGCTGCGGCTTGCCCGCGGGCTCAGCCAAGAGGCGCTCGCCTCAAATGCCGGCCTGCACCAGGGGCTCATCTCCGAGATCGAGCACGAAGCCGCCAACCCCGAGCTCGACACGATCGGGCGTATCGCGACGGCGCTCGGCGCGCGCCCGCGCGACCTCTTCGAGGAGTGACTGCGGACGCGGCCTCGTCCGAATCGTCAATGCATGTGCACGGGTCCGCCGCCCTGCTCCGTCGCCCGCGCGCCGACGGCTTCCACGAGGTACTCGTTATCCGTGTCCCGGACGAGTGAGCGGAGCGAACGAAGATCCGGGACCCAGGAGTAATTGCGCGAAGCGGCGGTATTAAAGCAGCAATAAAGAACTTACTCCTGGGTCCCGGATCGTCGCTCGCGCTTCGCGCTCGCTCGTCCGGGACACGTGAGCCCGAGGTTCGCTGTCACAGCCGACATCGATCGAGCCGCCGATCAAGCGGTCGGGCTGCGTCCCGGCGTTCCGGATCGTCAGGTATCCGACGCCGGTCGCAGCGCCTTTGGGCGTGGCGGTTCAGCACTTCTTCTCGACGTAAGTGCTGATCTCTTCCGGGCCGGCAAAAATCACGTCCGCGCGGTCGCCCATCATGCCGGCATCGACGACCGCCGGCGCGCCTTTCTCAGGCCCGTCCTCGCTCGAATCGGTCTTGAACCGCAGATTCCGTTCCCAGAAATCGCGCATCTTTCCGTCCGCCGTCGTCACCTTGTAGGTGTCGGCGCAATATTGGATCGTCTGCACGCGATCCTCGGGACCGAGCTTCCTGAGATTGGGGACCGATCCGGCGCCCCCCATCATTCCCATCATGCCTCCCGGGCCGCCCTGCTGCCCCCCCTGTTGCGCAGACTGCGACGGTGCACGGCCCGGCTGCGTCGCTTGCTTCAAGAACGCGAGCAAGTCGACGCGTTGCTGGTCGTTGCCGATGCCCTGGAACGTCATGGTGTTGCCCGGAACAAAATGCTGCGGGTCCTTCAGCCACTCGTCCAGCGACTTGTCGTTCCATACGATGCCGGACGATTGCAGCGCCGGCGAGTAGCGGTGGAAGCTCGCCAGCCCTCCGGCCTTGCGGTTCCACAGCTCGGCAAGGCTCGGGCCGGTCATGTTGCGGTTGGGCTCGAGCGAATGGCAGGCCGCGCAGGCGCCGAAGGCGCGCTGGCCTCTGTTCGAATTGGCGGTTTCCGCATTGGCCGGCACCGCGATGAGCGCGCCGGTCAAAGTACCGATCAGGATTGCGGCGAAGCGATGCATCTATTTCCTCCATCCGGCGCCCGCGTCAGCGGGACAACAGGTATTTCACGAGCGCGGCGATCCCCAGCACGAGCAAGAGGATGATCAGAATCGCGATCAACCCCATACCCCAGCCCATGCCTTCCATCATGTTCATCATGCCGTTCATCATGGATGAGCTCCTTGCTCACGCGCGTCGGTCGGCCGGCATCGCTGACGAAGTCTCGCCTGCGGTGCGGCCGGCCAGGCAGCTAGCGCTTGTCTCTGGCTTCTTGAATGGCTGCTTGCAACGACTTCAAGTCCGTTGCGCCCGTCAAGATCTGATCCCCAACCACGAAGCCGGGCGTCCCATTGATGTGGAGCGCCCGGGCTAGCGCCACGTTGCGGTCGATGAGGCCCTGGATCGCGGCATCCCGCATGTCGGTCTTGAGCCGCTCGCCGTCGAGCCCGACTTGGCCGGCCACGGCGAGCGTTCTGGCGTCGTCCGTTGCACTTCGCACCTGCATAAGGGCCCTGTGAAACTCGGCATATCTGCCTTGCTTGTGCGCCGCGAGTGCCGCCTTGGCGGCGAACACCGAATTCGGCCCCAGAATCGGGAACTCCTTGTACACGATGCGCAGCTTCGGGTCCGCCGCCTCGGCCTGCACCATCAACGGCGCCATTTGCCGGCAGTATGGACAGTTGTAATCGAAGAACTCGACCAAGGTGACATCGCCATCCGGATTGCCGACAACCGGACTATCGGGATCCCGAAATATTTCTTCGGCACGGTCCTTCAGGATTTTCTGCCCCGCGCTCTCCTCTTCCGTCCGCTGCCGCGCCTCGAAACGGCTCACCGCTTCCATGATGACGTCGGGATGGTCCAGCAGATAATCACGCACGCGACGCTCGAACTCATCCTTCGGAGCGTCGGGGGCGAGGTGCAATGCGGGGCGCTGAAACCGAGATATGCCGTCGAACTCGAACCAGGTTATCGCCGCAAGCGCGACGAGGAGCGGAGGCAGCAGCCAAATCGTTATCTTCCAAAAGCCGGCGTTAGGACGCTTTCCGGTCATTTGCTTCCTTCCCTTTCATTCGCGGCGAGCGGATGCTTTTGCCGATATTCCCGCAGCGCCGCGCGGCCCTTGTTGTAGAAGGCGTACGACAACGTGATCGCCGCGATATTTCTCGCGTCCTCGTCACCGGCCATCGCTGGATCGGCGAAGAAGACGACGGGAAACTCCTTGCGTTCGCCCGGCAGAACAACCGGTACGGCGGGACCGAGGCATAGGTCAGAGCCACCATGATTGCGACCACGGCGGCCGAGGCGCAAACGAGCACGACGTTGCGGTTCCGCTTGCGCCCTCTCGGTCGGACATCCGCCGGCGGGCGAGCTGCCGAGCGCATAGTCATGACCCGAACAGGCCTTTCAGCTTGTCCCAAAGGCTTCGTTCGCCGTGGCCATGGGGCTTCTCGATATCGTTGACCAGCGCGTTGACGAAGACGATGAGATTGGTCGGCTCGAATTGCAGGCCGTGAAAATTCGCCCGCCAATGCCCCTCCCTGTCGATCACGTGGGTGACGATGCCGTGGGTCTGATAGCCGTCCTCGGTCTTGTCGAACTTGTGGCCGAACGCCTCGGCGAGGTGCCGTGTCGTGTCCTCGGCCTGGTCCGGCTTGGTCGTGAGAAAGGTCCAGTTCGCCGGATCGAGGCCATGCCCATGACCGTAGTTGCGCAAGACCTCTCCTTTGTCCCGACTGGGATCGGTGGTGATGGTGATGAACTCCACCTGCTGCTTCATCGGCGACTGGTTGGTCAGGGCCTGGATTTCGGCGATGCGCTCCGCATGCAGCGGGCACACGTCGGGACAATTCGTATAGATGAAATGCAGCACCACGACCTTGCCGCGGAAATCCGCGAGGCGGACGGCATGCCCATCGGCGTCCTGCAGCGTGAAGGCAGGCGCATCCTTGTCGATCGGCTGAAAATATTTCTCGCGGTCGCCGAGCTGGGTCTGCAGGTCTTTCAGGGAATGCGACCATGCGACCGGGGCTGAGCCGGCCGCAACAACGGCGAGTACCACGGAAGCCGTCCCGAAGGATTTCATGAACTTACGCATCGGAGTCTCTCGTCTTCTCACTCGGGGTCGTTGCCGGTTGGTCGGGATTGGCCGGCCGCGATTCGCACGCGCCGCGACCCAGCAATTTATTCATGCATAGGCCCGCGCCGCACATCACCGCGCATGGCAGAAAGGTGAGGATGGCGGGGGCAATCCCGGCCGCGACCAGCCGGCTCCAATTGAGCGCGAGAGCGGTCGCGAGCGCGAGCGCGGTCAGGATCAGGACACCACGCCAGCCGCCGAGATAGTACCGGGACGCGCGGATCAGATCGCGGGTGAGCGAGGCATTCGCGGTTTCTGCCGTTGGAGGTGCAGTCATGAGATGGTTCCTTCTCGATTACCTGCCCAGCAATGCTCTCAGCCAATGCAAACCTCGGCTCAGCACTCCTTGGGAGTCATGCGCCGTTTTCGCGCCTTCGATCTCGTCGTCTCGGCCACCGCTCGCGACTACGCTGTGTTGTCCCGACATGACGCTCTGGAGGAAACCGCTCGGCCACCGCTCGCGACTACGCTGTGTTGTCCCGACATGACGCTCTGGAGGAAACCGGCACTCTCGGTCGAATCCCATTCGGCGGGACCCGCGATGCGGCCTAGCTCGCGCCCCTCTCGATCGAGCAGCAGCGTCGTCGGGACGCCGACCGTGCTCAACTCGCGTATGCTTCTGCCCGAGGGATCGAGATGGATCGCCAAGTTGTGGACACCGACCTCGGCATAGAACTTGCGGACGGCATCGACCCCGTTGCGGTCGATCGAGAGCGCGACCACCTCAAAATCGGGACCGCCGAGCAGCGCCTGCAAGCGGTCCAGCGCCGGCATTTCTTCTCGGCATGGGCCGCACCACGTCGCCCAGATGTTGAGAAGCACCACCTTGCCCTTGAAATCGCCGATGCTTTGCGCGCGACCCCGATCGTCCTCGAACGCGATCGCCGCAATCGGCCGCGGCGCCTCGAGGGCGATGAAGTTGCGGGGCGCCTGCTGCGCCAGCGCGAATGGCGGGCCAGCCAGGATCAGCCATGCTGCTGCGATCCCTGTGCTCAAGCGGCGCGCCATGGCGCGATTGCTCCGTTCATTCCCGTTGCAGCTTGCGGACCAGGGGCAGGACCGTCCCTTCGAGGTCCTTGGCCGTGAGCGGCCCGATGTGCTTGTAAGCTATGCGTCCGTCCCTGCTGACGACGAAGGTCTCCGGAACGCCGTAGACGCCCCAGTCGATCGCGACGCGGCCATCGCGATCGGCGCCGGTCCGCGTGTAGGGGTCGCCCATGCTGTTGAGCCAGCGCGCCGCGTTGTCAGGCTCGTCCTTGTAATCGAGACCGTGAACCGGCACGGCGCGGCCGGCCTTGAGCTGCATGAGCAACGCATGCTCCTCCCGGCAGGCGACGCACCACGAGGCGAAGACGTTGACGAGCGATACTTCGCCGTTGAGATCGGAGTTCGAAAGCTCGAGCTCGCGCCCTTTGACCGGCGGCAGACTGAAGACCGGCACCGACTTGCCGATCAGCGCCGACGGGATCTTGCTCGGATCCCGGTCGAGGCGCACCGCGAATGCGAGCACCAGCCCGAAGAACAGGACCAGCGGCAACAGCAGGACGAGCCGCGAGCGGCGCTGCCGGGTCGCATCGGCTTGCCGGCCGGTTGGTTCCGCTGTGCTGTGCGCATTCGACAGCATGATCTATTCCGTCGCGTAAATCTGCTTCGGACCCTTGCCGATCTCGTAGATCTGGAACGGCTCGGTCTTCTTGCCGTACATGCCAGGCGAGCCGTTCGGCATGCCGGGAAGCGTGATGCCGGTGATCGCCGGTTTCTCGGAGAGCAGGCGCTGGATGATTTTCACCGGCACGTGGCCGCCGACGACGTACCCGTTGATCATCGTCACATGGCATCCTTGCAGCTCGGTCGGCACGCCGTGCTGCTCGTTGATCGGCGCGAGATCATGGGTATTCACGACTTTCACGTCGAAGCCATTGGCGCGCAGGTAATCGGCGTAGCCCTCGCAGCAGCTGCACTGCGGGTCCTTGAACAGCGTCGCATTGCGCGCCTCCCCGGCCCGCGCCGACGAGCTTGTGACACCGGCCGAAATCAGGCTCAGTAGCAAAGCCATAACGATCGCATATCTCATTGCAGTTTCTCCGTTCGATCCTGCATTCTCATGTTACCCGCACCACGCTCATCATTCCGGCCTCTTGATGCTCGAGGATGTGGCAGTGGAACATCCAGTCGCCGGGGTTGTCCGCCACGAGCGCGACGTCGGCGCGCTCGCGCGGTGCCAGCAGCACGGTGTCGCACCACTCGCGATAGCGCGTCGGCTGGCCGTCGCGGGTGATGACCCGAAACGAGTGACCGTGCAGATGGATGGGGTGATACCAGGCAGTCTTGTTGTCGATGGCGAAGACGTAGGATTTTCCGCGGTCGAGCGTCAGGATCGGTCGCATATTGTGGCCGTGCGCCGCGACCCCGTTGATGGCCCACATGCCGCCGTGACCCATCATCCCCATTCCGCCGCCCATCCCCATGCCGCCCATCATGCCGCCGGTGAGCGTCACCTCGTGGCGAAACGCACGGGCAAGATCGGGCTCCGGCATGGTGTTGGCGGGAAGCGTCGAGGGCATGCCGGCTATTCGGGTCGCGAGCGGCGGCTCGTCGCCGTAGGCGAGCTCGACCAGCTTGTAGGCGAGGTCCTGGTAGAACGTATCGATCACCGACGCCGAGCTGGCGGGCGCTCCCGCCATATCGATGATCAAATCGGCGCGCATGGCCGGGCCGAGCACGACGCGGCCGCCATGCGGGGCGTGCGGCTCGATTGGTTGCCCGTCGAGCGCGATCACCAAAGGGCGATGATCCTTGAACTCAAGGCCGAAGATCCGCGCCGACGCCGCATTGATGAGACGCAGGCGAATGCGCTCGCCGCTTCGCACCACGAAACGGCTGGGAACGCGGCCGTTGATCGTCACCGTGTTGCCGATCCGGCCGCTCATGCTCATTTCCATCGGATTATTGAAATCCTCGGAAATGGCCCCATCGCGCCGCAGCCGCCAATCGCCCAGTACCCACACCACGTCGCGGTCGACCGGCAACGGGTTTGGCTCCTCGACAATGAAAGCGCCGGCAAGGCCGCGGCCTACCTGCTCGGCGCTATGCGCATGCGGGTGATACCAATAGGTGCCGGCATCCGGTACCGGGAACTCGTAGGAGAAGCTTTCGCCGGGCTGCATCGAAGGCTGCGTGACGTCCGGAGCGCCGTCCATGGCGTTCGGGACGCGCAGTCCCGTGCCAATGGACCGTGGTGTCCTCGGGCAGCCGGTTCTCCACCACGATCCGGACGCGATCGCCCTGGCGAACTCGGATTTCCGGCCCTGGCGATTGCCCGCTGTAGCACCAAACATCGGTCTCGGGATAAGGGGCGCCGGCGATCGGCAGTCGTACGGGGACAGCGACCAATCTGAATTCCTTTGCTGGCGCACCCGCGTAGGCACTACCGGGGAGCAGCGGTGCGAGCGCGATGCTCGCTGCGCTCGCCAGAAAGGATCGCCGGTCGATTGCCGGACGGAGAGGATGAAGGCGCATTTGCAGCCATTCCGCAGGAGGATCGAAGATCGGCTGCGCTGACTAGCAGGCGCGGGCCGATGCTGCGTCGCGCGCGTGCGTGCGCGATGCTACACGCGCGTTGCCGAACGCGGAGGCTGACGCTCCGTCGCTCAGCTCGGAATGGCGGGTCTGGGAGGATAGGGATCGGGAGGGTCGTTGTGCCTCGCCGGGGAGGAGACGATCGGCAGCGCACCCATTCGCATGATCTCGACGCTCGCCGGCTGTGCCGGCGTGGACAGGACCGCGACTGCCCCGGCACACACCGCCGAGCATGCCGGAATCGACATGTCGTGATCGCGTCCGCCGCACTGGTCGCACGGGTGCGCCGGCGCCGCGTGGGCAGCGGTCCCCAATGCGGACTTGGCGTGCAAGGTACCGGCGACAGCGTGCGTCACGCCCATGCCGCTCACGGAAAAGGCGAGCATCGCAACGCTGAAGCTCAAAACCATCGCGCTCGTCCAGCCGGCGCAGCGCGAACGAAGGAACAGAAGCATGCCCGGAGAATAGAGGCGCGGGGTCCGCCCGGCAATCCCCACACGAGGTTGTGACTTTTTGTCACCAGAGACTACATGCGGCCATGCTCGCGCGGCCGATGAACGGGTCATTTGCCGCCGTCGTGCTCATGCTCGGCGTGCATCGGCCGGTTCATCATCCGCAGCATCTCGGGACCGCCGGTTTTGAGGAAACGCCACAGGAGCGCGGCGGCCAGCGCCAGGAATGCGACGTTGAGCCAGGTCGTGTAGTTCCACGCCATCGCTGTCTCGACGACGCGGGCCTGATGCTCGCGCGGGATCAGCCCGGCGGCGCCGAAGATCGCTTCGACGATCAGCGCGGCGCCGGCCATCGCCGCATAGAAGGTCGCGAACAGGAAGCCCGCCATCTTCCATCCGTAGTACTTGCGATAAATATCGAGGACCGGCAGCACGATCAGATCAGCGAAGATGAAGGCGATCACCCCGCCGAAGCTGATGCCGCCGTTCCACAGGACCGCGGCGAGCGGAATGTTGCCGACCGAGCAGACGAAGGAGATGACGGCGACGAGCGGGCCGACCAGCGGCCCCCATATTTTCGCGAGCCAGGGATGATCCACCAGGAAGAACGATTGCCAGAGCTCGCTCGGCACCCAGGCCGCCAGCGCGCCGGCGATCAGCAGACCGCCGACGATATCCATCCAGACCGAGGCCCAATCCATCACGAAATAATGGCTGATGGCGGTGAAGCCCTCGGGCGACGCGATCCGCCGCCATAGCGGGCGTGCGTTGGATACCGACATGTCCATCTCGGCGTGTCCCTCCATGCGGCCGGAGATTCCTCGGTCCGCCTGGGCCTTCGCCTCGCGGACGAGTTCCGGACGCAGGAACCTCCGAAACAGCATGACCAGGATGGCGACCATGATCGGCGCGCCGATCGCCTCGGCAAGCATGAACTGCCATCCCATCAGCACGAGCATGATGATGCTGAGCTCGAGCACGAGATTGGTGGAGGCCATTTCGAACGCCATCGCCGCGGTGAAATCGGCGCCCTTGCGGAACAAGGACCGGGCGAGCGCGACGGCCGCATAGGAGCACGACGACGACACCGCGCCGAGCCCCAGCGCGATGGCAATCGAGCGCGGCCGGTCGTCCGGCAGCAGCCGGCTCATCTCGCGATGCGAGACGACGGCCTGGACCACGCCGGAGAGCGTGAACCCCAGGATCAGCGGCCACAGGATTTCCCATCCCATGGCGAAGGCCATTTGGAGCGCATGCAAGATCGCGTTCGTCATCGTGAGCGGTCCGAAAACGGGGACCCGGGAAAACTCGGCGTCTTTGGCTGTGTTCCCCGAGCCGGCAGCCGGCGGCGCGGCATGTCCGGCAGACCCGCCGGCTGCGGCTTGCGCGCGGGCTGAGCCAGGAGGCGCTCGCGGCCGACGCCGGCCTGCACTGGGCGCTGATCTCGGAGATCGAAAACGAGGCGTCCAACCCCGAACTCGACACGCTCGACCGGTTCGCAATAGCGCTCGGCGCGCGTCCGCGCGAGCTGTTCGAGGAATGACCGGACCGCCGGCAGTGCCTCAGCTTGGATTTGCCAGATGGGCCAAAGCATCGTCCGCGAGCCGAAGTGGGTCTCTTTCGCCCCGGCGAGCCGTCTCGATGATGCGCTTGGCGAGCAATTCACGCGTGGAGGCAGCCCGATAATCGGCCGCGAGCACGTTGCCCGATGTCTTCAACATCTGCCATGCCGTATCGAACGCCGCCGTCAAGATATTCGTCGCATCGGGATCGAAGAAACCATCGCTCGGGAGGAGCTGGACGATCGGCATGGTGACGCTCCCTGCTAGGCGGGAGCGCGACTGGTCTCTCAGTCACCGGGGCTGCCCCTTCATGGTTCTTTTCCCGATGATGCGAACATCATCTGCCCATTTGCACCGTCTAGCGAGTCTTGTTTTCCCAGTCCCCAAGCATTTGGGCGATATCGCTGATTTGCCAAAGCCGATCCGTCACCCCGGACGCGCTGACGTGCGCCCGCGGTCGAAGGCGCGCCAGAACCCGACGCCGGCACGGCGCCGGCTCGCCGGCCGCCGCGGGGAACGCACCCCGCTCGATGCACGTTGAGGGCTCGTTGCGCTGGGAGGCAGCGATGGCCAAATCACCGGATAGGCCGACGGGCAGCGGCTTGGAGAGCGATTCCCTGCCGTGGGCGCCGAGCCCGGGTTCTCAGAATCCGCTGGAGAGCGCGACCGCCGCCGCGGAGGGTTTCACGGAAGCCCCTACGAGTGCCGAGGAGGCCATCGGCGGGGGTTCCCATTCGTCCGGCGATCCGCCGGCGCAAGCCGGCCGCGACACCGCCTCTGAGACGGCCGAGCAGGCCCGGCATTTTGCAAAACAGGCCGTTGCCGGTGCGGTCACGGTGCGGGATGCGCTGGAGGCGGCGATCCTCGCGCGACCGCTCGAAGCGGTCGGCATCGCCGTGGCGGCCGGATTCCTGGCCGCCGTGCTCTTCAGGCGATAGGAACAGGCCGCAGCGCGGCCTTGGTGCCGGATTCATGCGTATCGTTGGCCAGCCGAAGGCACTCCAGTGCGTGCTGGCGATAGTAGTCGAGTCTGTTCACGGGGTGGCCTCCGCCGCGAGTACGCAATCTTGAACCCGGAACTCTGATTCGGGCAATCTGTTCCGTGCGATGCCGCAACGTTGCGAAGACTTTCCGGAAATGCCGGAGGCTGTTGCGGGCGTGCCACGGATCGGCCGAGTGGGTCTGCTCGCAGCGCAGCAGAGCTTTCGGTGTTTGGCGTGCCTGCGTCGCCGGCTCTCTCGCGCTGTTGTTTCGGGGCCTTCGCATCCAATGGCGGTCGAGTTAATGGCATCGATCATCTGTGGACAACGTTTCAGGATTCCAACTCGTGATTTGACTCGACTTTGTTGCGCCACAGGCGCAAAGTAGTTTGTTCGGGACCGCTCTAAAAACAAGAACGGCCTGCCGGCGAAGTCGCCGGCGGATCGGTGAGAACATGGGCGGCCTGGGGAGGCGGTTCATGTGCTCGCGTGCGGAGCCTTTCACCATCCTCATCGTCGAGGACTACGCTCTCATCGCTTTGGAGATGGAGGACGCCGTTCGCAGGAACGGGGGCCAAGTACTCGGCCCGGCCGCGCAGATTCCCGATGCCCTCGCGCTGATCGAAACCGCCGCGTGCGATGCAGCGCTGCTCGACATCAAGCTGGCGAACGGCGAAACCGTATACGCGGTCGCCGAGCGGCTCGAGGCGAAGGCGGTGCCATTCGCATTCATCACCGCGTGGGACGGTGAAATCGACGAGCGCTTCGCCCACGCGCCCGTGCTCGGAAAGCCGTTCGGTGAAGCAGAGCTCGATCGTTGCTTGCGGGTGCTGATCGGCAGCATGCCGCATCCGGCCGGAAAGCGGCAGGCGGCCTAGCGACGAGAGCCGGCAACTTCCAGGGCAGCGCCTCGTGGGCTTGCGAGCCGCCGGGCTTGCCTATGCCCGCCCCGCGGCCTCCGCCAGAATCCCCTCGAGTTTCGGGATGTTCACGTCGGCGCTGAACTGCGCCGCGGCATGAAATTCCGATTGCGCATGAACCGCATGGATTCTTCGTTGTGGCAGACGACCCCGTCGTTGACCACCCAATGCAGCTGATAGTTCAGGCTGTGCGCGGTCGCGACGCACGGCACGCCGTAGAACAGCCGCAGCAGCGCCCCGAACGCATGGGCGCTGCTCTTGTGGGTGTGAATGACGTCGATGCGCCTTTCGCGGCACAGCCGGGCGACCCGCCGGACCTCGCCGGGTAGCCGCCGCAGCGAGGAGGCCTCCACCTCGATATGGTCCGGCAGCGCCACCACCGAGCCGAGATTCACGACCGGCCGCTGCAGGATGACGATCTCGTGCCCGCGCAGCGCCAGCAGCCGGGACACCAGCGCCGCATAGCGCACCGCGCCGTTCAAATTGATCCCGGAATGAATCTGCAGGATTCTCATGGCGGAAAAGACGCTGGCGTGGGATTGGGCGATATCGCCAGGGTGTCGGTGTGGCAAGCTTGGATGTTTTCGTCAAAGGAAAATCGTCGATGACATTTCCGCTCCGAGACGGCGTCACGGTCGTGACCGGCGCCGCCAAAGGCATCGGCGCGGCGCTGGCGATGCGCCTGGCGTCCCGCGGTTGCCGTCTGGCGCTCGTCGATCGCGACCGCGACGCGCTTGCCGCGGTCGCGTCCGCGGCGCGCAGGACCTCCGTTGCGGTCAGCGAGCACGCCGCGGACGTGGCGGATCCGGCCGCGGCGGATACCTTGCGCGAGGCGGTCCTTGCCGAACATGCTAGGGCGAGCGTGTTGATCAACAATGCCGGCGTCGCGCTGCTCGGGCGCTTCGACGAGGTCAGCCTCGCCGACATGGAATGGCTGTTCGCGATCAATCTCTGGGGCACGGTGCGGATGTGCAAGGCGTTCCTGCCGGTGCTGCGGCGGGAGCCGGTAGCGCAGATCGTCAACCTCTCGAGCATCTTCGGCATCGTCGCACCCGCCGGCCAAACCGCCTATGCGGCAAGCAAGTTCGCGGTCCGCGGTTTTTCCGAGGCGCTGCGGCACGAGCTCGAGGACACCGGCGTCGGCGTCTCGGTCGTGCATCCCGGCGGGATCAGGACCAGTATCGCGGCAAGCGCGCGGATCGCGGCCGCCGTCGACCCGCAGGACGCCGCCGAACGCGTCGCGCGATTTGACGCCATGGTCCGGACGAGCCCGGAGGACGCCGCCGCACGCATCGTCGAGGGCATCGAACGGCGGCAAAAGCGCATCCGGATCGGCCGCGATGCGGTCCGGCTCGATCTGCTGCAGCGGATGTTTCCGGTCTCCTATTGGGCGCTGATGAAGCGCCGTGCCGCGCGAGTGCGACCGGGGCCGTAGCCCGGACGGAGCGCCCGCGGCGCGGGCGTGCAACCCGGGGGCGATGCAGGACCGAGATCCCAAATTTCGCTTCGCTCCGTCTGGGCTACAAGCGCCGACAGTCTAGGGGTAAGATGCGGGCCAACGACGGCGGCAAGAATTCCGCCGCGGACCGGGAGGAGGCTGCCATGGGAATCGGGATTGTTCTGCGCGGCATTACGCGCGTCGTGCTTATCGCCGGCATGATCGGCATGTTCGCGGCCGCCGCCGCGGCGCAGAAGCCCGGCGGCAGCATCACCGTCGGGCTCGAGCTCGACATTCCCGGGCTCGATCCGCTCAAGGTCGGCGTCTACGACACCGCGGCGGAGACCGCGGCGGCGCTGATTTTCGACACGCTGACGACGCTGGATGACAGCGGCAAGGCGGTGCCGAAGCTTGCGGAGTCCTGGACCCATTCCGACGATTACAAGACCTGGACCTACAAGCTGCGTCCCGGCGTGAAATTCCACGACGGTACGCCGTTCAACGCCCAGGCCGTAGCCTTCAATTATGCGCGGCAGAAGGACCCGAACAACCATTGCCGCTGCGCATTCTATATCCAAGGCACCGACAAGGTGGAGGCGGTCGACGATTTGACCGTCGTGTTTCATCTGCGGGACCCGGCTGTCGACCACCCGTCCGTCATCGCGCCTCCCGCCGTGAACAACCCGATCCATTCGCCGGCCGCGATCCAGAAGCTCGGCGACGATTACAATCGCAATCCGGTCGGCACCGGACCCTTCATCCTGAAATCCTGGATGGCGGGCGACCGCCTGGTGCTCGAGCGCAACCCCGATTATTGGAACAAGGGCCATCCCTATCTCGACCGCGTGGTGCTGCGCCCGCTGCCGGACGCGCAGGCACGCTTCGCCAGCCTGCAATCGGGCGAGGCCGATCTCGTCTGGGACGACGAATACGACGCCGACAACATCCTGCGCGCGAAGAACGATCCGCAGCTCGCAGTGCATGCCTACACCGGCTCGGGCGCCCAGGTTTACGCCCTCAACACCAAAGTGGCGCCGTTCGACGACGTGCGCGTGCGCCAGGCGCTGGTGATGGCGCTCGACCGCAAGAAGATGTCGCAGGCGATCACCAACGGCTTGGCGAAACCGGCTACCAATCCCTACGGCGAGGGTTCCTGGGTCCGGTGCAAGGACGACGGCGCGCTGCCGTACGGGCCGGAGAAGGCGCGGCAGCTCCTCAAGGACTACGGCAAGCCGGTCGAGTTCAAGATGCTGGTGACGGCGACGCCGCGCGGCCGTGCCGTCGGGCAGGTGCTGCAGCAGTTCTGGAAAGAGGTCGGGGCCGACATGGAGATCGAGCAGGTGGATCAGACCTCGATCGTCACGCGCGCGTTCTCGCGCCAGTTCCAGCTCACGCCGTGGCGCATCATCGATCTTGCCGATCCCGACGTGCAGATGTTCGCCAATTTCCACACCGGCAGCCCGGTGGCGCTCGCCAATTATTCCAATCCGGAGCTCGATAAGCTGCTCGAGCACGCGCGTGTCACGGCCGACAAGGAGCTGCGGACGGACGATTATTGCGCGATCAGCCGCCTGATCAACAAGGAGGCGATCTGGTTCTGGACCTTCCAGAACACCTATTACGCCATTGCCAAGAGCAAGCTGAAGGGCGTTCCCAAGCTCTACAGCGGAGTGATCGACGTCTCGGACGCCTGGCTCGAGTAGCCAAAGATGCTCGGCTACATCGGGCGCCGGCTGCTGCATCTCTTCCCGGTGCTGCTGGCGGTGACCCTGCTGACGTTCCTGATCGCGTCGCTCTTGCCCGGCGATCTCGCCTACGCGATCCTCGGCGACCAGGCGACCCCCGACAAGGTCGCGGCGCTGCGGGCGCAGATGGGCCTCGACCAGCCGATCGCCTGGCGCTACCTGCATTGGCTCGGCGGGGTGATCCAGGGCGATCTCGGCCGCTCGTTCCGCACCGGCGAGACGGTGCTCGCCGCCATCGGCGCCCGCCTGCCGGTTTCGCTGCAGCTGATGCTGATGGCGGAGGTTGCCGGTCTGCTGATCGGCGTGCCGCTGGGGATTTTCTGCGCGGTGCGGCAGGGCGGCAGCTTCGACCGGCTGCTGACCGGGGGCGCGTTCGGCATGCTCTCGGTGCCGGCGTTCCTGTGGGCGATCCTCCTGATCTATCTGTTCGCGGTGCGCCTTCGCGTGCTGCCGGCGACCGGCTGGGTGCCGTTCGAGGAGGATGCTGTCGGCAATCTGCGCAGCTTCGTGCTGCCGGCGCTCACGCTTGCGCTCGGCGAATGGCCGGTGCTGATGCGCGTGCTCCGCAGCGACATGATCGCCACCCTGCAGGAAGACTACATCGCCATGGCCAAGGCCAAGGGGCTGAGACCCGCGCGCATCCTGCTGGTGCATGCGCTCAAGCCTTCCTCGCTCACGCTCGTGACCGTCACCGGGATCAACATCGGCCGGCTGATCGGCGGCGCGGTCATCGTCGAGTCGATCTTCGCCCTGCCCGGCATCGGCCGGCTGCTGGTCGGCGCCATCTATGCGCGCGACTTCATCATCCTGCAGGGCGTCGTGCTGTTCGTTGCCGTGGGCTTCGTGCTGCTGAATTTCGCGGTCGACATGCTCTATGCCGTGCTCGACCCGAGGATCCGCCATGGCCGCGCTTGACGCAGCGCTCGACGCCGCGGTCGCGCCGCGCCGGCGGCGGCGCCTGAGCAACATATTCTGGGCGGCGGCGGCCTGGATCGCCGTCGTGGTCCTCGCCGCCATGTTGGCGAATCTCCTGCCGATCCCGAGCCCGACCGAGATGGACATGCTGGCCCGCCGCATGCCGCCCGATGCGCGGCATTGGCTCGGCACCGACGGCCTCGGCCGCGACATGCTCTCGCGCCTCGTGTTCGGCGCGCGGACCTCGCTCACCGTGGGATTGCTGGCGCCGATGATCGGCCTCCTGTTCGGCGCCGCGCTGGGCATGCTGGCCGGGTATTTTCGCGGAAAATTCGAAGCGCTGGCGATGGGCGGCATGGACGCGCTGCTGGCGTTCCCGCCGCTGGTGCTCGTGCTCGCCATCACCGCCTATCTCGGCCAATCGGTGCTCAACCTGTCCATGACGATCGGGTTCTTGAGCATTCCGCCGTTCGCGCGCGTCGCGCGGGCGGCCACCCTCACGCTCGCGCAGCGCGAATTCGTGACCGCGGCGCGCGCGTTGGGCGCGACCCACGCGCGCATCCTGCTGCGCGAACTGCTGCCCAACGTAGCGCTGCCGCTGCTTGCCTTCTTCCTGCTGGCGGTCGCCGTCACCATCGTGGTCGAGGGCGCGCTCAGTTTGTTGGGGTTGGGCGTGCCGCCGCCGACGGCGAGCTGGGGCAGCATGATCGGCGAGGGCCGCGAGAGCCTCGACATCGCGCCGTGGCTCGCCTTCCTGCCGGCCGGCGTCCTGTTCCTGACCGTGCTGTCGTTCAACCTCGTCGGCGACGCGCTGCGCGCGATCACCGATCCCCGCGAGAACGCGCTGTGAGCGCCGAGCCTTTGCTCTCGGTCGAAGCCGTCTCGGTCGATCTGCCGACCCGGCGCGGCGCTCTGCGCGCGGTCGAAAGCGTCGATCTCACGCTGATGCCCGGCCGCACGCTGGGCATCGTGGGCGAGTCCGGCAGCGGCAAGACCATGCTGTCGCGCGCGATCCTCGGGCTGCTGCCGCGCCATGCGCGGCTCGATGGGCGCGTGCGCTTCGACGGCGTCGATCTGACGCGGCTCGAACCCGCCGCGCTGCGCCGGTTGCGCGGGCGCTCGCTTGCGGTGGTGTTTCAGGATCCGATGACCTCGCTCAATCCGGTGCTGACCATCGGCCTGCAGATCATGGAGACGCTGCAGGAGCATCTGGGCATGACCGGCGCGGCCGCCCGCAAACGCGCCGCCGAGCTGCTCGCCGCCGTCGGCATCGCCGAGCCGGAGCAGCGGCTCCGCCAATACCCGCACCAGCTCTCCGGCGGCATGTGCCAGCGCGCGGTGATCGCCATGGCGCTCTCCTGCGAGCCCAAGCTCTTGATCGCCGACGAGCCGACGACCGCGCTCGACGTCACCATCCAGGCGCAGATCCTTGACCTCTTGGCGCGCGAGCAGCGCCGCCGCCGCATGGCCATGATCCTGATCACCCACGACCTCGGCGTGCTGGCCGGACGCACCGACGAGGTCGCGGTGATGTATGCCGGCCGCGTGGTCGAGCGCGCGCCGACGCCCCTGCTCTTCGCCCACATGCGCATGCCCTATACGCAGGCGCTGCTGGCGGCGATCCCGAGACTCGACGCGGCGCCGCACGCGCCGTTGCCGACGGTCGCCGGCCTTCCGCCCGACCCGACCCGTCGCATTCCCGGCTGCGCGTTCGCGCCGCGCTGCCAATATGCGGTGGACCATTGCCGTCACGAGGCGCCGCCGCTCTCCGGCCCGCAACCCGATCATCGCTATGCCTGCTGGCTGCCGCTGCCGGCGCAACGGATCTCTGCGTGATGCGAAATCCGGTCTCTCTCGTCAGTGCCAGATTAGACCGGCAGTCCGCGCAGGATGGTGCAAGCGGAAAAGCCGCATGGCTGCGCGGGGCAAGTGCGCAGGCAGATCAACAAATACTGGAGGCACGTTCGGATGGGAATGAATCGCGACAGTACGGTTTGTCTGAGCCGCAAACTCGTTTCCCCTCTCCCCTTGTGGGAGAGGGAAAGAGCGCGACCGGCAAGGCCCAGTGCTTCATCGTAAGCGGGAACGAAAACTAACATTGGCATGACATGACTCTCGCCGTTCCCGCCATTCCGGCGCACCACGCCGCCGACTTTCCGCGGCGCGATCGCCAA
>WNFD01013970.1_pt1 | contig 18189 bp, 17 predicted proteins | sample 5400491 | NCBI WGS metagenome assembly WNFD01 (sample SAMN13153343, study PRJNA577476) | soil metagenome | isolation source: 120 cm saprolite under Douglas fir tree site 2 hole 2 replicate 2 | place: USA:California | collected 2015-04-18 | reverse complement strand
CAGCCTGACGGCGGCGGGTAACAACTTCCAGACCACCTACGACATCAACGCGGCGATGACCCAGCTGCAGACGGCGATCTCGACCCTGCAGACCCAGGCTTCAGCTTTCGGCTCGAACCTGTCGGTCATGCAGACGCGGCAGGACTTCACCAAGAACGTGATCAACACGCTGCGCACCGGCGCCGACAATCTGACCTTGGCCGACACGAACGAGGAAGGCGCCAACATGCTGGCCCTGCAGACGCGCCAGCAACTGTCGACCACGGCGCTCTCGCTCGCCGCCCAGGCCGCCAACAGCGTCCTGAAGCTCTTCGGCGGGTGATCTGTCGCTTTCGGGCAACCGTTTGCCCGCGCGAACATTTACGTTTCGTTAACGGTTCGCGCGGGACCCTGGGGTGGACGATTCGGCCGTTGGAGGCGGACGCGCATGGCCCTGAAAGTCGAACTCAAGCCCGGCGAACGCATCATCCTCGGCGAATGCGTGCTGACCAACGCCGATCAGCGGGCGCGCTTCCTGATCGAAGGAAAGATGCCGATCCTGCGCGAGAAGGACATCATGACTCCCGAGCGCGCAAACTCGCCGGCCAAGCGCATCTATCTCGCAGTCCAGCTCATGTATACGTCGCAAGACCCCACGGCGCACCACGAGCTCTACTTCAGCCTGTTGAAGGACATAGTAAAAGCGGCGCCCAGCGTCTGGCCGTTTGTCGAGAGTATAAATAATCAAATCTCAATGGGTGAGATGTACAAAGCGCTCAAGGAAGCAAAAAAACTGATCGAATACGAGAAGGAGCTGCTCGATCATGCTACACGCGGCCCGAACCTACGGGAAGGTGGCAACACAAGTCGCAAATCAGCGCGAGCTTGAAGCCGATCTCCTTCTCAAAGCGGCGTCCCGACTCAAGGCGATTCAAGACTCTTGGGATCAGTCGAAGCCGGATCTCGACGATGCCCTGCTCTATAATCGCAAGCTGTGGACGATCTTCCTGACCTCGGCGACGAGCTCGGACAATCCGCTGCCGACCGACATTCGCCAGAACGTCGCCAATCTCGGCGTCTTCGTCATGAACCACACCTTGGCGGTGATGTCCGACCCGCGGCCGGAGCGCCTGAGCACGCTCATCAACATCAATCGCGAGCTGGCGGCCGGCCTGCGCGGCAGCGCCTGACTTCCCGGAGCCTCACCTGCCCGCGCCGGCGCTCCACGCGCCGGCGTTTTCATTCGGTGATGAAGCCTGCAGTTGCGTCTGAAGCGTGAGTATCTTGGCGGCGACCTCGTCGTTCGATACGCCCTCGACGCTCTGCAGGAAGTCCGTGAGGATGGCCGACGTCTGCTTGTGGCGGTCCTTCGCCGCGCTGATCGACAGCTGCGCGCCCGAAATCTCGGTGGCGATATCCGACACTTTCTGCGTCCCTTGCGGCGGATCGAGATTCTTGCTCACCCGCTCGGTGAGCGCGGCGTATTGATCCGCGGTATCCGGATTACTCGGTGAGAACGAGAGGGCTGCGAACACCGCGACGTTCTGCACGGCCGAGCGGAGCGCCTGCTCGTTGGCCCGCATGCCGAAGGAAATTCGCAGGGACTGGTCGATCGAAGCCGTTGCCGTCGAGCGCGCCGGCGTGGCGCCGGCCTCGCCGGTGTACCAGCTGACGGTATTGGCGCTCGTGCCCGGCACGAGCGCCGTCGCCGTGTTGAAGGGCGGACCGCCGACCCGCATCGGCGGCTGGCTCGCGAAGAAGTCATTGCCCGCCGCCATCGCCGACGCGGCCACGAGAGACGTGTCGGCTATACGGATCACCGCAGCGTTCAACGCAGCTTGCAGATTGATCGCAGTCGCCGTCGAGTTTGCGCCGAGGGTGAATTGGTTCGCGCCCGGGGGATTCGACGTCGTCGCCGTCAAGGTCAGATCCTGTGTCGTCCCGTCGGGCAACGTGAACGTAAACTTGATCGCATCGCCGGGGTTCGGATTGGAGGGGCCGAGATCTACGGTGATTGCGTTCGGCACGATCGGCGGACCGCTCGGACCGGTCACCGTCGCGCCGGTGAGCGTCGATGTGACGCTCGCCAATTTGAGCCCGAACGGCGAGTTGAGGGCGTCCTCCGCGATCGACACCTGCGTGCCGACCGCCGCCGGGATGAGAAGCCGGCCCTTGACCCCGACACCGTCGGCCTGTGCACGCTCGCTCATGACCTGCTTGAAGCCCGCCTGCGCGCCGTTGCCGTTCAAGATGTGGTCGAAGGTTTCGACCGCCGCCTTGTCGGGACTCATGCCCGAAAAGATATACGCGTCGCCGGACTGGGTATTCAGAGCGGAGAGAATTTGATCGAGCTGGCCTTGCGCCACCTGCTGATCCGACGTTTGACCGTTTTGAACGAAAACCGGCGCGGAGACCACCGCGGCACGCCGGACCGCGTTCCCGGACTGATCGATTTCCTGCAAGGCGGTCTGCGCGAGGCTCAGTCGCGTTCCGACGCCCGTCATGGTGTCGCCGAAACCCGAGAGGGCGGAAAGTTGCCCCTGCAAGCCGACGGCCAGACCGCGTTGAAGGCCGAGGCCTGCATAGGTCTGGGATTTTTGCCCGGTGCCCAGCTGACGTTGCAAGTCGTCGAGCTGACTGCGCAGATCGAGCAATGATTGCGTCATCAGCGACGCGCTGGTGCTGACGCCCTGGATGGTCATGGCTGCCTCACAGGCTCAACAAGTCCTTGTACATCTGTTCGATGACGGAAAAGACGCGGGCATTCGCCGAATAGGTGTTTTGCAGGGTCAGAAGAGTAGTCATTTCCTGGTCGATATTGACACCGGAGGCACTGTTCATGCGCTGCCGCAGCGTGCTGACGACGAGGTCCTGGCCCTGTTTGAGATTGTCGGCATTGTTGGCCGCCTGTCCCTGCTGGCTCATGACTTGAGCGATATAGGCCGACAGCGTCCCGCTGAACGGCGAGGCCGAGCCGCCGATACCGGTCGTCGGCGAGAACATCAGCGAAGCCTTGGACATCTGGTCGAACAGGAACGTCGGTCGCGTCGGGTCGCCCGACGGCGTCGGCGGCAAGGCCGAGTAGGTTACCAGTTTCGAGGGATCGGCCAGGATCGTGCTGTTGACGGAAATACGGCCGGCGAAGCCGCGTTCCTCCGGGCCCGTGGCCTCGATTGCCCCCGAATAGACGTTGACGCCGTCGACGAACAACGGCAACTGCGGTTTGCCGCTCGTGAGCGACGTCGTCGTGGCGGTCGCCGACAACGAGTTGACGGTGATGGTCGTGGCCAGGTCGTTGAGGACCTGAAGCGTCGTGCCGGCCGGATTGGAGAATTGCAGGCCCGTCGCCCCGAGCGCGGCGGTGAGTTGCGCTACAACCCCGGCCATGCCGCCGGAAAAATCGACGCCGATCACTTGGTCGTTCGGATCGGCGGTCGCCGTGTTCGGGAGCGGAAGCACGGAAGGGTCGTCGACGCGGACGATGCTGACCGTGTGCTTGACGCTGCCCGCATCGGTGTAGGTCAGGTGAACCATGTTGCCTGATTGCAGGGCGCCGACGTCGACGGCAAATCCGGTTTGCGGGGCGGCCGTGACCGGGGTGCCCGCCGTCGTCCGGTCGGACAGCGCTTGCGACATCTGCGCCGCGAATTCGTCGAGCTGGGTCTGCGCCTGCGTCAGGAACTTGTCGCGCATCTGCAGGAACGCGCCGATTTCGCCGGACTGGATCGCGCCGGTCGCGATGAGATCTGTGCCGGCGCCGTTCGGCAGCGTGAGCGTGATCGTGCCGACGCCGCGCTTGGTCGGATCGGGGTCCCACAGAGTGTTCGGCGTCAACGTGCCGTGCGCATCGAATGAAAGCTGGGCCGGATCTCCGCCGCCGCCGACCAGCTCGGCCCCCGAACGCGTGTACACGAAGACCTGGTTGTGATCGCCCTGCACGACGCGGATGTCCATCAGCTTGGACAGCTGCTCGACATACTGGTCGCGCTGATCCATCAGCACCGTCGACGCGGCGTCGTCCGGAGACGCCGTCGGCACCTTCTGATTGATGGCGGCGATCTGCTGAAGCGCATTATTGGCGGCTTGGACGTTGGATGCGATGCCCTGCTCGGCGGAGAGACGCAGGGCCTGGATGCTGCCGGTCATCGCGTTGAGCTGCTGCGCGAGCACCTGGGCCGCGTTGATCGCCGTGCTTTGCTGGGAAAAGGACGACGGATCGGAGGCAAGGCTCTGTAAGGCGTTGGTGAAGTTGTTGAACAGCGTGTCGAGACCGGTCGCCGATCCGGGCGCGCCGTACACACCCTGCAGCTGCTGATAGAGCTTGGAGAGCATGTCGGCGTACGAGCCGCCCGACGTTTCGGTGATGAGCTGCGTCTGAATCAGACGGTCGAGCTCGCGGTTGATCGCCTCCGCGCGCACGCTGATCGACGTGCCGGCGGCCGTCGAGATCTGGTCGAGCGTCTTGCGAACGTAGCCCGGCGTCTGCGCGTTCGCGATGTTGCCGGCGACGACGGAGAGGCCCTTCTGCGTGATCTGCAGCCCGGCCGTCGCCGTGTTAAGTGCCTGGGTGAGACTCATGAACGCTTCCTGGAGATCATGACCTCATCCGCCTGCGCCGAGGCGCCGCACGCCTCAACGAATCACGTTGAGAAGGTCCTGCACCATCTGATTGGTCGTCGTGATGATGCGCGTGTTCGACGCGTAGGCTTGCTGGGTGACGATGAGCTTGCTGAACTCGTCCGCGATATCGGTGTTCGACGCTTCGAGCGAGCTGCCGATGATCTTTCCGGTCGCATTCAACAGCGGGGGGCCGGAATCGGCCGTTGCCTGGTAGGCGCCGCCGTCGAGCTGCTTCAGATAGTTCTGTCCGTTGAAATTCGCGAGCGAGACGTCCGCCAGCGGGACCGTACGGCCATTCGAGTAGGTGCCGACGATACGGCCCTGGCCGTCGACCGCGATCGACTGCAGCTGTCCGGCCGCCGCGCCGTTCTGATCCAGAAGATTGACCTGGACGGTGCCGTTCGTGTTGGAGAATTGGGTCAGGCCGCCGTTGCCGAACACGAGCTGCACGTTGCCGAGCGAGAGGTTGTTCACGGTGACGTTGTTGAGCGTCAGGGTGCTCAACGGCGGCGTGAGCTGGCCGCTCGAGTTGAAGGTGAAGTTGGTGCCAACATTCTTCCAGGCCGGCTGCGTGTTGCCGGCGTTGGAATTCACCAGATAGAACATGTTCCAGGTATCGGTGTGGCCGGGGCCGAGCGTGGTGCTGTCGATCTTGGCCCAGCGGAATTCCATGTTCACCGGCGCGCCGGTCCCGTCGTAGGCGGTGATCGAGCCGCCCGAGATCGACTCGTTGAGGAAATTGCTGAGGTCCGTTCCGAAGACCGTGCCGTTTGCCGGCAGCCCCAGCGTACTGCTGATTCCGAACGTCGCCGGGTTGAACGTCCCGCCGACGGTGATCACGTCGGTCGTGTTCGCCGCCGTGATGGTGATGTTTCCGTTGTTGCTGGCGCTGGTATTGGCGACGCTGACATTGGCCAAGGCCTTCAGCGCCGTGTTGAGCCCAGTCAGCGTTGCGATCTGTCCCGGCCCGCTGCCGAACGTAATGGTCTGCAACGGATTCGGAGGATTGGTGCCGATCTGCGCGGTGAGCGTCTGGTTGGGGGCGACTGCACTTTGGGTCAGCAGATTGACCGGGTTGAACGTCGTGTTGCCCGCGCCGAATCCGATGGAGGCCAGATTGCCGGTTGTGTCGGAGATCGTGACGCTCTGTATGTCGTTCGGGTCCGTGGACTGGATCCGGATGTGACCTGCCTGCAGGGTCACGTTGACGGCTGTCCCGCCGCCGCTCAGCGCGGCCATCAGGTTTCCGACAGTCGAGCCGGGGTTGACCACAAAGGTGGTCGGTGGATTGACGCCGTCGTTCACGGTGATCTGATCGCCATTCGTCACACCGAGCGCGACGAGGTTGGTGCCGGCGGCGAGGCCGTTGACGGTGCCGTTACCCGTAGCCGGGGCATCGGCCAAAAGCGTCGCGCCGCTGCCCTGAATCTTCGCCGGCTGCGGTGCGCCCGCGAGTGGGCTTGCGGCGAAGATCGCGGGATTGAGCAGCTCGGATCCCGGCACGCCGGGCTGCGTGTTCGGCGTCCGCGGCTGGCTGGGAAGGTTGGCGTTGTAGTCGATCTGCGAGGTTTCCTGCGCTGGAATGAGGTTGTTGTTGAACTGCAAGGTCTGCGGAATGCTGCCCAGCGGATTGCCGGTCGTGGCGTCGACCGGAATACCCATGAGGTAATAGCCCGCGCCATTGACCATGAAGCCGTTCTTGTCGAGCTGGAAGTCGCCGCGCCGCGAGTAGAGATTGACGCCGTCGAACACCGGCTGGTTGTCCGTGAAGGTGCTCGGCTTCTCGACGATGAAATAGCCGTTGCCGTTGATGGCCATGAACGTGCTGGTCGCCGCGTTCTGGATATCGCCCTGGATGTTGTTGGTCGCGACCGAGCTCGCCAGCACGCCGCCCGCGATCTGCTGGCTCGGCAGGTTGTCCGGCATCAGATCTTCGAATTGGGTGTTGATGCGCTTGTACGCGGTCGTCTGCGAGTTCGCGATATTTCCGGAGATGTTCTGCAGCGCATAGGACTGCGCGCTCAGGCCGGAGACGGCGGTCGTGAGGGCGTCAAAAATACCCATGAGGATTCTCCACTAGAAGCGAGGCGACCGAACGGCCAGTGACGCGCGGCCGCAATATCGGGTTGGTCTTCGCAAAGCTTGTGCCAAGTAAAAAGTCGTTTTCTTTCAATATGTTAGATATTGTCAGCCATGGGGAGGCAGGCCTCACCCGGCAATATTAGGCCGCCGCGGCGGCAGAAAATGCCCGGGGCCGAGCGGCCCCGCCGCCCGTCATGGCTATGACGTCTGAGCGATCCCAATCGGCCGGCGGCTCATAGGGCTTACGACCGGATCGCGACGCGCCCATGGGCCGTCATCCAGCACGTGCTCGTGACAGCCGCGCTCGTTCAAATGGGTACCCAGCCGAAATGATGCCGTAGCATTCGCAAGCGCGGCGTTCGAGCGCGGCGCGGTCGACGATCTCGCAAGTGGCACGGCCCATCGCGATGGCGCCTGACTTCTGCAGGAGCCCCAGCAGGATGACGACCGGAAACAACCCGACGAAAAGATATAAGGCCACCACGTCGCGCTGACACTGCGAGGGCGACGAACAACCGACAAGCTCAGGGGCGATGCCGCATCCTGAGCTTGCGGTTGCAATTGCGATCGAGGGTGCGCCGGCGTCGAGCCGCGCGGCTGCGGGCGGAGGCAATCAAGCCGAAGGGCTCGTTCCCGGCGCGAATTTCAGGGCGACGCCGTTCATGCAGTAGCGCAGCCCGGTCGGCTTCGGGCCGTCGTCGAACACATGGCCGAGGTGCCCGCCGCAGCGCCGGCAATGCACTTCCGTGCGCTTGATGAAATACGTGCGGTCTTCCGAGGTCCCGATGGCATTGGGCAGCGGCGCGTAGAAGCTCGGCCAGCCGGTGCCGCTCTCGAACTTGGTGTCGGACGAGAACAAGGGCAGATCGCATCCCGCGCACGCAAAAGCACCCTTGCGCTTCTCCTGGTTGAGCGGGCTCGAGAACGGCTGCTCGGTCGCGTGCCGCCGCAGCACATTGTACTGCGCGCCGGTCAGCAGCCGCCGCCACTCGGCGTCCGATTTCTCGACCTCGAACGAGGTCGCGGACGCGGCGTCTCCGCCTTGCATCCATCGCAGGGCGCCCAGCACCACGAGGCTGCCGGCGCCCGCAAGCAACAATCGGCGGCTGATCATTTCTCTCTCGCTCCGCGTTGAATGGCCCGGTCTCGTCAGCGAAGCCTTCGCCTCGCCGCATCCGCTAACTGCTCTTGTCGCGCTTGCCCCAGATCTCTTCGAGGCGTTGATCGCGTCCGCAGTTCCAGCGGTAATATTTGTAGCGCACCGGATTCTTCAGATAGTAATCCTGGTGATAGTCCTCCGCCTTGTAGAACGCGCCGCCAGGAACGATCTCGGTATAGATCGTGCCCTTGTCCTTCAGCTCGCCTGCCACTTTCTTCAACGAGGCTTCGGCGAGGCGCCGCTGCTCGTCGTTGCGCACGAAGATCGCGCTGCGGTACTGGTCGCCGGCATCGCAGAATTGCCGGTTCTTCACGAGCGGATCGATGTTGTGCCAAAACACGTCGAGCAGCTTCTCGTAGGTCACCTTGGCCGGGTCGTACACGACTTCGACCGCCTCGGCGTGACCCGTGCCGCCGGCGCTCACCTGGTTATAGGTCGGGTTCGCAACCCTGCCGCCGGTATAGCCCGAGGTGGTGCTGAGCACGCCCGGAACCTTGTCGAAGTCCGCCTCCACGCACCAGAAGCAGCCGCCGGCAAAAATGGCCGTCTCGGTTCGCGCGGGCGCCGTCGATTGCGCCGCGGCGCCGCAGATACCGCAGATGAAGAGACCGAGAGCAGCCAGAAATCGGATCATGATCGCACGCGATGGGGGCCGCGGCGGGATGCCCGGCCGTCGACGTGATGCATAACCCAACTCGGCTCACAATGGTTCTCAATTGCGCTCACGTTCGCGCGAGCGCGGGGCGGCGCCTGGTCACGCGGCAGGGAGGCGAATACGCGTACCAGCCGTTCAGTTGAACCGCGGCGTCTTCTGCAAATAGAACTTTCGCATGTCGGGTCGATATTTCTCCATCTCGGCACGGTTGAGATCGATCGTCGGCTTGGCGTCCGCCGGCAGCAGCGAGAAGTACGGCGTTTTCTTCGACTCGACCTCCCATTCGGCGCGCGCCTCCTGCAACACATCGGGCGAAGTGAGCAGATCGATGATGGTGGCCGCCAGCACCTTGGCGCCCGCCACCTGGCCCTTGTGCGAGATCGAGCTCACCGGCGCGCCGCTATCGTTCGACGAGGCGACCTGCCGGCGCTCGCCGAACGCCTCGGGCGCCGTGCGCAGCCCGACGACGGCCCGGTCCGCCGACTTCTGGAAATCGCGGGCGAACTGTTGCTCCTGCTCGGTCCATTTCGGGGCGCCGACGGTATCGATATTTTTCTGAAGCACTTCTGCGATCGTCTTGCTGACGAGCTGCGGCCAGGCGGACGCCGCGTATTGCACGTCCCAGGTGGTGCCGGTCATCAGCGCCGCGCCCTCCGCGATCTTGAGCAGCCGTTCATAGGTCGCCTTGGCGGCCGGCATGTTGGCATCGCGCACGAACCACCAGATCTGACGCCTGTCCGGAACGATGTTGGGCTGGACGCCGCCGACCGTGATCGTGCGGTGCGCGCGGTAGGTCGGGCGCAAATGCTCGCGCAGCTTGTCGACGCCGATATCCATCAGCACGGCCGCATCGACCGCGTCACGGCCGTCCCACGGATCGATCGCCGCGTGGGCGGTCTTGCCGTGGAATGTGAAGATTGAGCTGATCGCCGCGTAGTTCTGCAGGCCGTAACCAGTGGCGAGGGCGTGGCGGATGTGCAGGTAGATGATCGCGTCCACGTCCTTGAAGTACCCGGCGCGCACCAGGAACGGACGACTTGCGATCTGCTCCTCGGCGGGACCGAAGGAGATCGCCACTGTCCCGGCGATGCCATAGCGCTGCATCACCTGTTTCACCGCGAAAGCGGCCGTGCTGGCCACGCCGCCATGGGTGTTGTGGCCCTCCATGTGGCCGGGGGCGTTGGCCACCAGCGGACTGCGGGTGAATTCGCCCGGCTTTTGTGATCCGCCCGGCAGCGCGTCGACCTCGGTCACGATGGCGATCTTCGGCCGGCCGCTTCCCCACTCGGCCCACAGATTTGTCGGCATCCCGGCGCCGCCCAGCTCGACCTTGAAGCCGGCGGCTTCAAGCGTGTCCTTGAGGAGCTTCGTGCTCTCGAACTCCTGCATGCCGAGCTCGCCGAAGTAGAACAGCGAGTCGCTCATCAGCGCCATCGTGTCCGCGTTGCGGTCGACCACGTCGAACGCGAGCTGCTTGCGGTCGTCGGCGGCCTGACCTGCCAGCGGAAACGCGAGCAGCGCGAACAACAGTATGAGACTCCGTTTGGCCTTGCCGCGCATGATGCCTTCCTTCGCTGCCCGCTGTCGCTGCCCGAACGCCTGGCCACAACGGTAGGCCGCCGCTGCAGCCTCGACAAGCGCTCGTCAAACCTGTCTAAGGTTGCGCGTGTTCGATCTGGTTCGGGCCGACGACCATGCGTTTTGAAGGAACGAGCGCCTATGTGGCGACCGACGACCTCAAGGTCGCGGTCAACGCCGCGATCACGCTCGAGCGTCCGCTGCTCGTGAAAGGCGAGCCCGGCACCGGCAAGACGGTGCTGGCGCTCGAGATCGCCAAAGCGATCCAGGCGCCGCTGATCGAATGGCACATCAAGTCGACCACCAAGGCGCTGCAGGGCCTTTACGAATACGACGCGGTCTCGCGCCTGCGCGACAGCCAGCTCGGCGACGCGCGCGTGAAAGACATCCGCAACTACATCAAGCGCGGGAAATTATGGGACGCTTTCGTCTCGGACGAGCGTCTCGTCATCACCTCCAACAACGAGAAGGAATTGCCGGACGCATTCCTGCGCCGCTGCTTCTTCCATTACATCCGCTTTCCCGACGGCGACACCATGCGCGCGATCATCGAGGTGCATTTCCCCGGCATCAAGCAGCGCCTGGTCGCGGAGGCGCTCAAGCTTTTCTACGAGATACGCGAAGTCCCGGGACTGAAGAAGAAACCGTCGACCTCGGAGCTGCTCGATTGGCTCAAGCTGCTCATGGTCGAGGACATCGGCCCGGAGACGCTGCGCGAGCGCGATCCCAAGAAGCTCATCCCGCCGCTGCATGGCGCGCTCATCAAGAACGAGCAGGACGTGCACCTGTTCGAGCGGCTGGCGTTCATGGCGAGGCGAGAAGGCCGCTGACGGCCGGATTACGCCGACATCACCACAGGGCGCGCATGTCGAACGAGTAGGTCGCGCCGACGCCGAACATGCCCTGGTGGATCGAACCGCGCTGCGTGACGAGCGGCGAATTGCCGACGCCGTCGGTCAACCGCTGGTATTCGAGATAGGCGTGGGCCGCCCACTGGGGATTCCATTCATAGCGCGCCTGCGTGCCGAGGCCCAATGAGCGCACGCCGCCCCCGGCGCTATAGACCGGAAGCCCGGAGTTGACGGACTGGATTGGGTTGACGCCGAAATAGGGATCGTTCGCGTTCGCCGTGGCGAGCGTCATGCGCGGACCGCCCGAGAGCGTCCATTGCGGACCGATCGGCAGCACGACGTCGAGCGTCTGATCGGAGACGACGCCGTGATGGCCGCCGAACCCTTGCCGCACTTCGACGCGCGCGCGCAGCCAGCCGGCAACCCAATAGTCCACGAAGCCGCCCACTTCGACGGCGGTCCCCACATTGCCGAGCCCGGCCAGATCGGGGTTGTGGCGGACGTGGCGGCCAAGCTCGACCTGCACCACCGGGCCCGCCTTGAAGCTTCCCGTCTCGAGGATCGCGAAGCCGATGCCGTCGCGCGGCGCATGAAAGCGATGCGGCGTCCCGGCGGGCCTCACGTCGAACAGCGGGACCGCGATGAACGTGTAGTTGTCGTCGCCCTGGAAGCGCGGGACGACGCGCATCTCCGCGCCCAGTTCGACGGTCCAGCGATCCGTGGAGGAGACTGCGGGGACGAGGTCGGACGCAAAGGCGCCAGCCGCCGGCAGGCCGGCAGCCAAAAACAAGCCCGCAAGCGCGCGGCTTACGCACCCCATCAAATTGCCCTGCCCTGCACGACGGTCTGACGACCCCAACGCACCACACAAGACTCAAGACATTGCCCCACCATCGGCCACTATACGGCACCGGACAGCCCGTTTCCCAGGATTCCCTGGCTAGGCTGTGGATTCTTGGAAAGTGAGGATTAACAGTCACATAATGTAATGTGCGGGATCGGCTGTGACCGGCCGATCACGACGCGGTTTCGCGGCCCTGGGCGGAACCTGCCGGCCGCCGGTCCCCTTTTTTGCCGCGTGCGCGCCGCGCGGCCTGATGGAGCACCGCCTCGACCTCTGCGGCCAGCGGAACAGCTGCTGGGCTCTGAGGTTCGGGCTCGGACGGCGGTGGAGGCGGTATCGCGATGCTGGCCTCGGCGTTCTGCCGCTGCTGCTCCGCCTCGCGCCGCCGTGCGAGATGCGCCGCAAGATCGTCGTTGACCCACCGCGTCCACGTGCTCACCCGCCGCACCGCACGGCCCACGGTACCGCCGGCCCAGACCAGCTCGTAGGGCAGGAACAAGCGCCAGCGATCATCGCCCTCGGTGATCGCGCGCGCGATCAGTTCGCCCGCCATCGCGGTGGTGTTGAGACCGTGCGCGCCGAAGGCGCTGGCGAGCCACAGGCCGGGCGCGACCTCGCCGACTTGCGGCATGCGGTGCATCGAGAAACCCATGACGCCGGACCAGACGTGCTCGATCTCGATCGGCGCAAGCTGCGGATAGATGCGCTCGATCGCCGCCTTGAAGGCGCGCGCGGCGCTGCGGCGTCCGCGCGGCCACAGGTTCGCGCTGCCCGCCCACATCAGCCGGTCGCCGCCCACGATGCGATAATGATCGTTGGCGAGGCGCGCATCGCTCACCGCGCCGCGATACGTGATGGCATCTGCCAACCGCTCTCCGAGCGGCGCCGTCACCGCGACATGGCCCGTGATCGGCAGCACGGTCGCGGCAAGCCGCGGCACCAGCGGTCCGAGATGGACGTTTCCGGCCAGCACGACATGCGCGGCCCGCATCCGCCCGGAGGGCGTCGCGATGCGCTTGCGCACGCCGGCGGGATCGATCGCCAGCGCCGGGGTCTCTTCGAAGATCGTCGCGCCTGCCGCGAGCGCAGCATTCGCCAGCCCGCGCGCATAATTGAGCGCGTGGATATGGAAGGCGGTCGGATAGTGGATGCCGTGAAAGTAAAAATTGGTCTTGAGCAGCGTGCGGACGCGCTCGGTCGGCCAGCCTTCGATCTCCGCGCCGAAATCCTGACCGAGCAGGGTCGCGACCGCCAGGAGCTCGTCGCCGTTGTCGACCTTCGAGACGTCGAGCCAGCCCGGAACCGGATCGACGCCGGGCATCTCGGTGTCGCGGATCGCGGCGCGGACATACTCGACGCCCGCCTCGGATAGCTTCCACAACTCTTTCGCGCGATCGACGCCGACACGCTCCACCATGCGCATCACGTCGGCTCCGAAGCCGGGCAGGACGAACCCTGAATTGCGGCTGGATGCGTTCCAGGCGACGCGCCTCGCTTCCAGCACAGCAACCGACCAGCCGCGCCGCGCCACCTCGCGCGCGACCGTGAGGCCGGCGAGCCCGCCGCCGATCACGCAGACGTCCACATCGAGATCGAAAGTGAGCCGCGGGCGCTCGAAAGCCGCGGCCGCGTTGGCCGCATACCAGCCCGACTCGAAATCCGCACTGACCGTCGCGTTCATGCCACCTTGCACATATTGACTGTACCCCCGCGCGGCCGTGGTGGCAGTCATGCTAACCTCTCCGCCGGGCAAAAGCGACGTATTCAGCCATGCGCCATATCCTGCTGCTCCGCCATGCGAAATCGGATTGGTCGGATTCCGAACAGGCCGACCACGACCGACCGCTCAACCGCCGCGGCGAGGAGGCCGCGCCGAAGATCGGCGCTTACCTCGCGCGCCATCGGCTAACTCCCGATCAGGTGCTGTGCTCCACCGCGAAGCGGGCGCGCGACACGTGGACGCTGGTGGCAGGCGAGCTTTCCTCTCCTCCCCCCGTCGCCTACGACGAACGGCTTTACGAGGCCAAGCCTGAGGGCATTCTTCGCGTCCTGCGAAACATCGACCCCGACATCCGGTCGATCCTCGTGGTCGGCCACAACCCCGGCCTGCAGGATCTCGCCACTTGGCTGATCGCCTCCGGCGATCTCGAGCATCGCGAGCGGCTGCGCGAAAAACTCCCCACCGCCGGCCTCGTGGTGATCGATTTTGCGGTCGCCGGCTGGTCCAAGTTGCACGCGCATTCCGGCCGCCTCGAGCGCTTCGTCGTCCCCCGCATGCTCGCCGCTGCGACCGATTGAGGCGGAGCGGGCCGACGGCCCTCACCCGAAGCCGTTATTCGTGTCATGATGCGGCGATGAGCCGTTGGGGGAGCGCATCATGTTCAAGCAAATCCTGGTGCCCGTCGACCTTTCCGACACCGACCTTGCCAAGCCTTCGATCGAGACCGCCGTCTCGCTCGCGCGCGCCTCCGGCGGCAAGGTCCGGCTGCTCAACGTCCTGCCGATGACGCCGGTGATGCTGGCCGAATACGTGCCGCCCGATTTCGACGTGCAGCAGCGCCAGTCATCGGAGGAGGCGCTGCAGATCATCGCGCGCGAGTCGGGGCTTCCGCCCGAGCAGGTGAGCGGAACCGTGCGGCAAGGCGGCATCTATCACGAGGTGCTGGAGGAAGCGAAGTCGATCGGCGCCGACCTCATCGTGATGAGTTCCCATCGCCCGGCGATGAAAACGTATTTCCTCGGCTCGAATGCCGGCCACGTCGTGCGCTACGCCAAGTGCTCGGTGCTGGTGGTGCGCCACTGATCGCCGCCGGCCTCACGGCAGCAGCGCGCGCGGCAGAGCGTCCGGACGGTAGCGGCCAGGCCGGTTGCGCTTGAAGAACGTTCCGGCCTGCCAGAGGAACAATCCAAGAAGACCGCCGACCAATGCGGCAGCGGCCCAGGACGCAACGCGCAACGCCTTGACCGTGAGGGCCGCAAGGGCGAGCGAAACTGCGGCAAAAATCGCGAGGCCCGGCCAATAGAGCAGCGCGGGCGAGCCGCTGTCGAATGCCGCCGTCCCGCGTGCGGCGGCAATTCGCCGGTGCAACTCGGTGACGAAGGTCGAATAGGCGGCGTCCTGACGCGACTGCTCGATCATGCTGCGCCAGGAACTCGAGGCGATCGTGACCTTTGGCCCTTGCAGCGGCCAGATCTCGGCGAGAAACCGATAGGTCTGCATGTTCACCGGCCGAAACGACAGCCGCACCCGTCGGATGTCGGCGTAAGGGAAGCGGCCCCGGCGCATGCCCGCTTGCCATTCAAGCGCGTCGGCCGCCAGGCGAAACTGCCAGGGGGCGCCGAACAGCGAAGGCTTGTAGCTGTAGGCGTTCGGATCCTTTTCGCCGTCGAGGTTGGGGCTCATGGGCGTTCGTGCAGGCTCATGGTCCGGATAGGAACCCACGGAAATTCAGGAACTTCTCGCTAAGAGAGCCGGTCGAGATGGACCTGTCCACGCGCAGCGGCCAAAAGCGGGCCGCACCGCAATAATTGTGCTTTTCCGACGGAACTGGTTCGGGGTTATGGGGTTTTTCTAGTAGCGCGAGTGAGTGGGAGGGCAAGTGATGATCCTGTATCATGACGCCCGAAGCAAAGAAAAAACAAGGCGAAGCCCGATCGCCCGCCCCGCCGGGGCCGTCCGCGCAGAAGAACCCTCCGTTCGACACGCGCGAGCTTGACGATCTGCCGCTGCCCAACGACCAGGATCCGCCGTACCGGTCCTGGTGGGTTGTCGATTACGCCGACCTTCAAATGGCTATTTCGAAACGCCGCCACGCAGTCTAGATTGTTGGGGTTCCCGGCAACCCTCCGCCTTGCCGGGACGGGTCCGATAGGCGGCCCGCGCGATCCCCAACGAGGTTTCCATGTTCAGATACGGCATTGCTCTGCTCGCCGCAGCGACGGCAGCGATCACTTCTGCTGCACCGGCGTCCACCGCCCCGTATGACGGCCGCTGGAGCGTCCTCATCCAGACCACCAGAGGGCCCTGCGACCAGGCTTATCGGTACGGACTCAGGATCGCGAACGGCAACGTGACTTATGCGGGCGAAGGCGGATTCACCGTCCGCGGCCGCGTGTCGGGCAATGGCAGTGTGCATGTCCGCGTGTCGTCAGGCGGCTCCTACGCCGACGGCCACGGTCGGCTGTCGCATAGCTCCGGTTCGGGAAGCTGGCGCGGCCTCGGTTCGCAGGGCGGCTGCTCAGGGCGCTGGTACGCCGACCGGCGGGGTTAGCGTGCGACGAGCGCCCGCCTACAGCGGGATCGCCAACAGCGTATCGATCTGCCGGCTGTCGAGGATGACCGTCTTCTCGGCGAAGCGGGCCGCTTCGCCATTGAGCACGACGCGATCGCGATAGACGCCGGTCGCGAACAGCATCGTCTCGCCGGTGTGCATGATGCGCGCGACCATGAAGTTCGTGCGCACCCGCAGGCCGTCGGCATCCGCGGACTCCAGGCGCGACGGACCGATCACATGCCGATAGCGCTGCGCCTCGTAGATGTTCGCCTCGCGCAGCGCCTTGACGCGATCGCGCAGCATCGCGCGCGAGGTGGTGTAGATCACCGATAGCGGCAGCCCTTGTTCCACGTTCTCCGCCGTGGTGACGCGGTAGATGCCATCATCCATGAAGAAATCGGGCCACGCCTCGAAGCGGCCATCGTCGATCGCCTCGACATAGGCCGCATTGAGGCCCTGCACCGCGAGCAGCCGCCCGATGTCCGCGCTCGCCCCGCCCGCCACGACTGCCTCACATCCCCATCTGCTGGCGGTAGGCCTTCCAGAACCCGCGCACGGCGGCTTCGCTCACGCGGCTTTCCTCCGACGAGGTGCCGCTGCCGCCCATCTCGACCACCGACTGCTCGCCGTCCGTGCCGCGGATGCCGCGCTGCACGAAGCCCGCGGCGGCGCCGTCCTCCATCGAGATGAAGCCTGACGGGCCGATGAGATTGGCCTGGCGCAGGCGCAGCTCGGTCATCGCGTCGTCGTCGCCGACATAGCCGAAGCAGGTCCACACCAGCTCGGTGCGCTCGAGCCCTTGCGGCACCACGCGCCGCACCGCGAGGCTGTTTCTGATCTGCTGCAGCACGAATCCCGGAAACACCGACAAGATCTGGATGCCGATGCCGTCGCCGAACTCATCGACGTTCTTGAGAAGCTCCGGCGCCTCCAGGCTGTAGCCGTGATGGGCGGTGCGCAGGCCCGCCTGCTCGTATTCCTTGCCGGCGACGTCGGCCGACATGGAGTAGCTGATGTGGTTGGCGCCGCTCTCGCTGATCACCAGCCCGCCCTTCTGCGACAGGCGGTTGAGGCGGAAGGTGGTGAAGAACATGTGCAGGAGGCTCGCGTGGTAGGAGTCCTTCACGTTCTCCATGTAGAGCTTCCAGTTGCTCGGCAGCATCTGGCTGTAGCCGCCGAGCAGCTTGACCGGCGCCTTCATGACGCGGCGGATCTTGGTCGCGATCTCCGGTCCAAGATACTCCTCGATCGGCGGCGCTTTCTCGCCGAGCGTGCCGAACACGAGGCCGGCGAAGACCTCGACGCGCAGCTGCCGCGGCGCATGGTGGTCGGGCCGTGAATCCGCCGGCATGCCGCCCTTGCCCCCGACACCGCGCCGGAAGGCGACGCCGGTGAGCTTGCCGGTGAGGTCGTAGGTCCAGTTGTGATAGACGCAGACGATCTCGCGCGCCTCGCCGCGCTGTTTCAGGCAGAGCAGCGAACCGCGGTGCGCGCAGCGGTTCTCGAACGCGTGGATGACGCCGGCGCCGTCGCGCGTCACCACCACCGGCATCTCGCCGAGATTGGACGTGCGGTAGGTGTTCGGCCCCGGCAGCTCCGCCTCGAGACAGAGAAAGGTCCAGGTATTGCCGCGGAAGATGCGCGCCTGCTCCTCGGCATAGAGATCGGGATCCGAGTAGAGCCAGTACGGAATCCGCGTGAGGCCCTCGGCGGGCCAGCTGCGCGTCTTCTCGCGCGGTTCCGCAGGCGTCTGGATGTTCATCGGCTTTGCTCGCGGCTCATTCCAGCTTGACCTTGGCGGCCTTGATGACCTTGTTCCAGCGCTCGACCTCTTCGCGCATGAATTTCGCGGTCTGCGCCGGATCGCTGCCGACCGGCTCGGCCGACAGGTCCTCGAAGCGCTTGCGGATATCGGGCTGCTTGATCGCTTCCGCGATGTCGGCGCTGATCTTCGTCGCGATCCGCGGCGGCATCTTCGGGGGCCCGACCACCGCGAACCACGCCGAGGACGCGAACCCGAGCAGCGTATCCGCGATCGTCGGCACGCCCGGCATTGCGCTCATGCGGCCGGGGGCGCCGACCGCGATCAGCTTGAGCTGTCCGCCCTTCACCAGCGACAGCGAGACGCCGAGATTGTCGAACATGAT
>WNFD01005144.1_pt1 | contig 18190 bp, 17 predicted proteins | sample 5400491 | NCBI WGS metagenome assembly WNFD01 (sample SAMN13153343, study PRJNA577476) | soil metagenome | isolation source: 120 cm saprolite under Douglas fir tree site 2 hole 2 replicate 2 | place: USA:California | collected 2015-04-18 | reverse complement strand
GTAACATTCCTCGGGCTCATGGGTCCCTCTCAACAAGTAGGCCGCCGAAGACACGTCGGCCGACCTTGAACGCCTCAGGGAGCGTCATGCCCGCTCCGTGTTCGTGCTGGTTGTTCTCCCACCATGCCCGTAGATGTTCTTCCGACCGGAAGAAATTCAGCTTCGTTCAGAGGACGGTACACGCGCGCCCGTTACCGGGTACCAATCGCGTCACCCACACCATGACGTCGTGAGCATCTGGCGCCGGTCCGTCTGGGCCGACCGCAAACCGTAGCGGGGCGTTGCAGTGATGGCAGCGCGTTGTGATCCTGACGGCTTCATTCAGCATCGGCGCGATCCCGAGGGCGTCGATCGCGCAACAGGTGAACCGCTCGCGGCCATCGGCGCGACGTACCACGAAGGGTGTCGGTGACGTGGAGAACGGGTAGGCAAGCTCGATGCTGTCGCCGCGCAGTATGAGAAGGTCGTCGTCGCTCAAGGTAGCGAGCGTCTTGGCGATCGCCTCCGAATGGGCACCTGCGAGACTGTCGGCAACAGCCGCCACGCTCACCGGACCTCCAGAGTCGGCGAAGAGCCGCAGGACGGCCCGAAGCACGGGGGTTTCCCTGGCCGCTCGGCGGTCTCCGGCTCGCGCTTCGACATCGCTGTCACCAAGCTCGTCGGCAGTCTTGATCACGACGTTCGGCATCAGCGGCTCCTCTGGCTCGTGTCGGCCAGGGCTACGATAGAGTCTGTAGTTACTCCAGACTCAAGCGCTATTTCAGGGAGGGGGAAAGGCATGGACGGGACCCGTCAGATCGCCATCGGCAGGTTGTCGAAGCACACGGGCACCAACATCGAGACCATCCGCTACTACGAGCGGGTGGGCTTGTTGCCCGCTCCCGCTCGGAGCCCAGGCGGCTACCGGCTCTACGGGACCGACCATCTCAAGCGCCTGAACTTCATCCGCCGCGCCCGCACCCTGGGGTTTTCGATTGGCGAGATCAGAACCCTTTTACGGCTCGCAGACGAGCGCAAGCGCCCGTGCGCCGAGGTTCGGGTGGTCGCGGAGGCTCATCTCAACGATGTGCGCGCCAAGATAGCAGACCTCAGGAGGATGGAGCGGGTACTGCAGGCGACGGTGGCGAAGTGCGCGCAGGGCAGGCGCTCCGACTGCGCATTGATCGAGGCGCTCTATCGGAACGGCTCGGCGGTCGCTTGAACGACGGGCCAGGCGCTCTTCAAGGCCTCTTGACCTTGCCCTATGGGGTAAGGCCTATCCTGTCCTCATGGAGCGAAATGGACTGCTCATCGGCGAGGTGGCAGCGCGCAGCGGCGTGAGCCGCAAAGCGCTACGGCTGTACGAGGCGCGGGGTATTTCTTCCGACGCCGCGACGCACCCCATCGGGCTATCGAACGTACCCCGTCGATGTCCTCGGCGTGCTCCACTTCGTCACGCAAGCCCGGCGTCTAGGACTGACCCTGCGCGAGATAGGGAGCATCGTTGCGCTTCGGTGCGCAAAGCCAGGGCCGTGCGTTCATGTGCGCGCCCTTTTGGAGCGAAAGGTCACCGAGCTGGACAACCTGCGGCGTGAGCTCCGGGGCCTTCTCGATTCCTGGGAGACCTCGAGTCAGCGCCGGGGCGTTGTTTGCCAGCACATCGAGGGGAAAGGAGGTGATACGTCATGGAAAGGATCTCGCTCTGCCCAGCCTGCACCGCGTGTCCAGAGATCGTCATGGAAGGCGACACCATCCGCATCGGTGAGGACAAGAACGTCGTCGTCCTGAAGAAGGCGGAGTGGAACGTCCTAGTCGACGCTATTATTGAGTCTTGCGTAATTAATGGAAAAATATACGATTTGCTCCGACACGGTTATTTATTAGTCGCTGCTCTCTCGAGTTCCTCGATCTCTGGGTGAGCCTTCTCTACCCAGTACATCATCCCCATCTCGCGGTACATCGTCGTCGCGGTCGTGAGGTGCTCCCGCGCCTGCTCGCGCTTCGCTGTGCGCCGATAGAGCTTGCCGAGGCCGAGGTGGCAGTGGGCGACGAGCGGGCGCATGCCCAGTGCCTCGGCCAGAGCCAGGGCCTGCTGGTAGTGGGCTGCGGCCTGCTCGACATCAGGGGGGTCGGCGTGGGCATAGACAACGCCAAGCTGATGCAGCGCGTGTGCCTCGGTCCCGCGTTCCTTCTGCTGCCGGGCCAGGTCGAGCGCCTGGCACGCGTGCTGTAAGGCCTCCTCACCGTATCCCGTCAGACGACAGACCTCGCTGAGCCATGCGACATAGAGGGCATGATTGAACCGCACACCCGTGCGGATAGTTACGCTGGTCGCCTCCTCCAGCAGCGCACGTCCCTCCGCGAGGCGCCCCTGCAGCGCAGCGGCATAGCCCAGGGCCGCAGAAATTGGGCTTACCCAGAGCCGGCTGCCGGAGGCACGACAGAGGGCCAGGCCCTGGTCGAGTACCCGGACGGCGTGCTCCAGGTCCCCTTGGGCGAGGTACAGCTGGCCGAGGCAGCCGTGGACCACGATCGAATCCTGCCCTCGGCCTTCGAGCGTGGCGAGGCGGAGCGCCTCCTCCCCGTAACGCCGGCCCTCGGCGAAGGCTCCGAGCGCGCCGAAGGTCCGCGTCAGCCACGCCTGGGATTGGATCTGCCGGTCTGTCCTGGGGGTGCCAGACTGCTGGGCCGCCTCCTCCACACTCCGCCGCAGCAGCTCAGCCGCCCGGCCGAAGTCGCCGATGCCATAGTATGTCTGCCCCAGGGAGAGGGATGCTTGCCCCTGCAAGGTGCTGTCGCCGAGCGCGGCCGCAAGCGCGAGGGCCTGCTGGCCCGCTGCTATGGCACCGTCGGAGTCTCCCGTCTGCCGAAGTACAAAGGCCACACTGGCCAGCACCCGTCCCAGCCGGGCCCGGTCGTCGAGCGCGCGGGCCAGGGCCTCGGCCTCGCCCAACAGGGCAAGGCGCCGCTCAGGCTCTCCCAGTGAGTTCAGCGGGCGTACCAACGCGAGGCGGAGGTCGAGGGCCAGCACCCTGGTGTCGCCGTCCTCGGGCAGGTGCGCGAGGGCCTGGAGGGCCTGCTCGAGGTGAGCCACCGCGTCGCCGAACGCGGCGCGGTCGTGGGCCCTGGCGCCAGCCTGCTGACAGTAGCTCACGGCCTTCTGCCACACCTCGCCCCGAACGGCATGATAGGCGAGCCTTTGCACGTGCTCGTCGAGGTGATCTGCGTGGAGTCGCTCCGTCATCACGACAATCTGGGCGTGGAGCGAGCGGCGGCGATCATTGAGCAGACCACCGTACGTCACTTCGTGGGTCAAGGCGTGTTTGAACGTGTACTCGAGCTCCGGAAAGAGGCGCACTTCGTAGAGAAACTCCGCCGCCTGCAGCCGGGTGAGTGATTGACGAATGCTGTCCTCGGGCTCCTCTGCAATCGCCTGCAGCAATGCGAATGGCACGTCCTTGCCGACGACGGCCGCAGCCTGCAGCAGTCGTTTGTCTTCGGGAGCGAGGCGGTCGATGCGCGCAGCCAGCATCGCCTGAGCCGTAGCCGGAAGCTGCAGGTGTTGGATCTGCCCCGCGAGTTGGTATGCTCCGCGTTCTCCAGTGAGCGCATGCGTCTCCACCAGCGCCCGCACGCTCTCCTCGAGGAAGAACGGATTGCCCTGCGTACGCTCGATCAATAGGCGCTTGAGATCTTCAAGCTCCAGGCCCGCGCCGAGCAACGCTTCCAGCAGCTCTCCCGCGCTCGCCGCGGGCAGTGCATCGAGGCGCACCTGCTGGTAGTACGTCTTGCTGCCCCAACCGTGGGCGTACTCCGGGCGATAGTTCACCAGCAGGAGCAGCCGGGCCGTCGGCAGGCTCTCGACCAACAGGTCGAGCCACGCCTGCGTTTCGCCATCGACCCAGTGCAGGTCTTCCACCACGAGCAGCACGGGCTGCACCTGGCTCTCCCGCACCAGCAGCCGCTTCAGCGCGTCGAGCGTCTGTCGCCGGCGCTGCGGCGGATCGAGCCGCGTCCACTCGGGGTCCTCGACCGATACGTCGAGCAGCGACAGGAACACGGCGAGCGTCGGCTCCAGCGCCCGATCCAGCGACAAGAGCTTGCCCGTCACCTTCTCGCGCACCTTCCGGCCGTCGTCGCGCGGCTCGATGCCGAAGTAGCCGCGCAAGAGCTCGATCACCGGAAAGTACGTGGTGGCCTTGCCGTAGGACACCGAAGCGGCCTCGAGCACCAGCCAGCCTCGGCTGCGATGCGAGTGCGTGAACTCCCAGACCAGCCGCGACTTGCCGACGCCGGGCTCACCGACCACCGCCACGAGCTGGCCGTGCCCCTCGCCCGCTCGCTCCAGCGACTGGCGCAGCACCTCGATTTCCGCGTCGCGACCCACGAAGCGCGTGAGCCCACGCGACGCCGCGGCTTGCAGCCGACTCCGCACCGGGCTCACGCCGGTCAGCTCGAAGATCTCGATTGGCGCGGCGAGCCCCTTTACCGGCACGGGACCGCGCGAGGCGACCTGGACGAAGCCTTCGGCCAGGGCCAGCGTCTCCGGAGTCAGCAGGATCGTGCCGGGCTGGGCCATCTGCTCCATGCGCGCAGCTAGGTGCGTGCTCTGACCGACTGCCGTGTAGTCCATGTGCAGGTCGGAGCCGATCGCCCGGACCACGACGTCACCCGAGTTCAGCCCCACGCGAATCTGGATCGGTACGCCGAAGCTGCGAAACACGCCCTCGGCGTAACGCTTCACCGACTCTTGCATCCGAAACAGCGCCATGATCCCGTCGCCCATCACCTGATTGACGGTGCCCTCGTAACGGTGCACGGCCTCCATCATGTGCTCGAGCACGGGGTCGAGAAACTTGCGCGCCTCCTCGGGGTCGCGGTCGGCGAGCAGCTCCATCGACCCTTTCAGGTCGGCGAACAGCACCGTCACCTGCTTGCGCTCGCCTTCGAGCGCCGCCTTCGAGTTCAGGATGCGTTCGGCCAGATGCTTCGGGGTGTACGTCTCAGGAGACGCGAAGCGCGGGGTCGTGGGGCCGGTCGACGCCGAGGTTGATCCTGCCGGATGGGCGCACTCCGAGCAGAACTTGGCCGTGGGGGAAAGCTGCGCCCCGCAGTTGGCGCACGCCCGTGCCAGGGGAGCCGCGCACTCCTCGCAGAACTTCGCGCCGGGGTGGTTATCGTGCTGGCAGCGCGGACACTTCATCCCGGCTCTCTCCTGGGCGACGTGAGAACGCAAACGGTCGGTTCAGCACCCCGTGAGCGGTGGCCGGACTCTAGCGCGGGCGACCAGAAGGGTCAACACTGACCACCCGATGTGTAAGTCCTCAACGCGCCCACGGCAAGTCGGACGCGTAGATACAGGACCACATCAGATCCTGCGAGCGGCGCAGGCGGCGCGTGGCATCGGTCAGTCGCTCACGAAGCTCGCGAAGATCATCCGGGGCTCCGTTGGCGAGTTCGTGGTCGGCCTGAGCCCAGACGTACTCGGCGGGGTTGAGTTCTGGCGCGTAGGCGGGAAAGTAGTGGACGTCGAGTCGCGGATGATTGATGAGGAAGTCCCGGACCTCTCGCCGCCGATGGATCGGCCCGCGATCCCACAGCAAGGCGATCGGTCCGCGGAGGTGGCGCACCAGGTGACGCAGGAAGGCCTGGATATCGAGGCCCGTGAAATTGTGGGCCCGACAGCGGAGGTAGAGCGCCACGCGTTGGCGCTTGGGCGACACCGCCAGTCCGCTGCAGACCGACAGGCGATCGTGGCGGTACCGGTGTCGGATGCACGGCGTCTGCCCGCGCGGTGCCCACGTTCGTTGGACGTTCGGAATGAGTAGAAACCCGCTCTCATCCACGAACACGAGATGGGCGCCACGTCGAGCGGTGTTTTTTTATCCGCGGCCACTCGTCCCGCTTCCACCGGGCGATCGCGGCCTCGTCGCGCTCGACCGCCCGCCGCTCGGGCTTCTGGCAGCTCCAGCCCAAGGCAGTCAGCACCTTCCACACGTGCGCAGGGTGATAGCGGACGCCGAATTCTTGGTGGATCAGCTCGGTCACGCGCGGCAGGGTCCAGAGATCCGTCCGGTACCCCGCGTGCAGCGCACCGCGGGTCAACAGTTTCACGAGTTGACGTTTCTCGGCGACGGCCAATCGCGGCGGACGTCCCGGGGCCGGTTTGGGCTGCAGTCCCCGGGGGCCTTTCCGTCGGTACGCCTGCCACCAACGAAACACGGAACTCACCGTGGCGCCGACCTTGCGGGCGACGGTCGAGAGGGACTGCCCCGACTCCACCAATTTGACTGCACGGCGGCGGCGCTTCTCCAGTTGCTTGGACGTTCCGGGAGGTCGCATGAGTCATCGTGCCGCAGGCCTCCCGAAGGCTATGCATTCTTTATGCAGGACTCAATAAGTCCGGTCGCGTCGGCCGGGTGTGATCGCGAGGGAGGCGTTCTGAGACACTGCCGCTCCAGATGTCGAGACCGTGAACGGAGTCAGGGCGTTTGTGCCAAGGACGCTCAGGGCCAAGGCGATCTGAGCGCCCCTCGCCCGACGCGTCTACGCCTGGATCGCGAAGAATCGCATGCGCCTGTCGTGCGAGCGGTAGTCCGGCTGCTCACCGCTTCAGCAGGACGACGCTCTCCGCACTGAAATTCGGCAGCGCGGCCCGCACTCCGGATCCCTCCACTGACGATAAGTGCCCGTATAGGCTGATCTCCACTCGGTGAGCCGCGCTGGCACGCGCGCTGCACCTCGCGGCCCGTAGCGTGCGTCCACGTCGGGACGCCGCGGAACTGACAGCGATGGCGCTGTTGCCTCGATCGGAGGCACGGCGCCATTTTTCTTTTTTGGAGGGACGGGATGGATGGGACGCGGCGGGAGTTCATCCGGGCGACGAGCACGGCCGCGCTGCTCGCCGGCGTGCCCGGCGGCTGGGCCGGAGGCGTGTACGCGGCCGACGGGCCCGAGGCGCCGAAGGTCCGGATCGGCATCATCGCGCTCACCGACTGCGCGTCGATCGTGATGGCCCACGAGCTCGGGCTTTTCAAGAAGCACGGAATCGACTCGACGATCTCGAAGGAGGCTTCGTGGGCGGTCATCCGCGATCGCGTGACGCTCGGCGAAAACCAGGCGACCCACATGCTCCTCGGCATCCCCTATGCCGCCACCATGGGGCTTCAGGGCTCGCCGGTGAAGCCGATGATCATCCCTATGTACCTCAATCGCAACGGGCAGGCGATCACGCTCACGAGGGCGTTGCTCGAGAAAGGGGTGAAGACGCCGCAGCAGGTCAAGCCGCTGGCCCAGGAAGCGAAGGCCAAAGGCGCCCCTATGACCTTTGCGATGACGTACCCGCCCGGCACCCACGCCATGTGGACACGCTACTGGCTGGGATCGGGCGGCATCAACCCCGATCGCGACGTCTCCCTGATCACCATTCCGCCGGCCCAGATGGTGGCCAACATGAAGGTCGGCAAGATGGACGGCTACTGCGTGGGGGAGCCCTGGGGCGCGCGGGCGATCGCCGATGGCATCGGTTTCACGGCCATCACCACGCAGCAGATCTGGAGGGACCATCCCGAGAAGGTCCTCGCCTTCACGGAGGAGTTCGCGCAGAAGAACCCGAAGACGGTGAAGGCCGTCATGCGCGCCGTGCTGGAGGCGAGCCAGTGGAACGACAAGCTGGAGAACCGGCCGCGGATGGCAGAGGTCGTCGGTCAGCCGCAGTACGTCAACGCCGGGAAGGAGATCATCCTCGGCCGCATGCTCGGCGACTACGACTACGGTGACGGGCGCAAGGAGAAGGACAAGTACTACATGACCTTCTTCGACCGGCAGACGAACTTTCCGCTCAAGTCCCACGGCGTCTGGTGGCTCAGCCAGTTCCGGCGCTGGGGGATGGTGAAGGAGCCGCCGGATTACAAGGGCCTCGTCGACCGCGTGCACCGGCCCGACATCTACCGCGAGGTGGCCCAGGAGATGAGCGTCGAGACGCCGCGCGAGGACATGAAGAAGGAGACGCTCTTCGACGGCGTTACCTTCGACCCGGCCGACCCTGAGAAGTACGCGAAGAGCTTTGCCGTCCATTCAATGGCCTAGCCGAAGGGCGCGATGCGTAACGACATATCCCAGAAGGTGATCCTGCCGCTGCTGGGGGCGGCGTGCGTGCTCGTCGTCTGGTCGATCGTGAGCGTGACCGTCGCACCGGACCTCCCGTCGCCGGGCCGGACGTGGCGGGAGTCCCAGCGTTACGTGCTGGAGCCGTTCTTCAAGGACGGCGAGATGAACCAGGGCATCGGGCGGCTCGCGTTGTATTCGCTCGTCCGAGTGGGCAAGGGATTCGCGCTGGCGCTCGCGATTGGCACGCCGATCGGCTTCCTGCTCGGGCTCTCGCGGAGGTTCCACCAGTCGTTCGACCCGATCGTGCAGTTCATGCGGCCGATCTCGCCCCTGGCGTGGCTGCCGCTCGGGCTCGTGATCTTCCAGAAGTCGGAGCCGGCAGCCATCTTCACCATCGCGCTGTGCGCGATGTGGCCGACGGTGATCAACACGGCCGTCGGCGTCCGGTCGATCAGCGCGGATTATCTGAACGTGGGACGCGTGCTGAAGCTCTCTCGCTTCAAAACGCTGACGCGGATCGTCATCCCGGCCACGCTCCCCTACGTCTTCACCGGCTACCGTCTGTCGCTCGGGCTCGCGTGGCTCGTGATCGTCGCGGCGGAGATGCTCACGGGGACACCGGGCGTGGGCGGGTTCCTCTGGCAGGAGTACAACAGCCTCGTCTACTCGCACATCATCCTCAGCGTGATCACGATCGGCGCCATCGGTTTCGTGCTCGATCGCCTGATGGGCCTCGTCGAGGCGCGCGTTCGGATCGACTGATGGCCTACCTCGAGGTTCGGGGCCTGCGGAAGTCCTACGGCACGCGAAGCGGCCCGACGGCGGTGCTGGGCGGTGTGGACTTGACCCTGGAAGAAGGCGAGTTCGTGGCGGTCGTCGGGTACTCCGGATCGGGGAAGACCACGCTGGTGTCCCTCATCGCTGGTCTCCTCGCGCCCGACCGCGGCGAGATCCTGCTCGAGGGTGTGCCCGTGACCGGGCCGGGACCCGAGCGCGGCATCGTGTTCCAGCAATACTCACTGCTGCCGTGGCTCAGCGTCCGGGGCAACGTGGCGCTCGCCGTCGACGCGGTGAACCCCGGACTGCCGGCGCCCGAGCGCCGGCGCATCACCGACGAGTTCATCGCCCTCGTCAACCTCACGCCGGCCGCCTGGAAGCGCCCGCGAGAGCTCTCGGGCGGGATGCGGCAGCGGGTGGCGGTGGCCCGCGGGCTCGCGATGCGGCCCAAGCTCCTGCTGATGGACGAGCCGTTCAGCGCGGTCGACGCGCTCACGCGCGCCACGCTGCAGGACGAGCTGCTGAGAATCTGGGGCGAGCGCCGGTCGACGGTGATGCTGATCACCAACGACGTGGACGAGGCCATCTTGTTGGCCGACCGGATCTACCCGATGACGCCCGGACCGGGCGCCGTGCTCGGGCCCGCGATCGAGGTCGGCTTGCCGCGTCCGCGGCGGCGCCGGCACATGAGCCTCGAGCCGGCTTATCAGAAAGCTCGTCAGGCCCTCGTCGAATTTCTGCGCGCGGCCAGGACGGCGCGGTAAATGGCCTCGTTCGTCGAGATCGCCCAGCTCGGCAAGACGTACGAGACGCCGTCCGGCCCGGCGGTCATCGTCCGCGACTTCACGCTGTACGTCGACGAAGGCGAGTTCGTCTGCCTCCTGGGCCACTCCGGGTGCGGCAAGACGACCGTGCTCTCGATCCTCATGGGGCTCGTCGCGCCGAGCACGGGGGGCGTCGTGATGGCGGGCCGGGAGATCGACGGACCGGGCACCGATCGCGGCGTCGTCTTCCAATCGGCGACGCTCCTGCCGTGGATGTCGGTGCGCGACAACGTGCGCCTCGCGCGCGAGCAGGTCGTCTCGGGGGCCGATCGCGACGTCGAGTCTTACCTGGCGTCGGTCGGCCTCGGCGAAATGGGCGAGCGATATCCCCGCGAGCTGTCGGCCGGGATGCAGCAGCGCGTCGGGGTCGCGCGGGCTTTCGCGCTCGAGCCGCGGCTGCTCCTGCTCGACGAGCCCTTCTCGCTCCTGGACGCGCTGACCCGCATGGAGCTGCAGGACGAGCTGATCACGCTCTGGGAGGCCAAGCGCCGGACCGTGATCATGGTCACCCACGACGTGGACGAGGCGCTCCAGCTCGCCGACCGGATCGTCATGATGACCAACGGCCCGGCCGCGACGATCGGGCGCATCTTCGACGTGCCGTTCCCCCGGCCTCGCCGCCGCGACGAGCTGCTCGCGCGCCCCGACTACTTCTGGTTGCGGGACTCCATCGTCGCCTTCCTCGAGGAGCAGGCCCATGCGACCGCGTGACGCGAGCGGCGACGTCGACACCGCCGCCTGGCGATCGACGATGTGCCCGTACTGCGGCGTGGGCTGCGGGCTCCTGGTGCAGGTCCGCGCCGGCCGCGTGACGAAGGTCAGAGGCGATCCCGCTCATCCGGCGAACCTCGGCGACATCTGCGCGAAGGCCGTCCACCTCCCACCGATCCTGGGAACGGCGGACCGCCTCCTTCATCCGCAGATCCGCGTGCGCCGCGGCGCGGAGCTCGAGCGCGTGCCGTGGGAGCTGGCGCTCAGGTTCACGGCCGACCGAATGCGCGAGATCATCACGGCCCACGGATCGGACGCGGTCGCCTTCTACGCGTCGGGCCAGCTCCTCACCGAGGAGTACTACCTCGGCTCCAAGCTTGCGCGGGGGTTCGTCGGCACCAACAACTTCGACACGAACTCGCGGCTCTGCATGGCCTCGGCCGCGGCGGGGTACGCGCGCTCCCTGGGATCGGATGGTCCGCCGGCGTCGTACCAGGACATCGATCTCGCCGATTGCTTCCTGCTGCTCGGCACCAACACCGCCGACTGCCATCCCGTGACCTTCAAGCGGATCAGACGGCGAAAGCTCCAGGCGCCCGACGACGTGACGGTCATGGTTGTCGACCCGCGCTGGACCGAGACCGCCGACATCGCCGACCTCCATCTGTCGCTGCGCCCCGGCTCCGACATCGCGCTGCTGAATGCGATGCTGCACGTGCTGTGGCGCGAGGGCCTCCTCGACACACGCTTCGTCGCGGAGCACACGACCGGCTGGGAAGGCCTGCGCGCGGTGATCGAGCGCTATCCGCCCGAGCGCGGTGCCGCCCTGACCGGGCTCTCCCGAGAGGTCATCGTCACGGCCGCGTTGAGATTTGGCCGTGCGCGTGCGGCGCTGAGCTTGTGGTCGATGGGGATCAACCAGAGCCACGTCGGCACGGACAAGAACGCGGCGATCATCAATCTGCACCTGGCGACGGGCCAGATCGGCCGGCCGGGCGCGGGGCCGTTCTCGCTGACCGGCCAGCCGAACGCGATGGGCGGACGCGAAACGGGCGGGCTCGCGCATCTCTTGCCGGGGTACCGGCTCGTCAGCGACGCCGCGGCGCGCGCGGCCGTCGAGCGTCACTGGGCGATTCCCGCCGGGCGCCTGCCGTCGACGCCCGGGCGCTCGGCGCTGGAAATCTTCGACGGCCTCGCGAGCGGTGAGGTGCGCGCGGTGTGGATCATCTGCACCAACCCGGCGGCCTCGATGCCCGATCTCGACCTCGTCGAGAAGGCGCTGCGGCAGGCCGAGCTCGTGGTGGTCCAGGACGCCTATCACCCGACGGAGACGACGCGCTTCGCCGACGTGCTCCTGCCCGCCGCTCAGTGGCCCGAGAAGGACGGAGTGATGACCAACTCCGAGCGGAGGCTCACGTACCTGCCCAAGCTCGTCGACCCGCCGGGCGAAGCGCTGCCGGACGCCGTGATCCTGACGCGGTTCGCCCACGAAATGGGCTGGAAGGAGGCGTTCTCATGCGCGAGCACAGCCGAGATCTTCGACGAGTTCGCGTCGCTGACGGCCGGAACAGGCTGCGATTACTCCGGGGTGAGCCACGCCCGCCTCCAGGCCGGCCCTTTGCAGTGGCCCGTTCCCGCGCCCGACCACCCCGGCACAGCGCGTCTCTACACGGACGTCGTCTTCCCGACTCCTGACGGGCGCGCTCGGTTCCTCGTCGTCGAGCACGTGGAGCCGCTCGAGGCGCCCGACGCCATCTTTCCGCTGGTCCTGACGACGGGTCGTGTGCGCGACCACTGGCATACGCTCACGCGCACCGGCAAGTCCCCGGCGCTCGCCTCGCGTACGCCCGAGCCGATCCTCGAGGTGAATCTCGGCGACGCGCGGCGCGCCGGCATCCAGGACGGGGATTTCGTCGAGGTCACGTCCCGCCGCGGCAAGGTCGTGGCTCAGTGCCGCGTGAGCGCCGCCATCCGTGAGGGCACATGCTTTCTGCCCTTCCACTGGGGTCGGCAAGCCGGGTTCTACAAGAGCGCCAACAACCTGACGCTGAGCGGTCGCGATCCGGTGTCGCACCAACCGGAGCTGAAGGCCTGCGCCGTGCGCCTGCGGCGGGTCGCCGAGGCGACCGGGGTCGCGGAGTCGATCAGGGGCTTGGGGTCGATCACATGAACAAGATCGAAGCGCTCAAGGCCGAGCGCGACGGCCTCGACGTCACCGAAGACCTCGTACGCTTCGCCCGCGAGGGGTGGCGGACCATCGCCGACGACGACAAGGAGCGGCTGAAGTGGGTCGGCGTGTTCCACCGGAAGCCGACGCCGGGCCACTTCATGATGCGCATCCGGATGGCCAACGGCATCGTCACCGCGGCGCAGGCGCGCCTGCTCGGCGAGATCACGAAGGCGACGGGCCGGAACATCGCCGACGTGACCACGCGACAGCAGATTCAGCTCCGCTGGGTGACGATCGAGGGCGTGCCGGATGTCATCGCGCGCCTCGGGGCGGCGGGGCTGTCTAGTTTACAAACCGGCATGGACAACATTCGCGGCATCGTCGGGTGCCCCGCGACCGGCCTCACCCCGCACGAGCTGTTCGACACCGCGCCCATCGCGGCCGCGTTCCAGCGGATCTTTCTCGGCAACAAGGCGTTCACGAACCTGCCGCGGAAGTTCAACGTCACGATCACCGGCTGTCTCGAGCACTGCACCGCCGGCGAGACCCAGGACATCTCGATGACGCCGGCGATCGCCACGCGCGATGGGGCGGAGGTCGCCGGGCTCAACGTCGCCGTCGGCGGCAAGCAGGGATCGGGCGGGCCGCGCTTCGCGACCGATCTCGACGCCTTCGTCGCTCCCGGAGAAGCGGCGGACGTGTGCGCCGCGATCGCCCTCATCTTTCGCGACCACGGCCCGCGCGAGGCGCGAAGCAAGGCCCGCCTCGCCTTCCTCGTGGACGAGTGGGGAGGCCCGCGGTTCCGCAAGGAGCTCGAAGCGCGCCTCGGGCGCGCCCTGCCGCCGGCCGGGCGCGACGCGCGCGGGGCCACGACCACCGATCACCTCGGGATCTTCCGCCAGCGGGAGCCCGGCCTGAATTACATCGGGCTCAAGACGCCCGTCGGCCGCGTCACCGGCGATCAGCTTCTCGAGCTGGCGCGGCTCGCCGATCGATACGGCCGCGGCGATCTGCGCTTCACGCCGTCGCAGAACGTGCTGATCCCTCACATTCCCGACAGGCTCCTGGGTGAGCTGACGCAGGAGCCGCTGCTGCGGGAGCTGCCGTACAACCCGTCGGAGATCCAGCGCGGTCTCGTCTCCTGCACCGGCACCGATTTCTGCAATCTCGCTCTGATCGACACGAAGACCCGAGCGCTGGCGCTGGCGCGGGAATTCGAGCAGCGGCTCGGGACAGCGCGCCCTCTCACCGTGCGGTGGTCAGGCTGCCCCGCCTCCTGCGGCAACCACCACACCGCGGACGTCGGCCTGCAGGGCTGCAAGGTGAAGGTGGACGGCAAGATCGTCGACGGCGTCCACGTCTTCGTCGGCGGCCGGGGCGGGCGGGAGCCGCGGGCCGCCGAAAAGATCCTGGAAGACGTGCCGTGCGACGAGCTGCCGGAGGTGCTGGACCGCCTGGTCCGATTCTTCCCTCGCGGCGACCGGAGGAAGGGGGAGACATGAACCGCGGCTTCGTCTCGTTCGTGGGCGCCGGCCCCGGCGACCCCGAGCTGATCACGCTCAAGGGATTGCGCCGCCTCCGCGAGGCGGAGGTCGTCCTGCACGACCGGCTGATCCCCCTGCCCCTCCTCGACGAGGTCAGCCCGGGCGCCACCATCATCGACGTCGGCAAGGCACCCGGCCGTCCGTGTGTGGGCCAGGGGCACATCAACTGGCTGCTGGTGGACTGGGCGCGACGGCGCGAGCGCATCGTGCGGTTGAAGGGCGGCGATCCGGCCGTCTTCGGACGCCTCGGCGAGGAGATCGAGGCGGTGCGGTCGGCGGGGATCGCGTTCGAGGTCGTTCCGGGCGTCACCGCGGCGACGGCGGCGGCCGCGCGGCTCGGCATCTCGCTCACCGAGCGCGGGAGCGCCTCGATGATCGTCTTCGCGACCGGCACCGACCAGACGGGCCACCTTCCGGCCACGCTCGACTGGGACGTGCTCGCGCGCGCCGAGGGCACGCTCGTCTTCTATATGCCGGTCGGCGCACTCGACTCGATCACGGCGTCGCTGACGTCGCTGGGTCGTGATCCGCGCGAGGCGGCGATCCTGGTCGAGCACGCCGGCGTCGCGGGCGAGCGAGTAATCGCCGGCCGGCTCGGCGAGATCGCGGACGAGGCGCGTGCCGCCGGCGTCGGCCCGCCCGCGGTGCTGATCACGGGCCCGACCGTCGCGCTCGCCTCCGTGCCTCTGAGCGTCCGGCGGGTGCTCGCCGGCATGGGGACCTGAGCCGTGCCCGACTACTTCCCCGCGTTCCTCGATCTCCGCGGCCGGCGGTGCCTCGTCGTCGGCGGGGGCGAGGTCGGCGAGCGCAAGGTCCGCGCGTTGCTCGAGTGCGGGGCGCGGGTCACCGTGGTGAGCCCGGCCGTGACGCCGGGGCTGGCGGCCCTCGCCGCGAGCGGCCGCGTCGTGAATCGGGCGCGGAGCATCCGGCAGTCCGATCTGCGCGGCTGTGCGCTGGCGGTCGCCGCGACCGGTGATCCTCTCGTGGACGGGGCGGTGGCGGAGATGGCGCGCCGGTGGCGGGTGCTCGTGAACGTGGTAGACCGGCCCGAGCACTGCGACTTCATCCTGCCCTCGGTGCTCCGCCGCGGCGAGCTCCAGATCGCCGTCTCGACCGGCGGCCGGAGCCCCGCGCTGGCCCGCGAGATCCGACGGCGGCTGGAGGGGCTTTTCGGTCCCGAATATGCGGCGCTCGTCCGACGCGTGGGAATGGAGCGGTGTCGCGCCCGCGCGGCCGCCACGACCACTGCCGGGCGCCTCGAGGCGGGTGAGCGCGTCGCGAGGCTGGCGCTCGTCGGGCGCTAGCCTCTCCCCGTCCTAAATCCCAGAAGGGCGATTGTCGGTCGAAGGAAGATAGGTGGCGTAGAGCAGGGGGTCGGTGGAACCCGCTTCGACGAAGCCTTTCTTCCTGAGGGCGCAGCTATCGCAGCGGCCGCAGGCCCGCCCGTCGCTCGCTGGCTCATAGCAGGACCAGGTGAGCGAAAAATCAACCCCCAGGGCGTGGCCTGCGCGAATAATCTCCGCCTTGGTCATCCGTATAAGCGGGGTATGGATCCTGAACCGGCTTTTGCCCTCCACCCCGGCCTTTGTGGCAAAATTCGCCATCCGCTCAAAGGCCTCGATGTACTCGGGACGGCAGTCAGGGTACCCGGAATAGTCGAAGACGTTGGCTCCAAAGAATATATCCGCAGCGCCGAGAACCTCGGCCCAGGCCAGAGCGTGGGCGAGAAAGATGGTGTTCCGGGCAGGGACGTAAGTGACCGGGATCGCCGATCCGATTTCTTCGAGGCTCCGGTCTTTCGGGACGGCCAAGTCCGCGGTCAGGGCGGAACCGCCGATTAGCCGGAGGTCTAAAGTTAGGATCAGATGCTCTTTGGCGCCGAGTGCCGCCCCCACGCGCTTCGCCGAATCCAGCTCCCGGCTGTGACGTTGACCATAGGCGAACGACAGCGCATAGGGCACGTACCCTTGGCCCCGCGCGATCGCCAGCGTGGTCGCGGAGTCCAGACCGCCTGAGAGCAGCACCACCGCGGGCTTCATCAGACTCCTCGCTTCGCGCCCCACAGCAGGATATGGAGGCGCGGGGAATAACGAAGGCCATGGCGCGAGCACTCCTCCACGACCCAGCGTGAGCGTTCGAGGATTTCTTCCCGCCGGATTCCCTTGGGCATGAGGAGGATTCGATCACGGGGCAGGGTGAACCGCTCGCTGAGCTGCAGCAGCTCGGCAACGTCGCGGCGATCGGCCACCACGAACTTCCACCAGGCTGCCCGGGCGCGAAAGGCGCGGATCGCCTCCGGGTTGATCCGTGTCGCTTCCAGTACTCCCGAATTGGCCAGCTTCAGCGAGACGTTCCATTGATCGACCAGACCCGTGGAAGGCGGCAGGATCCCTGACGTCTCAACTTCGATGGTGAAGCCTCGGGCTTTCAGGGCTTCAACCAGCGGAGCGAACAAAGACGATTCGAGCGGCTCCCCGCCCGTGACCACCGCACGCCGGCAGGCGTACGCCGCTGCTTCCTCAACCACAGCCTCGAGCGTCACCTGACGGCCGCCGGCCGGGTCCCAGGAGTACTTGGTGTCGCACCAGCGGCATCCTACGGAACAGCCCTGGAGACGGATGAAGACCGCCGGTACGCCGGCAGTCACGCCCTCCCCTTGGAGGGAGTGGAAGCACTCGGCGATCCGGCCAGTGGTCGCGGCAGTCACAGGCGGTCGCGGCTCATCTCAGCGGTGCGAAACGCAGGCATGATCTCTCCAGCGAAGAGCCGCATCTGCTTCAGCAACAGATCCGGGGTTTCATCCTTGAACAGGCGGACGTCACGAAAGGACAGGGCAAGATGCTCGAGGCCACTCTTTCGAAAGTCTTCGATCGTGTGGACCACCTGGTCGGGGCTTCCCGTGATCACGTGGTGGCGCTCGCCAAGGGTTCCGACATAACCCTCGATCGACTTCGATCCGATGTCCGCCGGACTGAAGCAGGCGAGGGTGATCTTTCTGCCCCCACTCATTGCGCGGATCTTCTCCGCTCCTGCTCCCAGCTCTTCCGCCGAAACAGCCCAGGGCAGCCAGCCGTCCGACGTCTGGGCGACCCGCCGTAGAGAAGGATCGCTCATCCCGCCTACCCAGATCGGCGGCCCACCCCGCTGAGCGGGCTTCGGTTCGAACAACATCTCTCGAAAGTTGGTGTACCGCCCCGAGAAAGAGATCGGCCCCTCCTGACTCCACAGGTGCCGCAGGACTTTGATTCCTTCATCCAAGAATCGTCCGCGCTCCGTCCACGCGACCCCGACGGCCTCGAGCTCCTCCCGGATCCATCCGGTGCCGAGGCCCAGGATCACCCGGCCGCCCGACAGAGCGTCGAGCGTCGCGACCTCCCTCGCCAGGACGACCGGGTTCCGGGTGGGTGTGGCCAGGACCGTCGTGCCCATCGCGACGGTCCTCGTGATCGAGCTGACGAAGGCCAGCGTCATGAGCGCCTCGTAGAAGATGTGGCCGCGCTCGACGTGGTGCACGGGCACGATGACGTGGTCGGTGACCCACACCGAATCGAAGCGGAGCCGCGCCGAGGCATACTTCCACCGGTGAGGGAGACAGACGCCGAACTGCATATCGAAACGTGAGCGTATCACACGCGGACACGGGCTCGGACAGCCTTGATCCGAATCCTGCTACTGGACTGGCTGGCAATGTTGAGTCCGCCGAGTTGAACCCACCACCACCCCGCCTGTGCCGCTGCTGCCGGCGCGTGGCGAACGAGGCCGGCCGCCACCGGTCCCTGTCTAGCCGATGTCCGGCTCCATGCGGAGCGCGTCGTTGAAGCGGTTCGTGAAGTTCGCGATCGCGATCACGCGGGGCAGCTCGACGAGCTGCTGCTCGTTGAAGTGCTTCTTCAAGTCTTCCAGCGCCGCGTCGCGGATCGCCGCCGCGCTACGAGTGACGCGGTCGGCAGCGCCCGGATCTGCTCGTCGGTCACCCCCGCTTCGACGAAGCGGTGTGCGCGCGGGTTCAGTACTCGCACCCCGTTCACGACTGCCATGAGCGCCTCCTCCCTGTCGGCCTCCCGTCGTGATGGCGC
>WNFD01009980.1_pt1 | contig 18193 bp, 22 predicted proteins | sample 5400491 | NCBI WGS metagenome assembly WNFD01 (sample SAMN13153343, study PRJNA577476) | soil metagenome | isolation source: 120 cm saprolite under Douglas fir tree site 2 hole 2 replicate 2 | place: USA:California | collected 2015-04-18 | reverse complement strand
GTGTCTCCCCACTAAGCCGCACTTTCAGCCGCACCCGCTCCTTGTTGGGAATCGAAAGCAGATGATAGATGACTTCAAACCTCGGCTCCGAGGGATACCAATCGACACAGGTGACATCAGAAAGATAATTGAACGGACACTTCGCGTCGTCTCGCAACCAAGCGCAAGCCTCACGAATTGCCGACCGCTCGACGTAGATGGTCATCTCATCGCGATCAAACTTCACGCCTTCGACCGCCAGTGGATTCCAGGAAATCAGCCGCGAAATCGCCGGGTGCCCCTTCAGTTGCTCGAGATCGGTGACCGCCGGAGCCAGCGCCATCAGAGCTCACTCCTACCAGTAACGCCCAGTCCCCAATCCAGCGCGCCTTTTTTCCAGATGTACCAGAAGCCAACCAGCACGATCACGATGTACACCAGCATCTCCCAAAATCCGAACATCTTCAGTTGCCGCAGAATAATCGCCCAGGGATAAAGGAAGACCGCTTCCACGTCAAATAGGATAAACAGCATCGCCACCAGATAAAACTTGACCGAAAACCGCTTGCGCGCGTCTCCCACCGGCGTCATCCCGCATTCATACGGAGACATTTTCGCTCGGCTCGGCTTGCGATGGCCAATAATCCACGAAAGCAGCACGAACGCGCTAGCCAGCACGCCCGCTACCAGAAAATGGATCAATAACGGCAGGTAATTGGCAAAATAATTGTCGGGCATAGGAGAGCTGAATAAAAGTAGAGCAATCAACTAAACGTTCTAGATTAGAGTTCAAGCGGGGGAGTGTCAAGCGAACCCCGGCACTGTGAACCCCGGCGCTGGATTAGGCGAAATTTTTCGGTCGTCCTCGCTCTCGCACATCCGTACTTCCGTAATCATTGCGCCCGCCGCAATTTTCGACGACACTGTTTATTCACAACCCATGATTTTTGGCTTCAATACCGACATCAAACACGAGGACACGATCTACCACGTGCAGAGCGAAGCGCGCGAAGGCGAGATGTTGTTGCAGACCCAGGTCTTTGTTCGCGGACGCTGCATTGGCAAGCGCGCCACTCCCTACGCCGAGCAGGCGCAAAGCCCGGACTTCACCGACCAGAAAAAGGAACAAATCCTGCGCGAGCAGCATCGCCTGGTGCTCGACGCCATCCGCGACGGACTGTTGGCGAATGTCTTCGACAAACGCGAGACCCCCGAGACCCTGGCCGCGGAAAAGGAACTCGACATACAGTGGCTGAATGCGGAGTCCATCCACATCGAAGATAAGCTCTCGATGAAGCTGCGCGCCACCGAAGCCGGGCAGGGAATTGCCGGCGCGAGAATGACCGTGCGCTTCGCCCGCCCAAACGCCGACCCCTTCTACACTCAAGTCACCACCGACGCCTCCGGCGACGCCGAGTTGGTATTTCTGGTCGAGGAAGCCGCGCTGCCCGAAGCGTCCGTGCTGGTACAAATGAATTCCGCCGGAAGGACTGCGACGCGGAAGTTTCAGTTGAGAAAAGTAGGCGCGTGAGAGGTCATATTGCGATGACCTATCTACCTGTGAAGTCCCTGCATCCTGAATCGTCTCTGATCCAGTCCAAGCTGGACTATTTCAGCCGACTCTCCAACGAGGATCTCATCCTCTCTTTTCTTTGCAAGCTGGACAAAGAGATTCCCTCAAGGCGCGACCTGACGGGACAGTCCTAGATGGACACCATCGGATCGCAATTCTGCGGTTGAGAGGCGTGGATGTCGATATCCTTCCACGTGAGATAATCTCAAAGGGCTAGGGCATATTGGAGCCGAATCACTTGGATCCTACGCTGTATTGGATAGAGAATTCGTCCTCGAGACACTTGGCAATTTCTGCGCGCCCCCGAGGCGGCGACTGGCTTGACGAGGAAATTGAGGGTTGGCGCAAACGGGGCGTAGATGTTGTGGTTTCCCTTCTGACTCCGTCCGAGAATGAAGAGTTGAACTTGAAAGACGAAGCCGGCCTCTCCAAGGCGAAAGGCATTCGATTCTTTTCTTTCCCAATTGAAGATCGCGGGATTCCGCCGTCTTCCGCCAAAGTGGAGCAGTTAATCGCACAACTTGGTTCCGAAGTCCAACAGGGCAAGACGGTAGTCGTTCATTGTCGTCAGGGAATTGGCCGCTCGTCTCTGGTGTCTGCTGCGCTGCTCATCGCCTCTGGAGAGGACATCGAGCAAGCTCTCAGAGCGATCAGCAAGGCCCGAGGCTTGGAAGTGCCCGAAACTGTTGAACAGCGGAAATGGCTGGAACAGTTTGCCAAGAACTATGTTTCTACCGCGAGCTTGACGCGCCACAGCCGCTGAATGAAGCTCATCGTCAATGGCGAAGACCGGGAATTCTCCTCGAACCTCACCGTTGCCTCTCTTCTCGTCCAACTAGGCATGAAGCCCGACCGCGTCGCCGTCGAACTCAACCGTGATCTTCTTCCCCGTGAACGCTGGGACAAGACTCACCTCTCCGACGACGACAAGCTGGAAATCGTCCACTTCGTCGGCGGGGGGTTGGATTCGAAATATCCTCACGATCTGTCATCCGCGAAGTTGCCGTTTGCAAAGCAAACGACAACGCAGTCGAAGAACCCCTAGCAGCTAGTGCTACCCACAGCGCGTCAAGGCATTCGCGCCCTGTGCAGCGCAAGAATTCCCGGCCGAGCATCTCCTAGCGCACGCAGGCACGAGTCTTTCGACCACTTCGATTCGCAGCACCCGCCCCTTCCCTTAGTGGCGACAAAGGAGTGTTACTCCTTTAGTTACCCCTGTTGTCCGATTTCCCTCATCGCTTTCTCCCACTCCGGCCTAAAATGTTTCAAACATTTCGTCTCTGGGATGTTTGAAACATTTAGCGCTAAAGATGCAGAAAGCGTTCTCAACTCAAGAAGTTATCCGGCTGACCGGCATCACCGCTCGCCAGTTGCAGTGGTGGGACGAGCGCGGCATTATCGTTCCCCCGCGTCAGGGGCATCGTCGCACCTATTCGTTCGAGGACCTGACCGAAGTTGCCGTGATCTGCGAGTTGCGCCGCAAGGGTTTTTCGCTCCAGCGTATGCGCAAAGTGGTGCGATTTCTTAAAAAGGAGTTCGGCAGACGGCTTGCGGAAACCGTCAGCGGCTCATCCAGTTATCACCTGTTAACCGACGGCCGCACGCTCTATCTGGAAACCTCGCCACAACAGATTGTGGATATCCTGAAAAATTCCCGCCAGCCAATGTTCGCCATTTGCCTGAGCGACACCGTACGCCAGGTGAAGGCAGTCATCAGCGGCCGCAAGCGCCCAGGCCGCGTGGCACAAGCCAACATTCGTGGCGCCGCTCATTTGATACGCAAAGCCAGATTCGGTTCTTAGCAGAAGATTTGCCCTGAGGAGGGTGAAATGGTTGCAGAACTCGAAATCCTGAGCGAATGGATCCCGGAGCAGATGCAGCCCGGCACAATCTTCGTGCTGGAGAACGCCGGCCACATCGGCGAAAAAGAAGATCCCTACTGGGCCGTGCTCTCCTGCCCCAGTTGCGGAACCCTCGGCCTGATCACACGCAAACAGATCGCAGGGCTCCTGCCGGTAATCTGCGGATCTGGCAAATGTTCAGCGCAATTCTTCATTCGCGACAGCGAAATCGAAATCCGCAAACCGTTCTGAATGCAGTGGTCAGTGGGCAGCTAACACTGGCCACTGACCAGTGATCACTGCCCACTGACTTTCTTCAACGCCACCGGCACCTGCTCCACAATCTCAATATCAAACCCTTCCAGGGCTACAACTCTTCGTGGATGATTCGTCAGCAGCCGGATTCGCCGCAAATTCAGGTCGGAGAGAATCTGCGCGCCCAACCCAATCTCGCGCTGCCGCTTTCTCTCGCTCTCGGGCAAGGATGGAGATGTTCGCTCACGATGAAAAGAGATTGCTGTCTTATCGCCGACTTTCTCGACTGAAAATCCCTTAGCCGACTGATGCAGATAAATCAGCGCCCCGCGGCCTTCGTAAGCAATCGCGGTCAGCGACCCATCGAGGGTCTCCCGGCAATCGCAAGCCGCCGAACCGAACACGTCGCCGATCAAACAATGGGAGTGCATCCTGACCAGCACCGGTTCATCGCCTTTTTCAACATCACCATGCACCAGCGCGAGGTGGGAGTCGCCGCCGTCCACTTCGCTTTCGTAGGCAATCACGCGAAACTCGCCATAGTCGGTATCCACCAGCGCCTCGCCCACGCGATGCACGTAGCGCTCATGCTGCATGCGGTAGCGAATCAGTTCCGCCACGGTCAGCATCTTCATTCCGTGTTCATGGCAGAACTCAATCAGATCCGGCACCCGCGCCATGGTCCCGTCTTCTTTCATGATCTCGCAGATGATGCCTGCTGGCACCAAGTCGGCCATGCGGGCAAGATCCACCGAAGCTTCGGTCTGCCCCGCGCGCACCAAGACTCCGCCTTTGCGAGCCCGAAGCGGAAACACATGTCCCGGACGCGCCAGATCCGACGGCCGAGTCGCAGGATCAATCGCCACCCGAATCGTACGCGAGCGATCATAGGCAGAAATTCCCGTAGTGACTCCCTCGCGCGCATCAATCGCCTCGCAAAACGCTGTTCCGTAGTTCGAAGTGTTTTCCGCGCTCATGGGCCCAATGCGCAGATGATCTAACCGTTCTTCGGTCAAGGTCAGGCACACTAACCCCCGCCCGAATTTCGCCATAAAGTTAATGGCTTCGGGCGTGACCTTCTCCGCCGCCAGCATTAGGTCGCCTTCGTTCTCGCGGTCCTCGTCGTCCACGATGACGATCATGCGCCCGGAGCGAACCTCTTCGATCGCGGTGGCTACATCCGTAAATGGAGACTCAGCAGTCATTCAGAAAATTGTAGCAAAGCAGGGGCGGCCACGGATTTTCACGGCCTCTCCCGGATAAACCAAACAACGGCAAACAATTCAGAGCCTGTGTTCTTCTTCTTAAATGTCTTGATCTATCGCTGGGAATCCGTGAAGGTCCGTGGCCGCCTCGCCTCAAAGCCGCAGCTTAGTCTCCAGCCGCGCCTTCACCCCCGGCCACTCCGTATCCAGAATACTGAAGTAAACCGAATCCCTCTGCCGCCCGTCCCAGGTCAGCATGTGCTTGCGCAGAGTGCCTTCTTCTTTCGCACCCAGCCGCAGGATCGCATTCCGCGACCGCTGGTTCATCGCATCGGTTTTCAGTTCCACCCGCAGGCATTTCCAGGTTTCGAACGCACGGCACAGCATCAGATACTTGGCCTCGGTGTTGACGACCGTGCGCTGCCACGGCGGCGCAATCCACGTAGATCCAATCTCTACCTTGCGGTTCGCCAGATCCATGTTCATGAAGCGCGTAGTCCCAACAATGTGATTCGACTTCAGTTCGAAGGTCGCAAAAGGCAGAGAAACGCCTCGCCTCTGCTCTTCGAGCACGCTACGGTTAAACTCCTGAAAATCCTCCAGCGACTTAAGCTGATAAGGTATCCATTGGAAGAGGTCGGCAAGATGGTCCTTGGCAATCTCCCAAAGCACCGGAGCATGTTCCGCCCGGAGCGGTTCGAGGCGCACGTGAGCGCCGGTGAGGATGAAAGGCGACGGAACGGGATGTGCGCTCAAAGAGAAGGCTCCGCGAGACCAAATAACACTGGCAACGTCTATTATCTTTGCATCCCGACGCAGGTTTCGTCATCTGAAAGGAAGCTTTGGCAGCCGACCTCATGACCGCACAGTGTCTCCCATTCCGTCAGATACCCCATTCCACGCGCCTGTTCCTCGACTACCTCGATCACACGCCTGCCGTGCAGCCGTTCTATCCTCGTTCCGCGAATTTTCTCTCTTGGGCTGCTGATGAGAGCGCCCGCATCAAGTATCCCGCCGATCGACGAAAGCGCGTCGCAGAAATCCTCGAGCGCCAGAACAAATCGTGCGGCGCTTCCGCGAAGACGCTGGAAAACGTCGCCCGTTTTCGCGACGGAGCTTTCGCGGTCGTCACCGGCCAGCAGGTGGGGCTCTTCGGCGGCCCTGTGTTCTCCATCTACAAAGCTCTGACTGCCGTGAAACTCGCTCAGGAAGCGAGCAAGCGGGGACTCAACTGTGTTCCGGTGTTCTGGCTCGCGACCGAAGATCACGACCTCGACGAAGTCAATCAAGTCGACATTCTCTCGCCCGACGGCCAGTTGGAGCGCTTCTCCGTCCCAACCCACGGCGACAAGGATCTTCCCGTGGGCAGCGTCACCTTCGGGAAGGAGATGTCAGAAATCGCTGCCCGCGCTGAAGGCTTGCTGGGTGAATCCGAGGTCGCCAAGTTGCTCGTAGAGTGCTACCGCCCCGGCGAAACCTTTGGCACCGCCTTCGCCAAGTTATTCGCCCACCTGTTCGCCGATCTCGGAGTCGTCCTGCTCGACGGCTCCGACCCAGAACTCGATCAGATCGTCGCACCGATATACCTTCAGGTGATCGAACAAGTTTCAGAACTGAATCAGAAACTGATGAAGCGGGATGAACAGTTACAGGTCGCCGGTTACCACCAGCAGGTCCGCATCACAGAAACCTCCACGCCGCTGCTTACCATGCGTGACGGCTCTCGCATTCCGATCCTCGCCGACGGACCCGGTTCGTTCCTGATCGTCCAACAGAAGCATTCCCGACAAGAACTCGCAGCCATGGCTGATTCGTCGCCGCAGTGTTTCAGCCCCAACGTGCTACTGCGCCCGTTGGTGCAGGATTATCTGCTGCCCACGCTCGCCTACGTCGGCGGTGCAGCCGAGGTAGCGTACTTTGCCCAGGCGGGGGTCTTGTATGAGGCCCTCTTGGGAAGAGTGACACCAATCGTCCCGCGCTTCTCCGCCACGGTGATTGACCCAAAGCCTCAAGCTTTACTTGAGAAGTACAAATTGTCATTCACGGATGTATTTCGCGGCCCCGAGCCGTTGCGTGAGACCATCGGAGCGCATCTCCTAGGCCCGAACCTGCAGTCGTCATTTGATAACGCGGCGGCGGCAGTTGAGCGATCGATGGCGGCGGTGAAGGAAGCGCTAGCCCAACTCGATAAGACGTTGGTCGAGTCCGCGCAGAACGCCGAGTCGAAGATGCTTCACCAGATCACCAGCCTGCATGCCCGTGCGGCCCGCGCCGAGACCCGACAGAGCGAAGTCGCCGAGCGTCACGCCCGCCTGCTCAGCAATTCTCTCTATCCCGACAAGGCCCTGCAGGAACGCAGTTTCGCCGGTGTGTATTTCCTTGCGAAACATGGCAGGGAACTGCTAGCGCAATTGCTGGAGACGATTCAGCCGGACTGCTTGGATCACCAACTCATCACTCTCTGATCCCCTTTAGCTCTGTCATTCCGAGCAACAGACCCGCTTAGGAGACGGGTTAAAAGGAGAATGACATAAGCTTTGTTCAGGCAGCCATTTTTTGCGATCCTTCAAGACTGCCCCATTGATTCTATTGGACTTACGATCTATGTCATTAGGAGCGAAGCAGATGATTCGCAAAGCGAATCATTCTTCGAAGTCGAGAGACCTGCTTTTGCTGGCGCCTACTCGGGGCTTGCCGGTTGCTGCTGCGTCATGCAGTGAATCGCGCCAAACCCCCAAATCAAATCTCCGCAGTAGATGGGAACAACTTCGCGGTCCGGGAAAATGTCCGCAAAAATGTCGAGCGCGACACGGTCATTGGGATCGTTGAACCCCGGCACCAGCACGATCCCGTTGGCGATATAGAAATTCGCATAGCTAGCCGGCAGCCGCCGGCCTTCGAAATACACCGGCGCCGGCATCGGCAGATCAATGGTCGCCAGCGGTCTGCCGTCTTCGATGGTCGCGTCCCGCAGGCGGCGGATATTCTCCCGCAGTGCCTCGTAATTTTCGCTCGAGGGATCGGCCTCGACGCAGGTGACCACGGTGTCGGGAGAAACGAAGCGCGTGAGGTCGTCTACGTGTCCATGCGTATCGTCGCCCACGACACCCGAGCCCAGCCAGATAACGTTCGTTGCGCCCAGATATTCGGCAAAGATCTTCTCGTAGTCGGTTTTCTTCATTCCCGGATTACGCTGCTGCACGCGGCTGAGCAGGCATTCCTCAGTCGTGATCAAGCTGCCGGAGCCATTGACTTCGATGGATCCGCCTTCGAGGACAAGGCGATTTTTCCCGAACATCGGCCGAAATTCCTGTGCGTCTGCGGCTCGGGCCATCAGGCTGCCGATCTTTTCATCATGTTTCCAGTTGGGATACTTTGCCCACGCGTTGAAGCGCCATTTGATAGCGCTCAACTGTGAAGCATGGGCGGGGACAGCCGCGCCTCCACTTGAAATCGGGATTGGAGGCACGGGCGTCTCCGCCCGTGCAGCGAGCTCAATCGACAGCACAAAAGCACACCCCGAATCCCGCGTCCACACCCGATTCGTCGGCCAGCGATGAAACCGCACATTGTCGTTCAACGCATGCCCGCGCTTCAAAGTCTTCCGCGCCAGCTTCTCTGCGCCGGCATCTTTGACGATCAGTTCCACCCGCTCGTGCCGGCTCAGATGACGAATGATTTCCGCATACACCCACGGAATTGGCTCAAACTTCCCCGGCCAGTCACCGCGAAAATGCGGCCACGCCAGCCAAGTTGCGGAATGGGGTTCCCATTCGGCGGGCATGCGAAAGCTTGTAGCGTGGGGCGATGAAACAGGTTTCCGCATGAATTCAGTCAATCATCCGGCTGGTAATCGCGCTGTAGCTATCAATCCGCCGGTCGCGCAGAAACGGCCAGTTACGCCGCACCTCTTCAAGCGCCTTCAAATCCACTTCCGCCACCAGAATTTCCTCTTTATCCTGCGAAGCCTGCGCGATGATGCGACCGAAAGGATCCGCAATGAACGATCCGCCCCAGAATTCCAGGCCCTGGCCCGGAGCCTTCTGGCCGCGAACGTCTCCGTCTTCAAAGCCGACGCGATTCACCACCGCAACGTAAACCCCATTGGCGATTGCATGGGAGCGTTGAATCGTCTGCCACGCATCGTGCTGCGCCACTCCGAACTGTTCCTTCTCCGCAGGATGCCAGCCGATCGCGGTCGGATACCCGTCCAACCTGAGTGTCGAACGCTCTGTAGCCAAGATCGCCCGGAGTAAAGTAGTACTTCTCGTAATAGAGCGGGTCGTCCGGAATATGCATCTTGCGATAAATTCCCCGCAGGCTGCCATCAGCGTCAATCATGACCGCCGTGTTGTGATACACCCCCGGCGCGCGCTTCTCGAACACCGACCCAATCACGACAATCCGCAAGAGCTTCGCAGCTTCCGCCAGCCTGGTCGTAGCCGGCCCCGGAATTGGCTCGGCCAAATCGAACAGCGCAGCATCTTCCCGCTGACAAAAATATTGTGTCTGAAAAAGTTCCGGCAGGCAGACAATCTGTGCGCCCTTGGCCTGCGCCTGGTGCAGGCGGTCAATCGCACGCTGTAGATTCTTGTCCGGATCGGCCGTCGCCGACATCTGGACGAGACCTATGCGGAATTTGTCAGGCAAGTGTTTCTTCTCCGAGAACGACCTAGCATACCACCTGTATAACAAAGCAATTAACCGCCGAGAACGCCGAGAACGCAAAGAAAACATTAACCTCCTTTTTCTTGGCGATCTCTGCGTTCTCGGCGGTAAATGCCTCTTCGCCGCTGGCACCATCGCTTCTCCCTCTAGTAAAGTAGTCCTTCGCAGTAAAACTCCGGGGGACCAGCCATGAAGAACAACCATCACGACGGCGCAGGAATCGACCGCAAGCTCCACGATCCCATTGAAGACCGCTTGATTCCGCTCGAACCGCTCGATCTGGGTAGCGTTCGCTCCATCGACGACTTGGTCCGCGCCATGTCGAAGACCGCCTTCACCGGCCGTCAAATTGGCGAGTGCGCAGACGTGCTCGAAGCCATGGCCCGCGATCAGGATTGCTTCGTGGTGATGACCCTCGCCGGGGCGATGACCGTTGCCAAACAAGGCCTGATCGTTGCCGAGTTGATCGACCGTGGCATCGTCAACGCCATCGTTTCTACCGGCGCGCTCATGGCCCACGGCCTCGTCGAAGCCACCGGCCGCTCCCATTTCCGCTACAACCCTGACGTTTCTGACACCGAACTCTACGAACAAGGCTACAACCGCGTTTACGACACGCTGGAGCCGGAGCAGAACCTCGACGACGTCGAACGCGTAATGTCCGAGGTGCTAGAGAACTGGGACCACTCCGAAGTCATGTGCTCCTACAAGCTAAACCACGCCATCGGCGGCTTTCTCTCCAAGCGCTCGAAAGAGCAACGCGGGATTCTGAAGTCGGCGTACGAACAAGGCGTGCCGGTTTTCGTTCCCGCTTTTACCGATTCCGAACTCGGACTCGACGTGGCCCTGCACAACCGCATGCGCGAGAGTTCTGGCCGCCACAAGATCCGCTTCGATCCCTTCGAAGATCTCGAGCATTTCGCCTCCACGCTGCTGCGGCAAAAGCGGCTCGGGATTTTCACCATCGGCGGAGGCGTCCCCCGCAACTGGTCGCAGCAGTTCGGGCCCTTCATCGAACTCCGCCACCGCCGCCTGGGCGAGAACCTTCCGCTTAAGCGCTATCACTACGGCGTCCGCATCTGCCCCGAGCCGGTCTATTGGGGAGGCCTCTCCGGCAGCCCCTACAGCGAGGCAATATCCTGGGGCAAGTTCGTACCGCCCGCCGAAGGCGGCCGCTTCGGCGAAGCCTTCGTGGATGCCACTGTGGGATTACCGCTGATCGTGGCGGCAGTGTTGGAGCGGCTGAAAAAAGATAAGAACGGCAATGGCAAAACGAAACGGGAAAAAGCCGGAACTAGGAAATAGCGAACCGGTTACGATGGCGCCGAAAGCAGGAAATACCAAGCCACGCGTGCCAAGGTCCCTACAAGATGCCTATAGGAACCCAGAGCATGAATCCGAGGACAGCACTAGCACCGAGCGAAGTGCGTGAGCGCCCTTTGCCGAGGAGTGAGGCAAGAAACGCTGCAAGGCACAGATAGGTCGCCATATTCCCGCAGACATTCTGGACCTTCCAAGCCTCAGGGTTGTAATGAAAGTGTAGCCACACTGCCCAGCCCGCAAACGAGGCGACATTCAGGGACGTGGGTATTAGTCCAAAGAGGAATATAGTGTCTTGCGCCATTTCTGCAACTCACGGCTAGACCTGTCACGGAACCAGAGCCACCAGGCGAGGACAACCGTCACTGGAGTGCCAACCAGCCAGGTCAGCACCATTATCGTGAGCGAATCCAATAATTCTCTCTCGCCTCAGGGAACCTGAGTGGAGATCAATTCCTAATCAAAAATAAAAATCGCGGCCGCAATCACCGTAGTCCACAATCCCCGCTTATCCCCAACCGCCGATTGCGTCACGTTTGCCGTGCGCACGATCTTGTTCGAAATCCGATAGATTTCTTTCTTCTCATCCCACGATCGGTCGGGATCGAACTCGACATTCAGCGTCGTCGCCAGCATTTCAGCCGCGAGTTCCTCGGCGTAGTCTCCGGCGGAGTCTTCGGTCTCGCCGAACGAGTGGTGCTCGCTCAAATATCCGTAGGTGTTGCGGTCAGCGGGAATCGCCACACCAATACTCGCCGCCAGCAGTCGGTGTGGTTCGTGGGTGGAATTTTCAGCCACCACCGAAAAAACCACTTCGCCTGGATCAAGATACTTCAGACCCTGCGACCGCGGTATCAGCTTGCATTGTGGCGGGAAGATGGAGGAAACCCGGACCAGGTTCTGGGCTGCGATTCCGGCATCGCGCAGCGCCAGTTCGAATGATGTCAGGCGCTCTTTATGTTTACCGACCCCCTTGGTAAAGAAAATCCGCTTGGGGACCATTGCTTTGGACAATTCTCAAATCCTCCGGGTCTTGGGATGAATGAATCGTCAAATCTACCATAGCTAATCCCCAGCGAATGTGAAAAGTGCAAGAAAAGTATCCCACTGATACTGGATCGGGGGATTACTTGGGTGGTCGGTGATTTCAGATCGCCAGGTACCTAGACGCCTCAATCATGGGATCGCTACTGTGCCGCCGCGACTTTGCTGACCTCAATCGTCTCTCCGTCGGCGACCCCCGTAATCCTCGCCTTCTCTCCGGCGAGCTTGTCCAGTGCATCCAGGTCAGCTTTAGCGTCCGCATGCAAGGCATACACCTTATCGCCAACTACCAAAGCATAGTTGGATCCTTTTCTGACGCAAGCCCGAGTGCAGGCCGCGTTACCTTCCATCATGTGTTTGGCGCCACACATCGAGTCGCTGACCTCGCCGGTGAAAGTCTGGGGTTTGCCCGCCGCCATGGCGCTGGTTAGAGTCAGAAACATAATTGCCACCACAATAAGTTTTCTCAAAGTTTCCTCCCGAGATCCGGCTTTCCTTGCGTACTTCGCGAGCCCTTGCGACCCCCCGCGGTCCAAAGCCTTAAAAATTTTAGCCGCAAAGTCCGCAAAGAGCTTGGGCCATTCTTCGCCCTCAGTTCTTCGCCACAAAGCGCAGGCTCACCGACACCGTCTTATCCTGCTGATTAATGGACTGCTTGGGGACCACATTCATCGGCGCCCGCAGCCCGACGTCGCGATACATGATCTTGAAAAACCTCTGCATATAGCTTTGGTCGTATGGATCGCCCTTTTTCATCTGCCATTGCGCCGCCATCTTCCTGGTGCTGTCGGCGTCCAGTCCCTCGATCTGAAGGTCCCCCATGCGATAGACACTACCTTCGCTCACGCTGAGCTGGTAGTGAACGGTGGACTGCCCATCGTCCATCTCGGGCGTGGGATCGGCATGGGCGAACAGGTAGCCCTTAGTCCCGTAAAGCTTGCGCACTTGATCAAGATCGTCACCGAGTTGGATGGCATCAGCAGGCTCGCCAGTCTTCAGATGAACCAGGTCCTGAAGCTGTCCGTCCGGGAAGACGGTATTGCCTGCCCATGCAATTCCCGTGAGCCGGTACTGATGGCCGGGAGCGACCGGAAAGCTAACGTCAACCAGCGTCTGCGCATCATCCTCAGCGACTTTGCCCTGCGCATCCGAAAAGCTAGCCTTCAGATATCCGCGCGCTAGGTAAACCGGAAGGAAGTTCAGTTTTTCTTGTTCCCGCATTTTGGTGCGCAAAAACTCCTGGCCGGTAAGGGGCTTTGCGGCCGCTTCCAATGCGGGGACCTCTGCGGATGCAGCGCCAGGGAAATCCATGTTGCGGACTACTATCGCCCGAAAATTAACCTTGTAAATGTAGGAATCAATCGGCCCATCCAACGCCGCCGCCCGCAGGTACTCCGCCTTCCCCGAAATCTTCCGCTCCGCCAGGATCGCATTCAATGCGTCAGCCACTTGGTCTGAGAGATTGCCTCCAGCCGGCAACCGTCCATCGAACAGACCCACTCGAGCGTGCAGAAGATTGAGCAGCTCGTCATCGGAAAACCAAACGAAATTGTCGAAAACGATGGGAACCAGCTTGTCATTCTCCGCGACTTGGAGTTCAACATTGCACCCCGCGGAAGAGTACTGGTAGGTGTACGTCAGGTCGGTGAACAGTCCGGTTTCACCCAGCCTCTGGATTGCCTGCTTGAAATCGTTCTCACCGGCGAACTGGCCGAGTTTCAGGCCCGAAGCGGCGATGACTTGATTTTCGGTGAGGCGGCTGAGGCCTTTTACCTTGATGGCAAGCAGTCTGTAGCTGAGTTTAGCCTTGTCCGCGCTTTGCCCCAGAGTCGCAGAGCAGCACAGCAAGAGAAGAACAGAAAGCAGGAACGTGCAGAATCCTCGACGGCCCACCGGCGAATTGTACAACACGGCATTCTGCTTGGTGGTCGAACGTCTATCGTTTGCCGGAGGCAACCGTGTCGGCTGTCTTATTTTTCACCGCGATATCAATAAACGCGAGCGCGGCCCGGCTCAAAGCCTTATCTTTGCGGAAGACCAGCGCTAGATCCCGTCGGATCTGCATGTCAGCCAGGGGAACCGCAGCCAGCACATTGGCCTTTACATCCTCTTGAACGTTCGACCGCGAGATGAATCCCACGCCCACGTCGGCGGCTACGAAGCGCTTAAGCAACTCGCTGGAGTCGAGTTCCATGGCATAACGCGGCTTCAGTTTGCGCTCATGAAAGAGCTCGTCGAGTGCATCCCGAGTGTGCCCGACTTTAGGCATCACCAGCGGATATTGTGCAATATCTGCGGCCGCGGCAGACTTGCACTTGGCGAGCGGATGCCGCGGCGGCACAATGACCACCAGTTCGTCCTTGTGGATCAGGACCGCAGTCAGACGATTATCGGTAATCGGCATCGAAACCACGCCGAAATCCACCGAATTATCAATCACCGACTCCAGGACTTTCGAATAGTCCGCCCGTTTAATGGAAACCGAAACGTCGGGATACAACTTCTTGAAATTTGCAAACACCTCAGGAAGGATGTGCAGGCACGTGCCCTCATTGGCCCCGACCACGATTTCGCCGCGCGGTACCCGCTCGGTCTCCGCAATGTTGGTCATCGCGGACTTGCGTGCGTCGAGTGTCTCTTCTGCGAACTTTAGGAACAGTTTCCCCGCTGCCGTGATAGACACCTTGCCGCCGGACCGGTCGAGTAGCTTGGCCCCAACTTCCTCCTCCAGCGAACGAATTTGCGAGGAGATAGCCGGCTGCGTGCGGAAACGCTTCTCCGCCGCACGAGAGAAGCTCGAAAGCCGCGCCACTTCAATGAATGTTTCCAGCTGATCGAAATCCATAAGAATCGGGCTTTAGGCTTCGGGCGTTGGGGCTTCAGGGCAAGACATAGACTCAAATACGTCCATTAGCAAAATTCTCACGCTCTAGAGGACCACATTCCTCAAGCCCGAGAAGCCTAGAGCCTGAAGCCTGAACTCGGATAACCTCCCCTTATTCCCCCCATAAAAACAATCAATTTCCACGCTTGCGCCGCCGGCACTACACTATTTCCGCCTGCGCTGTTTCAAAGATTGTAGCAGGTGTACAATTCTCCCGATTCCAAGCTGAAAGTTCGAAATCCGGCTGTTGGCTGACCGCCGTGTGTCCGAAATCTTTTCCGGGTATCGCCCGATTTCTTAAAGGAGCATTCAAAAATGGCAGATGCAAAAGCCGTCCTGGAGTTCGCGAAAAAAAACGGCGTCAAAATGCTTGACCTTCGTTTCGTAGACTTGCCAGGCCTGTGGCAACACGTTTCCTATCCCATCAATCAGCTGACCGAGGACTCATTCGAGGAAGGCTTCGGCATGGACGGCTCATCCATTCGCGGATGGGCGGCGATTAACGAAAGCGACATGCTGCTGATTCCAGACCCCTCGACGCATATGCTCGATGCCTTCACCGAGGTCCCAACCATGGTCATGGTCTGCGATGTCATCGACCCTGTGACCAAACAACGCTATGACCGTGATCCACGTTACATCGCGAAGAAAGCCGAGCTTTATCTAGGTTCGACAGGACTTGCCGATACAGCTTACTTCGGCGCCGAAGCCGAGTTCTTCATCTTCGACAACATCCGCTTCGATCAGCGCGAGCAACACGGCTTCTACTTCATCGACGCCGAAGAGGGCCGCTGGAACTCCGGCCGTGAGCACAACAACCTCGGCTACCGCCCGCGTTACAAAGAAGGATATTTCCCGGTTCCTCCCATGGACCACTACCAGGATCTACGCAGCGAAATGGTCATGACCATGATCAACTGCGGCCTGGATGTGGAATGTCATCACCACGAAGTCGCCACCGGCGGCCAGACGGAAATCGATCTCAAGTTCGATTCGCTGGTAAAGTCCGCCGACCATATGCTGCTGTACAAATACATCGTCAAGAATGTGGCCAACCAGTATGGCAAGACCGTCACCTTCATGCCCAAACCCATCTTCCAGGACAACGGCAGCGGCATGCACACCCACCAGTCATTGTGGAAGGGCGGTAAGCCTCTCTTCGCCGGCGACGGATACGCTGGGCTCTCGCAGATGGCCTTGTGGTATATCGGCGGCTTGATCAAGCATGGCCCGGCTCTAGCCGCGATCATTGCCCCGACTACCAACTCCTACAAGCGCCTGGTGCCGGGTTTTGAAGCCCCGGTCAACCTAGCCTATTCCCGCCGAAACCGCTCGGCGGCATGCCGTATCCCGATGTACTCGGCCTCGCCCAAAGCCAAGCGCGTCGAGTTTCGTCCCCCCGACCCTAGCTGCAACCCCTACCTAGCCTTTGCCGCCATGTTGATGGCCGGACTGGACGGAGTCGAGAACAAAATCGACCCCGGTCAGCCTCTGGACAAAGACATTTACGACTTGGGGCCCGAGGAGTTGGCGAAAGTTCCTTCGATGCCCGGTTCCCTCGAAGACGCCTTGGAAGCGCTGGAGAAAGACCATGCCTTTCTGCTGAAAGGCGACGTCTTCACCGAGGAACTCCTCAACACCTACATTGATTACAAGAAGTCCAAGGAAGTGGATGCAGTCCGGTTGCGCCCACATCCGTATGAATTCGCCCTTTACTACGACATTTAAAGGCAGCTTTTAGCTTCTAGGTGTTAGCTCTTGAGCAGGCCCGGCGCAAGCCGGGTCTTATTTTATTTGACGCTGGTCGGCAAGAACCCGAGTCGGTTGCGTTCTCGGTTAAAGGGGAATTCTCGGCCAAATGAAAATTTCCATTCTGCCAATCGTGTTTTGCTTTTCGCTTGCGGTGTACGGCCAGCAAGCGGGTTCGGCACCCGCAACGGCCTGGCAATATGTCCTTCTGAACGACAAAGAGTGGAAGAACTCTGGGGCCAGGAGGCATTGAACAGCAGGCGAACGCCGCCGCTCAACTCTTGAAAGAGATCGTGAGGCCCGCCTCGGATGTCGGCAGTCTGGTCAATTTCAGCGAGGAGTTCTCCCTTGAGCTCGAGAACTCAACCGAACCTGATGAGATTGCCGCGAAGCTGGCGCGCACCGGCCACCACGCAACACGGCTGTACGACGCCCTCGTCTCAGCGGCAGAATGGCTTGCAAAACAAGAGTCCTCCGATAAACGGAAATTGATCTTCGTATTTTCCGACGGAGACGACAATGCCAGCCAAACCAGCTTGCCGGAAACCATTGCGGCGCTGCAAAGAGCGTTAATTCCCGTAATCGTGGTTGCGCCATCAGTTGTCGAGCACCAGCCCCAAGGGAAGAACCTCGGGCAGCTCGCGACCCGCACCGGTGGCCATGTCTACTTCTTGCACCAGAACAAGGACTTTGATTTCGTTCTGATCAAGCGCGACTTGGCTCGATGAGGTGGCGCGCGGGATGATGGGGGCGGCCAGCCCGCAGCCTTTCTTAGCTCCTCTGCTATGACGCTAAAGCATAAAGGCCCGGCATTCAGCCGGGCCTTGTTACTTGCGAAGGAATCAGGAAGTTAACGCTAAAGGGACGCCTTCATCCGCTGAACCGAGGGATCTGGCATGGTATGCAGCCGAGGCAGGCTCTCAGAAGGCATCTGGTGAAGCTCAAAGTCCTTCATGTCAGTCAGCCCGTCGCAGATCGCCTCCAGCGTCGCGTTCGATTTGGCCAGCACCGAAAGCAGATGTTTGCGAGCAATCGGCCGGTCCGCCGGGTGAATCAGCTTCCACCACCGCTTCATGGACTCCTGCACGTCCCCGGTGTTCTTGGCGTCTTCGACCAGGCTGTCAATGAGACGATAGACTTTGCTTTTCACCGCTTGATACGAGACTGAAATTTCCTGGCCCATTGTCTTGGATTACTCCTAGCCAGACCTAATGCAATAGCCTCGCCAAAACCTTTTCTCTGATTCAGCGGCACTTAGCGTTTTCCTCAGTGAATGACTCTCCAACTTGTTGGAGAAACCGAGCCGTCCGCTATGGTTTTTCGTAGGTGCGTAGCCTGCAAAAACGATTGTCACGCAGCCAGCGAGGGACAGGGATGTACAATGCGGACTCTGAATTCCGCGCAAACATCGAGAAACTAGATCGCGCGGGACTCGGCAGGGGAGGAATGGAATGAAGCTAAAGTTGTTTTATGTTTTCTTGCTGAATGTTTTGGTCACCGCAGGCTCACACGCCCAGCAGGCGAACCCCAAAGCCCAGGAGCGGATGTTCCTGCCCTCGGACACCTTCTATGGCTATGCCCAGTTCGACCTCGCGCCTCCCCACAACGAGATTGACCCTAACCTGTGCCGCTCGGATGCCGGCAGTTTCGGAGGGGCCAATGCCCCCTGTAACGC
>WNFD01005189.1_pt1 | contig 18195 bp, 17 predicted proteins | sample 5400491 | NCBI WGS metagenome assembly WNFD01 (sample SAMN13153343, study PRJNA577476) | soil metagenome | isolation source: 120 cm saprolite under Douglas fir tree site 2 hole 2 replicate 2 | place: USA:California | collected 2015-04-18 | reverse complement strand
GACCCGGATGCCGTCACCACGATCGGCGGCTACGCGACATTCAAGATCGGGATCTTCATTTTCCTGATCGTCGTCTGGCCAATTCTGGCCGGAAGCCGGATGCTACGCGGTGAGGAGGAGCGCGGCTCGCTCGACGTACTGCTCTCGGTGCCCCGCCCGAGGTTGCGCGTAGCGCTCGAGAAGCTAGCGGCAATGTGGACCGCGCTGCTCGCGATGGGCCTGCTGATCGGGCTGATCGTGTTGGCCGGCGGAAGGCAGTTCGGAGCCGACTTCGGCCTCGGCGACGCGCTTCTCTTTGGGCTTGACCTTGCGCTAATCTGCGCCGTCTTCGGCGGCCTCTCGTTGCTGATCTCACAGTTCACGCAAGAGCGAGGGCCGGCCGCCGGCGCAACCGCCGGCCTGCTACTGGTCTTCCTCGTCCTGGATATGGTCCACCGAATCGCCCCCAATAGCGAGTGGATCTCGCGCCTCTCGCCTATCTACTACTACAACTTGAACAAGGCACTGATCCCGAGCTATGGCGTGAATGCCGGCGCGATGCTGCTGCTGGCTGTCCTTGCCATCGGACTCGGCGGGATGGCGGTGTGGCTCTTTAACCTGCGCGACGTCGGAGGGACGGTGCCCCTGCCGCGCTGGCTCCGGCTGCCCGAGCGCCAGGCGAGCCGCGTGTTGCCCGTCGGAGACTGGTCGCTGCGATCGGTCTATGCGCGCAGCCTGCGCACGATCGCGATGCCTACCTTTTGGTGGACGCTCGGCATCGCGGGCTTCGCTGGGTGGATGGTCTACGCCGTCCAGCTGCTTGAGACGAAGATGTCCACTTTGCTATCCGGGAATGCCGCCTTCACGCAAGTAATTAAGAACATCGGCGGGGGCGACGCCAGCCTCAACGCCGGCTTCTTGAGCGCGATGTTCGTCTTCCTGCCGCTGTTCCTGATGGCCTTCGCGGTCACCCAAGTGAACGGTTGGTCTGCTGACGAGCAGGATGGCCGCCTCGAGCTGGTGCTCGCGACGCCGCATCGGCGGCTTTCGGTCCTCCTCGGCCGCTTCGCCGCGCTGGCATCGGCCACGATCGCCATCAGCGTGATCACCTTGCTCGTCTGCGCCGGCTCTGCGACGGCCTCAGGCTTGCAGCTGAACGGCGGCAATCTCGCGGCGGCCATCCTGGGCATAATCCCGCTCGGCCTGCTGGTCGCCGGCATCGGCTACCTGGCCTCAGGCTGGTTGCGCTCGGCGGCGGATACAGGCCTCTTGAGCTTTCTCCTGGCGTTCTGGTTCTTCGTCAGTTTCATCGGGCCGGAGCTCAACCTGCCGGACGTGACGCTTCGGCTGTCGCCCTTTTACTACTACGGCTCGCCGCTGCTGAACGGGCTCCAGCTCACGTCCATCATGGGCATCATCGCGGTCGGCGCCGTGGCGCTAGCCCTTGGCGCCGTGCGCTTCGTCCGCAAAGACATCGGCGTCTAAGCAGGTTAGCTACGGATCGCCGGCGGATCCGCTGATCACGACGGGACGGGCGCGCGTGAGGAGGGGAATCGCCTCGCGGACGTACTCCGCGCCCGACCCGACCGTCCAGATGACGGCGATCAGCAGCGCCCAGACGGCGAGGGTGAACGGACCGACGGTACTGACCAGCAGGCTGCCCGGTAGCGCGTGGGTGTTCAGCAACCCGCCCTGGCGGGCATCGCCTTCGAGCAGCACAAAGAAGAGGGCGATGATCGTGATCAACGCCTTGGCTTTCCCCCAGCCGCCAGCCGGGATCACGATGCCGAGTGCCGCCGCGTAGCTGCGAAGCCCGGTGACCAGAAACTCGCGGGCGATGATGACCGCCGCCATCCAGCCGGGGGCAAGATGGGCCACCGCGATCGCGATCAACAGCACGGCCACCAGGATCTTGTCCGAGGTGGTGTCGAGATAGATGCCGAGCGGCGACACCAGGTGCCGGCGCCGAGCGATTAGGCCATCGAGCGTGTCGGTGAGTGACGCCGCAACGAAAAGCACGGCCGCAGCTAGAAACCCGTAGCGGCCGCCCGATGCCACCAGCAGATACAGGATGGGCGCGGCCACGATGCGCGAGAAGCTGAGGAGATTGGGCAGCGCCCAGAGGGATGGCATCCAGTCTCAGTCCCTTCGAACCCCGACGTGGAAGGCGACGATGCCAATCGTCATCCGCTGCACGGCGACCTCGAACCCAATCGCCTCCATGTCGTGGGCCAGCACAGCCGGCTGGGGGAAGCCCGACACCGTTTCTGCAAGATACCGATAGGCGTTCGCCTCGCTTGCGCTCGAAAAACGGACGACGGCGGGCATCACCCGACCGAGGTAGAACCGATACGCCGCCATCAGCGGTCCGGTAGGCGGCGCGAACTCGAGCACCACCAGGTGTCCCCCTGGCCGCAAGACACGTCGCATCTCGCGCAGCGCGGCGTCTCGATCGACGAGATTGCGGAGTCCAAAGCCGATGGTCACCGCGTCGACGCTGGCGTCGGCCTCCGAGAGCCGGGTGACGTCTCCCTGGCGGAATTCGATATCAGGTTCACGAGCGCGCGCCAGCGCCAGCATCCCCGGTGAGAAATCGATCCCGATGACGCGGCCGCCGGGACGGACCAGCGGCAGCAACTCGTGGGCAAGCTTCCCCGTGCCAGTGCAGAGATCGAGTGCCGTCTGCCCGGGCTGCAACCGGGTGAGTCTGGCAGCACGTCGCCGCCAGGCCCGATCACGATCAAGACTGAAGACGCTGTTGGCGGTGTCATAGCGGGGCGCGATCTGGTCGAACATCGCCCGGATCCGTTCGGCCCGCGCTTGTTGCCCCACGCTCACGATTATGCTGATCACGTGGCAGAGCTCGCGCGCCGGGTGGGTCTGGGGCTCGCCGCCCGAGGCAGCCTCACCGACACCGCCGAGTGGGCTCGGCGGGCGGAGGACCTTGGCCTCGACTCGATCTGGGTTCACGACAGCTACTTCGAGCGCGACCCGATTACCTACCTGACGGCCATCGGCATGCAGACCCGCCGGATCGGGCTCGGCGCCGGGGCGCTGAACCCATACACCCGCCATCCCGTGGTGGTGGCGATGACGATGTCTGCCCTCGACGATCTCGCACCCCGCCGGGTCACGCTCGCCCTGGGCAGCGGCCTGCCGCTCCGGCTATCCCAGATGGCGATTCCATACGACGACACGGTGGCGCGCGTCTCGGAATCGATCGATCAGATCCGGCGGCTGTGGACCGGCCAGCCGCTGAAGCTCAACGACAAAGTCCCGCCGCTCCAACCGATGTTCCAACCGCCGCACCGGATCCCGATCTACATCGCGGCCTACCGAACTCCTTTCCTGGACCTGTGCGGGGAGAAGGCCGACGGCTACCTGGCGCGTCCGGCCGAGTCGCTACCCGCGTTCCAGAAGATGCGCGCCCGCGTACTGGAGAGTGCATCGGCGCACGGACGGTCGGCCGGCGACATCGACTTCCGCGGCTACCTCCTCTGCCTCTTCGACAGCAGCCGGCAGGAAGCGTTGAATCGCGCCAAGCGCGAACCATTCGTGATCTACATGATGTCGGTGCTCAGCGACGTCTCGATGAAACGTGCGGGGTTCGACCCGGCGCTCCGGACCCAGATCGCGACCGCCTGGCGGGCCGAGGATTACCACCGTGCCGGCGAGCTGATTCCGGATGAATTGCTCGACGCCTTCATCCTCTGTGGCACGGTCGACCAGGTGGCGGCCCGGGCCGCCGACTACCACGAGGCCGGCATGGACGTCCCGCTGCTGCAGCCGATCCTGCAGGAAGAGGCTCAGATCAATGCCGTCCTCGATGCCGCCGTCGCCTACGCATCACGTGCCGCAACCGCCCCCACCCTACCCTCCCCCGCGCGCGGGCAAGGGGAAGGTACGCTGGTCGGGCCGGGCTTAGGGCGGCGTCTGGCTGGAGCGTGGGAGGTCGTGCGACCGTTCAGCTTCACGGCATCGCTGCTGCCGGTCTCAGTGGGCGGCGCCATCGCACTGAGCCAAGGCCGCATGCACTGGGCACTCTTCGTCGCGGCGCTGCTCGGTGCGCTCGGCCTGCACATCGGGACCAACGTGATCAACGAGATCTACGACGTCCGCCATGGGATCGATGCGATCACGTCGCCGCGAATGTCGATGGCAATTCTCAAGGGGCGGATCAGTGAGCGCGACGCCTTCGTCGTCGCCTGGTCCGGGTTCATCCTTGCGGCACTGATGGGCATCTTCCTTCTGCTTCAGCGCGGCTGGCCGATCGTGTTGCTCGGATTGATCGGCTTCATCGGCGGCTACTTCTACACCGCCCCACCCTTCCAGTACAAGTACCGAGCGCTCGGGTTGCCCCTAGTGTTCGTCCTGATGGGTCCGCTAATGGTCATCGGCTCCTATTACGCGGTGACGGGCGGGTTCGATCCGAACCTCATCGTCGTGTCCATTCCGGTCGGGCTGCTGGTCACCGCCATTCTCCATGGCAATGAGTGGCGCGACGTCGCCGAGGATACCCGGCACGGCTTTACCACCTTCTCGGCCCAGGTCGGCCGCGATGCGGCTCACTGGGTGTACGTAATGCTCATCCTCGGCGCCTACGTCGCCGTAGGCCTGGCGGTGATGGTTGGGGCACTGCCCAAGCTCGCGCTCCTCACCCTCTTCAGCCTCCCACTGGTCGCCTGGATCTTGCGCGACGCCGAGCGCGGGGCCGAGGGCCACCTGCGCGCGATCGCGATGATCGACCTCATGACGGCCCGCCTGCACGGCGCCTTTGGAGCGCTGCTCCTGGTCGGGCTGGTCGCGGGATCGGCGGTCCGCTGAAGCGCGTTCTGGCCGGCCTCGGCCTGGCCGCGGCCGTGTGGACCTCGACCTTTCGCGGGCCACGCTCGCAATTCTGGCTCCGGATGACGCTGGGGGTCGGCGGCCTGGGCGCATACGCGCTAGCCGTCGAGCCGGCCTTGCGACGCGACCGCCCGCGGCTCCGCGATGTCTTCAAAGGGCTTGGGTCGGCCGCCGGACTCTACGCGATCTTCCAGGTCGGCGACCGGATGGCGCGCCGCATCATGCCGGCGGGCGATCGGGATATTGCCGGCATTTACGAGTTGCGCAAAGCCGCGCCACCCGAGGCGATTGCCGCCGCTCTCGCGCTGGTGATCGGCCCCGCGGTACCCTGCTCGCCTCGTCCATCTACGGCGGCGTGCACCTGGTCTCGATGAACCTCACGCTTACCGGAGCCGCGGCCACCGCGGGCCTCTTCTGGGGCGCCATCTACGCGCGCGAACAACGCATGGCCCCCATGATCATCAGTCACGTCAGCTGGGATATCTGGATCTTCCTGATCGCGCCCACCGAGTAAAGTTGACGATGCCATTCTGCGCACCGAATTGAAACTAGGTCGGGAGTTGATCAGCGCCGATGCCATCCAGCAGCGTGTCCGCGAGCTCGCTGCCGACATCTCGCGGGATTACGCGTCCACCCCGAAGCCGCTGATCCTGCTCCCGGTGTTGAAGGGTTCGGTCTGCTTTGCTACCGACCTGAGCCGGAACCTGACGGTGGCGGTGAATTTCGATTACGTCGCGGTCAGCAGTTACGGCTCGGGGACCGAGTCAACCGGTCACGTGCAGCTGCTCAAGGACCTGACCATGAATGTCGCCGACCGGGACGTGCTGATGGTCGAAGATATCATCGACACGGGCCTCACCACCTCCTTCCTCTTCGAGCACGTCCGGCGTCACGGGCCGGCGTCGCTGAAGCTTTGCGTCCTGCTCAACAAGGAAGAGCGCCGCGTCACCCCGGTGCCGATCGCCTACAAGGGGTTCGACATCCCTAATGCGTTCGTCGTCGGCTACGGGCTCGACTACGACGAGCTATACCGCAACCTTACCGCGGTGCATATTCTCGAGCCGTAGGATGTCTCACTGGTTAGCGCCGCCCTCGAGCGAGCTCAGTAGCTGCTTCACAACATTCACCGGGATGGCAAACCCGATGCCCACGTTGCCCGCGATCGGGCTCTCGATGGAGTCATTGATCCCGATCACCCGGCCCTGGGTATCGAGCAAGGCGCCGCCCGAGTTGCCCGGATTGATCGGTGCGTCCGTCTGGATCAGGCCGGAGAGCCCGGACGCCCCGTTCTGCCGGTTGAGGCCGGAGACGACGCCGGCCGTCATCGACTCCTGCAGGCCAAACGGCGCGCCAATCGCATAAACCTGGTCGCCGACGACCACCTTGTCAGAGTTGCCCAGGATGAGGGGATGCAGAGTCGATGCGGCCGCCGACACCCGAATCACGGCGAGGTCCGCGCTGGTATTCGAGCTCACCAGCGTCGCGGGTAGGGTACGGCCGTCGCCGAACGCAACCTGGAGCTGGTTGGCCCCGGCGACGACGTGCGCGTTGGTCAGGATGTCACCGTTGGTATCGAGCACGATCCCGGACCCGGTCCCTTCGCCGACGCGACCAAAGCGCCCCGCGGTCTCGGTGGTGATGGTGACGACGCCGGGGGCTGCCTGCTGATAGATCATCGGCGCCGAACTGGGCGTCTGGGCCTGGGCAACGCTGGACGTGGAGGTCGACCTCGTGACGGCGACCGGGGTTGGGGCCGGCGTGCGGCTCAGGATCACTTGCGCGCCAAGGGCCCCGCCGCCGACGCCTCCGATCACGAAGAGCGCTGCCACGGCAATCGCCGTTCGGCTCATGGGACGGCGCGGGTCATTCATCGCTGGCGTGGGTGCCGGCCCGGCCGGCGCCTCCGGCAGCTCCGGCGGTTCGTAAGGAAATGGGCCGGTGACCATGTCCCCATGATGCACGGCGAATCCTTACGGAAGGATGACGATGAGCTAAGACGGCGCTAAGACTTTGGCGCGAATTTACGAGGCTTGGCGCGCGTTGTGGCCGTTGCCGGTGACCAGGAAGCCCCCGCGGTTGCGCAGCACATCGCCGACCGTGTCGCTGAGACGGCTGGGCAACAGGTTCGCCTTGAGCAGGTAGGCCGCGGCGCTGAGGCGCTTGGCCTCTTCGATCAGCTTCGGATTGTCATCTTCGCTGAAGACGACAACCAGCAGATCGCGCGTCGCCTCGTCCTCGCGGAGCGTGGCGAGCACTTCCAGTCCATTCAGGTGTGGCAGGTGGACGTCGAGCAGGGTCACGTCGGGCTTGAGCGAGCGCGCCATCGCCAGTCCCGAAACGCCATCCGCCGCCACCACCACGCGATAGCCTTCCAGTTGCAGCTTGAGCCGATAAAGATCCGCAATGTCCGGATGATCTTCGATCATCAGGACGCGGGGCTTGGATGCCATGGTCTCCCTTCTGAGGGAATCTCAGCGTAGAGCCGCCCGAGGACGCCGTCAAGCCATCGGTTTAGGGGACAAATGCACCGGTGCCCTACTAACTCTTTGTACGCAGTTAAAGGCTGAAACGGGATCGCGGCGCAGCGGTGGGAGTCTAGTGGCTGCAGCCGTGGGCTGTGCCCGCGTCGCCGCCGGTGTCGAACGAGCTACCACATGAGCAGCTCGAGACCGCGTTGGGATTGTGCACCGTGAAGCCGCCACCCATCAGGCTGTCGACGAAGTCGATCTCGGCGCCTTTGATGTAACGAGCGCTGACCGAATCGACGAACAGCCGGACGCCGCCAACCTCGGTTACGGCGTCGCCCTCTTCCGGCCGGTCCTCGAAGCCCATGCCATACGACATGCCGGAGCAGCCGCCTGGCTGGACGAAGACACGCAGGCCCATCTCGGGGCGTCCCTGCTTCTGCAAAAGATCACGCAACTGGCCGAGCGCCGAGTCCGTGATGCTGATCAGCTGGGTGTCGTCGGCGATCCGCGTGTCGTTCTCGATCATTTCTTGAGCCATGTGAGGCCATTATACCGCCTGATCTCGCGGAGTTCGCCAATTCCGAGTTGTAACAGGCTCGCTACGGAAACTGCTGCTTGGCGAGGGGGCGAACCGCGTGGCTATGGCCCACCGGCCGCCAGCGGACCGCCACAACGGCGTCTCGGACTGCCGCGGGCATCTCGCCGTCGCTCCCCGAACCCAGCACCCCCGGCCGCTTTCCCACACCTTGGCCGACCCGCCGCAACGCGTACACGTAGCGACGGCGGCCCCGATAGGTGAAGTACGGCGGCTGGTCGGGATGGCCGGCACGCACCAGCCGATCGATGCGCTCGAACGGCTGATCCCAATCGAGCTCCGTCTGCCGAACCGGCGGCTCGTAGCTCCCCTGGTCGAGGTCGGGCGCGAGACCCTGGACGTCGCCCGCGTCCAACCGGGCCAGGGTTTCGCCCAGCGCGGGAAGGCCTTCGGCCACCAGCCGCTTGCTCAGCGTGCCGGCATTGTCGTCATCGGACACCGGCACTCGGCGCTGCGCCAGGATCGGCCCGGCATCGATGCGCGGCACCGTCTGGTGGATGGTGATGCCTGCCTCGGTGTCGCCGTTGACGATCGTCCAGTAGATCGGTTCCGGCCCGCGATGCCGGGGCAACAGCGAGGGATGGATGTTCAGCCATCCCCGGGTGGGCACGGCCAGCGTCTCCGCTGCGAGGATCTGGTCGAAGCTCGCCATCACGACGAGATCCGGTCGGTAGGCGCGCAACGACCGGACAAAGGGCTCGGCGTTGGCGTTGGCGGTGACCTCGACCGGGCGGCCGAGATGCCCCGCGATCCTGGCGACCAGGTCGGGCTTTGGGTGCGTGCGCTGCCACCGCGTGCTGCAGACAGCCGCGACCAGGTTGACCCGCCGCTCGATCAGGTAGAGCAGGAAGGCCGTGCCATAGTCCGAGGGGATGCCGCAGAACACCACCCGGAGGCCCTGCTCGACGAGGCGGGGACCGGCATACGGTCCAGTCGGCACCGCCTCGACGTCGATTGGCACCATCGAGAACTCGGGCTTCGACCAGATGCTGGCGGAAAGGTCATCGAGCCAGGGGTCGTCGAAGGCGGGGCGCCGAATGAGCGCCGCCGCCCTCACGCCATTGCCCGGCGGACGACCGCGGGACGCTGGTCATCGTCCCCGTATGACCAGCCGAGCAGGTCCATCACGTGGACCAGCGGGATATCATGGCCGGCGCGCTGCAGCCCCATCGAGATCTGCAAGATGCACCCGGGGTTGGCCGAGGCGATCACCTGGGCACCGGATTCCACGATGTTGCGCAGCTTCCAGCCCAGCGCCTCTTCGGCGATCTCCGGATGCGTCAGGTTGTAGACGCCGGCCGAGCCGCAGCACCAGTCGGATTCCTTCATCTCGACTAGCTCGATGCCCGGGATCATCCTGAGGACCTGCCGGGGTTGCTGCTGCACCCGCTGACCGTGGAGCAGGTGACATGGATCCTGGTAGGCAACCTTCAGGCGGATCGCTCGCGTCGGGGGCCGCAGTCCCTTATCGACGAGGAATTCAGAGGCATCCTTGACGCTTCGTGAGAAGGCGGCGCCCGCCTCCCACCGTTGGGGGTCGCCGCGCAGCTGAACCTGATATTCCTTCATGTTCGAGCCGCAGCCCGCGGCGTTGACGATCACCGCGTCCAGGGCCTGTGAGGCGAATGCGTCCATGGTCTGGGCGGCCAGGTGCTCGGCGGTCTTCGCCTCACCGGCGTGCGAGGCGAGCGCGCCGCAGCATACCCTCGCGGACGGGATCACCACCTCGTAGCCGTTTTGCGCCAGCGCGAGCGCGGTCCGGCGATTCGTGCCGTGAAACATCTCGTCCTGGATGCAGCCGATCAGCAGGCCCACGCGAGCGCGTCGCGGGCCGTGCGCCGGGGTTAGTGCCGGCAGCGGCGTCTTGGTCGGCGTCGTGTCGCCCACCGGCGGGAAGGCGGCAAATTTCCCCAGGGGCATGATCTTCCACGCTCCGCTGCGGCGCAGCAGCGTCGACAGGCGGGCGGCCCGCGTCGCCCGATAGAGCCAGCCCGCGATGCGGAGGCGTCGAGGATGCGGCAGCAGCCCGCTGAGGAGAACCCGCCGAACCATCCGGTCGCGGCGGTTCTGCGGCGGCGTCAGCGCCCGTGCCATTTCCATCACCGATCCGAACTGGACGCCCGACGGGCAGGCGGTTTCGCAGGCGCGGCAGTTGAAGCACTGGTAGATGTGGGCCTGAAAGCGGGGATCATCGAAGGCCGTGAGTCCGAGCGAGGCTTCCTTGATCTGCCACATGCGGCCCCGTGGACTGTCGCCCTCGTGGTGGAGGATCCGGAAGGTTGGACACTTCGGCAGGCAAAGGCCGCAATGGATGCAGTCCCTGACCAGGTCCATATCGATCCCGGGCGCGGTGCTTGGTACGCCGTCGCGCTTCAGTTGCTGGTTGAAATCGAGTGTGGCGAGCTTCGGCATCAACTGTCCCTAGGTGCCGCCGACGAAACGGCCTGGGTTGAGGATCCCGTTGGGATCGAGAGCCTGCTTGAGGGCACGCATGATGGGGAAGCCCGGCGGCGGCGGGCCCCAGACATCAAGCGACAACTTCACCGAGGGCGGCGCCGATGCCACCACGACCTGGCCCTCGTCGCCGGCCAGGGATCGCATGCGTTGCAGTGTTGGCGCGGCGGACGATGGCGCCACGCGCAGATCGACGACGCCGGCCGCCGGCTGGATGATGACCGAGGCCTCAGGCGGAACCGCGTCGGCGAGCGTCGGGATGGAGGCGATGGGCGCGATCGCGCGTAGCAGCACGACGTCACCATCGGGCGCGGACCACTCGCGCGCCTCGTCCCAGAACGCCGGTGGAAGATCGGCCGCTTCGACGCGACCGCCGGCATCGCGGATGACCCCGACGCCCTGGTCGCGAGCGGCCTCGACTTCGCGGGCGTAGCCTTCGAACTTGAGCGCCAGCGTCCACCGCCAGTCCGCGGTCAGGCCGCATTCCCAGAGTGCGCGGCGGTCCAGGACGATCGCCGCAGACGGAGCGAGGTAGGAGCGGGCTAACTGCAGCCCGGCCGCAACGGCGGGCGCTGCCGCCTCGAAGTGGCCGAGCACGGTCGCGTCGCCTTCGGGAATCGCTTGCACCTTCAAGTTGACCTCGGCCACGACGCCCAGCGTGCCAAGGGCCCCGATGTGCAGCTTCATCAGGTCGTAGCCGGCGACGTTCTTCACCACTTTGCCGCCGGCGCGGGCGACCTTCCCCGATGGATAGGCGACGGCAATGCCGATCACCCAGTCACGCACGGTTCCGTAGCGCGCCCGTCCAAGCCCATTGGTGTTGGCTGCGACCATCCCACCGACGGTTGCGCGTTCCGGGTGCGGCGGATCCAATGGCAGCCGCTGGCCCTGCGCTCCCAGGGCGGCCTGCAAGTCGGACAAGCGCATGCCCGCCTCGACGCGGCAGGTGAGGTCAGCGGGCTCGTACTCGAGCAGGCGCGTCATCCGTTCCGTCGAGAAGGCGATGTCGTAGCGCCGCGGTGGGGAACCAAGCCGCATTTGCGTGCCACCGCCCCAGACCACGACCGAGGCAGGCGTGAGATCGCAAAGCCGAAGGCCACGTGCCGCATCCTCCGCGTCGCCCGGATGCATGATTTTCGATGGCAAGAGGTCGTCGACGCTGAGCCGGTGCTGATCCGCAACGGTGATCTGGTGCCCGGGCAAGACCGTGGCGCCGGCTTTCACACCCACAGGTCCTCGCCTCCCGCGACCGCCTGCCGCCTGGGATAGCCAGGCGGATAGCGCAGCGCCGATGGTTGCAGGCCATTACCCGGAAAGACTTTGCCTGGATTCATCAGGAGGTGTGGGTCGAAGACACGGCGGACCCGGTCCATCACCTCCAGGTCATCATCGGAGAAGACGTAGCGGATGTTCTCGCGTTTCTCCAGGCCGATACCGTGCTCGCCGGTCACCGAGCCGCCGGCCTGCGCGCAGAGCTTGAGGATCTCATCACCGATCCGAAGCACGGCTTCGTACTGCCCGGGTTGGAACGCATCGAAGAGGACCAGTGGATGCAGGTTGCCGTCGCCCGCGTGGAAGACGTTGCAGATCTTGAAGCCGGTGCGCTCGCTGATGGCGTCGATCTTCGCCAGCGTTTCCGGCAGCTTGGTGCGCGGCACCACGCCGTCCATGACGTAGAAGTCGGACGACAACCGGCCCATCGCCGAGAACGCGCCCTTGCGACCTTTCCACAAGGCCTGGCGCTCCTGCTCGTTTCGGGCAATCCGCACCTCGGTAGCGCCGTTATCGCGGCAAACCTTCGCCATCCGCTCACCGAGCTCCTGTGCCACCGCCGGGATACCGTCGACCTCGAGCAGCAGCACCGCTCCAGCGTCGAGCGGGTAGCCCGCGTGCGAGGCGGCCTCGATCGCCTGGATCGACAGCTTGTCCATCATCTCGATCGCAGCCGGCAGGATCCCGGTGCGGACGATGGCGGAGACGGCATTGCTGGCGGTGCCGACGTCGGGATAGACGGCCATCAGCGTTTTCTGCACCGGCGGCAGCGGTTGGATCTTTACCCAGACCTGCGTGACGACGGCCATCGTGCCCTCGGACCCAACCAGCAGTCCGGTGAGGTCGTAGCCGATGGCCTCGGCCGATTTGCAGCCGCCGACTCGGACCAGCTCGCCGCTGGGCAGCGCGACCTCCAGACCGGTGACGTGGTTGACGGTCACCCCGTAGATGAGCGTGTGCGGGCCGCCTGCATTGGTGGCGACGTTTCCGCCGATGGTGCAGGCGCCCTGGCTCGACGGATCGGGCGCGTAGTAGTAGCCGTGCGGCCTGAGTGCCTGGCTGAGCGCCAGGTTGACGACGCCGGGCTGCACCACGGCGCGCAGGTTCTCGGTGTCGATTTCGATGATGCGGTCCATGCGCGCGAAGGTGATGACGACCCCGCCCTCGACCGGGACGGTGCCGCCGGCCAGGCTGCTGGCCCCCGAACGCGGGGTGAGCGGAACGCGCGACTCGGCGCAGATCTTGACGACCCGCGCGACTTCCTCGGAGGTGGCCGGGATGACGACGATATCGGGCAGCGCCGTCTCCGGGCTGGCGTCGTACTGATAGAGCCGCATCTCGTAGGGATCCGCAAACGCGTAGCGCTCGCCCACCACCTCGCGAAGGCGGGCCAGCAGTCGGTCGCGATCCCCAGAATCCATTTGGCTAAAGGGTACCCCCGCCCCCACTCTGACCCCCCAGAGGGGGAGGGAAAAATTGCTCCCTCCCCATCGGAGACGGTTCTCTTAGTTGAGCGTCGGGATGATCCCCGGAATCAGGTAGACCTCGATCATGGCGACGAGACCGACCGCTGCTGTGAGAATCAGGCTGTAGCCGATGGTCCGGCGGAAGATCTCACCCTCCGAACCAACCCGGTTGACACCGGCAGCCCCGACCGAGAGATTCTGCGGGCTGATCATCTTGCCCATGACCCCGCCGGAGGAGTTGGTCCCCGCCGTCAGAACGGGACTCAGATGATGCCCGCTGATCACGATCTGCTTGGCAGTAAACGCCTGCATCGGGCCGAACAGTGTGTTGGAGGCGGTGTCACTCCCCGTCAGGAAGACGCCCAGCGCGCCAATGACCGCGGAGAAGAAGGGGAAGATCGCACCCGTTCGCGCCATCAATAACGCAAGCGTGGACGTCATGCCCGAGAAGTTCATCACGGCGGCGATGCCGAGGATGAACGCGATCGTCATGATGGGTAGGGCCAGCTGGCGGAGTGTACGGCCGTAGGTTGTAAAGAACAGCCGCAGCGGCGCCCCCCGGATCGCCATCACGATGAAGGCGATGATCGAGGCGAATAGCACCAGGCTGCCCGCCGCCGACAGGAAGTCCCAGGTGAAGGTGATGGGATAGGGCGTGGACTTGGTCACGATCTGTGGTTCCTGGAAAATCAGCGGCTTGGGCTTGGCTGAGGTCCCCTCATAACTTCCGGGCCACTGGAAGCGCCAGAACGGGAACTTGAAGGCGCCGGCGTCGACCGTCGGCTTGGGACCGATCCACGGATTGGGGCAGAGCTTGAACGCCGGCTGGCCGCATTTGAGGTCGGCCGTGATGTTGGCCGGGGTGTGCAGCGCATTCTTGATGTTGCCAGGCGGACTGCCGGAGAAGAACGGTAGGTTACCCATCTGGCCGATCAGGATGACCACCACCAGGATCACGTACATCATGTAGGCGCGCACGACACGCCCGGGTGTATCGACCACCTGGGCGACCGCCGCGCCGACGCTGCGGAATCGCGGCGGCGCGCCCGCCGGCGCGGTGACGCGGTCGGCGGCAAAGCCCCAGAGGGTCTTCGGCCTCCAGACCCGAAGCAGCAACGCCACCGCAGCCATCGAGACCAGGGCAGCGAGCACATCGGTCAGTTCGGGACCGATGAAGTTCGAAACCAGAAACTGGACCACGGCGAACACGATGCCCGCCGTGAGCACGGCCGGCAGGACTTCGACCATTCGCTTCCAGCCGGCGAGGACGACGATCAAAAAGCCCGGGATGATGATCGAAAACACGGGAAGTTGCCGGCCCACCATGGCGGAGAGCGCCAGCGTCACCGGCGTCTGATCGTTCACGCTGTGTCCGATGATGGGCGCGGTCAGTAGACCGAGCGTCACGATCGGGATGCCGATCGAGCCGAAGGCGACCGGTGCGGTGTTGGCCAGCAGCGCCAGCACCGCCGCGCTGATTGGCTCGAAGCCGAGGCTGGCGAGGATCGCCGCCGAGATCGCGACCGGGGCGCCGAAGCCCGCGATCCCTTCCATCAGGGCGCCGAAGCAAAAGGCCACCAGCAGCGCCTGGACCCGCCGGTCACCGGTGAGACGCGTCAGCGAACGCCGAATCACATCGAAGTCGCCACTGGCGATCGTCAGGTTATGAAAGAAGACGGCATTGAGGACGATCCAGCTGATCGGCCACAATCCGTTCGCCATTCCTTCGGTGGTCGCGGACAGGTCGAGTCCGAGCGGCATGCCCCAGACCACCGCGGCGAGCACGGCCGCCGAGAGCATGGCAACCAGGGCTGACATCCATGCCGGCAGCCTGAGAACCGCCAGCATCACGAACAAGATGTAAAGAGGAATGCCCGCGACGATCGCCGAGAGAAGAATGCTGCCGCCCAGCGGCTGGTAGACCTGATGAAACGCGAGGATCGCAATGGCCCCGTTCATGACGCGGAAACCTCCCTTCCTTTCGGATCCGTCCTTACGTACAGGCGCTGAGCCAAACGTTACACAGCGCAGCCGCAAAACGCCACAATTGGCCAAATGGCAGAGGCGCCGGCCCACCGCAGAACCGCCCCGGCAGCTTCGCTGAAGTTGGATGACTTCGAGCCGGCCGCCCGGGCGGTATTACCCCGGCCCATTTACGACTACATCGCGGGCGGAGCCGAGGACGAGGCCACACTCGCAGGCAACCGCGAAGCCTTTGCCCGGTATCGCTTCCGCTTCAAGGTCCTGGCGTCAGCCGACCGTCCCGACCTCAGTAACGAGGTCCTCGGGCAGCATTTCACGATGCCGGTCCACCTGGCACCAACGGCGATCCATCGGATGGCGCACCCGGAGGGCGAGCTGGCTAGCTATCTGGCCGCGTCGGGCGCGGGAATCGCCTTCAGCCTGAGCACGCTGTCCAGCGCCTCCATCGAGGAGGTCGCTGGCGCCGCCACCGGCGTGCGTTGGTTCCAGCTCTACATGCACCCGGATCGAGCGGTCAGCGCCGCCTTCGTCGAGCGCGCCGTCGACGCCGGCTACGGCGCCATCCTTCTGACCGTGGACCTCCCGAGGACCGGCCGCCGCGAGCGGGACATCGCCAACGCGTTCGCGCTGCCCGAAGGCATTCGCTACGCAAATCTCGGCGGCCTTCGGACCCGAGCAACGACCGCCGGCCTCGATCCCTTCGCCCAGGATGTCAATGCGCAGACCAACCCGGCCCTGAATTGGAAGGACCTCGAGTGGCTGGTAGCCAAGAGTTCAGTGCCGATCATCGTCAAGGGCGTGGTCCGCGCGGACGATGCCCGGCGGGCGGTAGACGCGGGTGCCCGGGCCCTCATCGTCAGCAACCACGGCGGCCGCCAGCTCGACTACGCGATCGCCAGCCTGGACGCGCTTCCCGATGTGGTCGAGGCGGTGGGCGGCAAGGTGCCGGTGCTGCTGGACGGCGGCGTCCGGCGTGGCACGGACGTCCTCAAGGCGCTCTGCCTGGGGGCCAGCGGCGTGCTGATCGGGCGGCCCTATCTGTACGCGCTGGCGGTCGGTGGCAGCGATGGCGTGCGCGGCATGCTCGAACTGCTGCGCGAGGAAATCGCCCTCTCGATGAGCCTGCTGGGGGCCCGTCGGCTCAGCGAGCTGAGCCAGGACCTGTTGACGAGGGTCTAAGATCCCGCGGCGGTCTCGCGGGTCACGGTGTCGAGCTGCGGCTGGATGGTTTTGGCCTGCCAGGCGGCGGCGCCGTTCTGGGCGGCGGCGAAGCTGGCGGCGACTTGCTGGCGTGCGGCTGCCAGGTTTCTTGCGGCCTGCTGCGCGACCTGCGTCTGGTTGGCGGCCGACGCCAGGGCATACTGCTGGGCGTTCGTCACCACGGAGACCATGCCATCGATCCAGGTCGCCCACAGCGGGTCGAGGAGCGCGTCGGCAAAGCCGGCCGAGACCTGCTGCGGTTTGAGATCTTCGTTCAGGGTCGACGCCGCCCGTGCCGCGTTCGCCCAGGCGTGGCTATTGAGGGCCGGGTCGAGCGTGGTCGAAATCTTCAGCGCGTCCTGCGTCACTTGCTGGGCGAGGGTGAGTTGGAGGACCGCGGCATGGGTCAGCTTGAGGCTAGCCTGCAACGCATTATCCAGGTGCTGGAGAGCGGGACGATCGGTGGCGATGAACGCGGGCGAGTGCAGTTGGAATGGGAGCCCGTCGGCCTGGGCCATGTAGCTCTGGGCGAGCTGGACGTGGCCGAGGGCATCGTTGGCCGCCGTTTCCGCGCTCTTGGCGAGGGCCAGGTCCTGGGCGAGCTGGGCGTCGGAAAGGCTCATGGCGCCTTTGGCGGAGATGTCCGCCCAGAGGCGGCTGACGTTGGTGTTGACCGCCGCCGTGCCCTTCCGCGCCAGCGCGAGCTCGCCGGCCTCCGATAGCGCAAGCTGCGCCACCCGCTGCGGCAGCACGACTTGGAGGAAAGCCCCCAGCGCGCCGATGGTGATGAGGAGAACGACGATGACGAAGATCCAGGTGCCCCAGGAGACCCGGCGGGCCGGTCGGAATACCCGGCGCGCGGGCGCCGGTCTTGGGAGGGCCACGCATAGGTAACGCTGGCCGTAAGCCTCCTCTTGCCATAGGTCGGCCCTCCCGCCTCACCGATCTGTGACGGTCCTGTGGCGGAGCGCCGAACCCCCGTCGCCCAAGCTCCGATGCGGACCCATCGGTGTCGCGAAAGGCCTGTGCTAGAGTGAATTTCCGGCAACCAAGTGGCCTATATCATCACGGAAACCTGCGTCGACCTCAAGGACAAGTCCTGCGTCGACGTCTGCCCAGTCGACTGCATCATCGACGGCGGCGCCGAGGACCGCATGCTCTACATCAACCCCGATGAGTGCATCGACTGCGGCGCCTGCGTGGACCCCTGCCCGGTGGCGGCGATCTATCCGGAAGACGAGGTCCCGCCCGAACAGAAGAAGTTCGTCCCCTGGAATTTCGACTACTTCAAGAGCGATGCCGACAAGGCTCGCGTACGCGCCGAGATCAACGCCGCCTACCCGGAAAAGCGTAAGACCGAGGGGGCGCCCTAGGGGGGACCGCTCCGGTCGGGCACCGCGCGAGGCGTGGTGGCACGACGGACGAGTTTCGCCGGGAGTTCGATGACCCGGCGCGGCGGACCGAGCCAGCGCTCGAGCAGGGCCAGGACTTGTGGCGACGGCGGCTTCGTCTCGCTGCCCTCAGTCTCGAATAGGATGTCGGCGATCGCCTCGGCCGGACCTGATGGCTTTTGCGCCCGGCTCAGCTCGAGCCAGCGTGCGGTGATCCACAGGTACATGTCCGCTTCGGTCCGGCCCGGGAAATGCGCCAGAATGTCGTACTCGCGGATCAGGTCGGCGATCGGCTTGTAAACGTTGTCGTACCAGCTGGCACTGGCCTCGGCGATGCTGACCTCACGGTATTGCTGCAGACCCATGAAGTAGCGATGCCCGAGGATGTCCTCGAAGATTCGGTCGTAACGTCCGAGCCGGCTGACGGCAATCGACGCCTGGGGGCGGACGCGATCGAGCTGGGTGCGCTCGAGGAAGTCGACGTACTCTCGGGCCTGGAGCAGGGCCGCCGCGTCCATGTCGCCGGCAAGCGGCGCACGGGT
>WNFD01002602.1_pt1 | contig 18200 bp, 19 predicted proteins | sample 5400491 | NCBI WGS metagenome assembly WNFD01 (sample SAMN13153343, study PRJNA577476) | soil metagenome | isolation source: 120 cm saprolite under Douglas fir tree site 2 hole 2 replicate 2 | place: USA:California | collected 2015-04-18 | reverse complement strand
GCCTCCGCCAACCGGAATCGTATTGGAGGATGGTTATATTCTGCCTCCGCCTCCCGCGATTGGTGGTATCTGGCGTGACAAGTCGACTCTCGTGATGACGAAAGACGCCTCCTTGCCGGATCGTTGTGTGAAGTGCAATCGCCCGGCAAATGGTTTGCGCCTGAAACGAAAGCTTTCGTGGCACCATCCAATTCTCTATCTACTCGTCTTTGGGGCGGCGATTCTTTATGTCATTCTGGCGATTGCTCTGAGCAAGCGAGCCACAGTCTATTTCGGAATATGCACTGAGCACTTTCAGCGTCGGCGAAAACTCATGAGCATTGGTGGGATGTTGTTAGCGGCTGGAGTAATCATGCCCGTCGTTGCTTTCGCATACGATTATCCGATGTTAGGGCTGCTCGGAATTGGCCTTTTTCTTTTTGCTATCGTGTGGGCAGTTCTAGCCGCGAGAGTGGTGAGTCTTAAGAAAATCGATGATCAATTCGTTTGGCTCACAGGAATTAACGACCAGTTCCTAATGCAGTTCCCGCCGTTGCCGCGCGGTCCGTAGTCAACCGGGCGGACCGCAGGTATTGTTGTCTCGGATCAAATGCCCATAGGAGACCGCGCATGAATTACCGCTCTTCATCCAGAAAATTGATACTGGGTTTGATCGTCGGGCTGGTTACGGCGATCTCTGTGACGGCCAGGCCACGCTCGTTTCATGAACTGGTCGACGCTTACTTTGACGACTACTTCAAAGCGAACCCTTCGCAGGCGACCAGCGTCGGTTTTCATCAGTACGATCGGCAATTGGAAGACTTCTCGCTGGCCGCGCATCAGCGCAACCGGCGCCGGTTGCTGGAGTATCTGGCGGCGTTCCAGGCCATCAACCCCGGCCCGCTTTCGATGCTGGAGCGCGACGATCGCGAGGTTATGATCGCGACGATTCACAGCCTCCTGCTGGAAGAGGATCGCGTCCAGCAGTGGCGCAAGAACCCTGACGGTTATTCCGGCGCCGTTACCAGCAGCATTTTTTCCATCATGAAGCGCGATTTCGCGCCGGCCGCGGAGCGTCTGCGTTCAGTGATTGAGCGCGAGAAACAAATCCCGCGCGTCTTGCAACAGGCGCGATCAGTGCTGCGCAATCCGCCGAGAATTTACACGGACATTGCGATCGATCAATTGCCCGGCAACCTGGATTTTTTTGCGAAGGACGTCCCCGACGCGTTCAAGGACGTGAAGGACGCCGGATTGCTGGCAGAGTTCAAGAGCAGCAACGACGCGGCGATCGCGGCGCTGAAAGACTATCAATCATGGATGAAGACGTATTTGCTGGCGCGATCGCATGGCACGTTCGCGATCGGCGCTGAGAACTATCGGCTGAAGCTCCTGTACGACGAGATGGTTGACGTGCCTTTGCCGCGGCTTTTGAAAATCGGTTACGCGCAATTGCGCAGAGACCAGCGCGCCTTCGTCGAAACCGCGCGGCGCATCGATCCCAACAAATCACCGGAAGAGGTTTTGAAGGAACTCGAAAAGAATCATCCGAGTTCGGATACTCTGCTGTCTTCGGCACAGCAACAGCTCGACGGCCTCCGGCAATTTCTAATCGACAAAAAGATTATCACCGTGCCTGGCGGTGCGCAGGCCAAAGTCGTCGAGACGCCGCCGTTTGCGCGCGCCACGACCTTCGCTTCGATGGATACGCCCGGGCCGTACGAAGCAAACGCGACTGAGGCTTACTACAACATCACTCTGCCGGATCCGACTTGGGCGAAAGAGAAGCAGGAAGAATATCTCGAAGGGTACAACTATCCGCTCTTGAGCAACGTCTCGGTGCACGAAGTCTGGCCCGGTCATTACACGCAGTTTCTTTGGGTCAAAAACAATCCCGATCTCTCAAAGGTGCGCAAGCTGACGGGCGCCGGTTCGGACTCTGAAGGCTGGGCGCATTACAGCGAACAGATGGTGCTTGACGAAGGTCTGAGCAACAACGATCCGAGATTTCGGCTGGCGCAGTTAGTCGATGCGCTGCTGCGCGATTCGCGCTACATCGTCGGCATCAGGATGCACACGCAGGGCATGACGATGGAGCAGGCGAAGGAATTCTTCGTCAAGGAAGGCCGCCAGGTTCCGGTTGTGGGCGAGATGGAAACCAAGCGCGGCACCGGCGATCCGACTTACCTGATGTACACGCTCGGCAAGCTGGAAATTCTGAAACTGCGCGAAGATTACCGACGCAAGATGGGAAGTAACTTTTCGTTGCAGGACTTTCACGACCGCTTCATCAAAGCCGGCAACCCGCCCGTGAAGATTGTGCGCAGAGAATTGATGGGGCGCGATGGGCCGCTGCTGTGATTGACTCCCTCTCCCTTTGGGAGAGGGCGGGGTGAGGGTGTAGCCAGCGAACAAACAACAAGACCCGTCTTCTCTTTTTTTGGCGCGCCCCGATTGTGGAGATGGAAAGCACAAAAGCGGGATCGCCCGCTAAGCCCTAACCCTCTCCCAGAGGGAGAGGGAATGACATCATGGACATCGAATCGGTTCGCGCCCATTGCCTTTCATTTCCGCATGTCACTGAGAATGTTCAGTGGGGAAACGATCTGGTGTTCAAGATCGCCGGCAAGATGTTCGCTGTCGCCGTGCTGGAGGGCGCGTCAAAATATTGTCTGTCGTTCAAGTGCACGCCGGAGAAGTTTGCCGAGTTGATCGAACAGGACGGCATCGATCCGGCGCCTTACGTTGCGCGTTATCACTGGGTCGCGCTCGAACAATTTAATGCGTTGAGCGAGAAAGAACTGAAGAGCTTGCTGCGCAACGCCTATGATCTCGTTTTTGAGAAGTTGCCGAAGAAAGTCAAAGCCAAGTTAAACCTATAGCCGTTCCCCTTATATTTCCCCAAAGAAACTGAGCTAAGATAACTGGCACTGGAAAACGACCCATGAACCTTTCACTCGATTTAGCTCTGTTGCTCGGTTTTCTGCTTGGCTTAAAACACGCGACTGAAGTCGACCATCTGGTAGCTGTCACAGCGATCGTCAGCGAACAGCGATCCATTCTGCGTTCCGGACTCGTCGGTGCGCTTTGGGGAGTCGGTCACACGACCTCGCTGCTGGTCGTTGGCATCTTTGTCATTGTGCTCGAAGTCACGATTCCGCTCCGCCTGGCTAATGCGCTCGAGTTCGCGGTTGCCGTGATGATTATTTTTCTGGGTACACGGGTGCTTTACCTGACTCTTCGTGGGCAGCGCCGCATGCACCGGCACCGGCACCAGCACGAAGGTTACGCGCACACTCATCTTCATTTTCACGACGATGAGCACGCACATTCCACGCTGAGCACGAAAGGAGCACACCAACACGCGCGTCTCGCCGGTTGGCGGCCGCTCGTCGTCGGCATGGTGCATGGGCTGGCCGGCTCGGCGGTGTTGACGTTTCTGGTCTTAACCGAAGTCGTCAACCGAGGCTCGCGCGCGCTGGGGTTGGCCTATCTGCTGGTTTTTGGGATTGGCTCGATCTGCGGAATGCTTTTGATGAGTACGCTAATTAGTCTGCCTATCGTGCTCGCCTCTCGCCGGTTTGAACGAGTCGAGGTGCCGATGCGCGTCATCGTGGGCGCGGCCAGTATCGCGTTTGGTTTTTACTACGCGTGGACGATCCTACTTTGATTAGCGGTGTTCAGAGTACCGACTTTAGTCGGGTTTTTGTTAGGCGAGAAAAGACCCAACTGAAGTTGGTACTCTATACGCCGTTAAATCAGGACACCACTTACTATCGCGAAAGCTGTCGCTCACGCTTCTCTTCCTTCCGAAATTGATAAGGCTCAATCGGACTGGGATCCTGCCACAGTCCGCGCCGGGCCGCGCGCGCCTCGGCTTCGGTTTTCGCATAGAGCTCACGATCTTCCGGAGTCTGCTCGTCTTCGTAGAACTTGTAATGCCAGGCCATGCCGGCTTTGACTTGTTCCAGGTTGATGTCTTTTCCGTCCAGAAAGATCTTGCCTACAATTCGCCCGTACTGATCGATCTTCTGATAACTCAGGCTCACGTCTCTGCCAAAGATCATTTCCGAAAGGCTCAGTCTCGATTGCTCGCCGAACGCCTGATGAGTCTCAGGCGCGTCGATGCCTGCGAGTCTGACGCGATGTTGGGTGTTCGCAGAATCGAGAATCGTGATCGTGTCGCCGTCAGCGATCGCAACCACGCGGCCGGTTATCGTCTCAGCCGAGTTCGTTCGCTTTGATTGAACCGGATTCGGCGGCTCAGGCCGGGCCGGGCGACGATTACACGAAATCACGAACCCAAGGATCGACAGTACGAGCCAGATCAAACACCGTCGTCGAGTGTTGAAGGTCATGTTTACAATACTATTGGCAAGCCTTTCCGCAGGGAAGCCGGGATTCGCGACGACGCCAGCGAAAATTCCTTGCATTCATGCCAACCAAATCTCAAACTGCGGGTCTATTGTAGCGTCCGGACAGGTGACCGGCCCTGGCCCCTTTGAGATAATCCGGTGATTGATAGCGAAGAAGAATTAATCAGGCAAGCCCAACGTGCCGAAACGGACGCTTTCTGCGCCCTCGCCGAACGCTACGAACGCCGGATCTATTCGCTCGCTTTTCATTACTGCCACGATTCGGAAGACGCTGAAGATCTCTCGCAGGAAGTATGGCTCAGAGCTTATCAGGCGATCGGGACGTTTCGCGGCGAATCGAGTTTCTATACCTGGCTGCGGCGGATCACGATCAATTGCTTCCTCAACCACCGGCGCGCGAAATCGTTCGTCCGGCGCGGACAGGGCATCGAAATCAACTCGCTTGATCTCGTCTCAAACGCCGCCGCCTCAAGCTTAAGTTCTGAGCGCATGCTTCACAACCGAATTCTTTTGGCAAAGGTAAGACAAGCCTTGTCCGAGTTAACTGCTCAACAGAGGCTGATTTTTTTGCTCAAGCACTGTGAGGGAATGACCTACGAAGAAATATCGGAAGCCGTTGGCTGCTCAACCGGGACAGCCAAGAAATCTGTTTCGCGAGCCATCGCCAAACTGCGGACGCGGCTCGACGTCGCCGCCGGAAACACCGAATGCGTTCCGTGCACCGCCGGCGAATTCTGAAAAGGGAGTTTTGAGAAAATGCATGACTGTAAAGCAACGCGAGAGAGGCTGAACGAATTGGCCGGCAGCGGCGAAGACGTACAGTTGCTGAATGAACTGCGGCAGTGCGAAGCGTGTAACGAAGAATACGCAGCGCTGCGAAGCACGCTGAGGCTCGCCGATCAGGCTATCCGCGCCGCGGCCCCGGCAGATGACTTCTGGCCTGCTTATCACGCCAGATTGCGGCAAAGCCTGGGGAGTGTTTCCAGGGTAGACGCGCCATCTCGACCAGCAGAGCGGCCAGGCGTGCCGGCTTCACTTCTCGCTTTCTTCACCGCCTCAGTACGAGTTCCGGTTCCGATTGCCGCAATTCTTCTGCTCGTACTCGGCGCAACGATTGTCTTTGCCTTGCGATCACGGCGATCACCAGTGACAGTGCCGCCCATATTCGTGACGAAAACAGTTGAAGTCCCGGTCATCCATGAGAAGACCGTGACTCAGGTGGTTTATCGCGGACGGGATCGGCGCGAAGTCGCTTCCCGAAAAGCAAGCGCCGACCTGATGGTGCAAAGGCAAAACGAAAGAGCTCCGGTCAGTCTGTCCGGGTTCACGCCGACCAATGAAGTCAAGCTCACGATCATTAAAGGGAGCTATCAGGATGAGAAGTAAAGCGCTGGCGACCACAATCTGCTTGCTCGCGATTTGCTTTGCCGCGCGCGCGCAGGAGAGTGCGGATCGTCAACTGGTCGTGTCGCTGACCGAAGGTGGGTTTGTGGCATTTAAAAGCGAAACGGCGTGGGCCGATGCCAGAAAAGCAGGGGCGCAATTCCAGCGCGTGCCGCCAATTCTTCGAGCCGATGCTCAACTCGACGAGAATCACCTAATCCACCGGGTGCTGGTAGATGCGTCCGGAAGGTTCGCGTTTGGTTACGATCTCGCGGTTGCATCCATTCCCGCGTCGAAGCAATTCAAGGTCACCGTCCTTCCGCTCGATCAAAAGTATGAAAAGAAACTGAAGGCCGCCGATCCGGATCGTTTGACGGATGTTATTCCCACGTTTCCAAAATCCGCCGCACCTCAGACGCTGGACGATGGCGACGCGTTCTCGCTTGATCTGCTGATCAACCAGAATGCTGGCGTGAAGATCGTCGACGTCGTGCGGGTAACGTTTGATAAGACACACCTGCGCGACTTTCCCAGAAGCCTGCCCCGCGATTTCACCCTGGATGCTGTCGAGCTCTCAATCAAAGATTACCGTCTGCTGCTTAACGGCAGTGTCGTCGCCGTGGGTAAGTCGACCAGCCCGGTGGCGGGCGCGTTGGTGTGGTTTTATGTTCAGGGTCGCGGTCGCTTTATCTTTTCGCTGGCGCCACGCGACGGCTATGAATTTCAAAAGGTCGGGATCGTCGATGGAAACCGGATCGAATTCACAATGGGCGGTGACCGTTACGAATGGCTCTCGGCCTCGCCAATTCTGAGTGGCGGCGGCACCTGGAATTTGTGGGTGTTGCACGACCCAAAATATAGTCCGCTCTTTGGAGCCGACAAACCCCCGGACACCGGTAAGAGCGTTTTGCAAAAGGTCGACGAAGCCGTGGCGAAGGTAAATGCAAACGTCAACATACCAACTCAGAGCGGACGCACTCTGGTGGCGCCGGGTAAGCGAACCACCGACACGCAAAAAGTCGACGCCGCGAAGCCGCCGCGCGTAATGATCGGCAGCGCCGATCGGATTGAGAATTTATGGCCCCGGAACTAGCGCCTTCGCTTTGAACTCGCGACTCTGCCGGGGCCTTAGCCCTACCTCCGGGGTCCCCGACCGAGCATCTCGGTTGGGGTGGGGCGGTGAGGGAGGGCTCGGACTAGATCAAGAAAACCGTAACTGAAATTCTTTCCGGCTTAAAAACCAGGGCCGGAGAGCAGGGATACGTGTGTCTCTGCAAACCGAAAAAGGAGAGGCTGAAATGAAAAGAAGATTACTCATGATCGCCATCATCGCTGCATGTTTGGTGCTTTGTGCTCATCAGGCGAGGGCCCAAACAAAACCATCGAACGACCTTCCGAGATACGAAGTCGGGGCAGACTTCACCACTTTCACGATTAACGGCGAGCAGATTGAACTTGGGGCGGGCGGCAGATTTACCTATAACATCAAGAAGAGCTTCGCGCTTGAAGCAGCGGGTTATTTTTCCCCGGGCACGTGCGATAGCTGTCCAGGTCAAGTCACCGGCCGAATTGGGGAAGGGCTGTTTGGCGTGAAAGCCGGCAAGCGGTTTTCCAAGGTGGGAGTCTTCGCAAAGGCGCGGCCCGGATTCATGACTATCGGCAAAGGGTACTTTGATTTAATACCAAACAGCGGCGGCTTCGTCACTCTCGTGCCTCACCGAATCACCCCGTTAGCGCTCGATCTCGGTGGGGTCTTCGAGTTCTATCCTTCAAAGAAGGTGGTCTTGCGCGTGGACGTTGGCGATACGATGCTTCGGTATCCGCGACATTCTTTCATTGGATTCAACGTCGATCCAGTCACCTTCGCATTGACGCCGGCTCAGCGGATCCAACCGGCATACACCACGCATAACACTCAATTCATCCTGGGGGTCGGGTTTAGGTTCTAGAAGAGAAGGTGAGAAAGACGGCCCGCGTGTTTGGGGAGTCGCCTCAAATCATACGATTGGTCGCGTTACGTATCACGCGAGATTATGACCAAGCGATTGGCATAATCTACGACGAGCGTCGCGCCTTCGAACATCTCTGTACCGATCAACGCGTCGTTGCTTTCGCTTATGATCACTTCGACGCTTCGCCGTTCGCCGAACCATTCAATCTCGCCCAACGCCACGTCCGCGATCATTCGGGCGCCACCGACTAATTCGAAAACCAATCGCGCGATTACGGGAAGAGCGAGGCGCTTGGCCACAGAAGCCGGTAGTATCAGCGCGCCATCAAAGCCCGTGTCGACTACGCATGCAAACGCATCGCCTCCGACAAAGCGTATTTCAACAATCGCTTCGCGAAGAGCGTTGACGTTACCGGATTCTTGTGGCATGTCCACCGACACTGTGCGCAGTCTCACGACCAACGCGCGTGAGGTAGAACAGGTTGTTCGGCATCGCGCCGTGAGCCGCAACAAGCGCGGCGGTTGCAGTGCTTCCCAGGAAGTAGCGGCCCGAATCAGGTTCGACGGCAACGAACTCGCCGTCGTGCGAAGGTTCGAGGACGGACGCCAGCCTTTGCTTATAGGTGTTCTGTCCCCGCTCGACCAGATCGTCGTTCGCTATCGATGGCGTTGACTCTAGGATGGAACTCATAGCTGACCCACTCTCCGAAATTCTAACATTGGACCGTGCCAAGTCTACACCTACTTGTGAAAACGCTAGGACACGGAAATCGATTGGATGTAGACTTTCCTATTGTCAGGGGATTAACTCTCGCTTCCAGTAAGATAAATGAAGACTAAACTACAACGCAAGACCGCCACTTGGCTCAATAAATATCGTCAGGACATTGATCTTGAGCCATTTTTCCAGAGGGGCACCGTTTGGAGCCCCAACAAGCAGCAGTACTTCATAGATTCGCTGCTCAAGAAATGGGGAACCCCCAAGCTGTTCCTATGGCAGTCGGGACCCGACGCCTATGCTTGTCTGGATGGGAAGCAAAGGCTGACAAGTATCTTTAGGTTCATGGCAGACGATCTTGTGGTGAATGCCAAATACTCATCGAATTACGGAGGTAGGACCTATTCCGACCTACCGAAGGCGGTTCAGGATTCATTTGATAACTACAAATTCTCAGTTGAACTTGTCACGAACGCCACCCAGGAAGAACTCGTTGAATTATATCGACGCCTCCAAGGTGGAACGCCGTTGAATTTCGGAGAAAAACTGTTCGCGAGTCTGGGCAGTATGAATAGGTGGATAAAGGATGAACTTGCTAGCCGAAAATTCTTTGAAAAGATTGTTGCTCTGCCAAACACTCGATATTCCCATTACGCGGTATGTGCTCAGCTCTGTCTCTTGAGCATCGCCGGAGCGAGGGAAGATCTTAAACTCAAGAACCTTGAAAAGTTTTTTGCCGACTATGAAAATTTCAACAAGCGAAGTCCAGAGGCAGCCAAAGTTCGTCAGGTAATAGCGTTTCTCGAAAAGGCCTTCCATTCGCGTAATGAACCTGCTCTGCGAAATAGACCAAGCATCGTTTCGGCCTTTTTCCTTGCTTCAGATCTCTTGTCAAGGCGCAACTTGGGCGGCAAAGAAAAAGAAATCGGAGACTTCTTCCGAAAGTTCACTCAACAACTGCAAAAGGAATTTGAAAAGCCTCCCGATAAGCGAGACCCTGAGCTACTAAGTTATCAATCTGCGGTTACGCAGGGCGCCGACAAGATCAAGTCTGTCAAAATACGCCATAATATTCTCCTAAAGCGACTTGCCGAGAAGAATCAGTTCTTCTTTAGGCTTATCTATCCGACGATCACACCTGAACAAGAATTCAATTCTCTATATGAAGAAATCCGAATTGCACTCGGCACGAACAGTCCAACTGCCTTCGATAGTTGGCTCATAACGAAGGGCGAGCGCACGAAATATAACTGTCGTAGTGCGCGAAACGATGAAACACTAATAGGCCATATTCGGAACTGTATTCACCACAAGCAGCATGGACATTTCTCTCAGCCTCAGTTGGCGAACGCCATTCGCTGGTTGAAGAAAAACAGAGTGAAATGGGGAGTTTGATGGCCGCTTCCAAAGGATACTGCATAACCACGCTCCGTCAGCGATTGAGCTAGACTGAGAGTCAGGAAGGGATTTTCCCGATGATCGCGTCGGCAAACTCGTCCGTCGTCGCCGAACCGCCGATGTCGCGGGTGCGGACTTTGCCTTCTTCGAAAACTCTCAGCATCGCACCTTCGACCTTGTCCGCCGCGGCCCGTTCGTCGAGGTGGCGCAGCATCAGAATCGCTGACTGCAAAAGCGCGGTGGGATTAGCGATGCCTTTACCAGCAATGTCGGGCGCAGAGCCGTGCACGGCTTCGAACACGGCGCCTTTTTCGCCGATGTTCGCCCCCGGCACCAGGCCCAATCCGCCAATCAATCCCGCGCACAAGTCAGAGACAATGTCGCCGTAGAGGTTCTCGCAAAGCAACACATCAAACTGTTCGGGCCGCATCACCAGTTGCATGCAGGCATTGTCGATGATCTTGTCCTCTGCTTGAATATCCTGGTACTTCTTCGCGACTTTGTGAAAGCAAGAGAGAAACAGCCCGTCGGACATCTTCATGATGTTCGCTTTGTGAGTGCAGGTGATCTTCTTGCGCCTTTCGCTTTTCGCGAACTCGAACGCGAAGCGCGCAATCATCGTCGAAGCCTTCTCAGTAATGATCTTCAAGCTTTCAATGACGCCGGGAACAACTTCATGTTCAATGCCTGAATAGAGACTCTCGGTGTTCTCGCGGACGACGACAATATTGAGAGCCGGATTACGACAGGGAATATTGGGAAGCGCTCGAATCGGCCGCAGATTGGCGTATAGATCCAGGGCCTTACGCAGGCCGACGTTAACTGAAGTGAAGCCTTTACCAACCGGGGTTGTGATCGGGCCTTTAAGCCCGACCTTGTTGTGCTTGATCGATTCGATCAACTCTTCCGGCAAAGTTGTGCCGAACTTATCCAGCGCTTGCTGGCCGGCGAGATGTGTCTCCCATTCGATCTGCGCGCCGGAAGCTTCGATGATGCGCACGACGGCGGAAGCGACTTCGGGACCGATGCCATCGCCAGGAATCAGTGTGATACGATGCATGAAATCAGTAGGCAGTAAGCAGGGGGCAGTAAGCAGTAAACGCCAATAGCTCGCATCCCAATACTTCGTGCCGAAACAGAATAAGACTTCGACTGGTAACTGACAACTTCTCTCTGATCACCGGCCGCTCAACTCAATGTTCACGCCAAAAGAAACTGCCGACGTCGTGATAGTTGGCGGCGGCGTTATTGGGCTGACGATTGCGCGGGCGCTCCGGCAGGGCGGCGTGCGCGACGTCGCGTTGATTGAACGCGGGCAGCTTGGCGCGGAAGCTTCGTGGGCGGCGGGCGGAATTCTCGGGCCGCAGATCGAAAGCGATCAAGCGGACGACTTTTTCCGGCTCGCTTGCGCCAGCCGCGACAGGTATCGCGCGTTTGCGAATGCGCTGTGCGCAGAGAGCGGCGTCGAGGTTGAATTGGACCTGACGGGTACGCTCTGTCTCGGCTTTACTCCGGATGACGAAAACGAACTTCGGCGCCGATTTGAGTGGCAGACGAAAGCCGGCCTTGCCGTCGAATTGCTGAGCGCCGCGGAGGCGAGAGCTTTGGAACCGTGCGTCTCTGAGAAGGTTCGCTGCGCGCTGCGCTTTCCGAATGACCTTTCTGTTGAGAATCGCAAGTTGGTCGGCGCTCTGGCAATGGCGAACGAGAAACTTGGCGTGAGAGCGGTGACTGATTGTGAAGTGCGGGCGGTTCGCGCTGAGCGGGGAAAGGTTTGTGGCGTTGAAACATCGCGGGGCGTGGTCAGCACTACCGTCGTTGTGCTCGCGGCCGGCGCGTGGACATCACTCATCAACTCTCCAGACGCATCTCTACCGGCGATTGAAATGGAGCCGGTGCGCGGGCAGATGCTTTGTTTTGCAGCGCGCCCGCCGGCCGCGCGTCACGTGATTTACAGTTCGCGTGGCTATCTGGTGCCGCGTCGTGACGGGCGGTTGCTGGCCGGCTCAACTGCCGAACGCGTTGGCTTTGAAAGGGGCGTGACCCACGAAGGAATGAACGCGATTAAGTCGATGGCGAAGGAAATCGCGCCGTCGGTTGCTGGTTTGCCCCTGGTTAGTTCGTGGGCCGGCTTTCGTCCGCGCGCCGCGGACGGCCTTCCGGTGCTCGGTCCATGTGAAGGAGTCGAAGGTCTGTTCTATGCCACCGGGCACTATCGTAACGGAATTCTGCTGGCGCCGATTACGGGTGAACTGATGGCGAAAGGAATTGTGGAAGGTGCAACAGCGCCATTGCTCAAGGCGTTTTCGCCTGAGCGGTTTCGGAGTTCTGCATAGTGTCTCAAGTTATCCTTTGCGCTTTACGACTCACGTCGCGCCTTGTGCACTCTTGGGTAGTGTCTTAGTTTCCTGATTTTGAGAGATTGGCTTGCGATAGAAAACGGATCCACGAAGCCACACGAAGCAGCTTTTTTCGTGGGATTTAGTGTGGTTTCGTGGATCGTTCTTATGTAATCCGCGGAAACACACGAAACGACACGCAGACACTACCCACTCCCGTGCACTTTTGACAGAGCCGACGCGGTGTCCTACGATCCTCCAGTCTCCTGTGCTTGCTCATCAACTTAGCGTTTGAAGTTCTCATGAAACATTTTTCCACTCTGTTTCTGTTGTTGCTCTGCTGCCTGGTGTCGATAAGTTCAGGGTTGGCACAATCCGGGCGGGTGAAAGACGCGACCGCAAACCCTAGCAGCGACGAAGCCAGCAAGGCTGCGGAAGCGAAGCGCACAGAAGCAAGAGACGCTGCGCAACTCTACGAAGAGGCCGACGCGTACGCGCAGAAAAAGTTTGACGATTTTGAGAAGCGGCACATGCCTTTCGATGCGCGGCTGGCCGACAAAATCAAGCAGGAACAGCGCGATCTGGCCGGGCGCTACGCCGTGGTGTTGGCCGCGCGGAAGCCCCAGGGCAAAGACGTTTACTATCTCGGCATGCTGTACAACCTGGCGCGGAATTACGACGCGGCGTATGAGATGATGCGGCGTTTTCTAACTGAGAGTTCGAATGCGACCGGTGAGCCGGCGCAGAATGCGCGCGCGGTCATCGTCATTCAAGCCGCGAAGAAAGATTTGTTGCCAGAGGCCGAAAGCCGCCTGGCTGAATACGCGAAGAATCAACCGCAAGTCACTGAGGATCGTTACAACCTTGAGAGCTGGATGGTGACGGATTATTTCAAAGCGAAAGACTACGAACGCGCGCAGCCGCATGCGCGGGAGATGTTCAGTACCGCCAAACTCGTAGCGAAGACAAAAGATCCGCTTGAGCGCGACAAGATGTTGAGTGAGGCGGTGACGCTGCTCTCAGAAGCCGATCTGAAGCTGAAGAAAAAGGATGAAGCAGTAGCGGCCGCGCAGGAGCTGCGCCAATTCGCGCTAACTTTGCCGTCTGGCAATTTGTACAAGCTGGCTTTGCGGCGCTTGCTGGCGATCGCACCTGACATCGATCTCTTCAAATCGTTCAACGACGTGGCGGGCTCGGCGCCGGCGCTGCGAGATATCGTGGCCGACGAATGGATCGATCAGGCGCCAGTGAAACTCGCGGACCTGCGCGGGCGCGTCGTGCTGCTGGATTTTTGGGCCACGTGGTGCGGCCCGTGTCGCGTGACGTTTCCGCGGCTGCAAAAATGGCACCAGAGCTATAAAGACAAAGGCCTGGTGATTCTCGGCGTGACAAACTTTTTCGGACACGCCGAAGGCAAGCAGTTAACGCAACCGCAGGAGGTTGCTTACTTGCGCGATTTCAAAAAGAGGTTTCATATCCCGTACGGTTTCGCGGTAGCGGACTCAGGCCAGAACGATCGGAACTACGCAGTTTCTTCGATCCCGACCAGCTTTCTAATCGATCGGCGTGGCGTCGTGCGCCTTATCAGCATCGGGTCGAGCGACGAGGAGGCCGCGATGCTGAACAAGATGATCAAGAAGCTGATTGAGGAGCCGGCCCAGGCAAGCGAAACGGAGACGGGGCGAGACGGAGATCCAGTGAAGCACCCTTAGCCACTCTTGATAAGAATGCGTTCCTTAATCTACCGCACACATCTCTGGCTGGGATTGATCGTCGCCATCCCCGTTCTTGCGTGGGCTACCAGCGGCCTTTTGTACGCGTGGCCCAACGCTGTCGAAGGTGGCAAAATTGAAAGCATCGATGCAACGCGCGTGCGCGTCTCGCCGTCAGAAGCTATGTTGAAAGCAAATGAGTTTGCCGGGAAGAAATTACCGACGACGGCCCTGACGCTCTTGATGCGCGACGGGCGTCCGGTCTATCAGGCGATCGGCGGCATGGGCGCTGATTCGCTATTGGTTGACGCTGAGAACGGGACGGTGATCAAGACGCCGCCGCCCGGAGGTCTGACGCGTTATTTTAGACAGGCGCACTTTTATTTCTTTGCGGGAACGTGGCAGGTTCCGCTGCTGATTGGGTTTTCGGCGCTCGCCGGCATCTCGGCTCTGTCGGGGCTCTATTTGAACTTGACGCTGTGGTTTGGGAAACTGTTCAGGCGAAATTAAGTCATGCAAGTATCAATCGGCTACATTCTGCTTTCCTTCTTCGGCGGCCTTTTTTCATTCTTGTCGCCCTGTGTGCTGCCGCTGGTTCCCGGATACATCTCTCTGATGTCAGGCGTCAGCATCGACAACATGAAGAGTGATAGCGCCAGTTCGAGACGCGCTGTCATTCTTAATTCGCTTGCGTTTAATACAGGCCTCTCGGTGATTTTCCTGATATTGGGGGCAACCGCAGGACTTGTTGGTTCGGCGATTATCAGCAATCCGTGGGTGCGGATCATTGGCGGCCTGGTAATTATCGTATTCGGTCTGCACATGATTGGTTTGCTGAAGATCAAGTGGCTGTACAAAGATACCCGTCAGTTTTCCAACGAGAAGCCGCGCGGGCTGCTTGGATCGCTCACTTTGGGTATCGCGTTTGCGGCCGGATGGACACCCTGCATCGGTCCAATTCTCGGCGGCATCATCGGATTGGCGGCAACCAGTGGCGGATGGAAGGGAGGGTTCATACTCGCGATTTTTTATTCCGCCGGACTTTCAGTGCCATTCCTCTTAACCGGTCTCGGGATAAATAAGTTCCTGAGTTTCTATTCGCGATTTAGACGACATCTGCACAAAGTTGAAGTCCTTTCGGGAATCGTGCTGATCGCGGTCGGCCTCTTGATTGCGAGTGGTTACGTGAGCGTGCTGGCTAGTTCCCGGTTGGCTGGAATTCTGCCTAACGCCGAAGCTTTCCTTGATCGGTGGTTTAAGCCCAAGCCTGCGGCCGCGCCGACCGGGGCCTCGACATTTCCATCTCCGCCTGAGGTTGAGTTTCAAACACTCGACGCGCAACCCTTTCATCTCGCGTCGCTGCGCGGACGTGTGGTCCTGCTGAACTTTTGGGCGACCTGGTGCATTCCTTGCCGCGCTGAGATTCCCGAATTCAACGCCATGCAAAAGGACTTTCAAGCGCGCGGCTTCACCATGGTGGGCGCCTCGGTTTCTCCGGTGGACACCGCGGATGCCATTCGCAGTTTTCAGAAAGACGTGAAGCAGGAATATACAGTCATCCGCGGCGCCGAAGAGATCGGCGCAAAGTTTGGTAACGGTCCCGGTCTGCCGGTTACCTACTTGCTTGATCGTGACGGGCGGATTCGCCAGAAGTTTATCGGGCAAACGTCGCGCGAGAATTTCGAAGCCGCAATCAAACCGTTGCTCGACGAGACACCCGCGACGGCGCAAAAGGTCGAATGAACACTCAGCCATTCTTTGGGATTTGATTGGAGTAAGACAAATGAAAAAGTTCATACTGATTTTATTCACGCTGATTCTCACTTCCGCCGCGACTGGCGCGCAGGAGGGCCACGAATACGCGCCGGTGCTGGAGAAGACCGTCAACTATAAGGCCTGGACGCTTAACGATCTCGCGAGCAACAAGCCGGTCGCGTTGCGTTCGTTGATGCAGGGGAAGAAGCTGGTCATGGTGCTGTACTTCGCGCCGTGGTGTCCGAACTGGCGCAATGAAGCGCCGGTGGCCGCGAGTCTGTACGAGAAATACAAGTCGCAGGGCTTTGAGATTGTCGGGGTCAGCGAATATGGATCACGCGACGACGTGAAAGCTTTCTTTGGCCCGGCGGGCGCGCCGTATCCCGTGGTTAGCGAATCAGAATCACGTGATGATCGCGAAAAGACGGCGCACTTTGGGTATCGACAATTGACGGGCGACACCCGGAAATGGGGTTCGCCGTGGAACATTTTTCTCGAGCCCGGGAAGTGCAGCAGCGGCGAGGTGCTCACCGAAAAAGCCTGGATCGTCAACGGTGAGCTAATCCAGGCCGACGCCGATAAATTTATTCACGATCGGCTCGCCGCCAACGCCGTGATCACTCCATGCAAGCAGTGAGTGAAGTTTAGAGTTCAAACTTTGGTTTGTCGTGATGTAATACAAGCTGAAGCTTGAACTCTGAACCCAATCACAATTCGCCGCTGAGGCTCTCTGTTACAGCGGCTGATGCGGGCGAGCGCCTGGACGTGTTTCTGACCGCGCACATCGAAGGCTGGAGCCGCGCGCGTCTGCATCGTCTAATCGAAGCTGCCGACGTGCTGGTTAACGGCAGCGTGTCAAAGCCTTCCCATAAGCTGCGGGCGAACGACCATATAGAAATTGAGTTAACGCCGACTCCGTCGACTTCCTTTGCACCTGAAGACATTCCGGTCGAAGTTGTCTACGAAGACGACGATTTGATCGTGGTCAACAAACCGGCGGGAATGGTGGTCCATCCGGCGGCCGGCGTCGATTCAGGCACGCTGGCCAACGCTCTGGCATTCCATTTTCAGCAACTGTCGACCACCGGCGGAGCGGTGCGGCCGGGAATTGTGCATCGCCTGGACAAAGGAACCTCGGGCTTGCTTGTCGTAGCAAAAACCGAAATAGCGCACGAACATCTCGCGGATCAGTTTCGGGATCGCGAAGTGTTTAAGTCGTATGTCGCACTGGTCCACGGTGTGGTTGAAAAGGAAGTTGGCGAAATCGATCAACCGATCGCGCGCGACCCGCGCAATCGCACGCGCATGGCCGTGGTGCGCGGCGGGCGTCCCTCGCTCTCGATTTATAAGGTTCGGCAACGCCTTGAACGGTTCACCCTGCTTGATGTCGAGCTGAAGACAGGACGCACTCACCAAATTCGTGTGCACCTGGCCTGGCTGAAACATCCGGTGGTTGGCGATGAAGTCTATGGCGCCGGCCGCGACAAGACCGTAGTCAATCCAGTGATTCGCTCACGGATTGCAAAGTTAGGGCGTCAGTTTCTGCATGCGGAGCAACTGGGCTTTCGACACCCACGGACGGCGAAGAAATTGCGCTTTGCCGCTCCTCTTCCAGAGGGTCTGCAATTATTGGTCGATCAAATCGAGCGTTAGCATGATTTGACACGCGCGAGCCGCTGCGGCAAGATACGCTTACAACCCCGAACTGTTTAGATTCCCCCAACAAAATGCGGAGCTCTCTCGATGAGTCTCACCGGGATTGTGTTTTTGTCTCTCTCCAGGAACGTTCGATTGTATTTAGTTTCGATTGTATTCAGATTGATCAACTAAGGAGCGAATATCATGTCTAAGAATTTTGTGACGGGCCTTTTCAAAACGCGCGCCGCCGCGGAGGCGGCCGTAGATGCGATTATCAAGCGAGGCTACACTCGCGACGACATTAGCGTTTTGATGTCGGATTCTACCCGAGACAAAGAGTTTGCCGTGCAGACCAGGTCGCACGCGGCTGACGGTCTCGGCATTGGCGGGGCGATTGGGGGAACCGTTGGCGCCGTGTTGTTGGCGATTGTCGCCGTGGGAACATCGATCGCGATTCCCGGCTTGGGACTTTTTGTCGCCGGCCCGATCGCGGCGGCCCTGGCGGGCGCCGGCGCCGGCGGCGTAACCGGAGGACTAATCGGTTTAATGATCGGTACCGGAATTCCGGAGCATCGCGCCAAAGTTTACGACACCGGCCTGCGTAGCGGCGGCATCCTGCTGGGAGCTCAGGCGAAGTCGGTCGATGATGTAGACAGGCTCGAGACACTGTTCGAAGACATCGGCGCCGAATACGTCCGCGCCGAGTAGGCCGAACGATGGATACGGAAGTTCTACGAAAGAGGCGATTGACGCAGGCAACTTCAGTTCCGACACGTAATCCCGATTAGTGCTTCAGAAATGCCTGAGGCTTTAAGAGTCTGTGTCAAAACTTGGGCTGTTATTAGGTTCAGACGATCCGAGCTGGGCCCGCAAACTGCGACCGTGGGTTCAAGTTTGTAAAACTGCGTCAGAAACGATTTGGCCCTGAGATTCACTTCAAACCGCTTGCAG
>WNFD01009885.1_pt1 | contig 18201 bp, 19 predicted proteins | sample 5400491 | NCBI WGS metagenome assembly WNFD01 (sample SAMN13153343, study PRJNA577476) | soil metagenome | isolation source: 120 cm saprolite under Douglas fir tree site 2 hole 2 replicate 2 | place: USA:California | collected 2015-04-18 | reverse complement strand
CGGATATAATTTTCGGCGCTCAGCCCGCCCTTGAAGTCGTCAATGCCTTCGCGGAACATGCGGGCGATCACTTTCTCCTGCCGTTCGTTCAGTCGCCCGCGGAACCGCTCGTAGAGCTTCGCCTTCGCGATGTAGAAATCCACGCGCTTGATGGTGTTGTTCTGCGCTTCGAGCACGGTGTTGGCGAAGTACATCAGCCAGTCGCTGATCTCGTTTTCCTTGTTGTTGCGCTCCAGCGCGGCGTAATAGTCCTTGCGCTTGCGCTCGATCGTGTAGGCGAGCGCGATCAGGCTGGGCTGCCCGAGGTTTTGCGCCAGCGATTTTTCCGCGAGCGCGCGGCCGATGCGCCCGTTGCCGTCTTCGAACGGGTGGATGCAGACGAAATAGAGGTGGACGATACCCGCGCGTGTCAGCGCCGGCAGCGGGGTTTTTCCGCTCGGGGCCGTGTCGTTGAACCATGCGGTGAAGCGCTTCATTTCATCCAGGACGCGGGTGGACGGCGGCGCTTCGAAATGCACCGCGCGCGCGTAGTCAGGACCGGAGACGACCTGCATCGGTTCGGCGTGGGTGCGGTAGCCGCCGATGACCCCGATGGAACTGGTTCCGCCGAGCAGCATGCCGTGCCAGTCGAACATCGTCGTGTCGGCGAGCGGCGCCGCGAAGTTGCGATAGAGATCGACCATCATCCGCGAAATGCCGCGTTCGGCCGGCCTCACGCCGGGCCGCTCGACCCCGAGCCCGAACTGGTGGCGCAACGAGGATTGGACGCTGTCACGGTCGAGGATCTCGCCCTCGATCTCGGAGGTCTTGACGGCCTCGTCGCTGATGAGCTCGATCTTGAGCGTTTCGCTATCGTCCGCGCCAACGTGCTTGCACACGCCGATGAACTCGCCGGATTGCCGCAGAAATTGCCTCTCCAGCGGTTCCAAGGCCGCTCGATCGTAGGTGAATTCCGGCCAGTCCGGTTGTTGCCAGTTCCAGGTCATATGGGGTCATGAGCTATAGAGAGATCCCTATAGCTCATTTTGTTGATGGCCGTGAGCTATAGCAAGAAATCTCTATAGCTCACGGCCGTCTTTCGTTGTTTTTGTTCACTTTATGTTTCTCAGCCAATTTTTCCGCATGTGCAAGAGGTCAACGCCACAATTGAATTGACCGCAGCGGACCCGGCCACGTTCGATCGTTCGCTGCTTCCAATCCGGACATGACCGCCAGGACTGTATGGGCAGAGATTGACCCGGAGCGACCGCCGAGCCCGGGTGAGTTTGCCCGCTCAAAACACTACCGGCTCTGCCAGATGACGGGATCGCGGCTCGAATGAAAGCAGGCAATCACATAGATCGCGTCGTCCAATGGACGAAAGAACAGACCGTAAGGAAAGCGTCGCAAACGCGCCCGGCGTATGTCGGCCAGCATCAGCGGAAATTGCAGCGGATTGGCAATGATCCGCAGGGCCTGTCGGTCAACTTCAGCCCGAAAGAGCGCGCCGAGACCGATCGCTTCTTTTTCATACCAGCCTTGCGCCTCGATGATTTCCAACCGTGCAGCCGGCATGGCGATCAGCGACCGCGTCACGGTGCGCGAGCGGCAAGCTCTGCTTTCAGCTGCTCCCAGGTTACGCCGCCGGCGCGATCACGCTCGAAGCTGTCCATGCGGCGTTCGAGTTCGACCCGTTGCGCCGGAGCGACCGGCAATTCGGCGTCACTGAGGCTGTCCCACAAATCGCCAATCAGCGCCAGCCGTTCGGGCGGACTCAGGCGGGCGATCTCCTCAAAAGTTAGCGTGCTCATGACGGGGTTGGTACTCCAGGCAGCCAAGCGATTCAACCACACCACGCAGCAACCCGACCTATACTGATTATGGGTATCACGTACTAAATATTCTACCATTTTGCGATTCCAAGATCGAGCTTCGCTGCCGACAGCTTCGCTTCCGACAGATGTCAACGCCACAATTGAATTGACCGCAACGGACCCGGCCACCTTCGATCGTCCGCTGAGGTCCAATCCGGACATGACCGCCAGGACTGCATGGGCAGACCAATTCCAGTCATGCCGTAGGGCGCAATAAGCGTAGCGCATTGCGCCGCTCGGTCTCTACTCCGCTCGCCAAAACCGCCCTTCTGTCGAGACGACGCCGGCGCGATCCGAAGGCCGCAAGGCGGGGCGGGAACCTTGACCGGGGTTGACGGCGTCAGCGCCATGCGGCTTCTCGCACCGGCGCGGCGCAATGCGCTACGCTTATTGCGCTACGTGCTGATGCTCTTGTAGGACGCCGCCGCGCTTGCCAGCGTAAAGGTCGCGCACTGCCAGTGACGTTGCCAGCGCCGCTTGACTTTGCCAGTGCCGTCTTTATTGTGCCAGCAGAATCGGAGTGTGCGGCAAATGGCCGATCCTCGGAAGATGCTCGAAGCCAAGAAGGCAAAGATTTTGGCCGACGCGCGCAAGGCGGCAGCTGAGATTGAGCAAGACATTGAAAAAATTGATGAATTAAAGGTCCTTGCCTCAAAATATGGCTTCGAACTGGTGGAACAAACCAAGGTCAATGCCAGTAACGCCGCCGCTTCGAAATCCCCCGAATCAGTCGGCGATAACGCCTCGGACGGCGCCGTGATCAAAGCCACTTCCCGCCAAGCCGTCGAACAAGCCGAAAAATACGTCCGCTCTCACGGCTCCCCGGTGCCGTTGTCGCGACTCATGGCGGAAATGGAGCAGCACGGTATCAAGATCGGCGGTGTGCGACCACTATCGACGTTGAGCGCGTATCTTTCGCAAAGCGAGCATTTGGAGTCGATTCGCAAAGGATGGTGGTGGCTGAAGGGCGTTCCTCGACCGCGGCGCGGACCGTGGGCAAATGCTGAAGAGGAGGGCAAAAAGCTGCCGTTCCGCGGGTGAATACAGGGCTTCCTAGGGGCGAACTAGTGTAGTTCCTAGGGACCGGCGCCGTCCGGCACGGGCTCGGCTGTGGACCGAGTACCGGCCGGGCGGCGTCACCAGCACCGACGACAGTCGGCGCAAACGAGCTACCCCCGTTTGTACAGGGGGTCAGAACCGCCACGCGCGACCGAGCTTCGAATAGGCGCGCGTGGCGGTGCCATTCTCTAGCAGATTCAGCGATTCAAGGCAATTTCGCTGATCGTCTTGGCACCGCGACCTTGCGAAGCGCCGTTCGAACTTTTTGCCGTTTCGTCAACACCAACGGCCCGAGCAAAGTTCGTCAGGTATAAAATATTGTCAGTCATCCCCCGCAATCCCCTTCCAATTCGCCGTCAGATGCTCCGCCGTCCGCCACGCCAGCGCCTGCGCGGTGAGCGTCGGATTATGCGCCCCACTCGTCCCCATCACCGACGCCCCCAAAATGCCGAGGTTTCCCACTTCGTGAGCAAAGCCCCAGCGGTCCACCACATTGGTGGCGCGGTTGTCGCCCATGCGGGTGCCGCCATAGGCATGAGTGGACGGGCCCATGGTGCCGGTCGGTCCCTTCTCCACCGCAATAGCGCCGGCTTCCATGAACCATTGCGCCATCTTGTCCTGGATGAAGGCGCCGAGCTGCTTTTCGTTATCCTTGTGATCGGCGGTGATGCGGATCACCGGAAAGCCCATCGGATCCTTCGCCACCGGATCGAGGTCGAGATAATTGTCCTCGTAGGGCAGCGTCGTCTTCTGTAGATAGGCGACGTTGAAGCGGTCGGCATTCTGCTTGATGAAGGATTTCCATGCGCTGCCCCAAGCCGGCGCCTTGCCCAAGGTCGACATGCTGGCGGCGCCGATCGGGCGGCGGTCGGAATAGACCCACAGGTTGCCGCCGCCGATGAAGTCGAGCCCGGAATGGTCGAAATTGTCGTCCGCCCAGTTGTCGACCGCGACGCCCTGGGCCGGCAGGCCGTACCAGTTGTTGAGCTCGAACGGGAACAGCGCCGTCACCGGGTTGCCGGTATGGTGGGTCATGTAGTGCCGGCCGACCTGGCCGCCATTGTTGGCGAGCCCGTTCGGGAAGGCGCGCGATTTCGACAGCAGCAGCAGGCGCACATTCTCGTAGGTGTAGCTTGCGAGCAGCACCACGTCGGCCGGCTGGAAGTATTCCACGCCGCCCTTCACGTAGTTCACGCCGGTGACGCGGCCGGACCTCTCGTCGACCGCGACGCTCGTGGTGATCGCCTGCGTCACCACCTGCAGGCGCTTCGTCTCCATCGCCTTCGGGATGGTGCTCACGGCCGTGGAGTTCTTGGCGCTGACATGACAGCCGCCGCGATTGCAGAATCCGTGATACTGGCAGGCCGGCCGGTCGTCATAGGTCTGCGAGTTGACGGCGGCGGGGCCCGGGAATGGTTGCCAGCTGAGCTTGCGCGCCGCCGTCGCCATGCGCTCGGTGAATTCGGTGCCCCGCAGTGGCGGCATCGGAAAGCCGCGCCGGCGCGGCCCTTCGAAGATGTTGCCGCGCGGATCGATCGCGCCGCCGATGTTGCCGGCCTGGCCCGACACGCCGACTTCGTGCTCGACCTTGTCGTAATAGGGCTCAAGCTCCTCAAGCCCGAACGGCCAATCCTCGACGGTGGAGCCCTTGGGGATGCGCGCGGCGCCGTAGCGCCGCGTGGTCTCGCTCACCACCCGGAAGTCCCACGGATTGAGCCGCCAGCTCTGCGCCCAATAGTGCAGCGAGGTGCCGCCGACGCCGTTCATCATCGGATGAATCGGAAAGCGCGGCGAATAGGGTGCCGATGCGTTCGGCCGATGGGTCGGAATTTCCGTGTTGGCCTTCTGGGCGGCCTGCGGCCAGCCGCGGAAATTGTTGCGCAGCTCGTCGGGCGCGAAATCGCGCGGAGTGAGCCAGGAGCCGGCTTCGAGCCCGATCACATCGAGGCCCGCGCGGGCGAGCGGCAAAGCCGCGACGCCGCCGACCGCACCGAGCCCGACGATGACGACGTCGGTCTTCTTAAGGTCGATGGCCATGGTCGCCTCCCTTCGCGCTGCCCTTAGGGGCAAACATCGCCTCCTCATAGGCTGACTTGCGCACCGCCTTCGGCGCACTCATGCGTTGCTCTTGCGCGTCGACCGCCATCCGCAGGCCCGGATAGCCGATCAGATCCCAGCCGACGAAATTCGCGTTGCCGCCGTAGTAGGGATCGCAGAACGTGCCCTGGATGGTGTGGGTGCGCACCAGATTGAAGAAGGTCGCGGCGTTCGGCATGAAGCCGGTGGCGACGTTTCTTTCCATTTCGGTCAGCACCGCGTCCTGGTCGCGCGGCGCAAGCTTAAGAAAGGGCGCGCCTTTCGCTGCCTGTGCGTAGACGTCGATGGCGGCGAGACCGGCCGCGTAGGCATCGCGCGAGGCGCGCAACGGACCCGTGAGCGCCCGATCGATGTAATGGGCGGCGCGGGCTTCCGCGGCGCCCGGGCCATTCTCGTCGCTTGGGATCAGGCGCGCGCAGACCGCCTCCAGGATATCGGCCTCAGTGGCGGTCAGGGTTTCAAGCGCTTCAAGCTGCGCCACCGCCGGGTGAGCCTGCGCCACCGCGGTACTCGGCGCCAGCGGCGCTCCCGCAACGGCGGCCGCTGCTCCGGCGCCCACCGTCTTGAAAAGATCGCGCCGCGATAAGTCGTGCGGCGGGTCTTGGGTTTCGCTCGCCATCGCTTCCTCCCGTTGTCTTGCGTATTGCCTTCAGGCTGCACCTTTGCGAGGGCGTCCGCAAGGCAAGCCTGCTACCTCCCCGGGACGTTGCAGTTGGCCCTCAATCACCAGACTGTTAAGCTGGCAAAAATGATACATTGCCACAATATGATGGTATGTTTCCGTCGCTCAACGGGTGAGTGAACTATGAACGTCTACGCTCAAAGCCTAATCGAGAAGATTCAGGCACTACCGGCTGATCGAATTGCAGAGATCGAAGATTTCGTCGATTTCATTCGCATGCGTGAGCAGGATCGAGCGCTTACTCGTGCCACCGCCGGCATGAGTGAGCCGGCCTTCGCCACGATCTGGAATAATTCTGACGACGACGTTTACGATGCCCTTTGAATTCGGCGATGTCGTACTGGTACCATTCTGAGATGAAGCGTGAAAGTTTGTTGACGATCCTGCGTTTGGCGACCCTCGTGGTGCTCATGTCCGTCCCCGCCATGGCGCAGCAATGGCCGGCGAGGACCATTCGCGCCGTGGTGCCGCTCACCGCAGGCAGCGCGGTCGATATCGTGCCGAGGATCGTGCTCGAACAGGTTGCGGCCCAGATCGGCCAGTCGATCGTGGTCGAGAACCGCACCGGCGCCAGCGGCACCATCGGGATCCGATCGGTGGCGACCTCGCCGCCTGATGGCTACACGCTGCTTGCCCACTCTTCGGGCATCGTGGTTTCGCCCTTCACGGTCGCCAACGCCCATTACGATCCCATCAAGGATTTCGTCGCGGTGGCGCCGCTTGCCAACCTGCCCAATGTGCTGGTGGTTGCGCCGTCGCAGAATATCCGCACCGTGCAGGACTTCGTCGCCAATGCGAAAAAGAAGCGGATCACTTATGGTTCGGCCGGCGTCGGCACGCCGGTGTACCTCGCTATGGAGAAATTTCGCCTCGCTGCGGGCTTTCAGGGCGATTTCATCCCGTTCCGCGGCGCCCCCGAAGTGCTGACGGAGGTGATGACCGGACGGGTGGACGCCTATTACGCGCCGCTTTCGGCGGCGCTCGAATTCATTCGGACCGGGAAGCTGGTGGCGCTGAGCGTCAGCAGCGTCCAGCGGTCGTCGGCGCTGCCGGACATCCCGACCTCGATCGAAGCCGGCTATCCCAATTCCGACCTGAATTTCTGGATCGGCATCTTCGCACCGGCTGGGACGTCGCGCGACATCGTCGCCAGGCTCAGCCGCGAGATCGCTGTCGCGCTCGCCGATCCGGCCGTGCGCGAGAAGCTCGCCAACCAGGGCGTCGATCCAATGACGATGGGCGCCGACGAATTCCAGACGTTCGTCAACGCCGAATCGGTGTCGATGGCGGAACTCGCGAAGGCGCTGAATCTGAAGCCGCAGTAGGGTGGGCAAAGGCGCGAATCGTCCTCGTATTTTACCGGCGCCGTGCCAGGCGCCTTTGCCCACCCTACGGGAGAGGCTGCCCTCTCACTCGTCGCGGTAGACGCGCTCGCGGCGCTCGTGGCGCTCTTGCGCTTCGATCGACAGGGTCGCGATGGGTCGTGCCTCAAGGCGCTTGATCGAGATTGGCTCGCCGGTCTCTTCGCAGAAGCCGTACGTGCCGTCCTCAATGCGCGATAGCGCCTCGTCGATCTTTGCGATCAGCTTGCGCTGGCGGTCACGCGCGCGCAGCTCAATCGCCCGGTCGGTCTCCGATGAGGCGCGGTCGGCGAAATCAGGGTGATTCTGGTTCTCGTCCTGGAGGTGCTGGAGGGTCTCCCTTGCCTCCCTGAGAATATCTTCCCTCCAAGCAAGCAACTTTTGCCGGAAATAGTCACGTTGGCGATCATTCATGAACGGCTCTTTGTCGGTCGGCCGATAGGGTTTGCCCTTATCCGCACCCATCTCTTCCGGCTCCCAGGCGCAAAACTCATTGTTTTTGTTCGCGAACTCCACCGCGAGGCCGGCCTTATATAGTGCCCGCCCGCCGGCCGCAATCGCGAAGACACAAGTATATGATTCCGATCACTAAAATGCGACAAAAAACATCAGCGCGGCCAAGTTGCGGCGCAATTGTTTCCGACTTTTCGCGTGAATCTGATCGAGTTTTGTGGCTCTCGCACACCCAAAGGAGCATTTGGGGCATGGTCGTGGCGAGTTCCACCTCGACCAGCGCTGCCGATCCGCAATGGTGGATCAGTACCTGATCGGACGGGAGTGCCAACGAGCGTCCGCAACTTGGCGACGTGTTCTTTGATCCGGAGGCCGTGTAGGATGGGTTGAGCGCAAGCGAAACCCATCGCCGGTTTGCCCGCCGGCACGGCCCAGGATGGGTTTCGCAAGAGCTCAACCCATCCTACGTGCTTGTCCATCTGTTCTCCGTCATCTGGGAAGACGCCGCCATGAGTCCCGTTCCTGAGCCGCTGCGCCTGCGCACGCTGCTTGCCACTTATCCGCACACCGCGCCCCTCAAGAACGGCGACGTCACTGCGGCGCGCGTCGCGCTCGACTTCAAGGACGTGAGGCCGGTATGGAGCGGCTTTAAGGCCATGGTGCGCCGGCAGGAATTCGACGTCTCCGAAATGGCGGTCGTCACCTATCTGATCGCGAAATCTTTCGGCAAGCCGATGGTGCTGCTGCCGGCGGTGATGACGGGGCGGATTCAGCACGCCTGGGCGATCTACAACGGCGAACGCGGCGCGTTGACGCCCGCCGATCTCAAGGGAAGACGCGTAGGCATTCGCTCCTTCACCACCACCACGGGCGCATGGTTGCGCGGCATGTTCGAGAACGATTACGGACTTGATCTTGCAAGCGTGCGGTGGATCACGTTCGAGGAACCTCACGTCGCCGAATATGTGGACACCACGGAGCGCGCGCCGGAGGGCAAGAAGATCATTGCGATGCTGCTCGACGGCGAGCTCGACGCAGTATTGGGTGACCGCTCCGACGACCCGCGCGTGAAATCGCTGTTCGGCGATCCGGTCGCGGCCGCGCAGGCGTGGTATCAAAAGCACCACATCGTGCCGCTCAACCATATGGTGGTGGTGAGCGCCGAGCTGGCGAAATCGCGCCCCGACATCGTCGAGGAAGTCTATGCCCTGCTGCGTGAGGGCAAGCGGCAGGCGCCGCCGCCGGACGGCCCCGATACCACCCCGTTCGGCGTCGAAGCGTGCCGCCCGGCGCTTGAACGCATCATCGGGTACGCCGTACAGCAGCGCCTGATCCCGCGACGGTTCGAGGTGGACGAACTGTTCGACGAAACGACGCTGAGGATGAAGTGAACACAGTCATGGCCGGCTTGTCCCGGCCATCCACGAGTCACCATTAGCTATTTCGCATTCGACCGCGACTGGTTTTGACCGGGCGCCGGTGCGGCGCCGCGCACCCCGGCCCACGGGTCCGACTTGCCTTTGGCATCAGGAATCTTGCCGACTCCGCAAAACGGTGTGTCTCACGTCGTTACCCTCCTGTGGCCTTTCGGATTCCTGCATCGGCCCCGAACTTACTCCAACGAGCAACGACCGCAAGACGCCTCACAACGCCCTCCGCGTCCGCTTTCGCCGCCACACCGAACGCCTGCGACGGAAGCGATTTTGAGCATGATCTGGTCGTAAAAATCTGCGATTCTGCGCCGTCATGTGCGACCTTAAGGAGAACCGTCATGCTCGACCGAACCGCACTGCGTGCTGTTGCGATCGCCACAACCGTGGCAATGGCAAGCTCGGGTGCCGTCGCGTTCGACGAAACCAAGTATCCCGACTGGTCGGGTCAATGGGTGCGGCCGCCGGGGGTAGGCTTCCAGTGGGATGTCACCAAGCCTCCGGGCCTTGCCCAACAGGCGCCGTTGACGCCCGAATATCAGGCCGTGCTGGAGGCGAGCCTCGCAGACCAGGCGGCCGGCGGACAGGGCGGAGACAATCTCGTCACCTGCCGCACCAATGGCATGCCGCGGATGATGTCGGTCGCCTGGCCGATCGAATTCGTCATCCTGCCGAATATCACTTACGTCAACTTCCATCCGTTCCTGCCGCGCCGCATCTATACCGATGGACGCAAGTGGCCCACCGAGATCGAGCCATCCTTTGCGGGCTACTCGATCGGAAAATGGCTCGACACCGACGGCGACGGCCGCTTCGACACGCTTGAGGTCGAGACACGCAATTTCAAGGGCCCGCGCACCTACGAACCGAGCGGCATACCGCTGCACGACGACAGTGAATCGGCCATCCTGGAGCGTATTTATCTCGACAAAGCCGACCCCGACATCCTGCGCAACGACATAACGACGATCGACCATGCGTTGACGCGTCCGTGGACCGTGAACAAGCGCTATCGCCGCGACCGTAACGTCATCTGGTTCGAAGACAACTGCACCGAGAACAACCGTCACATCATCGTCGGCAAAGAAGACTATTTCCTCAGTGCAGATGGCTACCTGATGCCAACCCTGAAGGATCAGGCGCCGCCGGACTTGCGATATTTCAAGCCGCGGAAGTGACGGGCCGGGACGCTGGAATTCGCGGTCGCAAAAATCTCCGACCTCATCCTGAGGAGCGCCCGCAGGGCGCGTCTCGAAGGATGGCAGCGAGCAACCGAAATCGGCTGTAGCCGATCTCGGCGACCTTTCGTGCCGAAGTCGGGCAAGCCCGACTTCGATGCCGTGCATCCATCCTTCGAGACGCGCGCAAGAGCGCGCTCCTCAGGATGAGGTCGCAAATACGCTTGACGCCGGCCGCAGTCATGGGATTTTGATACGCGCCGATTTTGTGGGGTCAGACGCGCCGCTTTCAGGCGGCACGGATATGTTCGCTTTCACCCCCTTTTGCCACTCAAACGCGGAGTCGCTGCCATGGCCACTTACAATATCCTGATTATGGGGGCTTCCTACGGGTCGCTGCTCGCCTCCAAGCTTTTGTTCGGCGGCCACAGCGTGAAGCTCGTCTGCCTGCCGGCGGAAGCCGACCTCATCAACGCGGAGGGCTTTCGCGTCCGGCTGCCCGTGAAAGGACGCAAGGACCCGATCGAAATCGACTCGCGCAAGCTGCCCGGCAAGGTCTCTGCCACCGGAGCGGGCGGCGTCAATCCCGCCGACTTCGACCTGGTAGGGCTCGCCATGCAGGAGCCGCAATATCGTTCGGCGGGAGTGCGCGAATTGCTCGACGCGGTGGCGAAGTCGAAGGTGCCGTGCATGTCGATCATGAACATGCCGCCGCTGCCCTATGTGAGGCGCATTCCTGGTTTGAACTATGACGGGCTGAAGGCTGCCTACACCGACCCCACCGTGTGGGACAGCTTCGATCCGCCGTTGGTGACGCTGTGCAGCCCGGACCCGCAGGCGATCCGGCCGCCGGAAGAAAAGGTCAATGTCCTGCAGGTGACGCTGCCGACCAACTTCAAGGTCGCAAGGTTTGCCGACGACCGCTACACCGCGATGCTGCGCCAGCTCGAAAAGGATGTCGAGGCGGTGCGCTTCGACGCGCCGGAAGGCAAGATCGAGCTGCCGGTCAAGCTCAAGGTGCACGACTCGATCTTCGTGCCGCTCGCCAAGTGGTCGATGCTGCTGGCCGGCAACTACCGCTGCATCACCCGGGACGGCATACGGACCGCGCAGGAGGCCGTGCATTCCGATCTTGAGGAATCGCGGTCGGTCTACAATTTCGTGTTCGACCTCTGCGTCAAGCTCGGCGCGAACCCGAGCGATCTCGTGCCGTTCGAGAAATATGCAGCGGCGGCAATGAGCCTGACGCGGCCGGCCTCGGCTGCCCGCGCGCTGCAAAACGGCGCGCCGAACATCGAGCGCGCCGACAAGCTCGTGCAGTTGATCGCTGCGCAGAAGGGCCTGCATCACCCGGTCATCGACGCCGGCGTCGCGCTGGTCGACGCACGGCTGGAGGTCAACCGCAGGAAGGCGGCGTGATCGGCGAGATGATGTAGGGGCGACCCTTGTGGTCGCCCCGTTGCCGACGGACGCAATGGACGGTTTAAGATGGCCCTGATCGCGCCCCATTGATACCGTCGCTGCCCGAGGGCGGCAAACTGGGCGACCACAAGGGTCGCCCCAAGGGTCGCCCCTACAGCAATGTCCGAAGAGAGGTCCCATGTGTCGGCGCCATACACTGCTCGCCGCTGTTCTGGCTCTTATCGCCACTTATTCGTGGCCGGCCGCAGGCCAGGCGCCGCGTCCGACCGGCGCGATCGTGTTCGAGGGCGCACGGCTCATTACCGGCGACGGCAGCGCCCCCATCGAGGATGCGGCTTTCGTCGTCGAGAACAGCCGCATCACGGCGGTTGGACGAAGAGGCGAGGTGGCGACGCCCGCCGGCGCGGCGCGCGTCGATCTCACCGGCAAGACCGTGATGCCGGCGATCGTCGATGCGCACGGCCATCCCGGATTCCTCGATGCCGTTACCGGCCAACTGTCGAAGGCGAACTTCACGCGAGAGAACTACATCGACCACCTGGAGCGATACGCTTATCACGGCATCGCGGCGACCATCAGCACCGGCACCGACATGGGCGAGCTCGCTTACCAGTTGCGCGCCGAGGTCATCCCGAACGCGGCGCTCATCCGCACCGTCGGCCTCGGCCTCGCCTATCCGGGATCTGGCCCCACCGATTCATCCAGGAACGACGTTCCTTACGCGGTCACCAGCGTCGCGCAAGCGCGCAAGGCCGTGCAGGATATCGCGCCCCACAAGCCCGATTTCGTCAAGATCTGGGTCGACAGCCGTAACGGCCGCCAGCAAAAGCTCACGCCGGAAATGTTCACGGCGGCGGCCGACGAGGCGCGCAAGCAGGGCTTGCCGTCGATCGCCCACGTGTTCGACCTCGCCGACGCGAAGCTCCTCGTGCGCGCCGGCGTCGAAGGATTCCTGCACAGCATCCGCGACCAGGAGGTCGATGATGAATTCATCCGGCTCGCCAAGGAGCGCGACATCTGGATCACGCCGAACCTGGGTGGAATAAACCGCGTGTCGCTCATTCGCGAAAATGGCACGCCGGCTTGGTTCGACGAGCCGTTGGTGCGGGAAACCATTGCGCCCGCGCTGATCCGCGCGCGCGCCCAAATGTATGAGACGCGCAAACGCGAGGGCGCGCCAGGGCGGCCGGTTTTCGACGCCATCAACGCCAGGAAGCTCCATGCCGCCGGCGTGCGGCAGGTGCTCGGCAGCGACGCCGCCGGAGACGGCAACCGCTGGCTCGGCCTGCACACGCTCCTGGAGTTCGACAACATGGTCGCGGCGGGCTTCACCCCGATGGAAATGATCGTCGTGGCGACGCGGGATTCCGCCAAGGTGCTGCGCCTCGACCAGCTCGGGATGGTGGCGGCCGGCAAGAGCGCCGATTTCATTGTGCTCGACGCCAATCCGCTCGACAACATTGCCAATGTCCGCAAGATCAACGCGGTCTACCTCAGAGGCGAGGCCGTCGATCGCGCCGGATTGCGGGCGAAATGGCAGGCGCAGTGGCGCGAGAAGGGGCAGCTTTAGATAAGCTGAAACGGATTTCGGCCATGTTGAGCTATTCTTCGGAGTCATGGCTGCTTGATCGGCGCTGTCGTTTCCCCGAGACTGTCAGCGGCAGAAATCTTGGAGGAGCATGGAGCATCATGTCTGGCAAGCTGTGGTTCGGCGCCGTTGCGTTGATGGCTGCGATCGTGTCGCCGGCCGGAGCGCAGGTTTTTGATTATTCGAAATACCCCGACCTGAAGGGTCAGTGGGAGAGGTTCGTCGTCCCCGGGCTTCCGGGGCAACCCTCGTTTGACCAGACCAAGCCCTGGGGAAACGGACAGCAGGCGCCACTGACGCCCGAATATCAAGCCATCCTCGACGCCAGCATCAAGGATCAGGAGGGCGGCGGACTTGGCAACAGCGCCGAACACGTCATGTGCCGTGGTGCCGGCATGCCGTTCATGATGATCGCGTTCCGGCCGCTGGAATTTGTGATAACGCCAGGTACGACCTACGTACTGATCGCCGATTACGACGCTCTGCGCCGCATCTTCACCGACGGCCGCGACTGGCCCGCGGAGATCGATCCGACGATCCAGGGCTATTCGATCGGGAAGTGGATCGACGAGGATGGCGACGGCAAGTTCGATGTGCTCGAAGTGGAGACGCGGGGCTTCAAGGGAAACCGGGTCTACGACATCACCGGCATTCCACTGCACCGCGACAACCGCTCGGTCTTCAAGGAACGCATCTTCATCGACAAGAAAGACCGCAATATTCTTCATGACGAAATCACGGTGATCGACAATGCCTTGACGCGGCCGTGGACCGTCGACAAACGATATGTCCGCAACGCCGATCAGCAGGCCGCCCAATGGCCAGAATTCATCTGCAATGAATATAACGGGCAGGTCATGGTTGGAGGCGAAAACTACTATTTGAGCGGCGACGGATTGCTGATGCCGGCCCGCAAGGATCAGGCGCCGCCGAATCTGAAGTATTTCAAACAATCACGAAAGTGAGTTCCGGAACCATGAAAACGCAGTTGACGAGAATAGCAATATTGACCGCCGGAGCCGCCGCGCTTGCGGCCCTGTCATTGCTTGCAAGCCAGAGGGCAACGGCCCAGGAGCAAAGACCAGCCGCCGCACCCGCCGCAACGCCAATCGCGCCGCACCCCTCAACCCAGGAGCCGGCCCACCGCATGACTTTCGAACAAGTGGTGGCGATGGAACAATCGCTCTCCAACTGGGGGCGGTGGGGCGCAGACGATGAGCGCGGCACGCTCAACCTGGTGACGCCGGAAAAAACCAAGCAGGCGCTCGCGCTCGTCAAGGATGGAACGGTCGTCTCGCTGGCGCGTTTCGCGAGCCTTGAGAAGACGATCGACGACTTCAACTTCGGCCCGACCAGGCATGAGATGTGGTACGGGCTTGCCGGCCCGCCCAAGCCCGGCGAGACGCGCGGCGCGCTCGACACCATCAGCTACGGCCTTCACGACGGCACCAACTCGCACCTCGATGCGCTATGTCACTACACCCTGCTGCGCGACGGCAAGGTCGTGGTCTACAACGGCCATCCGTCGGCCACCGAGAAGGGGTGCTCGAAAAACGCCATCGACCGCATGGGGCCGGGTTTTGCGACGCGCGCGGTCCTGGTCGACATGCCGCTGTTCAAGGGCGTGGAGTGGCTCGATCCGCATACGCCGATCTATCCCGAGGATCTCGAAGCCTGGGAGAAATTTGCCAACGTCAAGATCGGCAGCGGCGACGCGGTTCTGATCCGCACCGGCCGGTGGGCGCTGCGCGCCGCCAAGGGGCCGTGGCCCCAGGCGCGCGAAGCGGCCGGATTGCACGCCTCCGTGATGCCCTGGCTCAAGCAGCGCGACATCGCACTCCTGGGCAGCGATGCCGTCAACGACGTGCAGCCGTCCGGGATCGTCGGCGGTTCCGGCGAGGCGGCCAACCGCCCGGTCCATCTGATTTCGATTGCCGTCATGGGCATGCCGCTCGTCGACAACGGCGACTTCGAGGATGCCGCCAAGGCAGCCGCGGCGCGCAAGCGCTGGGAATTCTTCGTGACCGTGCAGCTGACCGGCCTGGAGGGCGGCACCGCGACGAATTTCAACGCGTTGGGGATTTTCTAGGATCGCGTTCCGGTCGTATTGAACCATTTATTCGGAGTCATGGCCGGGCTTGTCCCGGCCATCCACGTCTTGCTGGCTGAAAGCCGGCAAGAAAGACTTGGATGCCCGCGACAAGCGCGGGCATGACGGTGGAGATGTGATTCGATCTCATCGGAACGCGCTCTACATCAAAGAAGTACTAACGCGCGAGCCGGGTACTGACCTCGGTTTTCATTGTTCTTTTCGTCGAACCAGACGCAATAGATCATCAACTGTCCAGAGTCTTCCTCCTCAACATCGACGACGGTCATCGTGGGGCCGCCGGCTCTGCGGCGAACAGCATCACCGATCTTGATATTGTCTTCATTCGACATCGTTTTCCTCCAGTCTCCACCGATGAGGGAGGGAGTTTTGCTTGCAGGTTGGCCCAATGTATAGTGTTTCGAGCCACGGGGAACGCTGAAATGATAGACAAAGCACTCCCGCCCAAGATTGAGTGTTACGATATTGCTGAGACTAAGCCGAACGCAGAACCGAACCCGTTCAAAACAGGCGAGTCTGTACGCTTGCGCGATGGGACAGCCGCGAACGGCACCGTCAGAGAAACATTAGGCAGTGAAGTTCGTGTTGCCTGGGAAGGGGTTCCAGGCGATCCGCAATGGTATCATCAAGATTATCTTTTGAAGGAAAAGAGACCTGCCGAGCGCGGCCGCGCCCCCGCACGGGAAGAAAAGCCGGCCGCGAAGCCGAACCCGTTCAAAACAGGGGAGTCTGTACGCTTGCGCGACGGGACGTTCACGAACGGGACCGTCAGAGGGATATTAGGCAACGAAGTTCGCGTTGCATGGGACAATGTCCCGGGCGATCCGCAATGGTACCATCACGATTTCATTTTGACGGAAAGGAGACCTGTGGAACGCGGCCGCGTTCCACAGGAAAATCAGGTAGAAAAGGACATTGTCGATCAGGCGTGTGGTCTCGTGGCAGTAATGGACGACGACCAAAGACGGCGCTTCATCGCCCATATGCAGGAGACTTATAAATAACTCATCCGGACAAACTTCCACGCGATGCTGGAAGCGGATCATCAAAACATGATCCCAGGCTTGCCGCGATGCACTTCGCCATATCGGATGATCTGATCTGCGATAGCGCGAACCGTGTTTATCGGGATGGCAAATCCCATGCCCGGATTGGTGCCGGCGCCGAGGAAGCCCGTATTGATGCCGATGAGCTCGCCGCGCAGATTGACCAGAGCTCCTCCTGAATTTCCCGGATAGATGGCGGCATCGGTTTGAATGAAATCTTCGTATTGCTCAATTCCCAGATTGTTCCGGTGCAGGGCGCTGACGATTCCGGAGGTCACCGTTTGACCGATCAGAAACGGGTTGCCGATCGCGAGCACGAAATCGCCGACCTCAAGTCGATCTGAATTTCCGATCGGAATGGCTGGCAGCGTCTGGGCTTCTACCCTGATCACGGCCACATCGGTACGGACATCAGCACCGACCAGCTTGGCTGGCAACTCGCGGCCATCAGCGAAGGCCACGGTGATCTCGTCAGCACCGGCAATGACGTGAGCGTTGGTGAGGATGATACCCTCGCCGGAGTCGATGAGCACGCCGGAGCCCCTTGGCCGCATCTGAGGGTCCGCCGCAACGTCGCGCCTGCTGGCGGCGCGCTGCGCCTTTTGGCCCTTGCTTGGCGAGGAATTCGTTGCTGCGTTGGCGCCGCCTTTAATGACGATGCTGACCACCGCGGGCGTTATTTTCTTGAGCAACGGGGCAAGCGAAGAGACGCCGCTGGTCTGTTCAATGATGGGCAGCGGCACGCTGGCGTTAGCGTTTGCACCACCGATGGCAACCGCGAGGCCCAAAGTTACCATTCCGAGTAGTCGCCTCATGCTACTAACCCCTCTCGTCGGCCGCCGCGAACTGCTTTTTCGCGCGGCGTCTATGGTGCGGGGCCGGCCCCGAGGGCCGGCCTCATCGTTCTCACGATTTCGATGATTTACCGCCCCCGTCCCCAGTCCCGGTTCAGTTCGAAGCGAACGTTGAGATCCGGATCAGTGCCGACATAAGCGCCGGCAGGGTTGTACACGTTCGTATAAACCTCGTGACTCGGGGCGACGCTGTGCGTCTTCGTAGCCGCCAAAGCACCGGAAGCGGTGGCGAGGATAACGGCCAGTCCAAATGCGGTCTTGGTAAACATGGTATTCATCTCCTGGTTGTCTCCTACGAAGCTATTGCCCGTAGTTGTGGTTATTTCGGCTGATTACTGCCCCCGTCCCAAATCCCGGTTCAGCTCAAAGCGAACGTTGAGATCGGGATCGGTGCCGACATAGGTGCCGGCGTTGCTGTAGCCATTGTGGCTCGGGGCGATGTTGTGGGTCTTCGTGGCCGCCAAGGCGCCGGAAGCGGTGGCGAGGATGATGGCCAATCCAAATGCGGTCTTGCTGAACATGGTATTTGTCTCCTTGCGTTGTCCGGTGCGGGCGTTATTGACCGTACCGTTCGGTCAACTAAGGGTCCGCGACAGAATATCAAGATGACCGAACCGTTCGGTCACAACGATGTGATCGCAAAAGTGTCGATCTGGGCGACCGTGCAACCATCAGTCCGGTAGCTCGACCGGCCAGATTTCACGCATCGCCTTGAGTTCACTTGGAGATTCCGAAAAATGGAAGGGTGAACAGTCACCAAGCCGACCAAGCCGGAGGGACGCAGGCAAAACGAAATACCCCTTTTTTATGCCATAAAATCAAAGGCATGCAGCGCCCCTTGCGGCCCGGTGATAAACCCCCGCGCATTGCGCCCTGCTGGCGCAAAAGCGGTCTCGGCAGAGGGCGACCTCGGCGAGCGTGTTTGAGACGGAGCGGCGCAATGCGCTACGCTTATTGATGTGGTGGACGGCGCCCGCTCCCGGCATCGAAGTGCCATAGAGTGATCGTCGCAGACGAATCACATTGAGGGGAGCCGTCCGGATGCAAATTACCACGATCGGTTTGGAT
>WNFD01002601.1_pt1 | contig 18201 bp, 17 predicted proteins | sample 5400491 | NCBI WGS metagenome assembly WNFD01 (sample SAMN13153343, study PRJNA577476) | soil metagenome | isolation source: 120 cm saprolite under Douglas fir tree site 2 hole 2 replicate 2 | place: USA:California | collected 2015-04-18 | reverse complement strand
CCGAGGCGCTGCGCGGCGCCGGCCGCGCGCTGGGCCTCTCGCCGGGCCCTCTCCGGCTGTTCCTCAACGGCGCCATCCTGCTGGCGGTGATCCTCTTCCTCCCGAACGGCATCGTCTCGCTGCCGCGCACGCTGCGCGAGCGGCGGATGCGGAAGGCCTCGCGTGCTGCTCTCGGTTGAGGAGCTCGATCGGAGCTTCGGCGGGGTGCGCGCGCTCGACGGCGCGGCCGTCCAAGTGGCCCCGGGCGAGGTGCACGGGCTCATCGGGCCCAACGGAGCGGGAAAGACCACGCTGCTCAACGTCATCTCCGGGCTCTTCCGTCCGACGCGCGGGCGCATCGTCCTGGGCGGCGAGCGCATCGACGGCCTGCCGTCGCACCGCATCGCGGCGCTCGGCATCACCCGCACCTACCAGAACATCCGCCTGTTCCACGGGCTCTCCGCCCTGGAGAACGTGATGGTCGGCGCGCACCTCGTCCGGCGCGGGGACACGCTTCGCCGCATGCTCTTCCTGCCCTCGGCGCGCGCCGACGAGGCCCGGGCGCGCGAGGCCGCGCTGCAGCTCCTCGCGCGCGTCGGCCTGCGCGATCGCGCGCACCACCGCGTCTCAGGCCTCTCCTACGGCGACCAGCGCCGCGTCGAGATCGCCCGCGCCCTCGCCTCGTCGCCGCGCCTGGTGCTGCTGGACGAGCCGACCGCCGGGATGAACGCCGCGGAGGTGCAGGCGGTCGCGGCGGTCATCCGCGAGGTCGCGAAGCAGGGCCAGTCGGTGGTGCTGGTCGAGCACAACGTGCAGCTCGTCATGCAGGTTTGCGACCGGATCACGGTGCTGAACTTCGGCAAGGTGATCGCGCACGGCGAGCCGCAGCACGTCGCGAGCCATCCCGAGGTGATCGCCGCTTACCTGGGGAGCGACGCGTGAGCGAGGCGCCGCTGCTCGAGGTGCGCGGGCTGCACGTGCTCTACGGCCATGTGCACGCGGTGCGTGGCGTCTCCCTGACCGTGCGGCGCGGCCAGATCGCGACGCTCATCGGGCCCAACGGCGCCGGCAAGAGCAGCACGCTGAACGCCATCGCCGGCCTGCTCCGGCCCGCAGCGGGCGAAGTGCTGCTGGACGGCCAGCCCTTGACCGGTCTGCCGGCGCACCAGGTCGCGCGCACGGGCGCCGTGCTGGTCCCCGAGGGGCGCGGGATCCTCCAGCGCATGACGGTGGACGAGAACCTGAAGGTCGCCGCCGAGATGCACCCCGGGCACGACCTGCGCGAGCGCGTCGAGGCGCAGCTCCGGCGATTCCCATCGCTGGACCGGCGCCGGGCATTGCCCGCGGGCCAGCTCTCCGGCGGAGAGCAGCAGATGCTGGCCATCGCGCGGGCCCTGCTGCAGCGCCCGCGCCTCCTGCTCCTGGACGAGCCTTCGATGGGCCTCTCGCCGGTGCTGGTGCGGCAGGTGTTCGAGATCCTCGCGGGCATCCAGCGGGAGGGCATCGCGCTGCTCTTGGTGGAGCAGAACGCACGCGCCGCGCTCGCGGTGTCGGAGCACGCCTACGTCCTGGAGCGCGGGGAGATCGTGCTGGATAGTCCGGCGCGCGACCTGGCCCGGGACGAGCGGCTCAAGGCCGCCTACCTGGGCGGCGACGTCGAGGCGTAACTGCGCCGAGGTCGCCTTCATTGCGCGGGACTCTCGGCTACGCTGGCAACTCCGCGGCGAAGAGATGGGCAATCCACCTCCGTGGAAGTGATGATGAACCGGCGTGAATTGCAAGGTCGATTCACAGTCCTTCGACGACCTGCTACGAGCTTACGGCAGCGTCTTGGATCGGCACGGCCCGGACCATCCGGTCGCGGTTTTGATCGACGATGCGCTTCCTATCAGCTGGGTATGGGTTGCACCTAGTCTGGCCAACAAGACCCCGCGGTAGCGTCCCGCTTCGTGTGGAATTTGAAATGGCCGCAGCTTCCGGCTGATTTCAATTCTCCGTATAGCATATCGATCTGACATCAGGCCGCTCGCCTCATCTGTTCGCTGATGACCCCTGCCAGCTTCTTGTAGCCGTCGATCTTGCGCAGCCTGGTCTGCCCCGTCGCGATCAGGCCGAAGAGCAGCACCAGCGCGGCGTCTTCGCTCGGCAACGAGCCCTGCGTCTTCACTCGTCGGGAATTCGCCGTTGAGCCGCTCGATTACGTTGGTCGTGCGGATGTTCTTCCACTGCTGCTTCGGGAAGCGATACATCGTGAAGAGCTCGTCGCCGGCTTCTTCGAGACTCTTCACCACGCCGGGGCAGCGCGAGTTCCACTTGCTCACGAAGGCCGCGTGCGCCTTGCGAGCCGCCGCCTCGCTCTCGGCGTAGACGATCTCGTGGAAGTCCGCCTTCACCTCGGCCAGCGCGTGCTTGGGCGCCTTGCGCTCGAGGTTGCGCAGCTTGTGGACCGCGCACCGCTGCACGGGCGTCTTGCTCCACACCGTCGAGAGCGCCCGCCGCAGCCCCGCGTTGCCGTCGACGATGCAGAGCACCGGCGCTCGGAGGCCGCGCTCGACCAGGCCATCGAGAAATCCCTTCCACGCCTCGTGCGACTCGCTCCCGCACATCTCCAGTGCGACGAGCTGCTTCTGCCCGTCGGCGAACACCGCCAACGCGACCAGCACCGGCACGCTCGTGACGCGCTTGTCCATCCGCACTCGCAACGCGATCGCGTCGAGGTAGAGGAAGGCCACGTCGAGGTCCGCCAGCGACCGCTTCTCCCACGTCGCCAGCTCGCTCTTGAGCGTCCCGACGACGCGCGAGACCGCACTCTTCGAGAGTGGCGCCGCCTTGAGCAGCGGCCGCAGCGCGCCGGCGATGCGACGCGTGTTGGCTCCCGAGAGGTACGACGCCAAGACCGACTCGTTGACCTCGCGGACGCGCCGCTGGTAGCGCGGCACCAGCTTCGAGGCCCACTCCTCCGAGCCGCCTGGCGTGAAGAGCCGCGCTCGCGGCAGCGTCAGCTCCAGCGGCCCGGTCGGCCCAGTCAGCGTCCGGGTCTTCGTGCCGTTGCGCTCCCCGCGGCGTGCCTCGCTGCGCTCGTACAGCTCGACGCCCAGCACCGCGGCTAGTTCCTCTTGCACCGCCTGCTCGACGGCGGCGCGGACGTGCTGGTGGATCAGGACTCCGAGGGAGATCTCCTCATGCACCAGCTTCAGCTTCTTGATAGTCTTGCCCACGGCGTGTTCCTCCGGTCGTCGCCTTGGCCGGCGACGGGTTGGTGGTTTCCCAACCGGAAGAATGCGCCATTTTCATTTTCCACATCACCCGGGACGCGACCAGGGGCCGTGCGAAGCCGTGTGAAGAACGGAGCACCAAAAGGCATCGTCCAGCGGCCTCAGACAGACCAGGAGCAGAGAGGACGAGGGGCCTGCAACGGACTTTGAATCACGGATCTGGTCAGTAAAAGTCAGTCCTGGGGTCCCGCGAAGCGACGACGAATCCGGCGCGAAGTGAGGACGATATCGAGCCCACCCAGCCATCTCTGGAGGCAGGCACGCGGGACCGCTGCGGAATCTCGGGTGCGATAATCTGCTGCCGCAACTCGGTCGGTCAGAAGCTCAGGCTTCGGCACAAGTCAGGAGATGCCGGACAGCCCAGTCTGCAGGCCGGCAAGCACACGGAGGAGCTGACGATGGCGACCCACATGAAGGCGTTGGCCGGCAGGGTCACGGTACAGCCGAGCTTGCTCAGGCCGCTGCCAGGATCAGTCGCGGTCGCTCTCGAGCGGCAAGCCACTGCTCTAGAGAAACGACTACCGCAGCTTGATGCAGAACTGGGTCTGGCTTACCCGCCCATCGACGTGCTGCCAGTCTTCATGGAGACGCCGGGAAATGTAGGCGCAATCCATGCCTGCCTAAGCTTCACGTCGTTCGCGGGCATCACTCGGATCGGCGTGGAGATGTTCGCACCGTCGCTCATCGCACTCGCCGACAACCAAGATCTTCTCGACGGCACCCTGGTGCACGAGTTCCTTCACTACGTGTGGTCGACCCTCATGATCGCGCAGTGGAGGGCGCTTGGGCACCGTGATGTCCTCGACCTTAGCGCGCCCCCCAATTACGAAGCGCTCGATGAAAACTACGAATCGCTCGATCACGCCGCGCAGGTCCCGGTCGAAGGTTGGCTTACCCCACGTCTCCAGTGTCTCATGATGCGCGCAGAGAACGTGACCAGCGACGAATCCCGTCTTGTGCAGGAGTCCATCGTTGATGGCTGGGTTCTGCGCGACCTGCCGAGCAGACCGCTGTCCCTGCGCTACAAGTTCAACGATAGGCTCGCGATAGATTTGGGCATCGTCAAGCGCGCTCAGGAATTGGGGCTGGTGCTGACCGAGTGCGCCATCCCTCATCGGTAGCGCCGCTTCGAAGGCGGCGCGCTCCGCGTCGCCCACGCGTTCAATCTAGCATGAAGTGGCTGGCTCTAGCAGGCTGTCGTTAGCCAAAACTCGATCCCGGCAGTTGAACCCCCGAAAGCGCCCGTTCCTCGGTGCCGATTATGGCTGCAATCGAGGTACGCTGGGGACAATCATCAAAAAGCGCGGCGTTTCAATCGCGCAATGCGCGACCGTACGCGAGTGAAGCTGAGTCGCATACGGAGACTGTGCCCTCGTGCGCGACAACATCGCAGGGCCGCGGCAGGCGGCCTTGAACCAAGCAAATCACTACTTTGGCTTCTCAAGGGAAGGGACTCGCGCCATGCCGGCGCTGAGACCGGAGGGACGGCGAGGGCCCCTCCCGAATAGGCTGGAAGTGGCGTGCCAATTCCCGCGCAGGCCCGCGCGTGCCATGATTGGTTTCCCGAGCTTTTGGATGATTGCTTCCATCGGGATCGAGTTTTGGCAAACGACAGGCTGGGCGAGCCGGGGGAGCTCGCCTCGGCCGACTGTCTCTGTGACACGCCGCAAGCGGTCGCGAGTCTGCTGGGCACTTGACTCTTTTGCCGCACCGCGCGAGAGAGCACCCCCGCACCCAAAAGGAGTCCGCCGTGGGAGAGACCGTCCGCATCATCATCGGCAAGGAGGAGCTGGAGCTGCCGCTCGTGGTTGGCACCGAGGGCGAGCGCAGCATCGACATCTCCAACCTGCGCGCCAAGACGGGGCTGGTGACGCTCGACCCGGCCTTCATGAACACCGCCTCCACCGAGAGCGCCATCACCTTCCTCGACGGCGAGAAGGGCATCCTCCGCTACCGCGGCATCCCCATCGAGGAGCTGGGGGAGAAGTCCACCTTCATCGAGACGGCGTACCTGCTCATCTACGGCCACCTGCCGACGCGCTCCGAGCTGGAGAAGTGGGAGCACCTCCTCACGCACCACTCGATGATCCACGAGGACATGCGCCGTTTCTTCGACGGCTACCCGATGACGGCGCACCCCATGGCCATCCTCTCGGCGATGGTGTCGTCGCTGAGCAGCTTCTATCCGTACGCCCTGAACGCCAAGTCCGACGAGTACCGCGACATCACCATCGCGCGCCTGATCGCGAAGCTGCCCACCATCGTGGCGTTCTCGTACAAGAAGAACATCGGCCACCCCTTCGTGTACCCGCGCAACGACCTCAGCTACTGCGCGAACTTCCTCCGCATGATGTTCGCGGTTCCCGCCGAGGAGTACATGCCCGATCCGACGGCGGTGCGGGCCCTCAACCTGCTCCTCATCCTCCACGCCGACCACGAGCAGAATTGCTCCACCAGCGCGGTCCGCATCGTGGGGAGCGCGCAGACCAACCTCTTCGCCTCCATCAGCGCCGGCATTTGCGCGCTCTGGGGCCCGCTCCACGGCGGCGCCAACCAGGAGGTGGTGGAGATGCTTGAGGACATCCGCAAGAAGGGCCTCTCCGCTTCCGAGTTCATCGGGCAGGTGAAGGACAAGAAGACCGGCATCCGGCTGATGGGCTTCGGGCACCGCGTCTACGAGAACTTCGACCCGCGGGCGAAGATCATCAAGAAGGCCTGCGACGAGGTGCTCGACAAGCTGGGCATCCACGATCCCATGCTCGACCTCGCCAAGGCGCTGGAGGAGGCGGCGCTGCGCGACCCGTATTTCGTCGAGCGCAAGCTGTACCCCAACGTCGATTTCTACTCGGGCATCATCTACAAGGCGCTGGGCATTCCCACGCAGATGTTCACGGTCATGTTCGCCCTCGGGCGGCTGCCGGGGTGGATCGCGCACTGGAAGGAGATGATCGAGGACCCGGGGACGAAGATCGGCCGGCCGCGCCAGATCTACACCGGGCCGCGCGAGACGCATTACGTGGCCATCGAGAAGCGCGCCTGAAACAAAGCAGCAACCTTGCCGTCGCAGACTGCGCGCAGCCGTCGGCGGGGGGCGGCCGGGAGGAGTCGATGTTTCGAGCGAGCTTGGCTCTCATCAGCATGGTTGCGTTCTGCGCCTGCGCCGGCGCGAACAGGTTGCAGCGGACGGTAGCCGCCGCCGACTACAAGGCGAAGGACGGCACCGCCGCGTCGTCGGCCGGGCAGGCCAAGCCGCAGGGGCAGGATCATCTGCGAGGACGAGATGCCGCTAGGCTCGCACATCCCCAACCGCGTCTGCCGCTACGAGAACGACATCAACGACGTGCGGCGGGAGACGCAGGACAAGCTGCACGCCGCTCCGGCCGTCCAGGTCAAGCCGGGCGGTTAGGGTCCGTTGATCAGCGCGACGACGCCGGTGGTGATGGCGGGCACGTAGGTGATGAGCAGCACGCCCACCGCCATGATCACCAGGAACGGGAGCGCCTTGCGGTAGAGCAGCGGCAAGGGTTTCTGGAAGCGCGAAGCGCTGAGGAAGAGGTTGAGTCCCATGGGCGGGAAGAGTAAGCCCAGCTCAAGGTTGGCGAGGAACACCACGCCGAGGTGCACCGGCTCCACGCCGAAGGCGACGCCGAGCGGCGCGATGAGCGGCGCCAGCACCACGATGGCCGAGTAGATCTCCAGGACGCTCCCCAGCACCAGCAGCATCACGTTGAGCGCGAGCAGGAACTCCCCACTGCGAGTGGATGTGCGCCTGCACCCAGGCGAGCAGCCGCGTGGGGATCTCCGCGTCGACGAAGTAGCTGGTCATCCCCAGCGCGACGCCGAGGAGGATCACCACGCCCCACCAGCGTGCTGGCATGCACCAGCACGCGGGGCAGGTCGCGGGTGGGGTGGACCTCGCGGTGCAGCAGGAGCTCGGCGACGATGGCGTAGGCCGCGCCCAGCGCCGCCGACTCGACGATGGTGGCGAAGCCGCTCGCCACCGCGACGATGATGAGGAGCGGCAGGCCCAGATCCCACTTCGCGATCCAGACAGCCCGCGCCGCCTCGCGCGCGTCGAACTTGGGCCGCGGCGCCTTGCTGCGCACGCCGATGAAGACGCCGTAGGCCGCGACCAGTACCACCATCAAGAGGCCGGGCACGAGCCCGCCGAGGTAGAGGTGGTCGATGGCCACGCCCGCCACGACGCCGTAGAGGATCACCGGCAAGGACGGCGGGAAGAGCAGGCCCAGGCTGCCCGACGCGGTGACGAGCCCGAGCGAGAAGCCTTCGGGATAGCCCTCGCTCACCAGCGCCGGGAGGATGATTCCGCCCAGCGCGAGGATGGTGACGCCGCTCGCACCGGTGAAGGTGGTGAAGAGCGCGCAGACGAAAACGGAGACCACGGCGAGCCCGCCGGGCATCGACCCGAAGACGCTCTGCGCTGCGCGCACCAAGCGCTTGGAGGCGCCGCCTTCCGCGAGCACGTAGCCCGCGACGGTGAGAAGCGGGATGGCGGGGAGCGTGGGCGAGATGACGAGCCGGAACGTCTCGGCGGGAACGCGGCTGTTCCTCGCCGTGCCGGCGTATCCGGCCAGCAAGTATCACGACCCGAGCGTGCGCCCAGCGTGCGTCGAGGAAGGTCGCGTCGAGGTAGAGGTACGGCACTTCTTCCTCGATGCGCTCGGTGCGCAGCGCCTAGCCCCGGTCGAGGTACTGGCGGTAGAGTCAGGCATGGTCCTCCTCGTCCCCGGCCTGTGGAACTCCGGACCCGAGAACTGGCAGTCCTACTGGGAGCGCGAGCGCGGCGACTGCCTGCGCGTGGTGCAGTCGGACTGGGAAACGCCGCAGCGGAGCGACTGGGTGGCGACCCTGGAGCGCGCGGTGAGCGACGCCCGCGAGCCGGTGGTGCTCGCGGCGCACAGCCTGGGCTGCTGCCTGGTGGCGCACTGGGCGGGCGGGAAGGGAGCGTCGGTGGCGAAGGTGCGCGGGGCGCTCCTGGTCGCGCCGAGCGACGTGGAAGCGCCGAGCTATCCGGCGGGCCCCGTCGGCTTCGGGCCCATGCCCCGGCAGCGCCTGCCCTTCGCGGCGGTGGTGGTGGCGAGCAGCGACGACCGGTTTGTGAGCCTCGATCGCGCGCGCGAGTTCGCGGCGGCGTGGGGCGCGCGGCTGGTCGAGGCGGGAGCGCTCGGGCACATCAACTCCGACTCGGAGTTGGGCAACTGGCCACAGGGCCAGGAGCTCCTCGCAGCGCTGCTCTGAAAATGCGAAGGCCCGCGAGATCGCTCCCGCGGGCCTCCGCTTTTTCCTGAGGTCTGGGGCCTGAGGCCCGAGGCCTGCACTTACATGCCCATGCCGTGGCCGCCGCCGGGCATCGACGCCTCTTCCTTGTCCTTCGGCTTCTCGGCCACCATCGCCTCGGTGGTGAGCATCAGCGACGCGACGCTGCTGGCGTTCTGCAGCGCGAAGCGCGACACCTTGGTCGGGTCGATCACGCCGGCCGCCAGCAGATCCTCGTACTGGCCGGTGGCCGAGGTGCGGGGTCTAGCCCCTTCGTGACCTCGAACTCCAGCACCGCAATCTTCTGCTTCTCCGCACGGGCGGACGAGGCCAGAAGAACCAGGACAGCAAGTACAATGCGCAAGGGCCCCTCGCTCCTTGGGAGAACACGATCTCCTACCATGACCTCGATCAATCAGCTTCGGCCAAGCCGTGTCGCGAGAGAGCCTCTTCTCCGCGGCGGGCGTACTCGGCCAGGACGCGCAGGATTTCAAACGCGCCCGCGGGCAATTGGGGGATCGTGTCAGGTGAGATGGGGTAGATGGGCAGGGCCTTCTGCGCGCTGGTCAACGCGGCGAGCGAGCTGCGCAGCACTTTCTCGAAGTTGACGAGCTGCTCGCCGCAGACGGAAACCCGGTCTTGGCGGGCTCGTGGAGTTCAACAAGCTTGAGCAGCAGCGAGATTGGCAAGGTCGCGACCGCTTCGCGCACGGCGGCGACACGCACCACCGATTGAGTAAGAAAGGTCCCGCAGCACTCAGCCCGATCAAGAGGATGGACGTTTCGGACGGAAGCCTCCACACACCGTAGGCGGCGATAACCAGGCAGCCGACCAGAATGATGACCCGAGTGCTCCGCCAGCCTCTGTGCTGAACCCTCAACCAACCCGAAGCACGGTCCGCATACTCGAACGATCCGCGTCCTGACGCACTATGAAGAATCTCGCGTCGTTGTTGGTGCCCAGGGGCGGAATCGAACCACCTACACGGGGATTTTCAGTCCCCGTGTCTAGTTCGGGTTCACCGAAGTTAGCCGGGCTCCGGCGGGCCAAAACGCTCTCGCAATTGTTCGCGCCTGTCAATGGCGCGGGGGTCAGGTCGACTGCTTCGCTTTCCAGGCGTCACGCGCCGCCTGCTGTTCCTTCTTGCTCAGCTTCTTGCGATGGCTCTCGCAGATGAAGCCCCAGCGCGGGCCGCCCGAGCGATTGGGACCAAGCCGTTCTCGACCAAGGAACTGGTGGCGCTGGTCAAGCAGTTGCTCGGCGCCGGGGTCAGCTCAGCTTGAGGACCATCTGCTCCACCTCGTCCTGGTCGTCGTGTAGAACCGGGCTGAAGCCGAGCTTGAAGCAGAGGCTGAGCATGGCGACGTTGTTTTTCAGCACCATGCCGTAGAGCATCCCCGTGCCGCGCTGGCGGCTGTAGCGGATCATCTTCTCCATCAGCGCGCGGCCGAGGCCGGTGCGCTTCAGATCGGTGCGCACGAAGATCGAGTACTCGGCCTCGCGATTGTCGGGAGCGGTCATGCTGTCGACCACCCCGACGATCTCGGTCTCGCCGCCTTCGCCCGGACGGGTGACCACGAAGCTCATCTCGCGGTCATAGTCGATGTGGATCAGCTGCAGGGCCATCTCGCGCGGCACCGGACCCGCCCTGCAGAAGCGGTTGTAGAGATCCTCCGCGCTGAGGCGCGAGACCAACCGCCAGTAGGCGCGCTCGTCTTCCGGCCGCACCGGGCGCGCCAGCACCTTGCTGCCATCTTTGAGCACCAGCTCTTCCTCCAACTCGCTGGGATAGGGACGGATGGCGAGGGCGGGCCGGCCAGGCCGCGACCGCTCGATCGCCAGATGGACCTGCTCGGCTAGGACGCCGTCGCGATCGGCGAGGAGCGGATTGATCTGCAGCAGCGTCACCTCCGGCAGGTCCACCGCCATCTCCGAGAGGCGCACCAGGAGAGACCGCAGGCACAGCTCGTCCAGCCCGGATCGATTGAAGGTCTGCGCGATCAAGTAGGCGATGCGCGTGCGCGAGACCATCTCCTCGGCCAGGGCCATGTTGAGCGGCGGCAGGGAGAGCGCGCCGCCCTCGCCGATCCGCTTCTGCAGGCCGCCGGGGCCGAGATGGATGACGCGGCCGAAGACGGGGTCGCTGGCGATGCCCGCCATCAGGATCAGCGCCTCGGGCCGGGAGCGCGCGGCCTGCACGACGACGCGCGGGTCCGGCATGCCCGGCAGGGCCGGGCCCGGCTGCGCGAAGAGCGCGGCGGCCACCTCGCGAACCGCGTGCTCGGAGCCCAGCTCCACGCGCAGTCCCAGCGCCCGCATCGAGAGGCGCAAGGTCACCGGGAAGCCCAGCTCCCGCGCCAGGCGCACGGCATCCTCGGGTCCGGTCGCGAGCCGCGCGGGCTGCGCCTGGATGCCGTAGCACTCGAGCAGGAGGAATGCTTCCTCCTCGTGCAGCCAGCGCCGCCCTTCCTCAAGGGCGCTGCCGACGATGGCCCGCGCTCGCTCGCGCATCCCGCTCGTCGCCTTGTCCGGCGCCGGCGTCGAGGGCGTCTGATGCAGCAGGTACTGGTTGCGCTGGTAGTGCACCATGTGCAGGAACGCCCGGGTGGCCTTCTCGGGAGTCATGTAGTTGGCGATCCCCGCCTGGGTGAAGCGCCGCTGGGCGCTACCGGCGGGGTCGGTGCCAAGCCAGCAAGCAAGGATGAAGCGCTCGCTACCCTTCGCCGCCTCGACCACCTCGGCGGCGCAGGCCTCGTCCGGCGACAGGGCGGCGGCGGTGTGCATGACCAGGAGCCCATGGACGGCGGGATCGGCCAGGAGGAGCGACACCACTTCGCCGTAACGCCGGGGGGTCGCGTCGCGGCCGATGTCCACCACGGGGCTTACGCTCCGCCCGGGTACCATGGCGACGAGCCTTGCCAGGGTCTCGGTCGACAGCGGCGCGATCTTCCCGCCGCCTTCGACCAGCGTGCCCATGGCCATGTCGCCCGGCCCCAGTCCGTTGCTGACGATGGCCAGGTGCTCGCCGCTCGGGCGCCGTCCGTGGGTCAGCGTCTCGGCGGCGTCGAACAGCTCGTCGATGTCGCGCACCCGCAGCATGCCGGCGCGCTGGATGGCCACGTCATAGACCGCATCGCCGTCGACTCCCGGCAGCCCCTGGCCGCCGGGGAAGACGATTGCGGTCTCGCCCCCGCCGCGACTCGGTTTGATGGCGATCACCGGCCTGATGCGGGCCAGCGCGCGCGCTGCCGAAAGGAACTTGCGGCTGTCGTTCAGCGCCTTCAGATATAAGAGCAGCGCGTGCGCGTGAGTGTCGGTGGCCAAGTAGTCGAGGAGGTCGCCCAGATCGACGTCGATCCCCTCGCCGTCCGAGACGACGTGGGAGAAGCCGATGGAGCGGGACTCCGCCCACGACAGCATCCCGGCGATCAGCGATCCCGACTGGGAGATCAAGGCGACGTTGCCGGGGCGGGCGCGGCTGACCATCCAGCTCGCGTTGAGATGGGCGCTGGGTACCTGGATCCCGTTGGAGTCGGGCCCCAGGATGCGCAGGCCGTGGGACTGCGATGACTTCTGCAGAGCGGAGCGCAGGGCCGCGGCCCCGCCGGGGTCGCGCGCGGCGGACATGATGATCGCCGCCTGCGTGCCGCGCCTGCCCAGCGCCTCGACGAGGTGGGGCAGGGTCTCCGGCGGCGTGCAGAGGACCGCCAGCTGGGGGGCGAGCGGCAGGTCTTCGACGGACCGATGACAGCGCACGCCGAGCACCGAATCGTGCTTCGGATTGACCGGCAGGATGGGCCCGTCGAACTCCGCCTGGAGCAGGTTGCGCAGCACCGCAGTGCCCAGGCTGTCCGGGAGCTTCGATGCGCCGATGACGGCCACGGAACGCGGCCGGAAGAATGCCTTGAGGCTCGCCAGGCTCACGCGCGTTGTCCTCCCCAGCCTGAACGCGCTGTCTGCTGTGCGGCGCCTCCACCGCCTCCGGGCGGCGCCTGCTGGTCTGGACCAGTGTACACCCTCCAGTCGAACCAGCAGAACGTGATGCACACGGCGACGATCAGCTTCACCGCCGCGAGCGACACCGCTCGACCAGTTCCCCACGGGATGACTGAGCGGAACGCCTTGCCAGCATCGCCTTCCTGCAGAACCACGACTGCCTTCGCCTGGATGTCCTTGGCAAGCGCGTTGGCGTCCTGAAGCAGCCGGCGCGAGAGCGCCTTCATTCAGGCCCCCGCGGCGACCGGCGGTTCGAGCTCCCGCTCGGCGTCCGCCAGGCGTTGGTAGATGGCGGCTGCGTCTGCCGCGTCGAGGAGCGACCGCACCGCGCCCGGCTGCGCGAGCATCTGGACGAGCTTGGCGAGCCAGGGCAGGTGGAGTTCGCCGTACTTGAGGCCGAGCAGGAAGAAGAGGTGCACGGGCTTGGCGTCGAGCGTGTCGAAGTCGACGCCCTCCCGCGAGCGGCCGAGCACGACGAAGGGCTTGACCACTTGCTCGGGGTTGCGCCGAAGCGTGTGGAGGAAGGCGAGCCCGTTGCCCATCGCGCTGGGCATGACGTTCTCGCGCTGGATGAGCGCACCGACGAACCACGTCTCGTCGCGCACCAGCCCCAGCCGCTGCGCCAGGCCCGCGAGCTCGACGATCACCGAGGTCTTGGTCCTGCCTTGGAGCTCCGGGATGACGTGGCCCGGCTCGAAGCAGTTCGCCAGCGCGAGCATCCGCTGCGGCGACCCGCCGCGGGGCGGCTCGACGTAGCGCGGCGTCACGCCCAGCATCTGGTCTCGTCAAGCCAGGTGTCGATCATCGCCTTCCGGAAACGCCACTGGTTGCCGACCTTCATGCCGGGCAGCGCGCCGCCGGCGTGGGTGCTGCGCGAGCTTGCCCGCCGTCTCGACGTGCACGATTTCTTTCCCTGGACCGAAGGAGGCCGGGCCGCTCGACGCGATCCTCGACCGTCCGGCCACCGGCCACGCCACGGCCGCCGCGCTCGCCGCCGAGGGAGGGATCCGCGCGCTGCGCGTCTCGCATGTCGCACATGCCGATCTCGCCTTCGACACTCCGTCGGGAAAGGTGGAGTTCGTCTCCGAGCGGGCGCCGAGCTTCGGGCTTCCCGCGTTGCCGGTGTTCGAGACGGCAAAGGCTTCGGCGTATCCGCTCGCGCTGCGCACCGGTCGCACGCTCACGCACTTCCACGGCTTCTACGATCACGGCCGCGCGCTGCCGTCGCTCGCTGCGGCCGATCCCGAGCCGCGACTCTGGGTCTCGCCCGCCGACGCCGCGCGCCGCGCGCTCGCTGACGGCGACGACATCCGCGTCTTCAACGAGCGCGGCGAAATGCGGGCCCGGGCGTTCGTCACAGGCCGTGTCCCGCCCGGCACCGTCTGGATGCACGACGGTTGGGCCGGGCTCAACACGCTCACCTCGGGCGCGCCGGTCCTGCCGGACGCCGCCGTCGACTTGTTCGGTTTCTCCGGCGGTCAGGCCGAGTTCGAGGCCAGCGCCGACGTCGCGCGTCCGTGAGCGCGTCTCGGTCGAAGATTGGATGCTGCGAGCTGTTGCACCGGCCTTCCCCGCGCACCGACATGCGTTCATACTGATCGGCTCCGGCGGAGGATCGCCCATGCCATTATCCATCCCAGCGGCCGTAGCCACCCCCCTCGTCACCCGGAGCGACAAGGGCGGCATAGCGACGCTGACCCTGAATCGCGGCGAGCGCTTCAACCCCCTCTCCCTGGAGATGATTGCGGCGCTGGAGGTGGCGCTCGCCGAGGTGGGTGCCGACCCGGCGGCGCGGGTGGTGGTGCTCGCCGGCACCGGCCGGGGATTCTGCGCGGGCCACGACCTTAAGGAGATGCGCGCACACTCCGACGACCAGGCCTGGCAGACGAGGCTCTTCGAGGACTGCGGCCGGATGATGATGAAGATCACCGAGATCCCGCAGCCGGTCATCGCCCGGGTGCACGGCATCGCCACCGCCGCCGGCTGCCAGCTCGTCTCCATGTGCGACCTCGCGGTGGCAACGGAGGAGGCCCGCTTCGCGCTCCCCGGCGTGAACATCGGTGTCTTCTGTTCCACCCCGGCGGTGGGCGTGGCCCGGAACGTCGGGCGCAAGCGTGCCATGGAACTGCTCCTCACCGGCGAGATCGTGGACGCGCGCACCGCGCTCTCCTGGGGGCTGGTGAACCGGGTGGTCCCAGCTATGGATCTCGACGCCGAGATCGCGCGGTTCACAGGCATCATCGTGGCCCGCAGCGGCGCGGTGGTGGCGCGCGGAAAGCGGGCCTTCTACCGCCAGATCGACCAGCCCATCGCGAGTGCCTACGCCATGACGAACGAGGCGATGGCCTGCAGCGTGCTCGAGCCGGACGCCGCGGAGGGCATCGACGCCTTCCTGGGCAAGCGGCCGGCGCGCTGGGTCAAGGGCTGATCCCCTCGCCCGGGTGGATAGGCGGAACGTGCGTCACGAAGCTGCAGCGAACCAGCGGGTGCAAGTCCCGTCCGGGTAAGTGGTCGGAGCGCCCGGTAGCAGGCCCTGAGCTTGCGGAAGAGATTCCGCGGGCCGAGCGGGGCGTCAGAAGCCTCTTTGGAGGAAGCAAGTGCGTGGGCCGCAACATCAAGTGAATCCTGCCGCCTCGTCATATCGAAATGCCGGAGCCGAGCCGAAAACAGGTTGAAGAGAGCAGAAGCGGGGGACCGACATCGACGAGTGGGCAAACCAACAAGGGCGGTTGCGCTCCGCTCACCACCCGCACCAACACTACAGCTGAGAGGATGACGGACGACCGGCGCGGTCCAGCGTAGACTTGTCCCTGTGCGACACCGCTCATCGGAGAATATCGTCGGAGTCGACTTCGGCGCACCTCGCTGGGCACGCGACCAGCGACGGAAGATCATCGCAATCGAAGCCCGGCCGACCGACGTGCGGCGCTACCGGATCGAGGCCACCGGCCTGAACGAGCGCCTTCTGGCAACCGATCCGCTTGGCTGGTCCGCCGCCGAGTTGCTCGACGAGCTACTCACTCGGCCAGTTCATGTTGTCGGTTTTGACTTCCCGTTCTCCGTTCCCGAAGCCCTGTTGTGGGACCAAGACTTCGCGTGCGACGTCGGTGAGCGCTTCGGGCCATTCAGGGGCTGGCGCCGCTTCAGCAGCTTCGTCGCCCAAACCCTGAAGCTTACCGATCCGCTCGACTTCGGTCCGTTCGAGGCTTGGCGCAGCCGTGATGACCGCGCCCGCCTCTGGACGAAGCGTGCAACGAACGTCGCCGCCCGCGGCCAGCCACCGCTCAAGGACAAGTTCCAGTCGGTCTTCCAGATGACGCTGCTCGGGAACGCCCTTTTGTCACGAATGTGGGACTCGAAGCGCTATCGTGTAATGCCGTTCGGCGGCCCGAGCGAGGAAAACGAGGCGATCGAGGTCTACCCGGCCGCGACCCTGCGCTGCATGGGCTTGACGAGTTACAAGTCACGTCCGGAGGAAGCGATCCGCCTCGCTATCGGAGCCTGCCGTGCTGCCGGCGTGATGCTCGATGTCGACCTTCGCGTGATCGCCTTCTGCTGTCGCTACGACTCGGGCGGCAGAACGCCGGACCACGACGGCGCCGATGCATTCGTTGCGCTCTGCACGGCGATTCTCTACCGAGACGGGCATGTCGAGTGGCGATCGACGGCGACCGGATGCCGATTCGATCCGAGGGAGCTATCTGGGTGCCCCACCTCGACGTCACGCCCGATGAGAAGACTGGCACGTTGCCAACGTCGATTTCGCGACGAAGCAGGCGGCGATGAAGACGTGTCTGGACACATGACTTCAAACGAGGGCCGCGCCGCGTAAGTGATCGAAATGATTCGAGTCCATTTTCACGGCGGGGGAACTTCGGGTTAGGGCGAAACCCCTCCGCAGAACCGGGAGGCTCGCGGGCAGCAAGCTCGCCCTTACGCGACTGACCCAGCTGCCGCCAGCACCCCGAGACGCGCGGCCATGCGCACGAGGTCAGTGGTCAATGCGCCCCATCTTTCGCACGGTCCGCGCTCGGCGAGGCTCGACGGGGCCACTTCCGACGCCGCCGAAATCACTCTGGTCGAGCACCAAGAGCAGCGGCCACGAGCCGGAGGGGGCGCTCCATTGCAGGGTCCCAGTTGAGCGGCTGGGCGACCTGTCCCGGCTGCCGTGGCTCGGGTCGACGAGCCGAGACGTCCTCCGGATTCCACGACGTCACCAAGACGGAAGCCGTCGCGCAATCGCTCCGCGGTCGGGGTTTCCACGGGACCGAAGGGCCCGACGACATCAGAAGGTGTGCAGCTCGCTCTTGAGGTTAGCGCTTGCGCGATCCTTGCCGAGAACGCGAAAACGCGGCTGCTCGCGGAGATCTCGACGGCGCCAACCACTTGTCGTGGGCTGCCCATTCCCAAGCGGCGCTTAGTCGGGTTATCCTCCTTTCGTGCTTCTCTTGGACATCCTCGCTGACGTCGCTTCCGACACACTCGCTGGAGAGGGACTCCTTGCGGCCTTGAGGCGGCAATTCGTCGAGGATAGGCGCACGGCCTCGCTAGACGTGCGCCACGCACTAGAACGGCGACGAAAGCGTGAGGCTGCTGCTCGGAAAGTAGCTGGTCAGTAAAGGCAGCTGGAACGCCGGCCCACCGGTCGCCGCAGCGACGGTCTCGTGGACTCAGCGCGACGCCAGCGTTGTTCGCGGCCACCGGGAAGGCCGAGCCAATGCCCACCTCTTCGCGCTGGTATTTCGGACCGCCGACGAGCGGCGGCGGTCCGTCGCGCATACCAAGGCGAGGGGAATCTCGACGCGGCCCCATTACGTGGCGTTGCACACGTCGCCGGTAGGCCGCCGCCTGCACGACGGGCGCCCTCGCGATCTCCTCCTGCACCGCGCAGATGTCGCTCAAGTCGCGCTCGTAGGTCTGCGACCAGAGCTGGAATCCATCCGCCCGGCCCCTGGGCACCACTAATCCAGCTTCTCGACCTGCAACTACGTGCGCTGGTTTGACGAGAAATACGGGAAGGAGCGCTCCGAAAAAACGTGGCTCAAGTGTCACCTCATGGTGGGCGTCAAGACCAACGTGGTCACGTCCGTTGAAGTGACCGACGCCTACGCGAAACGACTGCCCGCATCTGCCCGCGCTCGTTGCTTCTACCGCCAAACGTTTTCAGCTGGCGGAAGTCTCAGCCGACAAGGGGTACACCTCGAAGGCGAACATGGAAGCCATCGCGCAGACTGGCGCGGTCCCATACATCCCCTTCAAGATCAATTCGACTGGCGAAGGCCCCGAGCTTTGGCAGCGGCTCTGGCACTTCTATCAGTTCAAGCGGAGCGAGTTTTTGCCGCACTACCACAAGCGCTCTAACGTCGAGACGACCTTCTCCATGATCAAGGCGAAGTTTGGCAGCGCTCTCCGCTCCAAGACGCCCGTGCGCAGATGAACGAGATTCTCTGCAAGGTGCTCGCGCACAACCTCTGCTGTCTCGTGCAATCGATCTACGAGTTGGGCATCGAGCCGTCCTTCTGGCAGCCGCAGAGCCGGAACCTGTCAACGAGAATGAGACACCGCTTCATCAAGTTCACTGAGCGATTCGTGCGTTCGTGGCACCTCCCGTTGCATCGTCGAGAACGACGGCGCGAGGGCCGTGCGTCGAGAGCGGCGGAGTCGGCAGCGCGGT
>WNFD01002598.1_pt1 | contig 18203 bp, 15 predicted proteins | sample 5400491 | NCBI WGS metagenome assembly WNFD01 (sample SAMN13153343, study PRJNA577476) | soil metagenome | isolation source: 120 cm saprolite under Douglas fir tree site 2 hole 2 replicate 2 | place: USA:California | collected 2015-04-18 | reverse complement strand
CAGCTCCCAGAAGCGTCCGAGCGCTTCGAGGCGGCGGATCATGGAGAGCAGCGGCGTGATTCCGATCCCGCCCGCGATCAGAACCGAATGCCTCGCATTCTCGTGCAAGGCAAAATTGTTCCTGGGATGCGAGATTGTGATGACATCTCCTGCCCGCAGCGTCTCATGGATGAACCTTGAGCCGCCTCGACTTGCCGCGTCGTTATTGACCGCTACGACATAGCGGCTTCGTTCGGACTGGTCGTTCACCAGCGAATAGCTGCGGATCATTCCGTTTGACAAATGGAGGTCGAGATGGCTGCCCGCGGTGAAGGGGACGAGATCACCACCCGCAGGAGCCACCAATTCGTACGAATTGATGCTTTCGGCCTCATGGCTGATCCGCTTGACGCGGACCTGCATCATGCGCCCAGCCGCGATCACAGCTCATACCCGAAATCGGCGCCGAGCTGCGCACGCATGAATGGCGCGCCGACATCGACCCAGCGATCCTCGGGCGGCAACCGCAGCGATACCGCGCGTACCATGAACACATCAGGATCGGTCACGCCCTTTGGCTGGGTGCCGTGATCGCGATAGGCTCCCAGTGTCTCGAGCAGCAAGCGCCGGGTCATCGCTATGCCGGTATCGCTGGAGCAAAGATTTTCCCTGGTGCGATCGAAGATCGGCGAGACACCGCTCTGGCACGCGCCATCCTGCACCCACAGCCCGGGCAACCCCGAGAACCAGGTTGTCTCCTGGGCCTGATAGTCGAATTGAAAGCCGTTTTGCGGGTTGTATTTCGTCCAGTACCCCGCATACGGAACCGTTACGGGATGCTGGACCAGCGAGTGGCGGCTGGCGTGCCCGCTCTCCCGGCCATTGTGGCCTTCCTCGAAGATCTGACGCGTCTTCGGCAACAGCGGTTGTGACGGGTGATACGAGAACATGATGCAGAGCGTGTTCTCGTCATCGATCGGCACCCAGGCGTGTCCGCTCAGATCCGGGAACGGCGATAATGGCGGGACCAGCGTATAGAAAGGCAAGACGAACTGGTTGACGCGCCAGTACAAGGTGTTTGCGTCATAGTTCCGGCGCGCGGCGATGCTCATGCCGAAATCCTGCTTGATGCATTCAAACGTCGGACGAAGGTCGCGCTTCTGGATCCACGCGCTGGTCGTGCCCTGGGCGTCGAGCCGGCCATGCAGCAATGGCGCGTGCGCCGAGTCGATCTCACCTTCCACCGCTTGTAGCCAATTGCATTCCTGAACCCGCACCGACACGTGCACCTGCTCCGGGGGAACCAGATTCCATTCCAAGTTCGGTAACGGCGGAGGATTGGCGGCGTCGGGACCCATATAGGTCCAGATCATCCCGTTCCGTTCCTGACAGGGATAGGCCTTGATCCGAACATGCTCCTTGAGGCGGCTGCGGACCGGCTCGGCCGGCATGTCCGTCACCGCACCGCTCACGTCGAATTTCCAGCCGTGATAGACGCAGCGCAGTCCGCAATCTTCGTTTCGGCCGAAAATCAGCGGGGCGCCGCGATGCGGACACGCCTGGTCGACAAGGCCTGCGCGGCCTTCGGTATCCCTGAAGGCCACCAGGTCTTCGCCGAGCAGGCGGATGCGCTTCGGCTGGCCGTCCTTCACAAGATCCTTCGAAGGCAAAAAGGGAATCCAGTAGAGCCGGAACAGCTCTCCAAGCGGTGTGCCCTTCCCGACCCTCACCAGCCTTTCATTGTCTTCGTGCGAGAGCATGAGCTTCCTCCATTGAATCGAGCCGTTGCTTCCAAAGCGCCTATTTGGTTGAGTTTCCCAACAGCGCGGCGACGCGGGTCGCCAGTCCGAGATTTTGGGCGGTCCAGAGCGGGTCGGATACGGCAAGCGGCTTTCGGGGAATGGGAGGCTCCTTGCCTGCTTCTACCAGGCTCACGATCATCTCCACCCGCCGGCGCTCGAGATCTGTCAGCACGTCCTCGACGACGAAGCCTTCCGCGGTGCAGCCCGGAAGCTCCGGATAGGCAAGCCGCAACAGCCATTTGCCGGGCTCGGCCTCAACGGCCTCGGCCTCCAGGAGGTACGGGACGGATAAAAGCTCGCGCAGCTCCAAGCGATCCTCCCCACGTGGCGGAAACCTCGGTTCTCGCCGCGCCGGATTGTTTTATTAATACGTATACGTACTATATCGGCAATCGCTTGGCAAGGACGTCGTGGCCTTGGCCGCGCCGGGGTTGAGAGCAAAGGGGCAAGCTGATAACGGCTAATCGTCGATTTTTCGCGACAGACGGACGAAGGCTTGGGTCGAGAACAGCATGTCAGCCGACAAAGCAATGAAGACGGGTTCGGCTGCGGATATCGCGCGCAACTGGCAGCTCGAAGGCGGCATCGGATTTCTGCTCCGGCTGCTCGAGGCGCGCTACGATGAGCTCTATCAAAATCTGACACGCCAGAACGACATTACGCCGCGACAGTTCGGCGTGCTGATGGCGTTGTATCAGCAAGGCCCCCTCACTCCTTCTGTTCTCGCAGAACGCATCAGCGCCGACCGCAATACGCTTAGCGAGATGCTCAAGAGAATGACGACGCGGAAGCTGATTTCAAAAAAGAACAATGTCGAAGACCGCAGGTCCATCCAAGTTCAGATCACCGCGAAGGGCGAGGCAGCCCTGTTGAGCGTGGTTCCGGCCGCAGCCGAGCTGCAAAACCTGATGCTGGCTCCCTTGGGCAAGGAAGATCGCACGCATTTTCTCAAATGCATGCTGACGATCGCAAAGGCTTCCCCGCCGCGCACACCTTCAGCGTCGGACGACTGAACCTGCTCGCCCGCGAGGCTTCAGCTCGACCGTCCCCGATATCGCACCGGTAGCCGCTTCACCCCGCCGAGGAATGAGGTTTCGGTCCAGGCCGGCCTGCCCGCAAGTTCGATCCGATCGATCCGTTTGAGAAACTCGCGGAAGAACGCCACAATTTCGGCCTTGGCCAGGTGCCTGCCGATGCAGGCATGAATGCCAAAGCCAAAACCGAGATGACGGTTGGGCGAACGATCGGGAATGAATTCAAAGGGACGATCGAAGGCTTCTTCGTCGCGGTTGCCGGAAGGGTAGCTGATGAACAGGCTGTCCCCGGCCTTGATCTTCCTGCCGCGGATTTCGTAATCCACCGCCGCCGTCCGGAAGAAGTGCTTGACCGGCGAGACCCAGCGCACCATTTCCTCGGCCGCGTCAGATATGAGATCGGGATCGCGCTGCAGGCGAGCCATCCCGTCTGGATTCTCGATCAAAGCGAGCAAGCCGCCCGCGATCGTGGCGCTCGTGGTGTCGTGACCGGCGCTCGCAAGGGCCACGTAGTAGGAATAGGCCTCAAAATCCTCGATTAATCTACCGTCGATTTCCGACGTTGCGATGACCGTTGCGACGTCATCCTTGGGATTTTGCCGCCTCTCCTTCGCGATATCCTTGAAATAGTCGATATAGGCGAGCGTCGCGTCGATCAGGTCAGACCCCTGCTGCATGTCCGGATCGCCGCCGCCGAAATAGGCCTGGGTGATCTTCAGGAGGCGCTGCTCGTCCTCGGGCGGCAGGCCAAGGATCGTCATCAGGACGCGCAACGGATAATAGATCGCGATTTCATTGTAGAAATCGCATTCCTCGCCGATCGCAAAGAGCCGGTCCACGCTTTCCTTCGCCAGCGCCTCCATGCGATCCGACAGGGTGCGGATCTGGCGCGGCTGGAACCACGCATGGGTCAGCTTCTGATACTTGGCGTGATCCGGGTTATCCATCTGCGGCAGCGCCCGCACCAGCATGGGCCGGCCACTCATGGCTTCCCTGACCTTGCTCTCGAAATCGATGCTGAGGAGCTTTGTCCGCGGCGTATTGATAAAGCGATCGGCCTGGCGTTCGATCTCGATAATGTCGGCATATTTCGAGACCGTCCAGAACGGACGGTAGCCCGCAGGTGCGGTCCAATGGATTGGATCCTCGCGCCGCAACCGGGCGAACAGCCGGTGCTGAATTTCGACGCTGCCGTAGGTCTTGTGATCGGCGATTGCGTTGTCCAGCGCCATGTCGAGCATTGTAGTCCCTCCCTGCTTGAGTTACGCGACGCTCTCGCTTTCATTGCGCGAGTTCGGCGTCACAAGGTCATCCCGGCTGACCTCTTGCCAGATCCCTTTGCTTTTCTGTTGTCTTCTCTCTCAGCTTTCCGAACGCGCCCGCTCCGGCAAAGCCCGCGATCGCTTCAGGCGACAGGCCGAGGGCGCGCGACAGCACCTCATCCCGGTGCGCACCGATCGCGGGAATCTCGCGACGGATCGACGTCTCGGCGCCCGACATCTTCCAGGGCGCGTTCACGCCGACAAATTCGCCGGCTGCGTCAGAGATGGTCGCGAACACCCCGCGCTCGAGGAGATGCGGGTCGGTCAGCGCCGATCCGGGGTCGCGGTATCTCGCACAGGGAACGCCGGCCGCGTCGAGCGCCGCGATGCATTCATCGACGGTGCGGCGCTCGGTCCATTTCCCGATCACCTGCATCATCGCGGTCCAGTTCGCGCCCCGCGCCGGCACGGTGTTGAACAGGGGATTTTCGGCGAGCTCCTCCCGCTGGCCCGTCACCTCGCACAGCGCGGTGAAATTGCGCGGCGTGATCGGCGCGATCAGAATGTCGCCGTCGCGCGCGCGCACCGGCCCATAGGTCGGACGCGATGCGCGGATCGGGAACTGGGCTTCCTGCAACTCGTAAACGAGCAGATTCAGCATGCAGTCCATCAGGGCGACGTCGATGCGTTGGCCCTTGCCCGTGCGCGCCCGCTGCACCAGCGCGGTCTGGATCGCAGAATAGCCGAAGATGCCGCCGAGCACGTCGGCAACGAAGATTGCGCCCGCCGCAGGCCGATCCCGGTCTCCGGCATAGCGCATCAGCGAACGGTCGAACCCGCTCTCGGCATGGACGATCATCGCGTAGGCCGCACGCTCCGCGTCGGGTCCGGATTGTCCGTAACCGGAGATCGAGCAGTAGATCAGCCGCGGGTTGATCTCGCGCAGCGCCTCATAGCCGAGGCCGAGACGGTTCATCACGCCTGGACGGAAATTCTCGACAACGATGTCGGTTTCCGCCACCAGCCGGTGCACCAGCTTGATCGCCTCCGGGTTCTTCAAATCGAGCGCGAGGCTGCGCTTTCCGGCATTGAGCTGGCCGAAATAGGCGCTGTGGCCTTCGCGCAGCGGCGTGCGCAGGCGCATGTCGTCACCTTCCGGCGGTTCGATCTTGATGACCTCGGCGCCGACATCGGCGAGCAGCCGCGCGCAATAGGGACCGGCCAGCATGATCGAAAAATCCAGCACCCGTATGCCTTCGAGCGGCGCTGCCGTCGTCTCCTCTGCCTGCATCCCAATACTCCTATCTCGGAAGCCCGAGGCCTCGCTGCGCGATAAGGCTCCGCTGAATCTCGTTGGTGCCGATGCTGATAACCCACATCAGCGAATGACGCAGGTTCTGCTCGAACCGCCCATTGTCGAGCGCGCCCGCCATCGCTTCCGAAAGCGTGGCGCGCATACCGAGAATATCGAGCGCCGCCTCGCCGAAGCGCTCCATCAACTCGCCTGAAAACACCTTGCTGATCGCGCCAAATTCAGGAGGCGTGATGCCGTCGGTGGCAAGCTCCGCGCATTGCATCATCAGTTGGCGGCCAACCTCGATCTCGGAGGCGAGCACCGCCATCCTGTCGCGCACGATCGGATCCTCGGAAAGCGGCGGCGCGTCGTCCTCTTGCGCCATCACATGTCGGCGCAATTGCTCGAACGCATGCGCGACCTTGAGCACGATTCCTCCCCCGACGAGGCCACGCTCATAAGCGAGCGCACCGGTCAGCACCTTCCAGCCGCCATTGACCTCGCCGACGATGTCGTCGAGGGGAATACGGACATCGTCGTAAAAGATGTTGGCGAAGGAGCCGTCATACATCGTGGGCGCCGGGTGAATGGTGATGCCCTTGGCGTCCATCGGCACGATGAACATGCTGATCCCGGCATGCGGCGGCCTGGCTTCCTTGTCGGTGCGTGCGGCCAGAAACATGTATTTTCCCCACCAGGTCGTGGTCCAGATCTTCTGGCCGTTGATCACCCAGTGATCGTCATCGCGCTCGGCCCGCGTGCGCAAGGCGGCGAGGTCGGAGCCCGCCTGCGGCTCGCTGTAGCCCATGCCATGCATGGCTTCGCCGCGGAGGATTTCCGGGAGATATTTCCGCTGCTGCGCCGGCGTGCCGAACATCATCAGCGCGTTCGCCTGGATCGCTGCGCCGATCCGCGGCGCTTCCGCACGCTCCATGGTTTCGATGAAGGCGATCTGCTCCAGTGTCGAGCGCACTTGGCCGCCGAATTCCCTGGGCCAGCCTAGCCCGATCCAGCCGGTCTTGCCGATATCGAGCGCAAACTCAGGATCGAACTCGCGCTTGGCAAAAGACCTCTTGTCAAAGGCGGCCTTGCGCTCGCCGGACCAGTGTTGCTTCAACCAAGCCCGCACCTGCTCACGCAGCGCGTTGCCGGCCGGACCCAGATCATATTGCGGCAACGCCGCGCCGCCGTGGTCCAGCAGGAACGACGCGACATTGCGCCGCGCCTGTGGCGATCCGCCGAGCGCGACGGTGTCGAGATGCACGCGCTTGAAATGCAGGGGCGCTTCGTGCTCCTCGGCATAGCCGATCGCGCCGAACGTGTGCTGGGTTTCGAGCGAGACGCGCCGCAGCGCCTCGCTGCCAAAAGCGAATGCCGTGTCGGCGAAATAGCGCCAATTTGGATCACTGCGATCATGCAGATGCGCTGCATGATCGAGCGTGAGCCGCACTCCTTCGAGCGCGATCAGACCGTCGGCAAGCTTGTGCTGGATCGCCTGGAATTTTCCGATCGGCTGCCCGAACTGCTGGCGCTCCTTGGCATAGTCCACGACGAGCTCGAAGGCGCGTCGGGCCGCGCCATGCGCCCGCGCCAGCAGCGCCAGCCTGCCCTTGAGCAGGAGATCGTTGGCCGAAATATTCTTCAACGGAATGAGGCGCACTGGCGCGGCGTCAAGGCGAAGCTGATACAGGCCGGAGGCTCCCATGGCACGGGTCGGCTCAAGCTCGACGCCGGGAGCGCTCAGCTCGACGAGCGCGAGCTTGGATGGATCGATCACCACAAGAAGATGCGTGCAGCTTGCCGCGACCTCGACAAAGCGAAGCAGGCCGCTCGCGCGACCGTCGGCGATCTGGATCGATGCAGCGTGGCGATCGGGGTCAAGCGCGCCAAAGGAGAAAGCGGTCCGCGCCGCGCCGCCATGGAGCGCTTCGAGCAGCGCGACGGCGGCCGGGTCGCGCGACCCCGACAGCGCGAGATTGGCGAGTGCTGCCGACCACATCGGCGCCGGACAGGCCGCACGGCCGAGTTCAGCCATGACCACCAATATCTCGCGAAGTCCGCCTTCGCTCAGATCGCAGCCCAGCGAAGCGATGCCCTGCCGGACCAGCCTGGTCCAAATCGCTGAAATGTCCTCAGGCGACGCCGCGCGTGACGCTGCCTTGTCCGCGCTCCAATGCTCGCCGAGAAGCCCACGCAGGGACTCGCGGAGCATCATCCGCACCTCCTCGTTCGGAAGCTGGGCGAGATCCATGACCGCAACTACACCTGGCCGAATCTCGGCTTGCGCTTCTCCTTGAACGACATGGTCGCTTCCTTGTGGTCGGCCGTGTCGAACGTCACCTGCTCCAGCGCCATCGAGGCTTCGAGCAGCATGTTCACGCGATCCTTGACGATCTGGTTGATCGACAGCTTGGTCCAGCGGATGGCCCAGGTCGGACCGTTGGCGAGCTCGATTGCGATCTCGCGCGCCTTCGTCAGCACCTCGGCACGCGGGACGACATGATTGACGAGACCGATCCGCTCGGCCTCCTTGCCTTTCAAGAGCGTGCCACGGATCAGAAATTCCTTGGCCTTGTTGACGCCGATCAGCAGCGGCCAGATCACCGTGCCGCCGTCGCCCGCGACCAGACCGACGCGCGAGACATGGGTGTCGCCAATGCGGGCTTCTTCAGCCATCACCGTTATGTCGCTGAGCAGGGCGTGGGTTGCGGCAAGGCCGATGGCATCACCGTTGATGGCGGCGATGATCGGCTTGTCGAGCTCGAGCTGGCGGGTGACGGCGCGCCGGCTGATCATCGGATCATGCACCTCGCCTTCTTCGAGAACATCGCCGCCGGGCCGCTCCGACATCGCCTTTACGTCGCCACCGACGCTGAAATAGTCTCCAGCGCCGGTCAGCACGACCACGTTGACTGCATGGTCATCGCCGAGATCGTCCCAAATCGTCCGCAGCTCGCGGATGAGTTTCTGGTTGATGGCGTTGCGCGCCTGCGGCCGGTTCAGGGTCACGGTCGCCACCTTCTCAACGACCTCCACTTTCAGACATTCATAATTGGCGTATCTCGACAATTTTTTCTCCCTTTGGTTCGTCAGGCCGGAGCCACTCAGCGGCGCATGCCCGGCTGTATCTCCGCCAGCGCGACATGAAGCGACATGGCGCCCGGATCCTGCTCCAGCATGCGTTGCACGGCATCCAGATGGGTTCGCATCAAGCGTGTCGCGGTTGAGACGTTCCGCGCGCGCAGCGCCGACAGGAATTGCCGGCGCTTCTCCGCCAACCGCGGCATCGCGACGCCGCTCGACACCACCTTCGCATAGACAAAGCGCATGTGAATCTCGGTGACCGAGTCCATGATCATGGCGATCACCTTGTTACCGGTCGATGCCGCCAGCAGCTTGTAGAACTCGCGCGAGCATTCGACCCGATCGAGCAGCCGGCCCTCGCGAGTCGCGAGCTCGGTGCGAGCGATATTCGCTTCGAGGGCCTCGAAGTCGGTTTGCCGCGCGTTGGCGCAGGCGAGCCGGACCACGAGGTCGAGAACGTCGACCCGCGCCTCGGACAGCTCCCGCACCGAGATGGTGCCCAGACTCAGCATGTCGCGCATGACGACGTTCATGCGGCTGGTGTCGCCTTCCCGGATGAAGGCACCGCCCTTGACGCCCTTCTGCAGCCGCAGCACGCCGGCCATTTCCAGGCTGCGCAATGCCTCTCTCAGCACATTTCGGCTGACGCCGAGCTGCTGGGCGAGATCGCGCTCCGGCGGCAGCTTGTCGCCGGGCTTGAGCATACCGAGCGCGAGCTGCTCGCGGATGCGTTCGCAGATTTCTTCGAACGCGCGGCGCGTGTGAATCGGCCGGAACGTCGGCGGCGCCGGCGCGCCGGCGGCACGGTGATCCGCAGCGCGATCGCGCCGGTTGAAGGACGGCGGCCTTGGGCGGCCGGGCTTGTGAGGGCTTGACTTGGTCGACATGCGGGTGATTATTAAATGGATCACCCATTAAATGGAAGTCCTTTTTGGCTTCGACAAGGACCGGCCCGTCCATGAGTTTCACCGAAGAGCAGACGGCTTTCCGCGACGGCATCCGCAGGATGGTCGCCAAGCACGTGGCGCCGATCGCCGCGGAAATCGACGAGACCGACCGTTTCCCGACGGAAATCGTGAAGCTGTTCGGCGAGATGGGGCTGATGCAGCTCTGGGTGCCCGAGCAGTATGGCGGCCCGAACGGCAACCTGACCATGATGTGCATCGCGCGGGAGGAGATTTCGAAGGCCTCGCCCGCCTGTGCCTCCATCGCCGGGCTCAACACGATGTTCATCATGCCGCTGCTGCATTTCGGCTCCGATGAACAGCGCAGGAGGTATCTGCCGATCATCGCCAAAGGCGGCGTCGTGACCGCGATCGCGATCTCCGAGCCGCAGGCCGGCTCCGACGTCACCGCGATCAACACGCGCGCGCGGAAGGACGGCGACAGCTACGTCCTCAACGGCCGCAAGCAATGGTGCAGCTACGGCGTCGTCGCCGACTTCATCGTGGTGATGGCGCGGACCGGCGATGGACCGGGCGCCGACGGCATCAGCGCCTTCATCGTCGAGCCGAAGAAGATGCCGGGCATCTCGTTCGGGCGTCATGAACGCAAGATGGGCTTTCGCGGCGCGCCGAACACGCCGATCTTTCTCGACAATGTCCGTGTGCCCGCCGAAAACCTGGTCGGCGAGGAAGGCAAGGGCTTTCGCGCCTCGATGCGCGCGCTCGACCTCAACCGTCCGACCATCGGCGCGCAATCCGTCGGACTGGCGCAGGGCGCGTTCGAGGCCTGCCTCGCCTACGCCAAGGAACGCAAGCAGTTCAAGAAATCGATCTCGGAATTCCAGGGCGTGCAATTCATGCTTGCCGACATGGCGATCCAGATCGAGGCCGCGCGCGCGCTTGTCTACGAATGCGCTCGCGCCGGCGACGAGGGGGACTGGAAGCGGCTGAACCTGCTCGCCAGCATGGCAAAATGCTTCGGCAGCGACATGGTCATGAAGGTTACGACCGACGCGGTCCAGATCTTCGGCGGATATGGCTACACCATGGACTATCCGGTCGAGCGCATGATGCGCGACGCCAAGCTGACCCAGATCTTCGAGGGAACCAACCAGATCCAGCGCGTGGTCATCGCACGCGAGCTGTTGCGCTGAGACGGAAACGAAAAATACGGAGGAAACAATGACCCGCGCCATTGGTCTCGTCTGGGGGGCGCCAGCGATGGCGGCTCTGCTCGCGGCCTCGCCCATCCATGCGCAGAAGGCATATGGGCCGGGCGCCAGCGATACCGAAATCAAGCTCGGTCAGTCGACGCCCCTGAGCGGCCCCGCTTCCGCCTTTGGCGCGGGCGCCGGGCGGGCCGTGGTCGGCTATTTCGAGTGGCTCAACGGGCAAGGCGGGATCAACGGCCGCAAGATCAGCTTCACGCAGTTCGACAACGCCTACAGCGCGCCGAAGGCGGTCGAGCAATCGCGCAAGCTGGTCGAAGATGTCGGCGTGCTGGCCGAGGTCGGCACCATCGGCACGGTGCCCAATGTCGCCATCCAGAAATACCTGAACTCAAAGCAGGTCCCGCAACTTCTGATCACAGCGGGCGGACGGCGCTTCAATGATCCGACGAATTTCCCGTGGACCATCCCGCTCTATCCCGATTTCGAGACGGAAGGCCGGGTCATCGCGAAATACATCCTGAAGACAAGGCCCGACGCCAGGATCGGCGTGCTCTACCAGAATGACGATTACGGAAAAGATTATGTGAAGGGCTTGCGCGCCGGGCTCGGCGACAAAGCCAAGCAGATCCTGATCGAAGCCTCCTACGAGCTGTCCGACCCCACAATCGACTCGCAGATCGTCCAACTCAAGGCCGCCGGCATCGACACCATGATCGAGCAGTCCTCCGCCAAAGCGGCGGCACAATCGATCCGCAAGGTGCATGAGCTCGGCTGGCACCCGCTCCATATCATCGGCGCTTCGACCGCATCCGTCGAAACCGTGCTGAAGCCCGCGGGCCTTGACGCGTCGAAGGGGCTGGTGACGACGCAATTCCTCAAGCAGCCCGGCGACCCCGCCTGGGTCAATGACGACGAAGTCAATGCCTACAAGGCGTTCCTCGCGAAATACGCGCCGTCAGCCAATCCGGACGACTATTCGGTGCTGGTCGCCTATATGAACGTCAACGCGCTGACGACCGTTCTGAAAAAATGCGGCGATCAGCTCACGCGGGAAAACCTCATCCGTCAGGCCACATCGCTCCACGGCGAACGCATCATGATGATGCTGCCCGGCATTTCGATCAGCACGAAATCTGACGACTACACGCCGTTCAAGACGCTGCGTATCGCGACCTTCGACGGAACAAGCTGGAGCTTGACGGGGGACGCGTTGTCGGCCGAATGAGTCGTACGAACGACTGCTTCCGCCTCAAAGGGCGGGGACCGCGCCGCTCGCTGATGGTTGGGCGCGTGGTAGCGGGGGAGCGCCACCACACGACGCAAACCTGCGATATCTCATCCCATCTTGCGCATGACGCAGCTCGTGAGAGCCCGGACGGTCATCCGCTATCGCGCAGCACCAATTCAAAGCCGAGATCGATGTGGCGTGGTCCCCCACGCTCGAGCGTGAGTGTTGCGGCAATTCGGCCGATCGCGTCGCCATGGACGCTGATCGTGCTGAGCGTGGGCGATATCAACCGACCCATCTCGAGGTCGCCCAGGCCGACGACGGCGACCGGTTGTTCGGAAGCCGGACCGCTCCGCAGCAGGCCGGCATTTCGCAGGCCGGACATGAAGCCGATCGCGTGCGCGTCATTGGCGGCGAACACCGCGTCTACGCCGGGTAGGCTGGCATGGGCGACGACACTCCCCGACGCGTTGCGATCCAGGATCAGCCTGCGGGGCTCGCTTAGACCACCCGCGTGAGCTTCATCCTTGAATCCAAGCCAGCGGCGCGTCGCCCGGGGATCGTCTCCACCAATGAAAGCCAGATGCCGGCGCCCCTGCATAACAAGGTGCCGTGCGACGGCAACGCCGGCTTTGTAATTGTCGAAGCCTGCAACGGCATCGATCGGCGAAGCCGGCAGGTCCCAGGTCTCGACGATCGGAATGCGCGCGTGCCGCAGCAAGCGGCTGCCGTCCTCGGTCGCGGGTGAACCGACCATGATGATGGCTTCAGGCCGCCGCGACAGCAACGCGGCCAGCACGCGGTCTTCCCGCGTGGCGTCATAGCGCGACTGCGCCAGGATCACGGAAAAGCCGAGCGGCTCGAGCTTGTCGGAAAGTCCCTGAACCGTGTCGGCAAAGATAGAGTTGGCGATGGTCGGCACCAGCACGCCGACCGAATTCGTCCGCGCGCTGGCAAGCGCGCCGGCCACCAGATTAGGCACGTAGCCCAATTCCCGCATCGCCCGTTCGACCCTGGCGCGGGTCTCCGGCGCGACCAGATCGGGAAGCCTCACCACCCGGCTGACGGTGATCGAGGAAACACCGGCGCGTTTGGCCACCGCCGACAGAGTCGGGGTGACCTCGGCCGGACCGATCTCGCTATCGGGCAATTCGGAGCTCATGAGGTTTGAAAGGTTGCACGATTCCGGCTTGCAAATCCATATGACAGCGCTATCATTCACTAATGGTAGCGCTAACATAGATCGGATACCCGCAAAACAGGAGCGAGCAGCATGATTTCGGACGAGATGGTTCAGGCCTACCGGCGCGATGGGGTGATCGTTGTGCCGGAGGTGCTGGATAAAAACACTCTGGAGAAGGTGCGCTCCGTACTCGCCGAGCTGGTCGCCGGGGCAGCCGGCGTGACTGAACATACCGACATCTACGACCTTGAACCCGGCCACGCACCGGAAAATCCGCGCGTCCGCCGGATCAAAGCGCCGCACAAGGTTCATCCGATCTTCGATGAGATCGTCCGCAGCGCCGACGTCATCGATATCTTAACAAGGCTGATCGGCCCCGGCCTACGCCTGCACGGCTCGAAGCTGAACATGAAGTCGGCACAATATGGCTCGCCGGTCGAGTGGCATCAGGACTGGGCATTCTATCCGCACACCAATGACGATATACTCGCGATCGGCGTGTTGCTCGACGACTGCGATCTCGAGAACGGACCGATGCTGGTGATCCCCGGCTCGCACACCGGCAATGAGGTGTGGAACCATCACGGGGAGGACGGCTGCTTTGCCGGATTGATCGATCCGGACCTCATCCAGGATGAGATCAGGCGCGCCGTTCCCTGCACCGGCAAGGCCGGCAGCATGTCGTTCCATCACGTCCGCGCGTTGCACGGCTCGGCGACCAATACGTCGAACCGTCCGCGCAACCTCCTGCTCTACGAAGTCGCGGCAAGCGACGCCTGGCCGCTGATGGGCGTGAAGGATTTTGCCGAGTTCGACAGTCGTCTTCTCACCGGCGGGTCGGTTGTCACGCCTCGCTTGACGGATGTACCGGTGCGCATGCCGCTGCCACCGGCGAAACGTCAGGGTTCGATCTACGAAACACAGTCGGCGTCGAAGAAATCCTATTTCACACGCGCTGCGTAAAGCAAAAAACCGCGATGCCCGCGGCCGTCCCGCGGGCATCGAACGACAAAACATGAAATAAACCAACAGGGGGGAGACCAATGACCGAGATCAAAACCGGTGGCGCCGGTCAGTCGCGTCTGCGCGTGATCCTTGCAGCGAGCATCGGATCCGCGCTCGAATGGTACGATTTCTTCTTGTACGGCACCGCCGCAGCCTTGGTGTTCGGAGATCTTTTCTTTCCGAAGAGCGATCCCGTGGTCGGAACGCTGTTGTCGTTCCTGACCTTCGGCGTCGGCTTCGTCGTCCGGCCGATCGGCGGCATCCTGTTCGGCATCATGGGCGACCGCTACGGCCGTAAGCCGGTGCTGGTGCTGACGCTCTTGATGATCGGCATCGGCACGACAGCGATCGGCCTGTTGCCGACCTACAACCAGATCGGCATCTGGGCTCCGCTGCTGCTGGTTGCGATGCGCGTCCTGCAAGGTTTGGGTGCCGGCGCCGAATATGGCGGCGCGGTGATCTATCTGGTCGAGAACGCCCCGGCAAAGCATCGCGGCTTCTGGGGCGGCTTCGCGCCGCTCGGCGTCTCCGTCGGCAATCTGCTGGCAGCCGCCGCGTTCGCGCTCGTTACCACGCTGCCGCGCGAAGATCTCTTGAGCTGGGGCTGGCGCCTGCCGTTCCTGGCGAGCTTCCTGCTCATTCTGGTTGGCATCTTCGTCCGCCTGCGCATTGCGGAAACGCCGGTCTTTACCGAGGCCGTGGTCGCGCGCGGCAAGGTCGAGCGCAATCCCGCGATGGAAGCGCTGCGCCATCATCCCCGCAACTTCCTTGTCGTACTGGGCGCGCGGATGGCTGAGAACGGCCTTGGCTATTTCTTCCCGGTGTTCGGGCTCAGCTACGTCATCAACACGGTCGGCGTGCCGAAAGCGGATGCGCTCAGCGCGCTGATGCTGGCCTTTACCATCGAGCTGTTCGCCATCCTCGGCTTTGCCGCGCTGTCCGATCGCATCGGACGGCGACCGGTCTACATGTTCGGCGCGCTCGCCGGGGTGGCGCTGGCCTTCCCGTTCTTCTGGATGGTCGGGACCAAGCAATGGATATGGATCGCGCTTGCCTTCATTCTGGCAAGGGCCGTGGTGACGGCAGCGATGTTCGGCCCGCAGGCCGCGTATTTCGCCGAACTGTTCCCACCGCAACGCCGCTTTGCCGGCTTCGCATTCGCGCGCGAACTCGGCTCGCTGCTCGCTGGAGGCCCGGCGCCGTTCGTGGCAACTGCGCTCGTGGCAGCCTATGGAAGCTGGTGGCCGGTCGCCTGCTACGCGATGTTGCTCTCGGCGTGCACGGTGGTCGCGATCTGGATCGGCCCTGAGACCTATCAGGAAAACATCGCGGCCGACGCAACCACGAGCGAAGAACTTCCCGCGGCGGTGCCGCTGCGGGCCTAGCCGTGGCGCAGCAACGTCGCGTCCTGCGGTTGCCGCGAAAGTCGGCGAAAAGGTGCTGGCTGGCCAGCAGCCGGATGATCCGGCTGCTGATCGCCACCAGCCTGCCGATCGTCGGCATGGGCGTGGGGCTGACCATCCGCGCGATGTCCGAGTCGGCGGCGTTGCCGGCGTACTAAATCTTCAATGCTTTTGTGTGTCGTGCACTCAACGCGCACCGGCGTACTTGGCCGGCAGCATGCCGACAAATCCGCTGATGTCGGCGTACCAGACATTGCCATCGCGATCGACGGCGACGCTGAACGGCCGGGCATTGTCGCGCGGAAGCGCAAAGACCTCGATGCGGCCGTTGCGCAACCGCCCGAGGCTCGCGCGGCGCATCATGCCGAACCAGACGTCGTCATTGGGAGCCACGGCAATGCCGCTGAGACCGGCATTTTCCTGACCCGCCTCGACATCCAAGAATTGTCCATCCTTGAATCGCCCGATGCGATTGGCGCGGAACTGTAGGAACCAGACCGAGCCGTCGGAGCCGGCCGCGATGTCGGTCGGCACGGCGCCGCCGCGCGGAAGGTCGAATGTCCTGCCGGTCCCGTCGGCGGCGACACGGAGCAACTGGTTGCCGTTCTGCAGCGTCGCCCATATGGCGCCGTCGGCCGTCGCCGCGACCCCATAGGGTCCGCCGCGCGCGGACTCGATCTGATAGCGGGTAAAAACGCCGTCCTTCAGTCGGGTCATGCCATAGCCGGTCGGGTCGGCGAACCAGGCGGCGCCATCGGGGGCGATCGCCAGCCGTCCGAGGCGAGCAATCGGAGTGTCGAGCACAAACCGTGCGATCTCGCCGACGCTGCTGATGCGCGCAATGCCGCGCGCGCCGAGGTCCGTGTACCAGGCGCTGCCGTCGGCCGCGACCGCTAATCCGAGCGGCTCGATGTTGCGGCTCGACGTGGGCAGCCGCTCGACGTGGCCATTGCGCACACGGCCGATCGCATCGGAATGGTCGATGGTGAACCAGACGCTGCCGTCAGTGCCCGCCGCAATCGCGATCGGCGCATCCTGCGGCTCGCCCATGCGGTACTCGACGAATTTTTCCTCCTGGACGGTGCGGACCAGCAAAAGCGCGCCTCCCGCCAGAACCGCGATGCCAAGCACCGCGATGCCGAGCACCGCGGCTCGCGTCCCGATTCCGAGGTTCACAAGCCTTCGCGGCGCACTCCGCACGAACTTCGGAATCGACAAGGACACTCGCAACTCCATAATTGTGGTGCGGCTCTTGAACCCGAAGTTCTCAGCAGCAGTTACCGCGCAATATGAGCGAACTTCGGGTTCTCAGCGCGGCGAATGGGCGGCGGCGCGCCGGCGCGACAGGTACCGCGCCGCCAGACCGCCGCCGATCAGCACCAGCAGACAAAACGAGAGCCCGCCGGCGAGGCTGATCGGTTCGATGCGCGTCAGCATGTTGCGGCGTTCGATGGCCATGCGCCAGACTTCCGCATAGGGCATCAGCGAAAACACCGCGTAGATGACGCTCGCATCGTTCGGATCGCGGGCGAGAAGCCCGGGCTCGATATGGATCGGAAGGTTGTCTTCTTTCGGTGCCCAAGTTTCACCGCCGTCCCCGCTGCGATAGATTCCGCGATCGGAGGAGACCACCAAGGTCATCGCGTCTGCGCTCGCCACGATGCCGCGCACCTTCGCTCTCGCCTCAGGCAGCGAACGTCCGACGGAACGCCAACCGGAGCCGAGATCGTCGCTGACCGCGATCCGGCCGCCCGCCGCCGCCCAGATGCGTTGCGGCTGCGTCGCATCGGTCGCGATCGTGTCGACCGGCGCACCTTCGTCGCCGAAACCGGCGTCGCGCCAGCTGCGCCCGCCATCGTGGCTGATCATCACACGGCCGTCGATCACGGCCGCCAGACTGTTGGCCGATCCCGGGATCGCCACCAGCGCCGTCGTCTCGCTCATCTGCGGAAGTCCGGGCACGACCGCATAGGTGCGGCCGCCGTCCTCGCTGGCGAACAGCCGGCTCCGGCCGAGCAGATAAAGACGATCGTTCACCGGCCCGGCAACCAGCGCCCGCGCGGGGATCGCCGATTCCGGGGCCTCGGCGCGGAGCCAACCGTTCTGGTCGCGACGAAACACGCCGCTGGCTGCCGCGCACATGGCAAACTCGCCGTCCGGCGAGAAGGCCACCGCAAATACCGCGCCGAAGATGACATCGCGCGCCTCCGCCACCCAGCTCCGCCCGCCATTGCGCGAACTCAGGATTCCGAGATCGGTGCCGACCAGCAGGTGGGACGAATCGCGTGGATCGACCGCAATGACGAGCGCCGCATTGAGAAACAGGCCGACGTCCGCATTCAACCAGGCGGCGCCGAGATCGCGGGAGCGAAACACGCCGCCATAGCTGCTCGCATCATGCGCCGACGCGCTGCCGGCCAGGAGGGACACCACGCAGGCAAGCCAGAGGGTCAGCCGACGCACGCCGATTGGTTTTTTTTCAATCCCAAGATGAAGCGGTCGGGGTGGGCAGACTGGTCCCACCCCGAAAACACCCCTCACGGCTTGCGCGATTTTTCACCCGGCGCCAGCGCGATCTCGGCCATGCGTCCGCCGTTCAGCGCCACCCAGGAATTCTTCGTCAGCGGATATTTGTCCGTGTAGCTCAGCGGCTCGTGGGCGGAGACGCAGTTGCTGTAGCCGCCGGTGATCTTGTAGCACTTCTCGTAGGCGAGAAACTGCTGGACCGTATCGGTCTGCTGCACGTTCGCCGTCATCCAATCGCGGATGCCCTCGTACGACGAGAACGCGTCCGAGCCGAACACCAGCTTGCC
>WNFD01002597.1_pt1 | contig 18208 bp, 13 predicted proteins | sample 5400491 | NCBI WGS metagenome assembly WNFD01 (sample SAMN13153343, study PRJNA577476) | soil metagenome | isolation source: 120 cm saprolite under Douglas fir tree site 2 hole 2 replicate 2 | place: USA:California | collected 2015-04-18 | reverse complement strand
GGCCCGCGCGCGGATACCACGCTGGAAGCACTGGGATCACTGCGTCCGGCTTTCCATGCCAAGGGAACGGTTACGGCGGGCAATTCGTCGCAAACATCGGATGGCGCAGCAGCCAGCGTGCTGATGTCGGCTGACAAAGCCAGGCAGCTTGGCATAAAACCTTTGGCTCGCTTTGTTGCATTTGCCACCGCAGGCTACAAGCCGGAAGAAATGGGATTGGGCCCGGTGTATGCGATTCCAAAAGTATTAAAGATGGCCGGTCTGAAATTGGATGACATATCAGTATTCGAATTGAACGAAGCCTTCGCCGCGCAGGCATTGTCAGTGATTAAGGAAGCCGGGCTGGACATCAACAAGATCAATCCGAATGGCGGCGCTGTGGCCCTGGGACATCCCCTGGGCTGCACAGGAGCCAAGCTGACAGCGACGATCATCCGCGAACTGAAACGGACGAACGGGAAATACGGCATTGTGACGATGTGTATTGGTGGTGGCATGGGAGCGGCGGGGATTATTGAGAACGTTCAATGAGTTCTTCACCACAGAGGGCACAGAGGAACACCGAGGAAGATCGGATCAATGTTATAACGGCGTCCATCATCGGGGCAGCGATGAAGGTGCACTCAGCTCTTGGTCCTGGCCTTCTCGAAAGCGCCTATGAAGCTTGTCTTTCGTACGAGTTGCGAAAGGGCGGTTTTGAAGTCAGGACGCAAGTCGAGTTGCCCGTGATTTATGAGGGTGTGCGTATTGATTTGGGTTACCGGATCGATGTCCTAGTCAACGATCTGGTGATTGTTGAGTTGAAGTGCGTTGACAAACTAGCGCCAGTACATGAGGCGCAAATCATCTCGTACCTCAGGCTGAGCAAGAAGAACGTAGGTTTGATAATCAATTTTCATGTCCGGCATTTGCGGGACGGCATTAAAAGATTCGTAGAAGGAACAAATTGGAATTAGATGTACTCCGTGTTCCTCTGTGTCCTCTGTGGTTAAAAGAGGTTCGGGATTTCAAAAGCAAAGAGGAGAAGATCCATGGCAACCGTAGCAGTCTCCAATAAAACCAGGCTCATTGGCGGAAGCTTTTTGATTGAAGAGCACACCACCGATCAGGTGTTCACGCTGGAAGACCTGAGCGAAGAGCACCAGCAGATCGCGCAGACAACGCAGGAGTTCGCCAGGAATGAAGTCCTGCCCAACGTGGAAAAGATTGAGCACAAGGAGTTCGCCGTTACGCGTGAACTCATCCGCAAAGCCTGCGAGATCGGCATCGGCAACGTGGATATTCCGGAAGCCTACGGCGGGTCTGACATGGACAAGATCGCGTCGGCCATCATTGCCGAGCATCTCTCCGTGAACGGCAGCTTCAGCGTGGCCTTTGGCGGACACGTCGGCATCGGCACTCTGCCGATCGTTTACTTCGGCACGCCTGACCAGAAGAAAAAGTATCTGCCCAAGCTGGCTTCGGGCGAGTGGGTGGCTGCATACGCACTCTCAGAATCAACGTCCGCTTCTGATGCCATGAATCCGCGCACCAAAGCCGTGCTCTCACCGGACGGCAAGGAGTGGATATTGAACGGCGAGAAGATGTGGATCACCAACGGCGGCTTTGCCGATGTGTACATCATCTTTGCCAAGGTGGATGGTGAAAAGTTCTCGGCGTTCATCGTAGAACGTAATTCGCCCGGGTTCCAGTCCGGCGCGGAAGAAAAGAAGATGGGCATTCGTGGGTCCTCAACCACGCCTATCATTCTGAATGATTGCCGGGTGCCGAAAGAAAACCTGCTGGGTGAAATTGGCAAGGGGGCGGTTATTGCCTTCAACACGCTGAATATCGGACGCTACAAGCTGGGCGCGGGCGTTGTGGGCGGAGCACGCAATGCTCTGAACAACTCCATCGGATACTCCAAGCAGCGCAAGGCGTTCGGCAAGAGCCTGGCCGAGTTTGGATTGATTAAAGAGAAGCTCGCCAACATGGCGATGTTTATCTACACGGGCGAATCCATGTCATACCGGACAGTCGGCATGATTGATGCCGCAATGTCAGAGATCGACAAGAATGCGCCAGACGTTTACAAGCAGACGGCGAAGGGAATTGAAGAGTACGCGGTGGAATGCTCGATCCTGAAGGTGTATGGGTCGGAAATGCTTGATTACGTGGTGGACGAAACGGTCCAGGTGTACGGCGGCTATGGATTCGTGGAAGAGTATCCGGCGGAGCGGGCTTATCGTGATTCACGCGTCAATCGCATTTTCGAAGGCACCAACGAAATCAATCGCATGATCATTACGGGATGGCTGCTGAAGCGGGCCATGAGTGGACAACTCGCACTCATGCCGGCAATCAAGAAGCTGATGGATGAGATCATGAGCGGCTCCAGCGCGGAGGCGCCCGAGGGACATCTGGCAGCGGAGCGGCAGATGGTGGCCAACGCCAAGAAAGCCACATTGATGCTGGCGGGCTCGGCGGCGCAGAAATACATGAATGCCATCGCCGATCAGCAGGAGATCCTGGGCACGATCGCGGACATGGTGATTGAGACGTTCGCCATGGACTCAGTGGTGCTGCGCACGCAGAAGCTGATTGAGCGCAACGGTGAAGCCAGATCACAGCATGCAATTGCCATGACGCAGGTAAGCCTGGTGCATTCGATGGATAAAATCGAGTCTGCGGCGAAGAAGGTGCTCGCGGCCATTGCTGAAGGTGACATGATGCGCACGCAACTGGTCATTCTCCGCCGCCTGTTCAAATACGAGCCGTTCAACACAATCGCCCTGACGCAGCAGATTGCGAGCCGGGTGCTGGATGCGGGCAAGTACGTGATCGCCTAAGCAGATTGAAAGAAAACCCAGAGCCCTGCTTGCGAAAGTGAGCAGGGCTTTTTAGTGTCATCTCATAAATCTTGCTGTTTGCGGAAAGGCGAACCTCAGGGGCTGAATGATCGCTGAGTATGTTTTGATTTGTGGCGGTCTTTGCTGGCATCATGACTGTCATGAAAACCGTTACAAAAAATGAATGCTCTCGCATGGCTGACCAGTTACGTCGTGCATTTGAAGGAAACGCGTGGCATGGACCTGCCGTACAAGAATTGCTTGCAGACGTGAGCGCCGCACAGGCTGTTGCGCGTCCCATTGGCTCCGCACATTCTATATGGGAGCTGCTGCTTCACATCGAAGCCTGGGAGCGCGTGACTATTGCTGCCATCAGCGGTACTGCCATGCCCAAGCCGATGCCTCTGGAGCAGGATTTTCCCAGGATCGCACACGAAGGTGAAGCCGCTTTTCAAACGGCGAAGGCCGAGCTATTCGAGGTAACGCAGCAATTGGCGGCCGCAATCGAGGGATTTGACCCCAACCGGCTGGAAGACACGGTGCCCGGACGCTCCTACGACTTCTATCATTTATTCCACGGAATGACGCAACACGCTCTCTATCACGCCGGGCAAATCGCGTTGTTGAAGAAGGCGGTACAGGCAGTCGCTTAGGCGTTGTGTGATGGGCGTGTGTAAGGTACATTGCTTGGTAATATGTGCCCAGAGAAGGTAGTTCCAGGCCTCAGCGCCGCTGAGGTTGAATCCACGGTTCGTGCTTTCTGGCAGTCATTTGCGGCCAAGAAGTCAGAGCTATGGCAGAGTTTTTATGCGGACATTGCGCTGGTATTCGGTACCGCCAGCAAGCGTCCTGAACCGGCGCGACTGATTGTATTGCGTCGCCAGCGCGAATATCTATCCAGCAGTGCGAAGATGCAGGTTGAGGTCGGGCATATTGACGTAGAGATGCTCGGGCCAGATTGTGCAGTCGCGGGCTATATTTTGAAGTTGCATGCTGAGCAAGTGGCAAAACTCTCTGCATCCGGTAACAAGGAATTAGAAGAGCACCTGGAGAATGCGCGCGTAACACACGTGTTTCTACGCCACGAGGATGGTAGTCTGAGGATTGTGCATGAGCACATATCATCGCCTGCGGAGACGTAGGCCGAGGATCCACATGTGTTCAGTCGTCCCTGGCGCTTTGCGCATCGGCGATTGCGTGGCCCGCTTGACGTGTCGGTCTTTAAATTGGTGAGACTTCGTGTTTCGCGAAGTCTGATTCCGATCGCAAAAGCCGCGGTTGATATTTCCACGGGTTACTCGGCCGCAATGATCTTTGTGTCGTCCCGTGCCGGCATGCAATTATTGCCAGCAAGTAGCTATCACGGCAATGGCGCGGCCACACTATGGACTCCAGATCTGTCTCTCCAATCACGGTCGCGGAAGTTGAAGATGCGGTGAGAAGATACTGGAATGTTGCCGCATCCAAGCGGAGCGCGGAGCTACAAAGCTTTTATCTGGAAACAGCTTCCATTTTTGCCACCACGTCAAAGCGACTTGAACCGGCACGGCTGGTTACGGCGCGCAGGACACGAGAATACATGGACAGCAATAGCAGGATGAGTTATGAGCTGGGCGCGATTAACGTTGATCTGTTGACGCGGGACAGCGCGGTCGCGGCTTATACCACGCGCTGGCGTGCCGACCAGATTGCCAAGCCCTCGGCCAAGGGCGGGAAGACCTCCGAAGAGAACATCACCAATCTCCGCGTGACTCATGTTTTCCAACGTCAGGATAATGGTTCGCTCAAGATCATTCATGAACATCTATCCGTTTGTTCAGGGTAATTCCGCCGAAGAACGGTCAACCGGTCTTGACGATGATCTCTGAGGTGGTTTCCTGGGCAGGAGCGCCGCCTGTCATTTGCTGCGCCACAATCAGTTCGCGCGCGGTGGAGCGCAGGCGAGGCCAGCGCAGACCAAAGAAGATGCCGCCGATCACGGAAATTATTCCGCCGATGGCAACGGTCCACGGGGCACCGATGTTGTGAGCGATGCTTCCGGCACTCAATGCGCCAAACGGCGCCATCCCCATGAACATCATGGAGTAGACGGCCATCACGCGTCCGCGAAGATGGTCAGGGACCATGCTTTGGATCAGCGTGTTTGACGAGGCCATCTGGATCATGACGAAGAAGCCGACGGGCACCAGAAGGACGGCCGAGAGCCAGAGGGTTCGTGAAAACGAAAAAAGAATCAGCGCCACACCGAAGCTGGAACAGGCCACCGCGACCCAGCGGCCAAGACCTTTGATGCTCTTTCTCATCGCCAGCGTGACCGCGCCACATAAGGCCCCGGCACCGGAGCACCCCATTAAAATTCCCAGAGCTTTGGGGCCGCCGTGAAGAAGCTTGTCGGCAAACAAAGGCATAAGCACGGCGTAAGGCATGGCCGTGAAGCTGACCAGGCCGAGCAGCAGCATGAGCGCGCGTATGGGGCCGGTGCCTCCTACAAATTTAAAGCCTTCCATCACGTTCTGCAGTGGAGAGCCCCGGATGCTGGCGCGGGGACGATCAATGGTCATGATCAGCAGGCAAACAATCACGGCGATGAAGCTGATCCCGTTGGCGAAGAAGCACCATCCTTCACCAATGGCAGCAACAACGATTCCGGCGGCCGCCGGCCCGATGACGCGAGCGCCATTAAACATTGAAGAATTCAGTGCGATGGCGTTGACCAGATCCTGGCGGGAAACCATGTCTACCACGAAAGCCTGACGGGCTGGGATATCAAAGGCGTTCACGACGCCGCCAAAGGTCGCGAGCAGCATAATCTCCCAGACGGTGATGACGTGCGTGAGAGTGAGAGCTGCGAGAGCAAGGGCGATCACCATCTGGCAGGACTGGGTAATCACCAGAACGTCACGCCGGTTATGCCGGTCGGCAATTGTGCCACCGAGCGGCGCCAGCAGGAACACGGGAATCTGGCCGGCGAAGGCTACTGTACCCAGAAGCAGAGCTGAACCGGTAAGACGATAAACCAGCCAGGATTCGGCCACCTGGTCCATCCACGTGCCGATCAACGAGATGAGCTGGCCAATAAAGAAGAGCTGATAATTGCGATGGCGGAGGGCGCGGAGGGACTCCGGCCAATTAAAAGTACGGGATGTTTCCCGGGGTGCTTCGCTTTCCATGGGCATGAACTTGGATGCAATCGCCGTGCGAATGAACAGCCACTCTGCTCACCTTAACACAAGCTGCTTAAATCGAAATTCTTCTCCGCAGCCGGAGTAAGGTGAGCACGGAAAGGCGTAGTGTGGAACCAAGATGGTTCATCCGCTGCGAAGCGGGCATCCCAAGGAGTCTCTCAGTGCGTAGCAAAACAAAATGTCTCGTTGTTGGAACCCTCTTTTTAGTTTCCATTATTGGACCTGGCGCATACGCCCAAAATCAACCTGATTTTGCGCGCGTCCAGGATGCGCCTTTTACTTCACCGATCACGCCCAGATATGAGCGTGTGGGGCCACTCTCCATCCACGCGCAGCCTGACTTCCTCAGCCACCCGGAGCTTCCCATGGGAGCGGTAGCAGGTGCGCAGGTATTTCCAGGTGCGCTGGCCAATGTGATCTCTGTATCCAACTTTCAGAGTTCATTTTTCAGTCGCGGGAAAACGTGGCCGTTTACCATGATCGGCCATGCTCCTGCGCTCGGCGGGACTACTGCCGTTCCGACCCGCATCATTACTGTCACGCTGGAATTGCAGAACGCCGATCTGGTTACGACCACAAAAGTTTCCGTACTGCCTTTTGTCACGCCCACGCTGGATTCTCCCAATTTCAAAGTCGCCAACTACACGAGTGGACAACAAATCCAGTTTGCTGACGCTGTGCAGCGTGCCGAATTCTTTCACCACATGAAAGCGTCATGGCATACGGAACTTTTCCCCACCGGCGTGGTGGACCACCTTGTTATCAGAGTGCCGCGCTTTGTTACCGCCACGGTGAACGGCGTAAAAACGCAAGTGAGAACCTACTTCACCACCACCAGCAGCAACGGTAAAACTGTGGTGCTCTTGCTGGATTCGTTCTTCAATCAGCAAATCTTCAACGTGGTGGTAAAGGAAATCGGCGCCAACCGTTTCAGGACGAATGCGATGAACATGGCGCTGTTTCCGAATACATTTCTTTTCTCCCTGAACAGCTCAGGCGGTCTGGGAGCGTGCTGCGTCCTGGGCTTCCACACGTTCTTTACTAATGGCGCCACGCCCAAAGAGTCACGCTGGATCTTTGCGTTCGCCAGTTGGATATCTCCCGGTGTTTTCGGCGGAGGCTTTGCGGACGTCACGGCATTGAGCCATGAGATCAGCGAAGCTGTGGATGATCCGTTTGTTGACAACGCGGTTCCGGCGTGGCAGTTTCCCAACTCGCCAGGCTCTTGCCAGGACAATCTGGAAACAGGCGATCCCATAGAAGTCCTGGCAAATGCGTCCGTACCGATCAAGACCGCAGGCCAGGTGTTCCATCCGCAAACCGAGGCCTTACTGCAATGGTTCGAACAGAAATCCACTTCCGATGCATTGGGAGGCGCGTTCAGCTATCCGGATACCAAGGCACTTAAGCACTCAGCCACTCCGTTCGGACCGCTGACCTGTCGTTAATCGATCACTATCTTTAAATCAATAACGTCGGCTTCACGATCGGAAGGGGCGGAATTTATTTTCCGCCCTTTTCGATTTGCCAGAGCAGAGCTTTCTTCAACGAACCCACCAAATTCGCCGGAATTTAATTTGCATCCTTCAGGCCCTGACTGTTAATCTAATTAACCGTACGGTTAAATCCCCCAATTTAGCGCACCACACTGTCCAAGTGATACCAAGCTGAAAGCAATACCCACATCATCGGCAAGAACCTTAGTCCGCAAATGCAAACATCTAAACGCCATGAATTGGAAGAGAAAGTCGTGAGAACAAAAACGCCGGCAATCCCGGGGTTATGGATCGTATTTCTTGGTCTTTTTGCTCTATCAGTCACGCCAACTGGCGCGCAGATTCCGGCCGGTTCTTCTACCACCACCACCACCACTACTGAGCAAGGCACCTCAACGCAGACGCAAACGGTCTTCCAGACGCCTCCCGTGGGCGTGTTCAGCGGAAGCGCAAGACTTGACAAGGTCACGCCTGACGTTTTGAAAATCTCCATCCTGGATGCAATCGATCGCGGCATACGGCACAACCTTGGTCTGCTGCTTTCTCAGGAACAGACGCAGGCGGCACGGGCGCAATATCGGCGCAGCCTGAGCGCACTGTTGCCGAATGTTACGGGCCGCGCCACGGATTCAATCCAGCAGATCAACCTGGCGGCATTTGGTATTCCGCTGCCTGCCGGTCTGACCTCACCGGTGGTGGGGCCGTTTAATGTAGTGGATGCGCGGGCTGCATTTACGCAAACGCTGGTGGATTTCAACGCCATCAACCGGCTGCACCAGTCGGCAGAAAATGAAAAGGCGGCAAAGTTCACGCTGGCAGATGCGCGTGAGCTGGTTGTACTGGTGGTAGGAAACCAATATTTACAAACGCAGGCAGCGGCGTCACGGCTGCAAACCTCAAAAACGCAGTTGCAGACGGCGCAAACAATTTTCAGGCAAACGCAGGACCAGAAAAATGCCGGCGTGGCCGCGGGAATTGACGTGCTGCGTGCGCAAGTGCAGATGCAGACGCAGCAACAACGTGTTCTCTCCGCACAGGACCAGTATGAGCAACAGAAGATGGCTATGGGCAGGATCATCGGGCTGCATGTCGCACAGAAATATGAATTGACCGATCCGGTCCCTTACGGACCGTCACCGGCCATCGATCTGGAAAGCAGTTTGAAGCGCGCTTATGAACAGCGTCCTGAATTTCTGGCAGCGGAAGCCCGCAACCGCGCGCTGGAACTTGCGGTAAGAGCCGCGAAGGGTGAATTGCTGCCGAGTGTGGAGATCAACGGTGATTACGGAGTTCTGGGCACACGATTTGGGACCATGGAAAATACGTATACGTTTTCGGCCGGCGTGCGTATTCCCATTTTTCAGGGCGGACGCGCGCGCGCCGATGTGGCGCAGGCCGAATCTGATCTTCGCCAAAGCAGGCTGCAACTGGAAGACCTGCGTAACCGAATTGAGGTGGATGTCCGCTCCGCACTGCTGGATGTGAATACATCAGCCGAGCAGGTAAGCGTGGCGCAATCGTCCATTGGGCTGGCGGCAGAACAGTTGAAACAGTCGCAGGACAGATTTGCTGCCGGCGTTGCCGGCACTCTGGACGTGGTGCAGGCGCAGGAAGCCGTGGCCACAGCGAACGAATCTTACATACAGTCGCTGTATCTAAACAACATTGCGAAGTTGACTCTGGCCCGCGCACTGGGCGTGGCTGAAGAGCGGACCAAAGCATTCCTGGGAGGGAAATAAGGTGGCTGAACAGGTAAAAACCTCGCCGACCTACGAAGAAGTAGAGGAAGTGAAGCGGCCTCGTGGTGTCGACCATGGCATTGATGAAAACGACGATGCTGTGATGGCTGAACGGGCACCGCAGAAACAGGGTTTCTTCCGCAAACATCCTTACGCCAAGTGGGCGGTCCTGCTGGTCTTGCTGCTGGCGTTGATTGTGGTCGGGTTGCTCTGGCACTACTATTCGCGTCGCGAATCCACGGATGACGCCCAGGTGGATGGACATATCATTCCCATCAGCGCGCGCATCACCGGTACCACGATCCGTGTACTGCATGACGATAATGAATTCGTGCAGGCAGGAACGCTGCTGGTAGAACTTGATCCCAAGGACTACCAGGTGGCGGTTGATCGTGCCAGGGCGGACCTGGCCAACGCGGAAGCAGGATCCACGGCTGCGCGCGTAGGAATTCCTCTCACCACCACGACCAGCTCCAGTCAACTGGTGGCCGCCGACGCGGCCGTGCGCTCGGCCGATCGCGACGTGCAAATGTCGCAGGCTCGCGTGCAGGAAGCCCAGGCCAACTACACCAGAGCTGCGGCTGATCTGAAACGAATGGAAACCCTGGTGCAAAAGGATGAAATTTCGCGCCAGCAATATGACGCTGCGGTGGCCACTGCGGCTTCAGCCAAAGCCACATTAGACGCCGCCAATGCGGCTGTATCCAGCGCGGAAAGCCGGGTTGCGCAGACACGCGCGCAGGCCGATGCGGCCCACACCGTCCCTGACCAGATTAGAGTTACCCGCGCACGTGCAGGCGCCGCTGTGGCCGACGTGCAGAAATATCAGGCTGCACTGGAACAGGCGCAGCTCAATCTCCAGTACACCAAGATCTACGCACCTGTGAGCGGCGTGCTGGATAAACGCAACGTTGAGCCCGGACAGGTGGTGCAGGCAGGACAGCCATTGTTCTCCATCGTGAACCTCCACGACATCTGGGTGACAGCCAACTTCAAGGAAACGCAGTTGAAGCAGATGCATCCGGGACAGCGCGTGGAAGTGGATGTGGACGCCTACGGCAAGAAGTTTGAAGGCACGGTGGAATCCATGCCCGGAGCCACTGGCGCGCGCTTCAGCCTGTTGCCCCCGGAGAATGCAACCGGCAACTACGTAAAAGTGGTGCAGCGCCTGCCCGTACGCGTTCGCATCAATCCCGGTCAGGACCCGAATCATCTTTTGCGACCCGGCATGTCGGTTGTGCCAGTGGTGTTCGTGAAATAGCAGCTTTAAAACGCAACGGCTTTAAAACCCAAAGACTTTAAAACGCAACGACTTTAAAACGCAACGACTTTAAAAGGCAACGACTAACGCAGAATTATGGCAACGCAGACCTTCAATCCAACGGCAGGCAGCAGGCTGGAAATAAATCCATGGCTGATCGCCGTCTCCGTGATGCTGGGCACCTTCATGGAGGTGCTGGACACCACGGTGGTGAACGTTTCGCTCCAGCACATTGCCGGCGATCTCTCTGCCAGCACGGACGAAGCCACGTGGGTGCTCACATCCTATCTGGTTTCGAACGCCATTGTGCTTCCCCTGACTGGATGGCTCTCCAACCAGTTTGGCCGGCGCAACATTCTGCTGATGTCGGTGGGCGGGTTCACGCTGTTTTCGTTTCTCTGTGGAATTGCCCCGAACCTGCCCATGCTGATCCTGTTCCGCGTGCTTCAGGGTGCCACCGGCGGCGGTCTGCAACCGCTGTCGCAAGCCATCATGATGGAAGCTTTTCCGCCGGAGAAGCGCGGCAAGGCCATGGCGTTCTGGGCGCTGGGTATTGTTGTGGCTCCCATGATAGGTCCTGTCCTCGGCGGTTGGATTACTGACAGCTATAGCTGGCGCTGGCTTTTCTACATCAATATCCCTGTAGGCGCCGCGGCCGTACTGATGGCCCTGGCTTTCATCCACGATCCTCCTTACATCAAGCGTGGCGAAGGCGGTATTGACTACTGGGGCATCGGCTTTCTGGCGATCGGCATTGGTGCTTTGCAGGTCCTGCTGGATAAAGGCCAGGAAGATGACTGGTTTGGATCGCACTTCATCATCTGGCTCTTCGTCGCCTGCGTTCTCGGACTGGGATTTTTCATCTTCCGCGAACTGACAACCGCACATCCCGTGGTCCATCTCAGCGTCTTCAAGGAGCGAACGTATAGCACCGGCGTGCTTCTCATGACGGTTTTGGGCTTTGTACTCTACGGCAGCACGGTGCTGTTGCCGCTGTGGCTGCAGACGCTCATGGGCTATCCCGCATTGCAGGCCGGCTTTGCCATGCTTCCTCGCGGACTGGGATCGTTCATCTTCATGCCGATCGTCGGCATCCTCATGGGCAAGATCGAGCCGCGTAAACTCCTGGGCGCCGGATTGTTGACGGCAGGCTACAGTCTTTTTGCACTGTCGCGTCTCAACATGAACGCCGGATACTGGGACATCTTCTGGCCGCAGCTTCTTCAGGGCGCGTCCATGGGACTGCTGTTTGTTCCGCTTACCACCATCACCAATGATCCCATTCCCAGAGAAGAGATGGGCAACGCCACCAGCCTGTTCAACCTGATGCGCAATATCGGCGCCAGCGTTGGTATTGCCAGCGTGACCACACTGAATGCTCGTCACATGCAGCAGCACCTCAATGACCTGGGTCGCAACGTAACGCAATATAGCCAGCTCACGCGGGACATGATGCAGCGCATGATGCAGGGCTTTATGGCGCAGGGAATGGACCAGGTTACCGCCACCAAACAGGCTTACGCCGCCATTAACGGCATGGTCACGCAGCAGGCGTCCATGCTGGCCTTTGCGGATGTGTTCTTCATTCTCGCCGTAATGTTCATCGCGTGTATTCCGCTGATCTTCCTGATGAAAAAACCGAAGAAGGCCGGCGGCGGTGCGGGGATGGCAGCGCACTGAGCTTTGCTCTTCTTGTTTAATCCCGAGCACTTTTTTCTATATCCCGAGCGTAGCGAGGGATCCCTACGGTCTGCATTAATGTCCAGCGATCAGTATGGGTGGTAATTTGGCGATTTTGCGATCGGTGATTTGTCCATCGTCCAGATTCTTCCCTGGATACTTGGGAGGGCCACAATCAAAATCTAGCCACTTTGCAATACCTGTATGCCGCTTTCGAGGCAGCTTCGCGCGTCCTTAACAGCAAACTTCTATGGCTCCTCTTGCTGTCCTTTGAGCCGTACCACATCGCCGCGTTTGAATGCCTTCCCATCCAGAATTTTCGCCACGCTATACTGCTCTTTCACTGCATCGATGACAACAGATCCGACCAACTTGTCAGGTGTGCCGATGCGACGCCCGGTTTCAGGATCAGTTAATCCTGGCTCCGGGCGAAACACATCCAGCTCAACTGCGGAAACCAGTCCCAGGCGTGTGCCAGCATTGATGTAAATGTGGTCCCCGCGTACGTCCATCACCCGGCCTGACCAGCGTTGGCTCTTCATGGTCTTGGTCACCGCAGTGATGATCTTCTCAAGTGCCTGGCGAGTGGCCTTGCCAAGCGGAGTGTTTTCCGCCATCGAACTGTTGAAGTCCTGGCCTCCGCGCGTGACCGTGGCAGAGACGTTGGACATACTTGCATTGCCGTCAGCGCTTTGGGAAAGCAATACCTCACCGGTTTCAGCGTCAATAATGCGAAGGTCGATTCCCACCTGTGCGTTCAGCTTTTCCACTTTTGCACCCAGTCCACGCAAAAATGATCCACTGCCGCCGACACTGGATTGAGTATAGGAAAATCTCGTTATGTCTCCTGTGATGAGTGCCTGCGCTCCAGTTAGTTTTCCTACTTGCGGCGCAAACTCAGGATTTACACGTCCACCGGCGCCCAGGTCTTGTTCCGCTGTTACCTTGTCGAGTGCCGCACGCTCAAGCACGACGAAACGCTCTGTTTTTGTAAGAGCGGTGGTCAGCATCTCGGTCAGCCCGCGGGCAAAGTCAGCGGGTGGCGGAATGGCGACCGTGGTCGTGCTCCCGGACGCTTGCGTCGCGGTTTGCATCTTGAGAGCGGAACCAGCCAGGTCCATGACGGCCAGGCGCATCAAGGGTCCTTTCCAATTTGTGAGTGACTCGTTGCTGGCGTTGCCAGACCGGTCACCATTCTGTTTCTTCTTTGTGGTTTCTCTCTTACTTGAATCCTTTGCAGGAGATGCGGATATAGCGACGGGGGCTGGATCGGTGCCCTTATCCGATTTAGCTAGCGACTGCATCGCATGCAATACTTTCGCATTTACCCCCGCCTTTTTCAGCGTGATGAGAGCATCGGGAGAAAGGTCGAACACATTAGCATTCGTATGCATCGTGCCAATGATTACGTCTTCGTCCAGTCCTGCCTTGGCCATCTTTATGATGTCATCGTTCGTGAGCGGTTTTTGCTTTGCAGCGGTCAGGAGCGTTGAACACAAAAGCAGAGCAATAAGCAGGCGTGCGGTGAACTTCCAGGAAACGCTAGTCCTCGCGGGCATCTGGCCTCTTTCAACTTCAAAAGTTGGGTTTTGTCACTAGTGGACTGGGGAGTGGTAGCCGGGATTGTAGCTTCAATATCTACGCCGGTCAATGAACTTTCCGGTATGTTGGGCCCGGTTCTCTGGTTGATCTTTAAGACTTCCCTCCAGATCCAGCATTGCAACCGGAAAGCATTCAGCGCGCATTAAGAAACGTCCCGGCCGCGATTTACCCGTTCGCGTTACCCGCCATGTCTCAACGCCGCGCGCAATCCCGCTCGGATGCGCAACCGGGTTTAATTAGCAGCCTTATAGTGCCGGCTTTGGTGCAGCTTCATGGAAGCGTTAAACCCTCTTTGTGCCGGCAGGCTGAGTGCCTGTCGAATAATCATAAATTGCATTGCGCTCATCTTGCTTTGCGCACCCTTTGCCGGGTCGCCGAAAATTCCGGACGCAATATCAAATCCAAGCCAGGTGCGCACTTCCGGATCGGCCGTTCGTGCACTGGCGATAACCGGATCCGCTTTGGCGATGGCCGCACCGGTAGCTGCGAGCGCCTGGTTACGGTTGCGATCCAGGGTGAATGAGACTGCTACCTTGAATCCCTCTTGTTGAGGCGCATTGAGAGAAGCAAGTATCTTCTCTTTTCCCGGACCCCAGGCCGTTTGACCTTCGGCGGCGGCCATTCCAATATCGAACCCTCGTTGGTTCCCGACCGGCTGCCGCCTGCGCAGCTCGGCAGCGAGTGGATCGGCATTGGCCAGAATATTTCCAGCAGCGGCAAGCTGGTCAGGAGTTCGCTCCACAGGCATGCCTTGTCCGCCGCCAATGGCGCGGCACCTCGCTTCCAGTTGTGGAGCGATTGGAGAGTTTCGTGCCCGCGCCGATTGTGCCTGGTCACAAATGGGCACGGAACCGGCGGGCGCCGAAGGCGCTCCCACTCTTCCCAAAGCCACGGCCGGTCCCCTAGAGGCATTGCATTGGGCTTCAAGGGCCGCCGCCGTTGGTGAGTTGCGTGCGCGCGCGGCTTGGGCCCTCTCGCAGATTGACATGATCGCAGCGGGAGCTGTTGCTTGCACTCTGCCCAGAGCCATACCAGAAGTGTCTTTGCGTGGTGCCCCGCAGATCAAACCAAGGGCATCCAGCCAAGTTCCGGCGCGGCCATGAACACCCACTGCGACCTGGCCGGCAGGACAGACCTGCGGAGCGCCGTCAAAAGGGCCGATACGTGTGTTACCCGGCGCATCGAAGACCGCGGAGGGGAACGCAGCCGGCTTTTGCGCGGCTACCGCCTGGCCACAATAAAGGTGAATTGCTGACAGGACGACGGTCGGATTATCTTCTATGGTTCCGCTAAAGCCCGCAGCGACCGCGATCACGATTGGCGTGCTCGCCGGGCACAAAAGTTTTTCAGCGTGCCCGCCAGTGCCTCCGTTCCAAGTGGGAGGTACCACCTGATTCCCGATCGCAGTTGCGCCGTAGGTAATTACGCAAACCGGCCGAATCGCATCGATGAAGTTACCTACCCGCAGTTCGAACCCCATTAAGTTTTCCGTGGGGCCGCACTGCGCTTTGTATTGCCCGCCACCGTTGCCACCCTGCGGGGGGAGATAAGCTACCGCTGCGCCGGACGTCTGCGCACTCGCATTCACAAGCATGCCCAACAGCAGCAGGGGCAATAGCAGCAAATGCAGCCGACTCCATTGACGCAGCCCGGCTACAACTGCCGTAACGTTTAGGTTCGATGTTCTTGTTTTGAATAGTAGATTCGGGAATCGTTTGGCGCGCAGTGGGTGCTCCTTATGGTGTGCGGCGAGCAGTATGCCACATCCCAATTGTTTTAGGTATTGTTTTGGACAACATGGCTTTAAATTCGATTATGTCTGTCTTAGATATGCAAGAAGGGATGCAGAAAAATCCGGACGTCATCACCAGCGCAGCCTGAATCTACCGTTTCGTTATAGTCCGCCCCATGGAAGGCTGGCGGAAAGCTGCGCAGTGGCTGTTAGCGCCCGAACCGGCCACTAGCGACAAATACGCCGGCCATCTGGTACCGCGCTGGATTACTATACCTCCGGCAAATTTGAGTTGTCGGGTAATCGCCGCATGTATATCATTCGCGCTGCCAGCCACTTGTTGCAGGTCCGCTTCAATGTTCGACCGGAAATCCCCATCTTCCGACTCACGCGGGCCAACAGTTAGCGATTTTATTTGAATGTTGCTCCGCGTGCCGCCCATCGCGTGTATTTAAAATGGAATTGTGCTGCGCGCTTAAAGCAGACGCAAGGGGGTGTCCCGCGTTTCTGAAAATAAGGAGTAAATCATTGTGCCCTATTCATTCATACGAACCGCATTGATCGCAACATTGGCAAGCCTCTTCCTAGTACTCGGCTGCTCGCGCCGTGCGCCTGAAAGACATTACGACCTCACTGGCGTCATACTGGCAATAGATCCGTCTGCCTCAACTTTGACGATTAAACATCAGGATATTCCTGGCCTGATGAAAGGCATGACGATGGAATTCCGCGTGAAAGACCCAACTGTGAAGGAACTGCACGTACACGATCGCATAACAGCACAGCTGGTCATATCGGGGGAGGATTCCTGGTTGGAGCACATCCGGATTGTAGACGCAAGTCAGAGTGCGCCCGCTGATTCCCCAAAGGCGAACAATGAGATCCATATGCCGGAACCCGGCGAAGCCGTGCCTCCGTTTCAGTTTATTGATGAGCGTGGGAAACGATCGAATTTGGATAGCTTGCTGGGAAAGCCGCTTCTGATCACATTCATCTACTCACGCTGTCCTTTACCCGATTACTGCCCGCGAATGAACAACAACTTTGCCGAATTGTTGCGATTGCGGCCCCAGACGTCGCAAGGAAAGGAAATGGAGTTGCTTTCGGTAAGTTTTGATCCCGAGCACGATACTCCTGCAGTGCTTCGACTCATGCACGCTCAGTGGGCCCACGGGCCGAACTCAAAAGACTGGATATTTGCGGTTCTGCCGCGTAACAACCTGGTGGATACATTGCGGTGGTTCGGCCTGACTGCCACGCCAGATGAAGGCATGGTCACGCACTCGCTGAGCACTACGTTAATTTCTCCCGAAGGAAGAGTCATCGCCTGGTGGCATGGAAACTCCTGGACTCCCGAAGATGTAGTGAAAGCGCTCAGAATCAAGGCATAAAAGACTTAGCTCTCGTCGGCGGCGTTTGAATTCTTGCTGCTGACATATCATCTCCGGACGTGAATGGTGATCCCGCTGCGCTAACCCCAGTTAATACCTTCAGGGCGAAGCTGCGCATCACGGGTCTCTACCCTCATATATGCCTCACAGAGGACTTTCGCGCTCCGAATCTTGGCGGCGAAATTCGGCTTCCTCTTTGCCAGTTCCTCAGCTACTTGCACTTAGCCGCCATCGGTACTATGGTGAATGACACCTGATTGGAGGCGGCACACCGCTTCTTCCCAAAGCCAACCGCCGATGGACGTGAAATCATGCAAATTACGTATTTGGGGCATGCCGGGTTCCTCGTCGAGACGGCTGACGCTATTATCGTGATGGACCCGTGGCTATCGCCCGGTGGTGCATTTGATTCCGCATGGTTCCAGTTTCCCCGCAACCATCACTTGGCCGCGTGGGTGGAAGAGAAGCTAGAGCAGCGAGGCAAAGCGAAATATATCTACATCAGTCACGAACACAAAGATCACTTCGATGCTGCGTTCCTCCGTTCACTTTCGTCTCAAGACTTTCATTTAATCACGCCCAAGTTTCGTCGCAGCGCGCTGCGGGACGTGCTTTCTAAGTTCCCCTCGCGAGGCGTAATGGCGTGCGAGGATGGGCAGACTATCGACCTTCCCAGCGGTCTCATCCGGCTTTATCTGGACGACTCTGAACTGAACCGTGATTCGGCCATTCTCGTTCGCGCAGAGAATAATTCGTTTTTGAACTTCAACGACTGCAAACTGTACGACCGCTTGTCCGCGATTTCCCGTGCGGAGGGTTCGCCGGACGTTTTTACTTGTCAGTTCTCCGGCGCGACCTGGCACCCAACCTGCTATGAATATTCGCCCGAAGAGTACGAGAGGATTTCGCAGAAAAAACAACTCACGAAATTTGAAACGGTGGCGCGTGCAATCTCCACCGTGCGGCCGCGGTGCTACGTGCCCTCCGCTGGTCCCGCATGCTTTCTAGACCCGCTCCTGTTTCACCTCAATTGCGAACGCGTCAATATTTTCCCCCACGCCTGGACGTTCCTTGCCTACTTGGCCAAGAAGAGACCCGGGCTCCACGCTCAATACATGATGCCCGGTGACGTACTTGACGCAGGTTCCGCGCAATTGCTGTTCGAAACCCAGTCTCGTGTTTGGCACGACAACTACGAAGCGGTTATCCGCGAATATGCGGCACACTACACCGGCTACTTCGCGACGCGCCAAGCGCAGTACGCCCACGTCAGCCCCAGTGCAGTCCTGGCGGA